>Ga0164294_10006418_pt1 | contig 10071 bp, 7 predicted proteins | sample GEODES005metaG_FD_111479 | JGI IMG/M metagenome (GOLD analysis project Ga0164294, IMG submission 111479) | Oligotrophic lake water microbial communities from Sparkling Lake, Wisconsin, USA - GEODES005 metaG | ecosystem: Environmental > Aquatic > Freshwater > Lake | place: USA: Sparkling Lake...
ACCTAAACCGATGATTCCAATTGCAGGAAAAAGCATTGTTCAAAGATTAGTAGAAAAACTTTCATCTTCCGTAGAGGAGTCAATTGATGAAATAGTGTTTATTATTCGTGAAGATTTTGGTAAAGATGTAGAAAACTCTTTACGCACGATTGCGACTAGTTTAAATACAAAAGGAACTATTCGTTATCAAGATGAACCGTTGGGAACCGCACATGCTATTTTATGTGCCAAAGAAAGTCTTAGCGGTAATTTAATTGTTGCCTTTGCAGATACATTATTCAAAACAGATTTTACCCTCGATACCAATGCAGATGGTGTAATTTGGGTAAGCAAAATCGACGATCCATCACAGTTCGGTGTCGTAAAATTAAATGAAAAAAATATCATTACCGATTTTGTAGAAAAGCCTTCCGAGTTTGTGTCAGATTTGGCAATCATTGGAATTTACTATTTTAAAGATGGAGCCTATTTGAAGGACGAGCTTCAATTTTTATTAGATAATAACATCGTGATTAAAGGAGAGTTTCAACTCACATCAGCGTTGGAGAACATGAAAAATAAAGGCGCACAATTTATTCCTGGGCAAGTGGAAGAATGGTTAGACTGTGGGAATAAAAATGCGACGATTTATACTAATGGAAGAATATTAGAACATATAAAAGGAGAAGAAAATCTGATAGCTGCGGATTTAAAAATGGAGCATAGCACCATTATCGAACCTTGCTTTATCGCAGAAGGCGTTACGATTTTAAATTCAGTAATCGGCCCTCATGTGAGCATCGGAAAATCGTCAATCATAGAAAATAGTATTGTTAAAAATTCAATAGTTCAAAAATCAACCAAGATAAAAAATAAACTCATCGACAATTCAATGGTCGGAAATAACGCGTCGGTGCTTGGTAAATTCGACGACCTGAGTATCGGCGATTTTAATCATATATCATAATCTGATCAACATGAAATACGGTTTCATTCTTTTAATTATTTGTCATTTTCTGGTCTCACAAGGTCAGCAAAAACAACACAAGGAGAAAACTGTAAAAACCAAAGGCACCCCCACAAAAAATAACGTCGATGAGTTAGAACATACGCCCGAAGAATCAAGAAATGAACGCATTTTTATCGATGCACAAAGAATGAAAATGTTGGGTCAATACCAAGGGGCAATCGACTTATACGAAGAATCTATTAGACTAGACCCTGCCAATAGCGCTGCAATGTTTGAATTAGCCCGCCTATACTACGCATCCAAACAAGACGATAAAGCCTTAACGAATATTGCCCAAGCAGTTAAGTTAAACCCCAATAACATATGGTACAACTTGGTTTATGCGCAAGTATTAGTAGCCAACAACGAAGATAAAACGGCCATCACTGTTTATGATAAAATCCTTGATTTAGAGCCTAGAGAAATTTCTTACTACTACGATAAGGCCCAATTATACGAAAGGACAGCACAATACAATGAAGCCATTGCCGAATACGATCATATCGAGGAAGTGTTTGGAATGGATGAATATCTCATTAGCCAAAAAGAAAGACTATACCTCAGTTTAAAAAAGACAGACAAAGCTGTTGCGGAAGTTCAAAAATTAATCCGCAGCGATTCTACGAATCCCGATTTTTATAACATGCTCGCCGAACTGTATATGGGCGTAAGTATGGTAGATAAAGCCACTGAAATATATCAATCTATCTTAGCCAAATTTCCTGATTACCCTAGTGCCCTTCTCGCCATGGCAGATGTTACCTATCAAAGAGGGGAGAAAAAAACGGCGATTGATTACACTGTTAAAGCCTTCTCCAATAAGGATATGAGCATTGATAGTAAGATAAAAATACTATACCAATACATCCAATTTTCGGATGCAAAAAAAAGCGAAGTAAACGATGCTTACCGATTGGCCGATGCATTGATTGCAACTTATCCCACCGACGCCAAGGCATTTGCAATATATGCAGATCTATATCATACATTTGATCAGGATAGTATTGCCCTGCTCAATTATAAAAAGTCAATAAGTTTTAAAAATGATATATTCTCCGTTTGGCAACAAATTTTCTTCATATCCTCCGATCGAGAAGATTATAGTACTTTAAAAACATACGCAGACGAATCGATTAAATTATTCCCCAACAGAGCGCTACCCTACTTTTTCAGCGGTGTGGCGAATACCCATTACAAAATCTATGATACGGCCATAATCGCCTATCAAAAGGCGTATCAATTGAGTGTTGCTGAACCCAAATTGCGAGCACAAGTTTTATCGGGATTGGGTGATGCATATCACGAGGTGAAATTAAATACATTGTCTGATAGCTGTTACGAAGGTGCCATTAAACTAGACCCTACCAATGCTTATGCGATGAATAACTATAGTTATTATCTCTCGTTACGAAACGAATTCCTCGAAAAAGCAAAGGACTATAGTGCAATGTCTAATAATATCGAGAAAACGAATGCAAGCTACATGGATACATACGCTTGGATTTTATATCAACTGAAAGAATACAAATCAGCAAAAGATTGGCAAGAAAAGGCTCTTAGAAATAGCGACCTATCCGACCCGGTGATGTACGATCACTATGGCGATATCTTATATAGATTAGGCGATGTTGAAAACGCGGTAAAGAGTTGGATCAAAGCCAGAGATAAAGGCGGAAATACAAGTGATTTGAACAAAAAAATTGCCGAGAAAAAAATTAATGACTAAAACGTATATACGACGTTATTTTATCTTCATCCTGCTATCGCTATGCATAGCTTGTACAACATCAAAAAACTACGTTAGCACCAAAAACGAACTCAAAAAACTATCCCCTTATATGATAGGTTACGAGTGGTTTGAAGCAAAAGCCAATATTACCTATGCTGGTGGTTTCAATGAGTTGGCCTTTAATGCCAATTTTAGACTACAAAAAGATAAAGTTATTTGGATTTCCTTAACAGGACCATTAAGCATAGAAGGAGGCAGGGCAATGATTACACCCGACAGTGTTAAAGTGGTAGATCGGGTTAATAAGAAAATTTATATAGGTACTTTTCAAGCATTTTGTGGTAAATACAATCTGCCGATAACATTCTCCCAATTGCAGGAATTAATTGTTGGTAATGTGCTTAATGAGGAGGTATTAAAATTACCCGCTAAAATTGAAGGTGACAACAAAGTTTATACCGAAAACAATAAGGAAAGCACTAAAAACGTTTATATAAATCTAAAAAACTATACAGTCGAAAAAATAAGTTTAAAAGATAAACCATCGCAACGAGAACTCTTGCTTAGTTTTGCTAATTATACCGAAAACAAAGGCAAGCTTTTTTCAAATGCTAGGAAAATCGAAATTAATACATATCATGAAAAATCGACGATTCAAATGGAATTTAGTAAGTTCACCTTCGGACAGAAAGTGGAATTTCCATTTACTACGCCCGAAAAATACGAAATCACTATTTTGTAGTCTTTTAATTACGCTTCTTATACCATTATTGCTTACCGCCAAATCGCAACCCTCTTCTGCTGATAAAAAGAAACTACAAAATAAATACAACGAACTTTTAAAGGATATCAAAGAAATTGAAACTTCCTTAAAAGAAACCTCCTCTAAAAAATCTGAATCCCTTAATCAACTACAATCAATTACCGCGAAAATAGATAAGAGAGAAAAATTGATTAAAAATATCAATGACCAAGCACTTATTCTAGATCAGGATATAATGTCTAAAAACAATGATATCTCTATCATGAGTAAGGATATCGGCATACTTAAAAAAGAGTATGCAAAAATTTTGGTTTATGCTTACAAAAATAGTTACGCAACTAATTCTTGGCAGTACATACTTGCCGCTTCATCATTAGATGATGCCTACAATAGATATCTTTATCTTAAAAGGTACAGCGAATATCGAGAAAGACAGGTGAATACAATTATGCACTCCATTACAGACTTGAATAATAAGGTAAAAGAACTGAATGTAATGAAAGACGAGAAAACGGAAATGCTTTCTAAAGAAAAAGATCAACAAGCTAAATTGGTGGTCGAAAAAGCAACAAAAGATCAATTAATAGCCAAACTAAGCAAGGATGAATCTAACCTAAAAGCTCAGGTAAATAAGAAAAACCAAGAGGCTAGAGATTTGAATAATCAAATTCAAAAAATTATCGAGCGTGAAATTGCGGAAGCTAAAAAGAGAGCTGATCTAGAAGCTAAAAAAAGAGCGAATTTAGAAGCGAAAGCAAAGGCGGCGAATAAAGCCAATACTACCACACCCAACAAAACTACCACAACTACGCCACCACCTCCTCCTAAAAAAACAGCAGATGAAGAACTGGGATTAACACCCGCCGAAGCTTCATTGTCGAGAGATTTTGCCTCAAATTATGGAAGATTGCCATGGCCAGTGGAGAAAGGTTTTGTTATCTCCAAATTTGGCAAACATTTACATCCATATGCCAACGTTTATGTAGAAAACAATGGAGTCGATATCAAAACTTCCTCGGGAGCCACGGTTCGTGCGTTGTTTGAAGGGTCAGTGCTAAGTGTTTTTTATATGCCATTTAATCAAAACTCTATTATTCTTAAACATGGCGAATATTTTACAGTATACTCCAATATGAAAACGGTGGCCGTTAAAGTGAGTAATAAAATTGTAACGAAACAACCGATTGGTAACGCATACACCAACGCAGAGGATGGAATCACCATGGTGCATCTAGAAATTTGGAAGGGCAAAGTGAAACTCGATCCTCAAACCTGGTTGGCAGGAGGTGGCTAATATTTTTTTAACGGAGACGATCCATACTTTTAACTAGTTGGTCATCCTTTTTGATGCCGTTATAGGCTAATACAAAAAACACAATCATCAAAAAAGGGAAAGCAATACCAAAAGAAAAATGTTTGCCAGCTGCAGTGGTAGCAATATGATTGTAGAATTCAAGCAAGGTTAAGGTGGTGGTAACACTGCTGCCTACAATGCCCGCCCAGCAAATATTCATTTGTACTTTCCTTTTCTTAAACATAAACACACACACGATAGCCATCAATGCATTGATTATCGAAACTGCGGTGAGCGAAGTGCTTTCGATAGCTTTAATACCAATATTGTCTACCACAATAAAAGAAATATTTACATAAAGCGCGACGCAGATAACTACTAAAGTCAAATAAATCGATTGTACTCTTTGAATCATAATGAGAAGTCAATTGTTTCAAATACAAAATTAATGTTTTCAAATAGCTATCTGCCCTTTTTTTTGTGCTAATTTCGCAACTTAATTTATCTGCTATGAAAGAAGTTTTTATTGTTGACGCCGTACGAACAGCTGTCGGTAAATATGGAGGAGCATTAAGTCAAACTCGACCCGATGACCTTGCTGCCTATACCATTCAAGCGCTCTTAGCGCGTCATCCACAATTCGATGCGCATGAAATAGAGGATGTTATCCTAGGCGCTGCAAACCAAAGTGGAGAAGACAATAGAAATGTGGCTCGAATGGCAGCTTTGTTGGCCGGTTTGCCAATTCAAACTGGCGGCTATACCGTCAATCGATTGTGTGCCTCAGGACTGCAGTCAATTATGGATGCTACGCGAGCAATTATTTGTGGTGAAGGAAATGCCTACTTAGCGGGTGGGGTCGAAAGTATGAGCAGAGCGCCTTTTGTGATGGCAAAAGCATACGCAGCCTTCGAAAGAACCCCCGAGATATACGACACAACGATGGGCTGGCGATTCACGAACCCTCGCCTCAAAACCATGTACGGAACCGATACCATGGGCGAAACCGCAGAACATGTAGCGAAAGAATGGAATATTTCAAGAGAACAACAAGACCTCTTTGCCTTTAATACCCAGCAGAAATACCAGCATGCCCACGATCAAAATAAATTTCAACAAGAAATTATTCCCATCAGCATCAAGCAAGGAAAAGAAATCGTTGAGTTTAACAAAGATGAACATCCTCGCTTATCTGCAATTGAAAAATTGGCAGAGTTAAAACCTGCCTTCATCAAAGAGGGAACTGTTACTGCAGGTAATTCATCGGGCATCAACGATGGCGCTGCTTGTTTGTTATTGGTAAATGAAGAAATGCTCAAAAAATATAACCTAAAACCATTAGCCAAAATAAAAGCGATGGCCATTGCTGGTGTAGAACCACGTATTATGGGGATTGGCCCAGTTTCAGCCATAAAAAAAGCACTGCAAAGGGCTAATCTTACGCTGAATGATATCGACTTGTTTGAACTCAATGAGGCATTTGCATCTCAGGCTTTAGCTTGTATCCAAGAATTAAATATTGATATCACTAAGGTGAATGTAAACGGGGGCGCAATCGCCATCGGTCATCCATTGGGTGCCAGTGGAAGCAGAATTTCAACCACCTTAATTCATGAGATGCAAAAACATACCCATGTAAAATGGGGTTTGGCATCGATGTGCATAGGCGTGGGACAAGGGGCAGCCATTATCTATGAAAAGTGCTAAAAAAAATGCTTGACGCCGAAATTGTAGCTTCTAAAATTCCCCATCGGCAACGATATTTCATGCATCTTGCCTACGATGGCACTAATTATTTTGGATGGCAAAATCAATTAGATGTGGTCAGTGTGCAAGAGAAAATTGAAGGTGCCTTATCAAAAATTTTAAATACTAAAATTACAGTAGTCGGCTGCGGAAGAACAGACACAGGGGTGCATGCTTCAAAATATTTTGCACACTTCGACTCATTCAAAGAAATACCTGACCAATTTCTTTTTAAACTAAATAATGTGCTCCCACACGATATCGTAGTATTTAATATTTGGTCGATTCACCTCGATGCGAATGCTCGTTTTGATGCTACAGAAAGGGAATACGATTATCATCTTCATTTTAATAAAAATCCTTTTAAAAGAAGATATAGTACGGAATATCGCTTCGCAAAGCCTGATCATGCCTTCATTAAAGAGGCAATTGACTTGCTTAAAACCTATACCGATTTTAAACCCCTCAGCAAGTTTAATCCCGATAACAAAACCACGATTTGTCATATCTCAAAATGCGATTGGATACAAACAGATGATGATGCCTATAAATTAAATATCGCAGCGAATCGCTTTTTACATAATATGGTGCGCCGAATCGTTGGAACCCTCATCGCGATTGGTGAAAAAAAAATATCAATCGACGAGTTTACTGCCATCATGGACGCAAAAGGCGAGTTTACAAGGGTGCAGAAAGCACCACCGCAGGGCCTTCATCTGGTAAATGTGAAATATCCATTTTTTAACAAAATAGGTGAGTTACTCGCTCCTGACGACGCGAATGCAGAGGCATAAATTCTGCGAAACATTATTTTTACAAATTCAATACCTTTGCACAAAAGGTTAACCCATCTTATGAAGATTTCTTATACTTGGCTAAAAAAATATATCGATACCGATCTTGATATCAAAGAAATTTCTGATTTACTAACGTTTTCAGGACTGGAGGTAGAAGATATTACATCGTACGAATCGCTCGAAGGTGGCTTAAAACAAGTTGTAATCGGTGAGGTAATCGAAAAAGAAAAACATCCCGATGCAGATAAATTAAGCATTACAAAAGTCAATGTCGGCAACGAAATTCTACAAATCGTTTGTGGAGCACCGAATGTTGAGGTCGGACAAAAAGTGGTCGTCGCCTTAGTAGGTGCCAACCTCACTTTTGCCAATGGAGATAAAATTACAATTAAAAAATCGAAGATAAGGGGAGTAGAATCGAACGGAATGATTTGTGCCGAAGATGAATTAGGAATCGGCGAAAGTCATGCGGGTATTATGGTATTGCCACCCAATACCGTGGTGGGTACCCTGGCTGCTAATTATTTTAATATTGCTTGCGACGATGTTTTAGATATTAACCTAACCCCCAATAGAGGCGATGCCTATAATCATATTGGTGTCGCCCGCGACCTCAATGCCGTTTTAATGCAACGTAAGGGATGTTCTTCTACTTTCACAAAACCCAATTTTGCAGCAGTCGCAATTCCAACAACGCCAAGTAATTTTCAAGTAAGTATAGAAAGTACTGCCTGCACCAGGTATAGCGGTATCGCCATCAATAATATTACAGTAAAAAAATCGCCAGATTGGCTACTTAATCTTTTGAAAAGCATCGGCATCAAACCGGTGAATAATATTGTCGATATCACCAACTTTATATTATTCGAATATGGCCAACCTTTGCATGCCTTCGATGCAGATAAAATTAACAACCAAAAAATCACGGTTAAACATTTTTTGGAACCCACATCTTTCATCACCCTAGATACCCAAGAAGTAAAACTAACGGTAGATGATTTAATCATTGCCGACGACGAAAAAGCACTTTGTATCGCGGGTGTATACGGTGGTCTTCACTCAGGAATTGCCAATACCACCAAAAACATCTTTATCGAATCTGCTTGTTTCAATGCAACATCAGTGCGAAAAACAGCTGCCAGACTCAATTTGAGAACAGAAGCGGCCATGCATTTCGAAAAAGGAACCGACCCCAACGCAACTATCGATGCCTTGAAACGAGCCATAGAATTAATTATAGAAGTGGCAGGGGGAGAAATAAATAGCGGATGGGTAGATATCTATCCTTCGCCTGTGCAGCCTCAGCAAATTAAAATTCTGTTCAATAATATCGATCGGTTAATTGGTAAAAAATTAGACAGAAATACCATTTTCGCCATCTTGAATAGCTTAGAAATTGAGACGCAAAATATCGACGAAACGGGCTTTACAGCCGTCGTTCCTACCTTTAAAACTGAAGTAACTCGAGAAGCCGATATCATCGAAGAGATTTTACGAATATATGGATTTGACTTGGTAGAAATACCAACCGATGTGCACGCTTCATTATCTTATCGCTTACCTACCGACAAACAAAAAATAGAATCAAAAACAGCTGAACTGCTCGTTACTAATGGCTTTTATGAAATAATGACCAACCCCATTTCTCAGTCGGTTTTTTATTCGGCCAACGATCATTCGCTCGTAAAACTAAAAAACAGTATGACCGCTGCTTTAGATAGTATGCGTCAAACATTGTTGCAAGGCGGCCTAGAGTCGATAGCCTATAACCTAAATCGAAAAAACAATAAACTTAGATTATTCGAATTCGGCGCGGTATATAGCGTAGATGAAAACGAAAAATATACACAAAAACAACAATTGGTCTTGTTTTTATCGGGTTGGATGCAAGAAAAAAATTGGCAAGCAGAGGCTATCAAATCTTCTTTCTTCCATATTAAATCTTTTACAGAAAAGGTCTTGGCTTCTGTTGGTATTCACAACTGTTCCGTAAACGAACATACCGAAGATCACGCACAATACGGAGTTGTACTTAGCTACAGAAATAAGCCAATGGCAACCATCTGCGCAGTAAACAAAAAATTAGCCAAACAATTCGACATCAAGGAAGAGGTGTTTTTTGCCGTTATAGATTGGGATGCGGTGCTGAACATCAAAACCACCCAAAAAGTAAAGTATAAACCAGTGAGTAAATTTCCGTCGATTAAGCGCGACTTGGCGCTGGTGCTCAACGAAAATGTATTGTACGAAGCGATTAAAAATACTGCCAAAAAAGAACTCAAAAACCAACTCTTGTCGATACAGCTTTTCGATTTGTATAAAGGAGATAAAATCGCTGCCGATAAAAAGTCGATGGCTATTACATTCACCATAGGCGATGAACAAAAAACCCTGACCGACAACGATATTGAACAATCGGTAAGTAAACTCATTAGCGCCCTCGAAAAGGAACATGGTGCTGAAATAAGAAAATAAGGGCGTGTTTGGTGGGGCGGCTGTCTCCTAATCGTCGCCACCGGGCACTACGCGGTGCATGGCACCCTGCTGCGATCCCTGCCGCATCCCCGTTCCAATAAAAATAATTCTTTCAGAGAATCAATTCGTTTTTTTGAAGGATGCCGCATGAAGGGGTGGCAGTCCTGTCCTTTGGTACAAAGACAGGACAGAACACCTGACCCGAACCCCACCTTGTGGGTGACGGGACATGCCCCCAAAAAAAATAAATGGATATCAGTATGAAATAATACATTTGTA
>Ga0164294_10006421_pt1 | contig 10068 bp, 10 predicted proteins | sample GEODES005metaG_FD_111479 | JGI IMG/M metagenome (GOLD analysis project Ga0164294, IMG submission 111479) | Oligotrophic lake water microbial communities from Sparkling Lake, Wisconsin, USA - GEODES005 metaG | ecosystem: Environmental > Aquatic > Freshwater > Lake | place: USA: Sparkling Lake...
CAACAGCGCCTCTTTGCGAGTCTTAGACCAAAATATGGCCTTCCGCGAATAAAATCGTCCGTAATCCTGCCCTTCTGATCGCGATACTTGCGCAGGCGTTGCCAAGACGGCACAGCCTGGGGGCATGACGATCCTCGAATTGCTTGCCAGTCCGGCCGCCTGGGCCGCCCTCGTCACGCTGATCGTGATGGAGGTCGTGCTCGGGATCGACAATCTGATCTTCATTTCGATCCTGTCGAACAAGCTGCCCGAAGCGGTCCGCACCAAGGCGCGCCGAGTCGGCATCAGCCTGGCGCTGGTGATGCGGCTGGCCTTGCTGACGGGGATCGCGTGGATCATCGGGCTGAAGGCCGCGGTGTTCGACTTGGGCATCCGCGGCGCACTGAACGAACATGGCGTCCCCGCCTTCGAAACCGAATTCTCGTGGAAGGACCTGATCCTGCTGGCTGGCGGATTGTTCCTGGTGTGGAAGGCGACGTCCGAAATCCATCATTCGGTCGACGGCGACGGTAATGGCGGTGCCGAGAAGAACGTCGGCAAGGCGGTGTCGCTGACCTTCACCGGGGCGATCGTGCAGATCCTGTTGCTCGACATCGTCTTCTCGGTCGATTCGATCCTGACCGCGGTCGGCATGACCGACCATGTCGCGATCATGTATGCCGCGGTCGTCGTCGCGGTGGGGGTGATGCTGTTCGCCGCCGATCCGCTGGCCAATTTCATCAACCGCAACCCCTCGGTGGTGATGCTGGCGCTCGGGTTCCTGTTGATGATCGGCATGGTGCTGATCGGCGAAGCGTTCGGCGCGCATATCCCCAAGGGCTATATCTACACCGCCATGGCATTTTCGGCCGCGGTCGAGGGGCTCAACATCTGGAGCCGCCGCAAGCGCGAAGCGGCTGGTTGATCCGGCTTCTCGCATAGCTGGCGGCACCGGCCCGCTCCCCCACCCGGCCGCCCATAGAGTAAACTGATTGGGCGGTCGGGTGAGGGAGCGGGCCGGTGCCGAATTCCGGTTCGGTCTACCGAACCGGCACCGAGACGCCCATTGAGCGTTCAGCTGCGACAGGCTAGGCGCGGAGCATGACGGTTCACCTGCACGAAGAAGACATTCCCGCCGGCCTGTTCGCCGACGGCGCCGCGATCGCGGTCGATACCGAAACGATGGGGCTGATCACGCCGCGCGACCGGCTGTGCCTGGTGCAATTGTCCGACGGCGGCCCGAACGAGCATCTGGTGCGCTTCTCCCCCGGCAGCGATTACGCCGCGCCCAATCTGAAGGCGCTGCTCGCCGATCCGGGACGCGACAAGCTCTATCATTTCGCGCGGTTCGACCTGGCCGCGATCAAGCATTATCTCGGCGTGACGGCGGGTCCGGTCTATTGCACCAAGACCGCGTCGCGGCTGGTCCGCACCTATACCGACCGGCACGGGCTGAAGGAGCTGGTCCGCGAATTGTTGGGCATCGACATTTCGAAGCAGCAGCAATCGTCCGACTGGGGCGGGCCGGAATTGAGCGACGCGCAAAAGGATTATGCCGCGTCCGACGTGCGCTACCTCCACCGCATGCGCGAAGAACTCGACCGGCGGCTGGCGCGCGAAGGGCGCACCGATTTGGCCAAGGCCTGCTTCGACTTCCTGCCCTGGCGCGCCGAGCTCGACCTCGCCGGCTGGCCGGAGGTCGACATCTTTGCGCATGTCTGACGGTTCGCGCCATGCGCGGCACCGGCCCGCTCCCGCATCCGTCCGTCTCGACCGAGTAGGCTGTGGGCGGTCGGGTGGAGGAGCGGGCGGGTGCCGCTCTTCGCTCGAGGATCCCAATGTCTGAGATCGCCGCGAAGATGCGGTCGGAGCGGCAGCATTGGGCTGCCCCCGGGAGCGCGCACGATCACCTCGTCGCGGTGCTGCGCGTCGTGCTGCCCGCGGCGGTGGGCGTCGTCGCCGCGCTGATGGTGTTCCTGCCGCTGACCTCCGGCGGCGACGTCAGCTTCGTGCTCGACAAGAACAAGGTCGAAGTGTCGAAGGAACGGCTAAAAGTGCAGGCGGCAAGCTATCGCGGCCAGGACAACAAGGGCCAGCCGTTCGTGCTCACCGCCCAAAGCGCGCTGCAGAAGAGTGCGACGGATTCGCTGGTCGACATGCAGAAGCTGATGGCCGAATTGCAGACGCCCGACGGCCTGGCCAAGCTGAACGCGCCCAGCGGCACGTTCAATCCGGTGACTCAGCAGATGGACGTGCACGGCCCGATCACCTTTGCCGGGCCGAACAATTACACGCTCAACAGCAATGGCGCGGTGGTCGACCTGAAGACCAAGACGATGAACGGCAAGGGCGGTGTATCGGGCACGGTCCCGCAGGGAACGTTCACCGCCGACAACATGAGCGCCGACCTGGACGGACGCGTCGTGCGGCTCGACGGACGCGCCCGCTTGCGGATCGCGCCGCGACGCGCGAAATAGGGCGCCATGCGTTTTGCCCTTCCCCTGTTCGCGCTCGTCGCCGTCGCTGCCTCCGGTGCGGCAATCGCCCAGTCGCGCCACGACTCCTCGGCGCCGATCGATTTCGCCGCCGACCATATCGAGCTGCAGGACAAGGCGAATCGCGCGATCCTGTCCGGCAACGTCCGCATCACCCAGGCCGAAATGGTGCTGACCGCCGCGCGGGTGACGGTCGCCTATACCGGCAAGGTCACCGAGGGATCCCCCCAGGCGTCGCGGATCGACGCATCGGGCGGCGTGACCGTCGTCCGTCCCGACCAGCGCGCCAGCGGATCGTACGGCGTCTATGACGTGTCGCGACGGTCGGTCATCATGCTGGGCGGGGTCAAGCTGACCCAGGGCGCCAACACCGTCAACGGCAGCCGGCTGACGATCAACCTCGACACCGGCAAGGCCGTGATCGACGGCGGCGGGTCGGTGACCAGCACGGGTAGCGGCCCGACCACGACCAGCGGCGGCCGCGTCACCGGCCGCTTCTCGGTGCCGAAGCGCAACTGATTTTTCGGTTCGGCGATGCCGGCCGCGCACGCGCGTGCGGGCGTCGAACGAACAGCCTGATTTTTGCGGGCAGTCGTCGCGTCGGCGCTTTCCTTTAGGGCGCGCTGCGGGCATGGCCATGCACGAAGCTTGCCAATTGGCCCGACGGTAACCGTTCGGTAACCACAAGCGGGCACTGACGGAGCCGGTATGAGCCAGACCATGACCCTGGATGCGATCGAGCCGATCGCCGAAGCCCCCAAGATGGACGGGCTGTCGGTGGTGTCGATCGCCAAGTCCTACGACAAGCGCGTCGTGTTGACCGACGTGTCGGTGTCGGTCGGCAAGGGCGAGGTGATCGGGCTGCTCGGTCCCAACGGTGCCGGCAAGACGACGTGTTTCTATTCGGTGATGGGTCTGGTGAAACCCGATTCGGGCCGCATCATGCTCGACGGCGACGACATCACCGGCCTGCCGATGTATCGCCGCGCGATCCTGGGGCTCGGCTATCTGCCGCAGGAAACCTCGATCTTTCGTGGGCTTAGCGTCGAAAAAAACATCCTTGCGGTGCTCGAACTCGCCGAGCCCGACAAGGCGGCGCGGACCAAGCGGCTCGACCAGCTGCTCGACGAATTCGGCCTGACGCGGCTGCGCGATGCGCCCGCCATGGCGCTGTCGGGCGGCGAGCGGCGCCGCGCCGAAATCGCCCGCGCGCTGGCGGCGAATCCGTCGATCATGCTGCTCGACGAACCGTTTGCGGGCATCGATCCGCTGTCGATCAGCGACATTCGCGACCTGATCGTCCAACTGAAGTCGCGCGGGATCGGCGTGCTGATCACCGACCATAATGTGCGCGAGACGCTGGAGATCGTCGACCGCGGCTATATCATCTACGACGGGCGCGTGCTGTTCGCCGGCACGCCGCAGGAACTCGTCGCCGACGAGAACGTCCGCCGGCTGTACCTGGGCGAGAGCTTCACGTTGTAGCGATGGCCGAGCGCCCTTTCTCGATCCTCCCCGTTTACGAGGAGGGGGACCAGCCGAAGGCTGGTGGAGGGGGTTCTCCACCAGCGACACCGCTCGTGGCTCACCCCCTCCACCACCGGCTGCGCCGGCGGTCCCCCTCCCCGTCCCGGGGAGGATTTTGATGTCACTCGCGCCGCGCCTCGACCTGCGGCAATCGCAATCGCTGGTGATGACGCCGCAGCTGCAGCAGGCGATCCGCCTGCTCGCGCTGTCCAACCTGGAAGTCGAGACCTTCATCGCCGAGGAGATCGAGCGCAACCCGTTGCTCGACAGCACGCCGCAGGAGGATGACGGCCCGGTCGTCGAACGCGAGCCGGTCGTCGACGCGGCCGAACCGGCCAGCGCCGATTCGCTGGTGATGGGCGACAGTGGGGGCGAAGCGGCGCTCGACGTCGATTTCGCGACGGAAAGCTTCCATCACGATTCCCCCGCCGACCAGGCCGGAATGGACGGGTCGCTGGGAATGAACGGCGGATCGGGCGGCATGCCGGAGGACGGGCCGGACCTCGACGCGTTCGCCGATACCTCGCTCAGCCTCGCCGACCATCTGCTCCACCAGGCCGGCGAAGTGCTGGGCGGCCGCGCCCTGTTCGTCGCGCAACACCTGATCGATCTGATCGACGATGCCGGCTATCTGACCACGCCGCTGCTCGAAGTCGCCAACCGGCTCGGCATACCGCTGGTCGAGGCCGAGGAGGTGTTGGGCGTGATCCAGACCTTCGACCCGACCGGGGTCGGCGCGCGCGACCTGGCCGAATGCCTCGCGCTGCAGGCGAAGGAAGCCGACCGCTACGATCCGTGCATGGCGCGGCTGATCGACAATCTCGACCTGGTCGCCCGCGGTGACCTCGCACGGCTGAAGCGGATGTGCGACGTCGACGACGAGGATCTGGCGGACATGATCCGCGAGCTGCGCAACTACGACCCCAAGCCGGGCTGCAAGTTCGGCGGCGAGGCGATTCAGGCGGTGACGCCCGACCTGTTCGTCGCGCGCGCCAAGTCGGGCTGGGCGATCGAGATCAACGCCGCCACCCTGCCGCGCCTGCTGGTCAATCGCAGCTATTATGTCGAGCTGTCGTCGGGGCCGCAGGACAAGGCGTCGAAGGCATGGCTGTCCGACATGCTCGCCAGCGCCAATTGGCTGGTGAAGGCGCTCGACCAGCGCCAGCGCACGATCATCAAGGTGGCGAGCGAAATCGTGAAGCAGCAGGAGGCATTCTTCCTCCACGGCGTCGCGCACCTGAAGCCGATGACGCTGCGCCAGGTCGCCGACGCGATCGAGATGCACGAATCGACCGTCAGCCGAGTCACGTCGAACAAGTACCTCAGCTGCGCGCGCGGGCTGTTCGAGCTCAAATATTTCTTCACGTCGGCGATCCAGTCGGCGGACGGCGGCGACGCGGTGTCGGCGGAAGCGGTGAAGTCCGCGATCCGCGCGCTAATCACCGCGGAGGATGCCAAGGCGATCCTGTCCGACGACACCCTGGTCGACATGCTCAACGCCAAGGGGTTCGGCATCGCACGCCGCACCGTCGCCAAATATCGCGAGGCGATGGGGATCGGCAGCTCGGTCCAGCGCCGCCGGCAAAAGGCGCTGGAGGGCGTGGGTTGAGCCAGCCCGGCGGGGCGCTGCTCGCCAAGGCCGCCGCCGCATTCGACGCGAATGACGTTCCCGGCGCCGAGCGGCTGGTCCGCGAGCGGTTGCAGCAAGCGCCGGACGATGTCGCCGCGCTCCGCCTGCTCGCGGCGATCGCGGCGCGGAGCGGGCACGACGCACCCGCCGAACACTTGCTGCGCCGCGCGCTCGCGCTGGCACCGGGCTTCGTGCCCGCGCGGCAGGATCTCGCGCGGCTGCTCTACCGCCGCGATCGCTATGCCGAAGCGCTGGCCGAGTTCGACCGGTTGATCGCCACCGACCCGGCGCACGTCGGCGCGCGCAACCTCAAGGCGTCGATCCTCGACCGCACCGGCGAGCATGACGCGGCGATCGCGCTGTATCGCGCGTTGCTCGCCGAGGATCCGGGTCGGGCGCGGGTGTGGATGACGCTCGGCCATGTGTTCAAGGCGCTCGGGCGGATCGACGAGGCGGTCGATGCCTATCGCCAAAGCCTGGTTGCCGCGCCGGCCCTGGGGGAGAGCTGGTGGGGTCTCGCCAACCTCAAGAGCTTTCGGTTCACCGCCGCCGATGTCGCGGCGATCGAGGCGTTGCTGGCCGGGGACGCGCCGTCGCCGGACGACCGGCTTCATCTCGGGTTCGCGCTCGGCAAGGCGCGCGAGGACGGCGGTGACGATGCCGCCGCCTTCGCCGCTTATGCCGCGGCCAATCGCCTGCGCCGCGCCGCCGTGCCGCACGATCCCGCGATCCTGCCCGACTTGATCGCGCGGTCGGCCGCGGCCTTCACGCCGGACGTGATCGCGCGCCACGCCCAGGCCGGCGATCCGGCGCCCGATCCGATCTTCGTCGTCGGCCTGCCACGCTCGGGATCGACCCTGGTCGAACAGATCCTCGCCAGCCATCCGGCGGTCGAGGCGACGATGGAACTGCCCGATCTGCCGCGGCTGGCGGGGACGATCCGGGACTATCCGGCGGCAATGGCGACGCTCGCCGACCGCGACCTGCGCGCGCTCGGCGCCCGCTACCTCGCCAGCACGCGCATCCAGCGCAAGACCAATCGCCCGTTCTTCGTCGACAAGCTGCCCGCCAATTTCATGTTTGTCGGGCTGATCCGCCTGATCCTGCCCAACGCGAAGATCGTCGACGTGCGCCGCCATCCGCTCGGCTGCGGGGTATCGCTGTTCCGCCAGCATTTCGCGACCGGCCACGCTTTCGCCTACGACTTGGCCGAGATCGGGCGGCATTATGCCGATTACGGGCGGCTGATGGCGCTATGGGACGCGCGCTTCCCCGGCGCGGTGCACCGCCTGATCTACGAGGATCTGGTCGCGGATATGGACGGCGAAGTGCGCCGCTTGCTCGACTACCTCGGCCTGCCGTTCAACCCCGCTTGCCTGCGCTTCCACGAAACCGCCCGCGCCGTCCGCACCCCCAGCGCCGAACAGGTCCGCCGCCCGCTCAACGGCGACGGGCTGGACCAATGGCGCCGCTATGCGCCATGGCTGGCACCGCTGGAAGCAGCGCTGGGCGATACGCTCGGGCATTGGCGGGGAGAGGGAAACACATGATCATCGTCACCGGCAGCGTCACGGCGAAACCCGGCAGCTTCGAGGCATTGCTGGAAGCGAGCCTCGCCCACGTCCACCGCTCGCGGGCCGAGGATGGCTGCATCAGCCATGCGGTGCGGATCGACAGCGAGGATCCGATGAAACTCGTCTTCTTCGAAGAATGGCGCGACATGCCGGCGCTGCAGGCGCATTTCGTAACGCCGGGCATCAAGGATTTGCTGGCGGCGTTCGCCGAACATTCGTGCGCGAGCGAGAAGATCACGGCGTACGAGGCGACGAAGCTGCCGCCGATCGGCTGACCCAGTGCTCCTGCGAACGCAGGAGCACGCGGGGGTTCTAATCGTCTTCGTCTTCGTATCCGACCAGCGCCAGCGCCCGCGCCTTGATCTGGCGAGTCATGCACCAGTGGATCAGCGCTTCCTCGCGCCCGTGCGTCACCCACACTTCCTTGGGCGCGATCTCGAGCAGGGTTTCGGTCAGTTCGTCCCAATCGGCATGGTCCGACAGGATCAGCGGCAGTTCGACCAGCTTCTGCCGGGCGCGCTGGCGCACGCGCATCCACCCACTCGCCATCGCGGTGATCGGGTCGGGCAGGCGGCGCGACCAGCGGTCGTTGAGGGCGGACGGCGGGCACATGACGATGCGGCCCTGCAACTCGGCCTTGGCGATGCCGGTCGCAGGGCGCAACTCGCCCAGGTCGACGCCCAGCTCGACATAAAGATCGCACAGCCGCTGCAACGCGCCGTGGATGTAGATCGGATCGTCGAACCCCATGTCGCGCAGTTCGCGGATCACGCGTTGCGCCTTGCCGAGCGCATAGGCGCCGACCACGACGCACCGTTCCGGATTGGCGCGCAGCGTCGCGAGCAACTTGTCCATTTCGTCGTGCGTGTCGGGGTGGCGGAACACGGGCAGGCCGAAGGTCGCTTCGGTGACGAAGACGTCGCACTTGACCGGTTCGAATCGCGCGCAGGTCGGGTCGGGGCGGCGCTTGTAATCGCCCGACACGACGATCGTCTCGCCGCGATACTTCAGCACGATCTGCGCCGAGCCCAGCACGTGGCCGGCGGGCACGAAGCTGACCTCCACCCCGCCCATGTCGAGGATCTCGCCATAGTCGACCGCATGTCCCGCCTGGGGGCCATAGCGCGTGTCCATGATCGCCAGCGTCTCCGGCGTCGCCCACACCGCCGCATGCCCGCCGCGGGCATGGTCGGCATGGCCATGCGTCACCAGCGCGCGCGCGCTCGGCACCGACGGGTCGATCCACGCGTCGGCGGGCTTCACGTAGATGCCGTGGGGCTTGGGATCGATCCAGTCGCCGAGCTTGGCCATGCGACGAATATGGTTCGGCGCGCGTTCGGGTTCCATCCCATGGCGATAAATGGAGGACCAGCATGACCATCGACCAGCGCCTCGACCGGCTCGAACGCACCGTCCGGCGCCAGCGGATGATACTCGGCGCGGTCGGGCTGGGCGGGCTTGCCGCGCTGACCATGGCGCTCGCGCCCGCGACGCCGGGCACGATCGACGCGCAGGCGATCCGCATCGTCGATGCGTCGGGCAAGCCGCGTATCCTGATCGGCGCGCCCGCGCCCACCGACGGCCGCCTGCGCAAGGATGCGGGGAGCGCGTCGATCGTCGTGCTCGGCCCCGACGGCGCCGACCGGCTGATCCTGGGCGAGGAACCGCCGGTGCTGGTCGAGGGCAAGGCCTATCCGCGGATCGCGAGCGCCTATGGCCTGCTGATCCACGACGCCAAGGGCAACGAGCGCGGCGGCTTCGGTTTCCTCGACAATGGCCGGGCGGTCATGGCGCTCGACCGGCCGGGCGGCGATGCCGTGCTGTTGACGGCGAACGACCAGACCGGATTTGCCGGGCTGGTGGTCAATTACCGGAGCCCCCTGGGCAACTATGCCGAAGGGATGCGACTGGGGACCAAGGACGATAGCGTCTGGCTGTCGCTGCAGGACCGGGCGCAGGGCGAACGCGCGCGGTTGGCGGTCGAGGGGACGGCCGCGCCGAAACTCGTCACACGCCCGGCGGGCGCGCCGCCCGCGCCGTAGCGCAATCGCGGGCACGCATCCTATATCGCGCGGGTGACCGACCTTCCCCAAATCCTGACCGACTGGTTCGCGTCGCGCGGGTGGCGGCCGCGGCGGCATCAGCTGGAGATGCTCGACGCGGCCCGCGCGGGGCATCACGCGCTGCTGGTGGCGACCACGGGCGCGGGGAAGACGCTGGCCGGGTTCCTGCCGTCGCTGACCGAGTTGATCGCGGCGCCGGTGGACGGCCTGCACACGCTTTACGTGTCGCCGCTGAAGGCGCTGGCGGTCGACGTGCAGCGCAACCTGCTGACGCCGGTCGCGGAGATGGAGCTCGACATCCGAGTCGAGACGCGCACCGGCGACACGCCGAGCGACCGCAAGGCGCGGCAGCGGGTGAAGCCACCCAACATCCTGCTGACCACACCCGAATCGCTGTCGCTCCTGCTGAGCTATCCCGACAGCTTCACGATGTTCGCAGGGCTGCGCACGATCATCGTCGACGAAGTGCATGCCTTCGCCACCGGCAAGCGCGGCGACCTGTTGAGCCTGTGCATGGCCCGGCTGCAGCGGATCGCGCCCGCGCTGCGCCGCGTCGCGCTGTCGGCGACGGTCGCCGATCCCGACGGCTATCGCGCCTGGCTGGCACCCGACGGCGATATCGATACGGTCGACCTGGTGCTGGGCGAGGCCGGCGCAGATCCCAATCTGGCGATCCTGCTGCCGCAGGGCCGCGTGCCCTGGGCAGGGCATTCGGGCCGTTATGCCGCCGAACAAGTGATGGCGGAGATCGAGACGCACCGCACGACGCTCGTCTTCTGCAACACCCGCAGCCTCGCCGA
>Ga0164294_10006422_pt1 | contig 10068 bp, 7 predicted proteins | sample GEODES005metaG_FD_111479 | JGI IMG/M metagenome (GOLD analysis project Ga0164294, IMG submission 111479) | Oligotrophic lake water microbial communities from Sparkling Lake, Wisconsin, USA - GEODES005 metaG | ecosystem: Environmental > Aquatic > Freshwater > Lake | place: USA: Sparkling Lake...
AGGTGGTAATCCAGCCGTTTCAGGGGTAGGTGCTGGCGTGGTTCGCTTTGCAGGCGCCGCGCGCCCTCCCCCAGGCAGCCGGGCAGGTTGCGTTGCAGATCGAGCAGGTTGTGGCTTGCCTGGCTAACCCTGGCGGAGGCCTGCAGGAAGGGCAGGCGGGGGTCGTCGCTGGCATCGAGGCTGAGCAGCTCGGCCGGGCTTCTCTGCTCAAGGGGGTCCAGCAGTCTTTGCTGCTCTGCCCCTGGGGGCATCACCACCTTCAGCACAGCTTGCAGGGCAGCACTGAGCTGCGTTGGCTGCTGGTTACTAAACAGGGGGGCCAGGTATTGGCTCCAGATAAATTGCTCTAGGGTCGTGCTTGGTATCCAGGCCAGTTCCCGCAGTTCCGCTGGCTCTTCCCCCAGGGCCGCTAGCAGCAGTAGGGCCGGCCGGCGCGGCAGGGGCCGGGCGGCGGCCCCAAGGCCTGCATGGTTTTCTGCTAGCTGCCGGGCCAGCACCAGGGCCGCTTGCCTCTCGCCGGCGAGGGCACAGCTGGCGGCCGCTGCTAGCCATTCCTGCAGTAATGGGTCGGGCGGCTGCTGCCGGGCGAGCAGCTGACCCATGGTGAGGGCGGCTTCAGCTACGGCCCCCCTACCCAGGGCGGCCCTTACTTGGGCAAGGGCATGGTGGGCCTGGAACCAGGGGAGGCTGTCATCAAGTTGAAGAGCCTGCTGGAAGCAGGCCTGGGCGGATTCGTTGTCACCCAGTTCGAGGGCCGCCATGCCCTGGGCATGCCAGCCGTAGGCGAAGCCCGGCGCCAGGCTGGTGCAGCGCTGTTGGGCTGCCAGGGCAGCAAACCAGCGGCCGGCTTCCGCATGGCAGCGGCCCAATAGGTGTTGGCTATAGGGGAAATGGGGGTGCAACTCCACGGAACGTTGCAGCAGCTGTTCCGCCTGGGGCCAGAGATCCTGTTCCCATAGCCCCTTACCTGCCATGTAGGAGAGATAGGCCTCCTCCACACTGCTAATAACACCACTGCTGGCAAGAGCTTGGCTTGCCACCTCCACAAGGGTTGCCCACTCTTTGGCGGCTTCAAGCGGTTGTAGTTCTTGTTGCCACTGTTCCAGCCCCAAAAGATCGGCGGCCATGGTGGTGAATTGGTTTAGGTACCCTAGCCCTGGTCACCCAGTAAACAACATGCAGCCGCAGACCAAAGCCCACCTGTTGTTGGAGGTGTTGGTAGCAGGGGGCCGGTCTGCCGAGCAACTTACAGCCGCCATCAACAGTGATGGGGAGCTCCTGCAGGCCTGCCTTGGGGAGGTGATTGGTTTGCGGGAGGCTGGAGCGGCTGAGCTCAGCCTGCAACTGATTGATCAAGCTCTGGCGCTGGGGCTCACCTCCCCCTGGTTCCAAGACAACCGTGCGCGGGCGCTCCTGGCCCTGGGGCAGCGGCAGGAGGCCCTGGGCCTTTGGGTGCAGTTGAGTCGGGAGGCCGACCACCTGGTGGCTGCTTCCGCGGTGGCAATGCTTATGGAAAATGCCGATTCAGCCGCCGAGCAGGGCCTTCCCCCAGGAGATGATCCGTGGGTTACCTTCGGCAGCCTCACCACCGAAGCGCCAGCAGATGAGCTGGGCACCGATCAACAACTTCAGGCTTTGAAGGAAGTAATTCGACTGCGGGAAGAGGGCCAATTGGAGGCCTCCCTCGAGCTAATTGATGCGGCCCTAGCGGCAGGGGAAACAGATCCCTGGTGGCTTGATAACAAGGCTCGCGTGTTGGTGGAGCTAAACAATCATGTAGAAGCGCTGTTGCTTTGGGAGCAATTGAGCGCCGCAGCCCATGGAGATGTCTGGCTGGGGCAAGTGGCCCAAGAGATGGCGGCCCTGCAGGGCCAAACGCTGCTGGCGCCCCTGCTCAGCTTGTGTGAGCAGAACGGCTGGCAGCCCCAATATCTGGGTGTGGATGATCAGTCCCTGCTGTGGCAGCTATTGAAGGAATTAAGTGCAAGTCGTGAGCTAGGTGAGCCCGAGTTTTCGTTGGCTTTGGTTAGCAAAGCCCGCGAGTTGGGGTTCGAATCCCCCTGGATAAACGACAACGAAGCCAGGGCTTTAGTAAATCTGCAGCGAGAAGCTGAGGCCGTAGCCATCTGGTGCAATCTGCAGGGCAGCAACGATGCCACCCTGGCCACCCTGGCCGCAGAGATGCTGGCGGAATACGGCCCGGGAGTAGAGCGGCGGGAACGGCTCCAGCAGGCTGAACAGCTGCTGGAGCAGGGGGATGCGGCGGCGGCGGAAGCCCTGCTGCTCACGGCCCTGCTGCAGGACCCAGACCATCACGGCTACCGCCAGCTGCTGCAGCGGGCCTTGGCAGCGCAGCTCGGGGTGGACGATGGCGGCCAGCTGGGCCCTGAAATCAGGGAGCGGGAACTGCGGCTTGAGGGCCATGCCCGGTTGTTGGCGCTGGTTGAGCGGCGCTTGGGGCTCATCGGGGTCAGCGATTGATCAAGTCAGCCAGCAGCCGTTCGCTGCGCAGTTCCAGTTGCTCATGGCTATCGAGCAGTTGTTGTTGACGGCGGGATAGCAGGAAGTAGTGCTCCAGCTCCTCCTGCACCTGGTGGAGCTGCAGCAGGGTGAGTTCGGCTTCTTCGCGGACATCGGCGAGCTGCTGTTGAGCTTCAGCGAGCCCATTACCGGTAACGGCTAGTTCATTGTTGGCTTTTTCCAACTCAGCTTGGATTTGTGGTAACTGTTCCTCCAGCTGTTGATTGCTGGTTTGCAGAGCATTGATTTGCTGTTGTTTGTTTCGATCCGCCAGGAAAAGCTGCTCCAGCTCCTCCTGCACTTGGTGTAATTGCAACAGCGTTTGCTCTGCTTCTTCGCGGGCTTCGGTGCAGGGTTGCCACCAGGCCGCTAGCAGTGCACCAGGGGATAGTTGGGACTGCAGCCGCGCTAGATAGTTTGAATCGGGCGAGCCACCGGCCAACTCTGCTTTGAGCTCCAGATCAAGATAGGCATCAAGCAGTTTGGGTTCGGCCTGCAGCAACGGGCGGATAAGCAGGGCTGCAACCAGGTCGACCTTGGGAATTGAACCAGGGTCTGGCAGCAGGGCCGCCTGGTTGCTTAGCCAGTCGCTGAGCCCATGGGGATTGAGGCCAGCCACCCGCCAGCTGGCCAGCGGGGGGCGATCGGTGGCCAGGCCCAGCAGTAGCTGGTAGCCCTGGTGCAGGTTTTGCCATTGGGGAGGGCTGGCCTGTTGTTGGCGCCAGCTGGCGAGCACCGCATCAGGGGCGTCGTAGAGGAGCAGCGCCCCAGGGGGTACCGCTTCTGGATCTCCAGGCCACATCTCCAAGCCAGCCCGCTCAAGTCCTATCAAGCAGGCGGAGGGTTGAGGAAAGGGGGAAAACCAACAATGGCGCAACGGTGGCTCAGCAGCTACTGGCAGGTTATTCATTCCCTCTTTCAGCCACTAGCTCTAGACTAAATCTTGTAAATTCAAGTTGAATCACAAGACTGCAGATTGTGCGCTGGCTGTGTCGCTGGGATTCGGCATCTTGCCGGAAGGGGGCCTGCAGGAAGCTGACCATCGGTTTAAGTTGTGATCAGTATTGACTGGATCGCATGGCTGCAGCGGTCGCAATGCCAGAGCTGAGCGTGGTGGTGGGAGCACCGGCCATGGCCTCGGCTTTGCCGGCTGGTCAAGTGGTGGTGGTGGAGGCGGAGATAGGGCGAGCCAGGGCACTGAAGCAGCAGCTAGAGGAGCTGGGAGCAGCTGGTAGAGTCCTGGTGGTAGCAGAAGTGCTCACAGCCGAGCATGGCCAGGCTGTGCTGTGGCATCGGTTCAACGACGGTCGTTTGGACGGCCCCTGGCCCCTGGAGCACTGGCAAGCCCAATACCCAAATTTGTTGGCTCAGCACTTTGAGGAACGCAACGGGCGCTGCCTGGCGGAGGTGCTGAACGCATGGCAGCGGAAGGTATTAGCCGAACTGGGCGATCGGCAAAAGTCGATAATCACCCTGGTGCTGCGTCAGGGTGATGCTTTGGCAGCGTTGGCTGGATGTGGGCCATGGTTCAGGGGTGTGCAATCCGTGCAGCTTGATCACCCGCTCACGGGTCTTGCCAACCAGGAAGCGGTGGCGAGCTGGTTAAGTCAACGGGGCTTCTCCCCTGCGGAGGGAAATGGGTTGCAGTGGCAGCGCGACCCCCTTGGCACGCTGAATCTCGAGTTGGAAGAGAGCCGCCAAAAGATTATGCAAATGGAGGAGCAACTCTCCTGCCATGCAGTGCGCTTGCTGTTGGCTCAAATGAAGAACCAGGAACTCACCGCTGAACGGCAGGAGCTTGCTGGGCAAATGTTTGCATTAACTCAACAGCTAGATGATGCGATTCTCAGGATAGATCAACTTACTGCTGAATGTGCTCAGTTGTCCATTGAAAAGGATGCGCTTATCAAATAGATAGATAGCTATTCGGTTGAATTGATTGCTCTCTGGGCTGAGAAAAGCGACTTGTAGTTTAATGCTAGGGACTTACTTGATACCTTCAAGAGTCTCCAGATGTCGCCTGCCTGGTGCGGCTTTTAGGTCACAGGATGCTATCAGTGATCGGCATAAGCCAGCGGTCTAGTGAAAGCAGTCGGAGATTGCTTTATAATCCGAATCCGTAAATGTCCCAATGGATCCCCAGGCTGCTAACGCAAGATGGCAGGCCCTGCTTCGACATCAGGGCTGGGAGCCCCACTTCCTGGATGATATTGAGCCGACAGGAGCTTTGGTTGATGAATTATTGGATGCATGTTGCAGAGAGTGTATTGCTCTGCGAGAGGCCAGTAGGGCAGATCTCAGCCTGGCTTTAATTGAAATAATTGAACTTGATGGATATACTTCCCCCTGGTTGAAAGACAATAGGGCTAGGGCTCTTCTCGCCCAGGGATTTTTGGGCCAGTCCGTGTACCTTTGGGAAGAGATCGAGCGGATTGAGCCGGTAGGAAGCGAGGCCCGCAAGGTGGCCTCAAACATGTCAGTAGAGGTAAGTGCTGAAATTCTTCAGCGACTCCAAGTCCATTGCGATCTAGACGGCTGGGTAATCCAATCCTTGCATCCTGCGGGAGAAGGCACACTCTTGGAAAAAATCCTTCGAGAGGCCATCTCCCTGCGAAAATCCCAGCGGCTCAATCATTCGCTGGGACTATTGGAGGCCGCCGAAGCCCTTGGGGTTCACTCCGGTTGGATTGTCGATAACAAAGCAAGGGCTTGGCTGGAGTTGGGACAGCCTGCCAAGGCTGCTCGGACTTGGGGAGAACTGCGCCAGCAGAAAGACGACTATGCCCTTCAAAAAGCTGCTGAGAGCAACGAGAGCCTTGCTTGCTATCAATTATTGAAAGAGCTTGATAGATTTAGCTCTAAACAGGGATGGAAGGCTAAATATCTAGCAGATAAAATCTTTATTGCCCAGGAGGCAGAGCTTGCTTGTCTTAAGGAAATCATCTCAGCAAGGGAAGCAGATTTGCTTGAGCTGTCGATTTCAATGGCTGAACATTGCCAACTACTGGGAATGGAGTCAGGTTGGCTGCTTGATAATAAAGCTCGAGGCTTGATTTTACTAGAGAGGCGCCAGGAAGCACTGCAAATTTGGCAGCAGCTGAGCAGTGATTCCGATGAAGCTCTATCCGCTATGGCGCGAGAGATGCTCGAACTTAATCGCCAACACCCGCAATTAAGCTACTCTGGCAGTGGATCTCGTTTGATTAATTGTATAGAACAGATTCTGCAATTTAGTGATGGTCGGCTGCTTGTTAAGGGCAAGTCGTCCGATACGCTAACGGCAACTGATCTTTTAGTGCTTGATGCTGATATCACCCTGACCCCTACATTCTGGAAGTTCCTGGCCAGGCCGCATTTCGTGGCGGAATTTCCAGGCACGGTTTCTACTCCTCAGATTTGGATGAATGGAGTTCGCAATCAATCCGTTCCGATTGATCTAAGCCAGTTCCCCTGGCCCCAGCGAGCTGAAATTCTGTTAGAGCAGCTTGACTTAGAAAATCATCCCACCCATCAGGCCAATCAGCTTTTAGAAAACCATCTCGGACCCGTTATCAGATCTCTCCATCCCAGTCCTGAAGAGCTACTTGTGGAGATCAGCCACCGTGAAAACTTTGGCGCCAAGAGCCGTCAATCGGCTATGGACCATTCCATTCCCCGGATTTCGATAATTATACCTTTGTTTGGGCGATTGGATTTACTTGAGGCCCAACTCGTAGCCTTGGCCACCGACCCGGAACTATGCAGTGCTGAAGTAGAGCTAATTTACGTAGTAGACGACCCTGATCTATTAGAACCAGTTTTGCTCTGGTGCCGCCGCACTGGAGGGCATCTCGGTTTGAGCTTCACCGTTTTGGGGCTGGATCGAAACCATGGCTTCGCAGCAGCTTGCAATACTGGTGCAGCCCATGCCAAGGGAGAAACCCTAGTGGTAATGAACTCAGACGTATTTCCTAAAAATCCAGGCTGGCTTTTTCACTTAGTTGAACATTTGAATAACAATCTATGGGCTGGTGTATTGGGCCCTATTTTACTTTATCCGGATGGAAGTGTGCAACATGCTGGCATGAGCTCAGTTCCCGCTGCTGCCTTCGGTGGCCTACGACTAAATCGCCATCCTGGCAAGGGACTCTCTGCACAAGCTTATCAAGAACCGGTGCAGGAGGTGGAGCTTCTCAGTGGTGCGTTGCTCTGTCTCTCTAGAGCTTTGTACCAGCGCCTTGGGGGGTTTAGGCAGACCTTTATTCGAGGGGATTTTGAGGATTCAGACTTGTGTCAAAGGATCAAGGAAGAGGGTTTTCTCTGTGCTCTTGCCACGGACGTGCAGCTCTGGCATGGGGAACGTCAGAGCTTTGCCGGTCGAGAAGTTAAGGGGGCAGGGCTTCAGATCTGGAGAGTGCTGGCCAATGCCTGGCTTGCCCAGGATGGACGGCGATGAAACAGCGGGTTGTTGTGATGGCCCACGGCCATCCCAAGTTTAGTAAGGGCGGTGGTGAGCATGCCGCCCATGCCCTGTTTCGTGCCCTTAATCAGCAAGACAATTTTGAAGCTTGGTTCGTTGCCACGGCTCCGGAGAGGCACTTGGCCTTCGGGGAAGACCTCGGCAGTCTCAATAGTAAGGAGTTGCTGATTCGCAGCGGCAGTTGTTATTTTTTTAATAACTCTGCCATAGAGCTAGACTCAAGCAGTGGCTTGATGCAATGGTTCCAGCAGGTAAATCCCACTGCGATTCACCTGCATCATTTTATAAACCTTGGAGTTGAGTTGATCCTGGCCCTGCGGGCAGCATTCCCAAAGGCTCGGTTTATTCTCACCCTGCATGAGTTTTTGCTTTTATGTCCTTTGAGGGGGCAGTTACTACGTCGTGATGGTCGATTATGTCAAGCTCCAGATTTACACGACTGTCTCGTATGTTTGCCAGATCGCAGCGCCAATGATCTATTAATGCGTCAAGTCCGGATGCAGGCTTTGCTCACAAGTGTGGATCATATGATCTCACCTAGTGAGCATTTGGCTCAGCAATTTCTGCGCTGGGGTGTTGACGAAAGCATGATAAGTGTGATTGAAAACCCCCTTGGGGATGGGCTTGAATCGAAGGGATTCTGGTTCTCAAGTGCTAAGGAAGCCAATTCAGTTTCCCAGCGTCAAGCTTCTCCCGGTAGGTTTGCCTACTTCGGCCAGATCCATCCAGCTAAGGGGCTCGATTTAATCCTTCAGGCCCTCAGGCTGGCCTTGGTTGAAAATCCACAACTTCAGCTCACTATCCATGGCACGGATATCTATGGTCCGGCCCATCCAGATCCAATGGTTGCCAGGCATTTTTCGCATATTCGTGCTGAGATAAGGCTTCTACAACCCCAAGTGCTGTTTCATGGTCCCTATGACCCTTCGGAACTGCCGGCGCTGATGGCAGAACAAGACTGGGTGGTGATGGGTTCCCGCTGGGGGGAGAACTCCCCCGTAGTGATCCAAGAGGCCATGCGTCAGCGGCGACCCCTCTTGGTGCCAGGGTTTGGAGGTATGGCGGAAAAAGTGAGGCCTGGGCTGGATGGGTTCCATTACACCCCTAGGTCTGCATCGGCCCTTGCCTGCACCATGCTCGAAGCTGCTAGCAGCCGTGAACGCTGGCTAGAACTGGTGTCCACTCAAGCAGCTGGACCCGACGACAATGAAATTATCCATCGCCATTTGAATCTGTACTACAATACAGGAGTTTATGAATTGAATAAGTCTAGCTTCTGACGGCACACTTAGGCCGCTGAGCCTGGCGAAATATAATTGGCTAGGAATTCATGGTTCGAGACTTTTCACAAATAACTTCCGTAGCTGTGGCCCTATTTGGGATAGTTCTTGCTGCTAACACCGCAAGGGCAGAGTCATGGCAATTGGTTAATGGAGAAAGTGGAGTTTCTGCTCCATCGGTAGCCTGGCAAGAGGTAAAAAATCCAGCCGCTGCCGGTGTAGCCCAACCGGGAACCTGGCATGCGGTGGAAAAAATAAATAGTTGGCCACAGGTTGGTTCCATTCAGGCTGCTTCTGAAGATGTTGTGGCGCCAGACAAAGTTGAGTCTCCAAGTAACAAGTCTTTGCCTGCTCGGCAGTGGTTAAGCGGTAACGGTCGAGTTCCCTATTGGAATGCTGACTGGAAGCCGCAGATTTCTAATATCGTGCCTCAGGCCTATGGTCCAAGGGGAGTTATGTTTAGCGTAGGGGTGCGTGCAATTGATTGCACTACTGGAGCAAGCTGTAAGGATCGTAAGGGCATGAGTTATTCACGATACTTTAATGAAAAAGGTGATGCCTATATCGCAACTACCCTGGGATTTGGTGATTCAAGCAAGTGGCTAGGCATAGAGATTAACAATATGTCTCAGGGCGTAGCTTTTTCTGGTAAGCGCGCTGGTGATCCCTTCCTTGGCGGCAACATGACTGGATTTTCCATCAGCCGTAATATCAGCCCAGATACGGCCATCAAGATTGGCGTTGAAAATATGATTCGCTGGGACCCAAAACAGGCTGATCTTGGTAAGAATGCATACGGAGTAGTGAGTCAGCGCTTCCGACTGAATGGTAATAATGATCCAGAGCAATCGCTTTTTTCAAATCTGTTTATAACTCTAGGGCTGGGTAATGGTGAATTCCGACCTGCAGATAAGGTAATTGGTGCTCAGATCCAGGCCCAACGAGATGCCCATTGCTGGACCTGGGGCTATATTCCACCTGGGGGAATTGATTGCTCTGCAAAAGCTAAAAGTAATGCCCTGCTCAAGGGTACTGAATATGGACAATTCTATCCGATTGGCTCTGTGGCACTTATGCTCTACGACTCAATCTCTTTGATTGGTGAATACACAGGGCGCAACCTGTATGCCGGGGTCAGTGTGCAGCCAATTCGAAGTCTTGGTTGGACCATAACTGCGATGGCTGAAAATCTACTTCCTAACAGTGATTATGGTCGCAACATTCAATTAGGTGTGCGCAATATCCCCAACGATTTTATTTATCCGCCGAATGTGATAATCGACACTCCGAAGTTTTCTATACAGACCAACCTGAATATCAAATTCTGAGTTTTATGCTTCATGCTGGTCAGATTGATACATTGCGGCAACTGGCCCCCGACTTAACGGAGGGTTTTCATTCCCTCTCCATGGCCAACGTGGAGGTTCGCTCAGTATTTGTAGCTAGTAATGTTGAGGTTGTACTGGAATTACCAGGGCTCCAGCTTCCAATGATTGGGCCAGGTCACTGCGAGGGTGTGCCGACTGATCCGGAGATGTTGCATGACGTGACATCACAACAGATTCTGTTGGAACCAGAACGCATCTACCGATTGCACCAGGCGATGGTGGTTGGCACTGATCTAGCCCTTGGTGGAGGAGGGGAGCTTATTAGTTCAGCTGGCCTGATAAACGATGATGGAAGGGCCAAGCTTCTGCAGGAGGCCACAGCTGCACACCATCACCATGGCTGTCTTTTTTGGAGTGCCTCCGATGGATATCGGGTGCTCTTTCAATCAATAGCCCCCCAGGAACAGTGCGCACAACGTGC
>Ga0164294_10006423_pt1 | contig 10066 bp, 9 predicted proteins | sample GEODES005metaG_FD_111479 | JGI IMG/M metagenome (GOLD analysis project Ga0164294, IMG submission 111479) | Oligotrophic lake water microbial communities from Sparkling Lake, Wisconsin, USA - GEODES005 metaG | ecosystem: Environmental > Aquatic > Freshwater > Lake | place: USA: Sparkling Lake...
AAGCTGGCCAGTAAGCCGGCCAGAGCTGCCGCTGCGATTGAGTCGTTACATGCGGTGGAGGGCGCAGAGTTTGTTGCCATCCGGGTCGCGCAGGTAAGCCAAGTAAAGGGCACCAGAGGGCCCGTTGCGAACGCCAGGCGGGTCTTCGCAAGCCGTGCCACCCGCCGCGAGCCCGGCTGCATGCCAGGCATCGGCGAGTGCAGGGTTGGCAGCCGCGAAGCCCATAGTGCTGCCATTGCCTACGCTGGCGGGTTCGCCATTGATGGGCTTGCTGACGGCGAAGATGCCGGTTTCCGTGCGATAGAACACGCGGTTGCCGTTGAATACACCGGGCGCCACGCCTAGTGCGCCAAGTGCTGCGTCGTAGAAGATCTTGGCGCGGTCGAGGTCATTCGTACCGATCATGATGTGCGAAAACATGGGGGTTCCTTGAAGGGCAACTGGTGAGGCGGCTTTACGGTGCAGTTCTGCACTGGAAAGCCACGCAGTCTAAGCGGGGTGCAATGCGGTGTGGGTTGCGTGTACTCTTCGCAGTATGACGCCCCTTCAGGTTTTTTCGACTGCGGCCCTTCGTCTGCGCCATGCGCTCGCGCTGCTCTTGAGTTTATGGATTTTGGGCTTTTGGCTTCAGCCGAGCATGGCAGCCGAGATGCGTGCGGATAGCGCACATGTCACCGCCACGCCCCATCGGGATAACTACCAGCAGTCTGTGTCCAGCGCCCAGGGTCGCATTCACCGCCGCCCAAAGGCCCAAGCGCCTCCGGTTTCCCCGGCGATGCCTGGCGCCGCTGCAGCGGGTAGGCCGCGTAGCGCCGGACGCCCGGACGTCCGTGCGGGTTCTTACATGGTGATGGATGAGCAGGGCGCACAGGTGCTGGCGGCCAACCATGAGGACAAGCCGGCGCCGATTGCGTCCATTACCAAGCTGATGACCGCGATAGTGGTGCTGGAAGCCGCTCAGTCTTTGGATGAATCCATGACCATTGGTCCCGAAGAAGTTCGCGGGACCCGCGGCAGTGCTTCGCGGCTGGCGTCTGGTACAACCCTCACGCGCGGCGAACTGTTGCGTCTGGCGCTGATGTCCTCTGAGAACCGTGCCGCGTCCTCCCTTTGCAACCAATACCCTGGTGGTAAGCGCGCTTGCGTAGCGGCGATGAATGCCAAGGCGCAAGCTTTGGGGATGCGGACCACTCGGTTTGTAGAGCCCACGGGTTTGTCGCCGCAGAACGTGGCAAGCCCGCGCGACCTCGCTAAGTTGGTGATGGCCGCTGCAGCCAACCCGCGGATTGCCGACTATTCCACTACGCCCAAGTACACCGTTACCTTGCGCCGTCAGCAGGCGGAGTTTCACAACACGAATCCGTTAGTGAAGAGCCGGGCTTGGGAAATTGGATTGCAGAAAACGGGTTATATCGCTGAAGCGGGGCGCTGCCTCGTGATGCGCACAGTCATCGACGGTCGCGATGTCATCATCGTGCTCATGAACTCGTGGGGCACCCAAACGCGCTTCGCCGATGCGCGGCGTATTCGTGCTTGGATTGAAAAGCGTCGCCCGGGTTTGCGCGCCTAATCCCATCGACAAGCGCGTCAAAAAAGCCTAAGCGCTCACGGCGGCGCTGCTTTCAGGCGGCTCCGCCGGTAGTTCCGGCCCCGGGCTGGGCACCGGGCTGGGCACCTGGGCGGGTGCGGTAGAACGTCATGGGTTGCTCGCGCATTTGCCGCAGCACATTAGGGCGCATGGCGCCCACCACATGCATCTCGCAGGGCTTGCAGTCGAAGCGCAGCGTGAGCGTCTCATCCCCATGCTGTAGCACCAGAGGGTCAGCACGTACCGTTCCCTGCACGCCAGTCACGCCCTTGGTTTGCTTCGGGCAAAGGCTCAAGCTGAAGCGCACGCAGTGCTTCGTAATCATTAGGCTCACGTCGCCTAGCTTCTCGTGGCTTTCATACGCCGGCTCCACCAGCTTCACACCGTGTTTGGCGTAAAACGCAGCCGCTTTGCCGTTGTAGACGTTGGCGAGATAGGTGAGGGTGTCTTCCGGGTAGACAGCCGGCGGCTCGGCCGGCTTGGCGCGGGGCAAGCGCTCGAAGCCCTGCGCCCGAGCCTCATCCAGCGCTGACACCGCATCGCGGCGCAGCGCGTTGAGTAACGACACTGGCACAAACCAAGCCACTTCTGCGGGCAAATGAATATCCCGCGCTACATAGTCTGTGGTGCCAAGGCGGGTGAGTTGGTCTTGCAGTGTTTGCGCTGCACGGTCCGGGTCCCGCGCGGGTTCCAGGGTTCGCTCCACGCGTGCAGAACCGGGGAAGCCGTCCTCGTCGATGAGCGTTAGCTCCAACCCCGAAAGCCGACCGTTTTCCTGCCAAGGCGTCAGCATGATGTCCACGGCAATCTTGCGTTCGGCCGAAGGCTTCGCCAGCAAGCGCTCCCAGGCCATGTCGCGGTTGCGGTGCAGGGCGGTGTTCTTGCGGAGGTCTTTCAGGTCTTTGGTGCCGTGGGCGCCGGGGCGTGCCGCGAGGTTGGGCTCTACGCGCCAGAGGTTCGGGGAAACCGCATCCACGGTGTTCACCTGCACGCCTTGCAGTTCACCCTGCAGGTCGCGCCAGGTGATGGAATCGCCGTTGTTCAGCGTGGCGCCGCTTTCGCTAGTGTCGACATCAAAGTGAGTGGCCGTGATTGTCGCCACGTGGCCCAAGGACAGGCCGGCGTGCTTAGGCGTATCAAAAGCACCGATATCCTGCTGTCGACCATTCACGAAATAGTCTGTACCACCGCGGTTGAAGCCTTGCTCCGGTTCCGGGATAAACGTAAAAGTGCAGCGACCGCTACTACCGCGCGCGTACTCCGGACGATACTCGAGGAGGCCGTCGAGTAATTGGCGGTAGTGGGCGGTGACGTTCTTCACCGTCGCCATGTCCTTGTAGCGCCCTTCAATCTTGAAGCTACGAATGCCGGCATCGGCCAGCGCTTCAAGGTTGTCGCTCTGGTCGTTGTCCTTCACGCTTAGCACGTGCTTGTCGTGGGCCACGATACGCCCGAGGCTGTCCTTCACCGTATACGGAAGACGGCATTCCTGTGAGCAGTTGCCGCGGTTGGCGCTACGGCCGGTGTGCGCATGGCTGATGAAACACTGGCCGCTGTAGGCCACGCACAGCGCGCCATGGATGAAGAACTCCAGTTCCGCTTGCTGCACTTCCGCGGCGATGGCGCGGATTTGCTGCAGGGTGAGTTCGCGCGCCAGTACCAGCTTCGACAGCCCTGCGTCCTGCAGGAACCGCGCCTTTTCTGGCGTGCGGATGTCAGTCTGGGTGCTGGCGTGCAACTGGATGGGCGGCAGGTCCAGTTCCAGCAGGCCCATGTCCTGAACAATCAGGGCATCCACGCCCGCATCATAGAGTTGCCAGGCCAAGCGCCGCGCCGGTTCCAGTTCGTCATCCCGCAGGATGGTGTTCATCGCCACGAAGACGCGGGCCCGGAAGCGGTGGGCGTGTTTTGCCAAGCGCGCAATTTCTGCTACCGGGTTGCCCGCCTTGTCGCGGGCGCCCATGGCGGGGCCGCCAATGTAGACGGCGTCCGCGCCATGGTTGATAGCCTCGATGCCGATATCAGCATCTCGGGCGGGGGAGAGCAATTCCAGGTGTGAGTGCCTGGTGGGCAATCGTTCGATCACTTGCCGTCCACGGAGAACACCAGCAGCAAGTTACCTGGCGAGTGGCTGTACAGGCCATAGCCCGAATTCACCACCAAGTAGCCATCGCCCACAGCGGGCCCTGCACCACTCATGCTGCCACCCCCCGTCAACAGACCGTTGGTGGTGTTCACTTTGGTCTTGGTATCGAACTCCCAGAGCACGGCCCCCGTGGCTCCTGCATAGGCACGGACCCAGCCGTCGAGATGGGCGGCGAACACTGCACCGGGAATCGCTGTGACCGCCGAGGAAATACCCGGGTCGCAGAACTTTAGATCGGGCGGGCAGACGTTCTTCTGGACATGATTCCAGAGCACTTTGCCGTTGGTGGCGTCGACAGCGTGAATGCCCGGGCGCGCGGCGCTAGCATCCAGTACGTCGCCGTTCTGGGTATCGTTCATGTCATTGATGGGCACGTAAACCCGCGCGCCCTCGGCGGCCATGCCGAAATGCACACCACCCTGAATACTGCCGCGACCTACTCGCGCAGACCACAGCATCTTGCCGCTTTGCTCGGGGTCCAGCCCAAAGACGCTACCGTCCTTGTGGCCTGCGGCCAGCACCTGCTTGCCGTTCCCGAGGTCCACCAGAATCATGCTGGCGCCGTGGTCGAAGTCCGGGCCGCGTTCCTTCGGGCAGTTGGGGTTATTGCTCATCATGCACGCGACGTTCCAGGCGTCGTCCTTCGTGCTTTGGCGCTGCCAGCGGCGTTGGCCGGTTTGCAGGTCAACCGCCATGATGGAGTCGCTGTTGCTGTCTGCGGGCGTCGAGTAGTTCTCGCCCGTACCGAAATAAGCGATGTTTCGCTTCAGGTCGATGGCGGGGCTGGACCAGGTGGGCGCTCCCGAAGGAGCAAGCACGCGGGTACCGTGGGTCGTTCGGCTGACCTCCTTCGGCTCCTCGGGGATGGTGAAGTGCTCCCAAACACTTTTGCCGGTCGCCGCATCCAAGGCCACCAGTTTGCCGCGGAAGGTGCAGCATTCGTAGTTCGGGTCGGCTGCCGGAATGACCTCCAGCGAGGAAACGGGGACCAGCAGTTTGCCACCCACCAGCGCCGGCGTGCCGGTGAGCGTGGCGCTCGGGTGCTCGTCCATCTTTCGCGACCAGACCAGTTCGCCGGTGAGCATGTTCACGGCATAGAGGCGCGCCACGATATCGCCGAAGAAGGCGAGGGGAACCTTGGGTACATCTGCGCCCTGCCAAGTGGTCAGGACGATGCCGGTGCGCACTTCGGCGCCCGCCTGGAAATGCCAGCGCTGGCAGCCAGTGCTCAGGTCAAAGGCGTAGACGCCGCCATCCTGGCTACCGGTAAAGACGGCACCGAGCCCGATGGAGGGCTGGGAGCGGGCTCGCAGGGCGCCCGGGTAGCCATAGGCCCATTTGAGCTTCAGCCGGGCAATGTCACCCGTTGCAAGACCTGCGGCGCCGGCGGGAACAAAGCGCGCGGTGTCGTGCCCCCAGCCGACCGCTTGCGGCGCGCGGCTGAGATTGAACTGCGCGCTGTTGGCACTGCAGGTGGGGGCGGCGTTGGCAGTGCGCTCAGGGCCATCCGCAGGTTCGCGGGTGATGTATTCAGCGATGTGCCGCTTCTGGTCTGTACTGAGGCCGACTGCCTGCGCTTGCATCACACCGCCATCGAGTGCGCGAAGAATTGCCTGGGGCGACATCATCTCGAGCCAGATGAGGTGGGGAGCTTTGGGCACGGCGCCGTTATGACAGGCAGCGCAACGCTCGGCATACACCGCGGCGCCCGGCATCTTGTCGCGGGGGCCAAAGTCCACCCGGCGGGTCACCATCTCGTCGGTCGACTCCAGCTTCCGTGGTTTCGCGGCTGGCGCTTCCGGGGCTACGGGCGAGGCCAATGGCGCTGGGACGGCGGCCGAGGCCAGCGGGGCGGCAGTTGCTGCCAAAAAAACAGACAACAAAAAGCCCGGAATGCTGGAACTACGCATGAATGGCTACCTGAAATTACGGGTACGGATTACTGCTGGCGGTTGGTCATTTCTGCCGTGGATTCCTGCGAACCATCGGCCTGGCCGGGAGCCATGGGGTCCACCTTGGTGGTGCCTTGCCCGGCTTTTTCGGCGGCTTCGCGGGCAGCTTGCTCCGCAGAGTCGTACCAGCGCGAGGAACCAGCTGCAGGTCCTTCGCCTTGCTTCCCGTCCATCATGCTACCGGCTGCATCTTTGGCGGGCGCCTCGTCCTTGGCGCAGCCGCTGAGGGCAAGCGTGAAGGCTAGACCAGTGGCTAGCGTGATGGAGCGGATGGTTGGCATGGTCGTATCTCCGACTTGGATTGCGGCTCCGGGGATTCCCGGCAAATAGCTATGGAACAGCATTGTCAGCCCCACGGCACGTAGCGCGCAAGTCACTTCGCGAGACTGATTTTGGTTCTTTCGGTGGAATCGAGGGTAGGGCTAAGGTTGCCATTCGGCCGGTTGACGTTTAAGTTGACATAGATGTTTAACTAGTGGGACTACAAAAATGAACAAGACGACCCTTGAATCGTCAGCGGGAGGAATCTTCAGCGGGAACGAGTTCCGTGGGCGCCTTTTGCTCATCCTCAGCGCTGCTATCGGCCTGTCGGCGAGCATGAACGCCGTGATGCTCTACAGCATTGGGTCTTTCATTGGTCCGCTGGAGAGCGAGTTTGGCTGGGCGAGGGGAGACATCTCCCTGGCTGCCACTCTGCTTACCTTCGGTCTTTTCCTTGCCGGCCCCATGATTGGGTTGGCGTGCGACCGATGGGGTGCGGCGGTCGTCGGCTCGTTAAGCTTGGTCAGTTTTGCGGTACTGCTGTTCATCATGGCCAACTCGCTGCAGTCGCTTGCTGGCCTTTGGATTTTCTATTTCCTCATCGCGGTCGTTGGAGCGGGTTCCACGCCCATTGTGCTGGTTCGGCCCATCAGCGCTGCATTTGACCGCCAACGCGGGCTGGCCTTGGGAATTTCGCTCACTGGGGCGGGTCTGGTGGGCTTCTGGATTCCGAATTTGGTGACTGCCGTCGTGGCGCAGTCGGATTGGCGGACCGCCTATGGGGTGCTGGCGCTTATCGCGTTGGTTGCCGCTCCGGTGGTTTATCTCGGTTTCAGGGCTACGGAGCGTAGTGAAGCCGCTAAAGGCACAGCCACTGTTGCCACTGCGGGGTTGACGATGCAGACGGCGCGTAAGACTGCCGCCTTCTGGTCCATGTCGGCGCTGTCGATCATGATGGCGCTCGGCATCGGTGGATTGATGGTGCACTTGGTGCCCATGTTCCGCGATCTTGGTGCTGCACCGGCCACTGCGGCGGGTATCACGTCCATGATCGGGATAGCCTCGGTGGTGGGTCGCCTCGGCATCGGACTTTGTCTCGACCGCTTTTCGCCGCACCGCGTTGCTGTCGCCGTCATCGGGCTCGGCATCCTGGGAATTCTGGTGCTCAAATTCGGCGGGTTGGCCTTTGCCATCGCCGGGGTCGTGTTGATCGGACTGCTGCTGGGCGCCGAACTCGACATGCTCGCCTTTTTGACGGCTCGCCTGTTCGGGCAGCGCGCGTTTGGCAGCATTTATGGTTGGTTTTACAGCGTTTACGCCTTGGCCTTCGGCATCAGCCCGGTGGTCATCGGCCGCCTCCGGGATTCGGCAGGTGACTATGGGCTGGCCATGAATACCAGTGTGGCCATGCTGTTGGTAGCGGTTGCCGCTGCCATGGTCCTAGGACGGTGGACGCCAGCGCGCGATTCAGCGGCGGCTCAGCAGGCCTGAAGTTACCCTTGGGACGGGGTGGTGGAAAAGGCGTTCAGCACCACCACCCCCGCAACGATGAGCGCGATGCCGATGCCCGCAGCGATATCGAGCTTCTGCCCATAGACGAGCCAGCCCAACAGACAAACCAGCACCACGCCTACGCCGGACCAGATGGCATAGGCGACGCCCACCGGAATGACCTTCAGCGTAAGCGAGAGGAAATAGAACGCCAGCGCATAGCCCCCGACAACCAGCAGGGACGGATAGAGCCGGGTAAAGCCGGCTGAGGCCTTCAGAGCGGAAGTAGCCACGACCTCGGAGAGGATGGCGATAGCAAGGTAAACCCAGTTCATGGCGAGATTGTAAAGGCGCTGACCCGTGGCGATGGGACTTTTGGGGCATTGGGTGTATTGTAAATGAGCTCGGTTCCGTCGCTACCATTTTCCGGCGTTACGCCATTTCGCTGCATGCTTCGAAAAAACGTCCGCAAGACTAACGTTCAGTTCGGTTTGGGTTTTGTTGTTAGACAGCCGAGGCTATGGAAACTGAAGCGAACACATCGCGTGGTCAGAAATTAGCGCTACTCAGCGTGTTGCTAGCTGCAGTGGCGGTCGTGGGTGGTGCGGTTGCCTCTGTCACCAGCGATTCCTTGACCGTCAGAGCGGACCTGCTTAATGCCTTCCTCGAGTTCAGTGGAGACCTGGTTATTTTCGGCGCCATGCGCATGGCCAACAACCCGCGCTGGGCGGAGCTGGATTACGGCCCCGGGAAAATAGAAAACCTGGGCAGTCTTGTGGTGGGCGTGGTGATGTTTCTGGGTCTGGCAGGGCTCGGGGCGCAAGTGGTTCAGGCGTTTTATAACCCCGAGCCCGTCAGTGGGGTTGGTGTCCTTATCGGGCTATTCGTAGCTGCTGCCTTCTGTGTTTCCGATACTTGGATTTGGCGACGGGTTCGGCAAGAGAGTCGCCGTAATCCCTCACCACTGCTAGATACTTTCGGCCGGGCCGTTCTGAATGCTGCCTTGTTCGGTGCCATGGCGAGCTTTACCCTGGGTGTTTCCTGGATCTTTCAAGCGACCTGGGTGGTTTACTTGGATATTTTCACGGCCCTGGTGCTGGGTGGGTTCGCTGCCTACCATGCGCGGAAAATCGTGCGTTATTCCTTTCGGGACCTCGTAGATCAGGCCATCGCCGAGCCGTTGCAGACCATCATCAACCAACATTTGGTGCGGCATTTCGACTGTTATTTGAACCTTGACGGTGTGCGTTCGCGTTGCTCAGGCTCCACAATCTTCATCGATATCTTTCTCGGGTTCCATCCGCAACAGTCCATCCGTGAGATTCAGGCGACGGTAGATAAACTGCGGTTAGGCTTGGAACAAGACATTCCTTCGGCCAAAGTGACGGTTATTCCGCGCAGCCACGAAGTAGTCGGAAACACTGCCTAGGCGAACCGCCAAAAAAATCCCTAAGTAGAATGCTTGGTTTTTTTTTCACTCACCCGTTCCGCCCGCAATCTGCGCACCTCATGTGGCAAGCGCCGCGATAATCCGCTCAACCGATTGTGCGGTGCTCTCGGTGTCAGTCTGCACGGTCAAGTCATAGACCAGTGGATGGGCGTGACAGAGTTCATCGCTACGGCGCGCCAGTCCTAGCGGACGTCCTTCGATTTTGCCATCGGCCCGCGAAGATTCACGGCGCTCGAGTTCGGCTAGGGAACAGAAAACGCCGACGCTGAACAGGCGAGCGCCGCTTTGTTGCAGTACCGCCATCAGGTCCTCATGCCATTCAGGGTCCTGTAGGAAGTGGTCGATGACCAAATGGGTGCCCAATTGCAGATGCGCGCCCCAACTCCGGTGCAAGCCTTTCAATAGGCGTTCGCCGTGCGAGTTGAAGACGACACGCGTTCGTGGGGTGCCACCGTGTTTGCCTGCGGTGTGACTATCGTCCACGTATTCCCAACTGGCGCGACCATCGAAGGGTACCCGGGAAGCGAGTCGGCTAAGGTCCGCATTATTCTGCATTTTCACGAAGCTGATGGGAAACAGCCTGTCGGGAATGAGCAGCCCTAGGTCATCGTAGGCGACGCGCGCAAAAGCTGCCTCGGGGTCGCCATCCGCCAAGGCCGTGAGCCGGTCGTGCAGCGCCCGGCATAGCGTGGATTTCCCCGACGAGCTCGCGCCGTTAACGAGGATTGCTAGCGCGGGCGTCCGAGTTCCTCTAGCCGAAGTGCTTGTCATCGTTATTCACCCGCTATTCTGGTGTAGTCGCGCTTGCGTCCAGCTTACTTCGCCGTAAACACCGGCTTGCCCTGAAACCAGGTTTGCAGCACGCGTGTGCCGCCAATCTCGTTCGGCGGGATACTAAGAATATTGCGGTCTAGCACGATGAAATCTGCGGACTTGCCGACGGCAATCGAACCAAACTCGGCTTCGCGGCCGAGCGCGCGTGCGCCGTTGATGGTGTAAGCGCGGAGCGCTTCACCAATGCTGATGGCTTCTGGCTGGCCTAGTGGCGGCGTGCCTCCGCGGGCACGCAGCACCGCAATCTCCATATTCACGAAGGGCCGTGGGTTACGCGACTCTACCGGCGCGTCGGAGCCACCGGTCAGTACGCCGCCCGCCAACATCATCGAGCGCGTGGGATA
>Ga0164294_10006425_pt1 | contig 10066 bp, 11 predicted proteins | sample GEODES005metaG_FD_111479 | JGI IMG/M metagenome (GOLD analysis project Ga0164294, IMG submission 111479) | Oligotrophic lake water microbial communities from Sparkling Lake, Wisconsin, USA - GEODES005 metaG | ecosystem: Environmental > Aquatic > Freshwater > Lake | place: USA: Sparkling Lake...
TGGTCGAGGCGATGAGCCCGGCCAATTCGCCGTTCACCAATCCGAAGGCGCTCAACAAGGCGCTCGACACCGGCGGCGCCAGCCTGGCCGAAGGCTTCGCGAAGATGCTGGCCGATTTCCAGCGCGGGCAGCTGACGCATACCGATACGCAAGCGTTCGAGGTCGGGCGCAACATCGCGACGACGCCGGGCAAGGTCGTCCACGAAACCCCGCTCTACCAGCTGATCCAGTACAGCCCGACGACGGACGAGGTCGCGGTGACGCCGCTCGTCATCTTTCCGCCATGGATCAACCGCTTCTACATTCTCGATCTATCGCCCGAGAAGAGCTTCATCCGCTGGGCAGTCGACCAGGGACTGACCGTGTTCATGGTCAGCTGGAAGTCGGCCGATGCGTCGATGAAGGACGTGGTGTGGGACGATTACATCGCCGCCCAGATCGACGCGATCGATACGGTCCGCGACGCGCTGGACGTCAAGTCGGTCCACACGATCGGCTATTGCGTCGCGGGCACGACGCTCGCCGCGACGCTGGCGGTGCTGGCCGCGAAGGGCGAGGCGAAGAAGGTCAAGAGCGCGACCTTCTTCACCGCGCAGATCGACTTTTCCGAAGCGGGCGAATTGCTCAACTTCATCGACGACACGTATCTGCAGCTGATCGAGACGCTGTCGGGTGACGGCTATCTCGACGGGCGCTATCTCGCCGCGACGTTCAACCTGTTGCGCGGCAAGGATCTGATCTGGTCGCCGGTGGTCAATCATTACTTGCTGGGCGACAAGCATCCGTCGTTCGATTTGCTGCACTGGAACGGCGACGTCACCAACCTGCCCGCCAAATGGCACAAGGCGTATCTGACCGACCTGTATCGCGACAACAAGCTGGCGCAGGGCGGCATCGAGGCGCTGGGCGAGACGATCGATCTGTCGAAGGTCGAGACGCCGAGCTACATCCAGGCCGGCCGCGAGGATCATATCGCCCCGGTCGAAAGCGTGTGGAAAATCACTCACCATTTTGCCGGCCCACTGAAATTCGTGCTCGCCGGATCGGGGCATATCGCCGGCGTCGTGAACCCGCCCGCCGCGGGTAAGTATCAGTATTGGACTGGCGATTCTGCGGCCAAGTCGCTTGCGGACTTCGTCAGCGGCGCGACCGAGCACAAGGGCAGCTGGTGGCCCGATTGGATCGAGTGGATCCGCGACTTCGGCGCCAAACAGGTTACTGCCCGCGTGCCGGGTGAAGGGAAGCTGGCCGCGATCGAGGATGCGCCGGGACGGTATGTGAAGATGCGCTGACCGTTCAATGGCAATTATGCTGCACTGCACAAAATCTTCTTGACTATCTCGTCCGGCTTCTTATTTGTGCACTGCAGCAATGACGTTGCGGAGTGCTGAAATGGCGATCAAGACCCCCGTTTCCAAACCTGCGGCGCGCAAGCCCGCGGCCAAGAAGCCGGTTGTCGTGAAGGCGTCGCCGGTCAAGCCCGCTCCCGCCATCGTTGACGCGTCTGCCGCAGAGCAGCCGGTGTGGCCGGTCGTCGAGACCCCCGCCGCAAAAAACATCGTTACCGCAGTGACTCAAACCGTTCCCGCCGCCGTCGCCGACATCGCGCCGGCCGTCAAAAAGGAAGTGACCAAGATGACCGATACGATCAAGGACGCCGCCGCCAAGGGCGAAGCACTCGTCACCGACATGAACACGCGCGCCAAGGCTGCGATGGAAAAGGGCACGCAGGCGTTCGCCGAGCTTAACGAGTTCAACAAGGGCAACGTCGAAGCGCTCGTCGAGTCTAGCAAGATCGCCGCGACCGGCCTGCAGACGCTCGGCCAGGGCTATGCCGATTATGCGCGTCGCCAGTTCGAAGGCACCACCGCGGCGTTCAAGAGCTTCGCCGGCGTGAAGTCGCCGACCGACTTCTTCAAGCTCCATTCGGAGTTCGTGAAGGGTCAGTTCGACTCGCTGGTCGCCGAGACCTCGAAGAACACCGAAGCGATGATCAAGCTGGCCGGCGACGTCGCCAAGCCGATCTCGAACCGAGTCGCGGTTGCCGCCGAAAAGCTGAAGGTCGCCGCGTAAGCGATACCTTCGCCGCAAGGCCGAAAATATCGGGGCGGCCGCCGGGTATCCGGCGGCCGCCTTTTTCTCGTTCAGGCACGATGACAATTGTAGTTGATCATCGCAGCCTGTGTGCTAATAGAACAATACAGCTTGACGGCGGCACCCTTTCGACTACAAGTGTAGTCATAGCGCGATTGGCGCTTCGGGAGGGTTGCATCGATGTCGCGTCAGCTGGTTTATCGCGTGCGGGCCATATTGCTCGCCGGCGCCGCGCTGACCGCACCATCGCTCGCGCAGGCGCAAACAGGCACGCCGGCGCCCTCGTCCGATCCCGCCGTCGCGCCCGCGCCGCAGCCGCTGTCGGATGCCACCGCCAAGCGCGTCTATCTGCCCGCCGATTTCGCGCGCTACGCGCCGCAGACCGCCTACGACATGCTGACTCAGTTGCCGGGGTTCACGATTAAGACGGTCGATACGGAGGATCGCGGGCTCGGCCAGGCGTCGGAGAATGTGCTGATCAACGGCGAACGGGTCGCCAACAAGTCGGGCGGCGCGGTCGACGAACTGCGCAAGGTGCCCGCCGCCAATGTCGAGCGGATCGAACTCGTCGACGCGTCCAGCTTGGGCATCGCCGGGCTGGTCGGCCAGGTCGCCAACGTCATCGTCAAGGCCGGGGGCGGCAAGGGGCAGTTCGAATGGAGCCCCGATTTCCGCCCGCACTTCGCCCGCGCCAATCTCTACAGCGGATCGGTCAGCTATTCGGGCAAGATCGACTGGCTCGACTACACGCTGTCGGTGGTCGACGACACGGGCCGCGGCGGTTTCGGCGGTCCGGTGCTGATCACCGATGCGACCGGCGCCCTGACCGAGCGACGCTATCAAATCTATCACAGCGAATCCGATTTGCTCACGATCAAGGCCAAGCTGGCGTTCCGCGGGCCGGGGTCGGCCAAGGGCAATCTGACGCTGTCGGGTACGCCCTATTGGAACCCGACCTACAACGGCGACCGCCGCATCCGCACCGACGGCGACGATCGCGACCGGGTGATCCGCGGCAAGCTCAACGGCTTCTATTACGACATTGCCGGCGATTACGATTTCAAGGTCGGCCCTGGCCGGCTCAAGCTGATCGGCGTGCGCCATCACGATCACGAGCCGATCGTCCAGACCCAGATCATGCGCTTCGACAGCGGCGCGCCCGCGACCGGCATCCTGTTCGGCCGCAATTCCTCGATCGGCGAAACCGTCGGCCGCGCCGAATATTCCTGGAAGACCGGCAAGAGCGCGTGGCAGGTCTCGCTCGAGCGTGCCTATAACTCGCTCGACCAGCGCGGGTCGCTGGCGAACCTGTCGACCGCCGGCGTGTTCGAACCGGTGCCGTTCCCCGGCGGATCGGGCAAGGTCGAGGAGACGCGGTACGAAGGCACCGCGACCTTCAGCCGTCCGCTCGGTCCCAAGCTGGATGTGCAGGTCGTACTCGGTGCCGAGCAAAGCGCGCTCGCGCGCGTCGACGGCAACCTCGCCCCGCGCAAGTTCTTCCGGCCCAAGGGCAGCGTGTCGCTCGGCTGGCGGCCGTCGCCCGGTTGGGACGCCACCGTCAAGCTACGCCGTCGCGTCGGCCAGATCAGCTTCTACGACTTCCTGTCGCAACCCAATCTCAGCCAGGATCGCCAGAATGCAGGCAACCCCGAACTGGTGCCGCCGCAAAGCTGGGAGCTCGAGGGCGAGGTCGGGCGCGAGCTCGGACGTTGGGGCAAGACGCGGCTGCGCGGCTATGCGCATCGCATCACCGACATCATCGACATCATCCCGATCGGCACCGACGACGAGGGCGTCGGCAACCTGCCGCGTGCGACTCGCTATGGCATCGTCAGCATCAGCACCGTGCAATTCGACCCGATCGGCTGGCGCGGCGCGAAGCTCGACGCGACGATGGGGATCGAGCGCACCCGCGTCCGCGATCCGCTGACCGGGGTCGAGCGGCCGATCAGCGGCAATCACGACGCGTGGATGGACTTCGCCTTCCGCCAGGACGTCCCGCACAGCCGCTTCGCCTGGGGGGCGGAGGCGACGTACGACCATTTCAACAAGTCGTTCTACCCGACTCAGGTCCAGCGCAGCTGGGAAGGGCCGTGGTGGATCAGCAGCTTTATCGAGCGCAAGGATCTGGCCGGGATGACGGTGCGGCTGACCGTATTCAACCTGCTGAACGCGCGCCATCGGCTCGATCGTTTCGCCTATGACGGCTATCGCACGACTTCGCCCTTGTCGTTTCGCGAACAGCACGACCAGCTGATCGGCCCGATCATCAGCTTGTCGGTGAAGGGCACATTCTGATGCCCTGCGTCCGCCCGTCGCCGAAAGCGGGTTAATACCGCCGTCACCCCTTGCCCTTGGGCGGTGCGATGCCATATTTTCGCATCCGACATGCGCGATCCTTACACCCCCACCATGGCCTTGCCGCCCGACCGCAATAGCGACGACGAGGGAACCGGCGTCGGCATCGCCACGCGCACCCGGACCAAGACCAAGCAGCCGACGCCGTATCGCGTGCTGATGCTCAACGACGATTACACGCCGATGGAATTCGTCGTCCTGTGCCTCCAGCAATTCTTCCGCATGTCGGTGGAGGAAGCGACGCGGGTGATGTTCCATGTCCACCAGAAGGGCGTCGGGGTGTGCGGTGTGTTCACCTACGAAGTGGCGGAGACCAAGGTCAGCCAGGTGATGGATTTCGCCCGCCAGAACCAGCATCCGCTGCAATGTACGCTGGAGAAGGCCTAGGCCGCCGAGCGAATAGCGTCAGCTATGTGCTGCGAGAGGACGGTCGGCCGGCGGGCGACGCAGCCGACCTGTCCGACGCCAGCGAAATCACGTCGCTGGCGGGCTGGCATGAAGGGTCCTGGCCAGCGGAATGACATGTTGTCGCGTCAGCGGCGCCAAGGCCATTCCTTCCGCCGTCGCATGGTCGACCCAGACGGCTTCGGCGATCTCCGCGCTGACAGACGGTTCGTGCGCAATCCGAACATGAAAGAGGTCGGCCTGTACCATATCGCCCGGCTCATTGGCCGCGTTGGCGGAAAAGCGTCCTAACGGCCGGGGCATATCGTCAGTCAGCACCAAGCCGATTTCTTCGCGCAGTTCGCGACCGAGCGCGGCAAGGGCACTCTCGCCCGGCTCGATCTTGCCGCCTGCCTGCATGAACCATTCCGTCCCGGTCTTGCGCACCAGAAGCAGCTTGCCTCGACCGTCGTCGATCAGTGCAGCGGCTATGCGAATGACGTTCGGCGCATCGGGTGGCATGTGAGTCGATATACATGCCGCTATCGACTTGCCGATAGACGGCACTCGCGGTGACTGTCGGCATTTTTGCGGCCGATCACTTCCGCAAACACTGCATTTACCACATACCGTTTCGCCCTAGGACACCGCCAAAATCGCGCGCGAACCGTTAGGGTTTTTGCGCTAATTGCACCCGCGCCGGGTCGACCCGGTCCGGGGCAACGATGATCGACTGGCAACTATCGACGATGCGCAAGAGTCGGACGGCGCTGTTCGCGCTGCTGATTGGCGTGCCCGTCGTCGCGGTGTCGGCCAAGGCGGCAGTGGTCGCCTATTATGCGCCGCCGGCGGCCGCACCCGCCGCGCCGCTGCCGCCGATCGGCTATGAGAGCGAGGATCACTTTCCCGGTGCCGCCGCGCTCTACGTCGCCGAAGCGGATGCCGCGCCGACCACCGGCACGACGGGCACGATCGACATCAGCAAGCTCGCGATCCCGACCAATGCGGTCCTGACCCCCGATCTCGACGGCACGGTGAAGCCCGCCCAACCGTTCTCGATGGCCGGCGCCAGCGCGCTCGACCGCGGGCGGGCGCTCGATTGCCTGGCGACCGCGATCTATTACGAGGCCGCGTCGGAAAGCGACGACGGCCAGCGAGCGGTCGCGCAAGTGATCCTCAATCGCGTCCGCCACCCGGCCTTTCCGAACACCGTCTGCGGCGTGATCTATCAGGGGTCGGAGCGCGCGACCGGCTGTCAGTTCAGCTACGCGTGCGACGGCGCGATGGCACGCCCGCGGTCGGCGGCGGGCATGGCGCGGGCGACGGGGATCGCGGCGGCGGCACTCAACGGCTATGTCATGGGCGCGGTCGGACTCGCGACGCATTACCATACTTATGCCGTCACCCCGGCGTGGAACCGAGCGCTGGTGATGACCGACGCGATCGGCGCGCATTTTTTTCATCGGTGGAAGGGATACTGGGGGACACAATCGGCGTTCAACAACGCGCGCTATCATGGCGGAGAGTCGGTGCCGGGACCGTATCGCAAGATCGATCCGGCAATGCCGATCCCGCCGACGACTTTCACGACCGGTGCAACGCCGTTGATCCCAGGCGTTGCACCGGTCGTGAATACCGATGTGGCGGCGATCCAGCCGCAATATCGCGAGGCGAGCGTGGCCAAGGCCGATACCCTGCCCGGCGATTCGCAGATCCTCGATCGCTGGAAGGATTCAGGAAAACCGCTGCGCTGACGGTCAGAGGCCGTCGATTACCTCTTCGACCGTTTCCAGCATGGTCGCCGCCAACCGCTTGCTCCGCTCGGGCGACCAGCCGAATTCGGCGTCCGGGTTGGGGTCGTGGTCCTTGAACGGCATTTCCAGCGTCATCGTCACCGCGCCGAAGCGTTCGGCCAATTGGTTGGTCGACATCGTCAGGTTGGCCTTGCCCGGCGCCGACTTCTCGTAACCCTGCTCGGTCTGGAATTCGGGCGTACGCGCGGCCAGTCGGCGGGCATAATCGTAGAACTTCTCGCCCAGTTCGTCGGTCCAGCTCGGAATGCCCTCGAACCCCGCCAGGAAGTTGGCCGGGATCGCTTCGTCGCCGTGGACGTCCATCGCCAGCACGCAGCCGGTCGCATCCATCGCGTCGCGGACCAGCTTGACCTCGGGGCTCTTCTCCATCGTCGGCGTGTGCCATTCGCGATTGAGGTTCACGCCGGCCGCGTTGGTGCGCAGATGGCCGCGGAACGTCCCGTCGGGGTTCATGTTGGGCACGACGTGGAAGGTACATTTGGCTTTCAGCGCGTCGGCCGCCGGGCTGGCCAGCCATGCCAGCGCGCCCTCCATCCACCATTCCGCCATGCTCTCGCCGGGGTGTTGGCGAGCATAGAGCCATACCGGCTTGTCGCCCGTCCCGATCGTCAGCAGATCCATCGCGCGGCCGTCGAGCGTATGGCCGAGTTCGCGGTGAGCGACGCCGGGCATGGCCGCATATTCGGCGATCAGCGCCTCATGCTGCTCCATCGTATACGGCGCGAAATAGGCGAAATAAGCGACCGGCATATCGCTCTGCCAGTCGAATTCCAGCACGCCATTGTCGTAGCGCGTACCGATCTGCCGCCAGGCGACGCGATCGGTCGAGGCGCGCGTCTTATAGCCCGGCCAGCCGAACGGATAGGCCGAGCCCCCGGCATTGAGGATGCGGAACGTCAGTTTCCGCCCGGCGGCATTGGCCACCCGGAACGAGAACCATTGGTAGAAATCCGAATCCTTGTCCTTCAGGATTTCGAGATCGATGCGATCGCCATTGATCGCGACGAGCTTGATGTTGCCGCCGTCGAAGGCGCTGGTGATGGCTGGGATCTGGTCGGTCATTTGACCGTGATAGTGCGTCCCGATTCGCCGGGGAACCCCGTGAAGAGCGCGCGGGCCAGCTTTGTCGGCATCGCATTGGGCTCGCCGGTGCCGGTGCGGCGGATCAGCCGGGTCTGCGCCTTGCCCTCCCAAATGCCCAGGTCGCCGGCGCGGCGGTTGATGCGGACCGACAGCGTGGCGGCCGTATCGTCGCGGATCTCGCGCTTGCCGATAGGAATGCCGCCGCCGACGCCGCCCTCCACGCCGCCACCGCGGCCATAACTGCCGCCGCCGACGCCGAGGCCAAGCGTGAACGGTGCCGGGCCGCGCACCGATCGCGTGTCGCTGCGGAAGCCGATCCGTGCCACGTAAGCGGCGCCTGCGCCCGGCGGAACGACGGTATAGCCTTGCGCGGTCAGCGCATCGCCGACCGCCGCCGCATAGGCCTGGAACGCCGGGCCGTCGTTGCCGCCCTCGTCGGGCGCCAGGCTGATCGTGCCGCGCGGGACCTCGTCGGCGCGGAAGCGAGTCACTTCGGTCGGGAACACCGGCGCCGCCGTCGTGCATCCGGTCATCGCCAATGCCGCTATCAAGACTGCCCTGCGCATCGTTCGTTTTCCTTATCGTTTCATCTCAGCAACGCACCGTCGCCGAGTCCGTTTCGCCCCCGTGCGCGGGTTGACTTCGCGGACCCCCCGATATAGGCGCGCCGCTTCCAGTTTTCACCAGCATTGCAAAGAAGCGAATCGATCATGAAGATCCGCAATTCACTGAAGTCGCTCAAGGACCGTCACCGGGATAACCGCGTGATCCGTCGCCGCGGCCGTACGTACGTCATCAACAAGACCAACCGCCGGTTCAAGGCTCGCCAGGGCTGAAACAGCGGGCTGGCGGCGCTGATCCGCGAATGACCAAGCCAAGCGCAGTCATCTTCGACGTCGGCCGTGTCCTGTTCGACTGGGACCTGAGGTTCCTCTACGAGCGTCTCATCCCCGAGGGTGAGGCGCTCGATGCGTTCCTGCGCGATGTCGTCACGTCGGCGTGGCATTTTCAGCACGATGCCGGCCGGCCGTTTGCCGAAACTTCGGCCGAGTTGATCGCCGACCATCCGCACCATGCCGAACTGATCTCCGCCCTCGGTCCTCGGTTCAACGAGACCAATCGTGCGCCGATGCCGGGTATGGAGGCGTTGGTCGCCGACCTGGATGGTGCCGGCGTGCCGCTCTACGCGATCACCAATTTCTCCGGAGAGTTCTTCCCGCCGTTCCGCGCCAAATGGGCGAGCATGTTCGATCGCTTTCGCGATGTGGTCGTATCGGGCGACGAGAAACTGGTGAAGCCCGACCCGGCTATCTATCGCCTCGCGCTCGACCGCTTCGGACTGCAAGCGGCGGACGCGGTGTTCGTCGACGACAATGCCGCCAACGTCGAGGGTGCGAACGCGGTCGGCATCCACGGCCTGCTGTTCACCGGCGAACCGCAACTGCGGGCGGACCTGATTTCCTTGGGGCTGCTTGATTGACCGCTCGACTTTGTGTACACGGTGTACACAAGGAGTCGGCCGATGAAGTTGTCCGTCCGCGAAGCCCGCGCCCAATTCGCCGCCGCCCTCGATGCAGTGGAAAAGGGCGAACGCGTCACGATCACCAGGAACGGCAAGGCCGTTGCCGAGCTTGGGCCGCCCACCGTGAAGGAGGGTGGTCTGGATTTCGATCGTCTCCGTGAAGTCAGCAAAGAATTCGGTTGGGAGAATGCTACCGTGACGTTCGATCCCGAATTCGACGACCCGGCCTATAGCCGCAGGGTGCTGGGGCTCGATCCTTGAGGGTCTTGCTAGACACGCATTTCATGTTTTGGCTGTCGAGCGATCAATCCCAGTTGAAGCGGACCGAGATCGATATGCTGGCCGATCCGGCAACGGAGGCAATGGGCTCGGCCGTCGCGCTGTGGGAATTGACGTTAAAGTGGGAACGCTTCCACATGTCGGGCACGCGCAAGGGGCCGGCCAATCCCGCGCGCGTGCTGGACTGGTTCGAGGAAGCAAAGATACCCGTGGAAGCGCTCACGTCGCGACAGGCTGCGACCGTGTTGACCACCGGCATCGATCATTCCGATCCGTTCGATTGCATCCTGCTCGCACAGGCACAGGAACTCGATGCACGGCTACTGACGCGGGACCGCCGACTGAGCGGCCACCCGCTCGCGCTTCAACTATAGCCCTTCAACTCGTCCCCGACGATCCGCACGACATGGATCACGTTGGTCGATCCCGGCGTCTTGAACGGCACGCCGGCCATCACGATCACACGGTCGCCCGCCGCTGCCAGGTGATGGCGCAACACCATGCGCTTGGCCTTGGCGACCATTTCCTCGAA
>Ga0164294_10006426_pt1 | contig 10066 bp, 5 predicted proteins | sample GEODES005metaG_FD_111479 | JGI IMG/M metagenome (GOLD analysis project Ga0164294, IMG submission 111479) | Oligotrophic lake water microbial communities from Sparkling Lake, Wisconsin, USA - GEODES005 metaG | ecosystem: Environmental > Aquatic > Freshwater > Lake | place: USA: Sparkling Lake...
GGCAGAGTACCAGTAAAACGGGTGCACCATCGGCTCGCCCGGGTGCGAAAAGTTGACCCCGTACGGCACCGCAGAGCCCGTACCGAAGCCGAGCTCCGGGTAGCAGAAGCCGTCCGGGAGCGCCGAGTCGAGCAGGTGAGGATGAGGCTCGTTGGTGCGCGACGCGCCGTACGGACGCGGCGGCCGGGACGGCATGGGCGGGGCGGGCGGCCTTGGCGGGGGGGATGGCTGCGCGGGCGCCATCGGCGGCTGCGGCGGCAGCAAGGGCGGCGGCCGATTGCCCACTTCATAGTGCGCGAGCAGTACCTTGCCATCGAGCCCGAGGGTAGCGTTCGCGCTGCACGTGGTGGCTGAGCGCTCATGGGGTCGGAATGGTCCGCTCTGCGCCCGATTCCAATTGACCGGCTGGAAGTGGTACCAATCGCTGCTGGGGGCGAAGCGGCACGCGGAGCGACGCGTGCCGTTTGAAAATTCGGGCAGGCCGCTGGGCTTCCGCCAGCAGCATCCATCTCGCCTCTGCGCCTCGCACGCCGCGGTGCATTCTTCGACCGTGATGTTGTCATCGCCGAGGAGGATCCCTATGAGCGCTTCGTCGCCGCCTCGATCGCAGGCGGCGCCCGGCACAAAGGGCCCACAGGTGATGTCGTAGCACACCTCCGGCGGGCAAGGCGGCTCCACAAACGTCACGTTGCCGGGCACGTACCGTTCCGTCCGGAGACGTGGTCGCATCGTGCGCGGCCACGGCAGATCCGGATCGCAAGGTTGGTCGCGCGTGCGGGCCACACGGAAGGTGATGCCCTCGCTCCAATCCAGCTTGTCCATCCGGCGCACGAGCTCAAACAGGTCGGCAGGCGTCGGGCCGCGCATATTGTTCGTCGGCGTCTGCTTCGGGTACATGCTCAACGGCCCCTCGCCATCAGGCCAAGCGTCGTCCTGGCACCGCTTGTTTGCGAGCGTGTCGCGTACCCCCACGGAGGCGTTGCACGGGCCCATGCCGCCAAACAGTCCGGGCCAGAGCACCTGGTCGCCCCACTTGTAGATGTCGCCGATGCGCTTGATCTGCATGAAAGTCAGGTGATTGTGCCCAAAAGGGCGCGCGAGCAGCGTGTCGGTCACGGCCTTGTGCACATAATACTCCTCCTTAGTGCGCACGGTACCCGCGAACTCTTGAAAGACGAGCACGTACGAGATGTAGAGGATCGTCTGGAAGCCGACGGTGTTGACGAAGTTCATGACCTTGTCAAAGAGCGACTCCGTCACCTGCAAGTTGCGAATCATTTGGAGCGCCCTATAAAACTCCTCAAAGTCGAGCTCGCCCGAGCCGTCGTCCACGGACTTACAGATGCGATCGAGTTCGCGTTGAGTGATGCGGATCTTGAGCACCCTGAGCATCGCCGCCATCTCGGCCAACGAGACGGCGCCGGTGCCGTCGCGGTCAAAGGTTTGGAAGACGCGCTTGAGCAGGACCGGGTCGTTGGTCGGCTTGCCGCTCCGCGGGCTGAAGAGCGCCACCTTTTGAATGCGCTTGTTGCGAGCGGCGAGCCGCTCGGCCGCCGCCCTGGCCGCGGGCAGCGCCGTCGCGTCGGGCGGCTTGGCGATCTTGGCCTTCTTGGTGGCGTGCTTCACGAGCGGCACCATGGAGCCGCCCTTCTTGGACGCCGCCGCCGCCGCCACCAAGCCGCCCGCGTTGGCCAGCCGCGCGAGGCCGTGGCCGTGCTGTCGGCCCCATATGCCTTGGGCGCCATCGGCCATGGGCGGCGCCATGGGCGGCGCCTTGGGCGACGGGCACAAACTGGCGCAAGGTGAGAGGTTTTGCGATGAAGTGCGATGTGGGCGTTTTGGCCTACAGAATGTACAGCTTCTGTAGTTCCCTGGAGATTACATGTGCGAAGGAGGACTATGGATTGTATGTAATTGGTGGGAAGGATTTTACATGTACAACGAGGTCCTTTATTTGGACATTCCGCCTTCATCAGTCCCTTCTTCGCCGCCTGCCCCATCATGGACACGGACGATTTCGACGCGGCGCCCCCACCTGCAGCGGCGCCCTCAAACCCCTTGATCGCCGAGCCGGCCAAGTCGGGCCGCTCCAACTGCAAGAAGTGCAAGGGCCTCATCGATAAGGGTACACTCCGACTCGGCCGGGTCTATGACAACGGTGACCGCATCATGACGAGCTGGTATCACCCATCGTGCTGGCCCGTGCCCAAGAAGAACTTTGCCTCGGTTGACGAGATCGAGGGCTGGGACACCCTCTCCAACGAGCACAAGCAAATCATCCTCGACCTCGTGCCGGGCAAGCCTCCGCGCGCAAGTGGTGCGGCTGGTGCTTCCGCCTCGCACAAAGTTTCAGCCAGCGGCAGCAGCGGCGGCGGCGGCGGTGGCGGTGCCTCCGGCTCGATCCTGTCCTTCTTTGGCGGCGCCACTTCCGCCGCCGCCTCCACCTCCGCCGGTGCCTCGTCCAAGACGGCACCGCAGACCTCGCGGCATCTCGATGAGAGCGGCGGCACCTTCGCCGAGTTTGTCAAGCTATGCGACCGCGTGGCCAACGTGGGTTCGACGCTGAGCAAGTCGCAGCTCATCTCAAGCCACCTCGACGCACTGCTCGCGCGACGCATCGACCCGTTCCTCACTGTGCGCCTGCTGATGCCGAGCAAGAGCGGTAATGACCTTCGGGTGTTCTCTCTCAAGGACAAGTCACTGGTCGTGCACATGTCGACGGTGCTGCGTTGTTCCGAGGCCGCGATGAGCGCACACCTCGAGAGCGCCGACGACTTTGGGACCACCGCCGAGCACTTTTACGCGCAGCGCCTCGCGAAGATCGCATCCACTGCCGCCGCCGCCGCCGCCGCCATTGGCGAGGAGGGCGAGGAGGGCGAGGAGGGCGTCGAAGCGGCCGATGACACGGTCTCGACGCTGCCGCCGCAGGGCGCGCGTCTGCACCTCGCGGACGTCAACGGCTGGCTCGACCGACTGGCCGCACCCGACACGTCGCCGCTCAGCCTGCTCCGCGAGCTCGTCGGGAGATGCAATCTGCCATCCGAGCTGCGCGTGGCCATGCGACTAATCTCGAAAGACATACGCATCGGCGGCGGCACGGCGGTCGTGCTCAAAGGCGTGGGCGGCGACTCAGCGTACGATCGTTTCAAAGCGCAGCCCGAACAGCTACGCGCCATCGTGAGCGAGTGCAAGGGCGGACCGGGCGGCGGAGGCCTCAGCGCCAAGGCCAAGGCTGAGGGTGGCGCCGCGGCGGGCGCGGGTAGCGGCAGTGGCAGCCACAGCGGCGTACGCGTGGGGCAGGCGTTCAAGCCGCAGCTGGCGGGCCAGTGCAAGTCCTTCGACGACCCCGTGACGAAGTTCGCGCGAGGCTTCTATGTCGAGGTCAAGTACGACGGCGAGCGGCTGCAGTGCCACCTGAAGAACGGCAAAGTCAAATTCTTCTCGCGCTCGCTTAAGGATCCACCCGAGACCAAGGTGCGATGATTGCCTCGGATTGCCTCGGGTTGCCTCGGGTTGCCTCTGATGACCTCTGATTGACACGACTTTCCTCCCTCACGGATTGCCTCCCTCATCAGGTCCGCGGGCTCGAGGCGGCGCTCTTGCGCGCCTTCCCTGGCGCAGTCGATCTCATCCTCGACGCAGAGGTGGTGATGCGTTCGACGGACGGCTCGGTGCTCGCCTTTGGCAAGCAGGGCGCGCAGGAGCAGAAAAAGTACGCGGGCGCTCACCCCGCCCTTCTAGTCTTCGACATGCTGTGCCTCAATGGCCGTGACCTGATGGGCAGGCCCTTGCGCGAACGGCGCGAGGAGCTGCTCGCGGCGCTCGTGCCCTCGGCAGCCGTTGAGGCAAGCGCCGCCAAGCTGATGACAACGGCTGATGAGCTGCGGGCGGCCTTTGCGGAGGCGAACGCGGCGTGCCTGGAGGGGCTCATGATGAAAGACGTCACCTCTAAGTACGTGCCCAACGACCGCAAGCTATGGCTCAAGCTCAAGAAGGACTACCTCACGGACGCTGACTGCAGGTGCGCCAGGAGGGGCTCTGAATGCCACCGAGTGCCGCTGAGTACCTCTGATGAGGCAGGTGAGTACCTCTGATGAGACCGCTGAGCACCTCTGCATGCCTCTCTCCTTGCGCGGTGTAGCGCGGCGGGTCTCACAATGGTCGAGTCAGTCGACCTGGTCGTGCTTGGAGCCTTCTACGGCTCTGGCGCGAAGACGCATCTGCTGTCGTCCTTCCTGATGGGCGCTCCCGATGACGACGCGCCGTGTGGCTGGAGCGCTGTGTGTAAGCTCGCCAACGGCTTCTCTGTCGCACGCCTTGAAGAGCTTCTCAGCTTGTTTACGCAGGGCGATGGAGCGCTCATGCGCAAGCTCGACAAGGCCGCGCCGCTGCCCTCGTGGTGCCCACCTTCGGCCAAGGGTGCCTGGAGACCAGACCTGGTCCTCAAATCCAATCCGGCTGCGGGCGCGGGCGCAGTTGCGGGCGCGCCGAGCAGCCTCGTGTGGGAGGTCAAGGGGACCGAATTTTCACCGGGCTCGAAGGCGACTGGTTCGGAGGTGTCCATTCGGTTCCCACGGCTCGTGCGAGAGCGCGAGGATAAGGGCGTCGAAGATGCCACCTCATTTGCAACCATCAAAGAGATGCTGGACCTCGGGCTCGATGGCAAGAAGAAGAATGTCAACATTTCGATCGCCACGCTCACCAGCGGTGCCGCGAGCGAGGCGGCTGCGGCGGCGATGGCGGTGGCTGAGGCCGCAGGCACGTCCTCCGCGGCAGCAGCAGGGGCCTCGTCGGGCGTGTCGCCGGTGCGAGCCGCGGCGGACGATGGCGCAGAAACAGAGCTGTCCGATCAGGACGTAGAAGAGGACGAGGACGACGATGCACAGCAGGACTCACCCCTCTCTCGCCGCGCAGCCGCCGCCTCGCAGCCCTCCGTGTTTGGCGGCGGGGCCAACGGCAAGGCGAAGGCCGACTCCATGGCTCCATTGGTTCCGTCGGCCAACGGCAAGGCGAAGACGACAATGGACATGCGACCCTACTGCAAGTTTGGCGCCAGCTGCTACCGCAAGAACCCGCAGCATTTGGCCGAGTTTCGGCACGACGCGCCGCCGGCCGGAGGGAAGAGGTTGGATGAGGGTCGTTCCAAAGTTGGACAGGGCAAGGCCACGGGAAAGCCCAAGCCGGCCGGTAAGCGCAAGCGGCGCGCAGACGAGAGTGAGGACGACGAGGACGACGAGGACGACGAGGGCTTCATCTGTCGCAGTGGCGATGAGGAGGATGAAGAGGATGCAGAGTGGCAGCCTGCCCCTGTGCTCCCGTCACGAACGCGTCGCGTGCATCGGCCAAAGACGTACGCTGAAGACGCCATAGACGATGAGGAGGACGAGGAGGACGAGGAGGAGGAGGAGGAGAAGGAGGAGGACCCAGAGGAGAGCGGTGGCTGTGAGGCCACGGAGGAAGACGAGCCTGAGGAAGCCCCAGGGACCGCGGCGCCGATGGACGTTGAGAGTGCGCCGCCGCTTGCGGCGGCTGCGGCCATCGGAGCGCCGGCTCCCTTGGCTCCCGCGCCTGCGCCCGCGCCCGCGCCCGTGCCGGCGGGTGCCAGCCATCGGACTGGCACGTGGGAGGTGCTGCTTGGCAAGCAGTTCAAGGCGTACGAAGAGGCGGCGGTACAGGACCAGATCGAAGCGGCGTGGCTGGCCGACGAGGACCAGGTGGAAGTGATGGTGCGTGGTTCATGTTACGTGCTGCGCATCTCGGCGTCCGAGATGGTCCAGGAGGCCAAGGGCGATCCATCGCGCTGGCGTTCGATCCGCCGGGTCGTGCGATGAGTGCGTTAGGCGATGGTGGAGACTTTTTGCCGAGCGGAACATGGCGTTTGTTACGAAACGAGCTCCGAGCGTGAACGAGCTCGGAGCGTGAATGAGCGCCGAGCGTGAACGAGCTCCGAGCGACGCTGGACCGGACCGGCACGGTCGCCCGCGGCGCCGGGGCTTGTGATCGGATGCGGCGCGGTACTGTACTGCGCAGTCGTGTACGGGGTACCGTAACGGTTGCATCCAGTCGCGACCCACCGTGGAAACCCCCGCGGGCGAGAGAGGAGAGTCAGAGACAGAGTTCTGGTGCTCATGGCGGGAGCACACATCGACAGGACAGCGGTGCAACGGTGGGAGCATCGCATACTTAGCGACGCCGTGGCCCGACGCTACGACGCCGTGGCCCGACGCTACCCGACCGGAGTTAGCAGTTACTGCCTTGCTTTGCCTGTCCCTGTGAAAACCGCCCGCTGACCCGCGCCGGTTAACTTTTGCCACACAGCGCGGCCGTGCGGCCGGCTGCGGCGGGATCGAAGCAGACCGCCACCCGACCGCGATCCGCGGAGGGGTCGATCCGGCGCGTCGCCATCGGAAGCGATATCTACTCCAGCGACTCCATGTGCAGCATGCACAGGAAGGATCTAATACGCAGGAAACGTACGGCGACGCCCCGGGTACGCCCCGGGTCCCCCGCCCCGGGCTGTGAGTCGCCATGGCGGTCGTGCGTTGCACCCGTACCGCATGCCGTACCGTGACGCGATCATACGCCGTAGGATACGCGCGCTGGCCGGTACGGGCCGTAGCCGCGCGACACGCGCACTCAAAATGCAAAGCTAACACATAACCGTCGGCTCGCGGCCGGCGGCCCGCGCGGGTCCGCCGCGCGACGTGTCGCGCGGTCCGTGACCGTGTGCATGAACGGTCGTTTTAAAAGCTTCATTACCGAGTATTCGTCGTGGTTGCTACATATTAGTACGGACATGCGAATTGCGATCTGCACTTGTCGATGCACTTGCGGAACTTGATCATGCCCTGCCCGTGTTGCCCATTCGATTCAAGCACGGTTACGCGGGACGGGGGACGGGGGACGGACACGCGGCTGATGCTGTAAAGCGTACAACTTGGCTGCTTCCGCTTGATGCTTCTTCCGCTTGTCCTCAACGCGTGCCTCAAATTCTTGCCGACTCATTTCTTCAATCTCGTTTTTCTGGGCCTCTTTTTTTACCTTCGCAGCCATGGCTCTTGCAGCGGCTTCCCGCTCGGCTTCTGCATCCAGCGCCGCCCGCGTGCGACGCACCTGAGCCGCCTGCTCGTCCGCCACTTTCTCTTCTGCCCATTCACGCTGATATCTTAGTGCGGTCGTCTTCTTACTTTGTACCTCAGCCGTCCGTCGCTTCATCTCTTCATACAGGTCGCCCCTCATCTGCATCAGATTCGTGAGCCCTAGTTTCACCTCGGCTGCGTCAAGGGAGCCATTGTGATTACTGTCCAACAGGTCGAATAGTGCAGCCAAGTCCTCTGGATCATCTGCAACAACATCCTTTTTCAGGATCTCCAATGCTTCTTTCATGAACTCTGGTTTGGAGATCAACCCGGATCGTTCTCCCCACGATTCAACGAGTGTATGGCCGTGTAGGCCCATCAGGTTGTCGGCCTTGAGAAGTGTTCCTAGGCGGGCCCCAACTGAAGTCTTCTCAAGCTCTGCCTTAGCGACTATTGCGCTCTCGTATGCTGCCGTAGCATCGATGACCCGCTGAAGACGATCAATTTTGGCACTCATAGCAACGAATACTTGGTCACCTTGCTTGGCCTCTTTCTGTGCTCCCTTCACGACGGCACTTAGTTCCTTGAGCATCGCTTTGATCTCGGCTACATCTAGAAAGCCGCTTAGATCCCGATCGAGCGTTTTGAAGAGTGCATCTATGTCAGGGATTTGAGCGTTCGGAAGCAGCTTCCTCACGCTCGCGCGGAACTCCATCTTTGAGGTCCTCCCGTCGCGATTTACATCAAAGTGGCGCACCAAATTGTCGATGACGGTCAGGTTACTATCTTGCTGCATCATCGTTGCTATCACCTGCCCCAGGGCAACTGAAAGGGGGCTCTTCGCATCACCATCAGCAGCAGCTTCTTCTTGCACGCGCGAAACCCCATCTTTTAGTTCCTCTTGTCTTCTTTTTATCCGCGTCGCTTCGTTGGCTCTTTCCTTCCGTAACTGGTCGCACTCCAATTTCAAGGCAGCCGATGGAATGAACTTGTTGAGCTGCCCGCTTTTAGATGAGTGTTCAAATGAGTCCGCTGAACCATCAGAGCCGCTAGCGGCTTTCGAATCACGCGATGCTCGTAGCTTGGATATTAAGGATGGGGCCGATGGGCTGCCGAAAGCCCCTCCAGTTTTCTGGGAAGGCCGTTGAGTAGTCGGGCTGTGCGATGACGAGGCCCTTTCTCCAGATATTCCCGTTTTCAATACACCTTGAGCCGGGAGACTGGAGGAGGACGAGGAGTAGAAGCCCCCTCTAATGATTGGACGAGTCGGCGATATGACCAGCACGACCAAGGACGAAGGCCCTTGAGCTGGACGATCGGCACCTTGGCGCGCCGAGAGAAGGGAACGATCGGATTCCGGAGAGGGGACGATCGGATTGGTCGGCGTCAATTTCAGCGATGGCGAGTCTGGCGGGAGTGATATCCTGAGCCTCGACGTGCCCTGTTTGTGCTGGCCATCCTCGAGGAGCTCGACGACATTTGGATGGTAACGAGCGCTGCGCACGGTGATCCATCCGAGTGGTGCTTCGACGAGGGGCTTGGGCAGTCCGAGCACCACCACGTGTGCACGCACCGCGCCGTCGACTCGCTTGAGCTCGGTAATGTGCAGTCGTGTCCCTTGCGAGAGCTGCCTCACATACTCTGAGTCAGTCGACGCGTTCCGCCTCATCTTGAGGGAGTGGCACGTGACCTCAAAAATCGGCCGAGCATACTTGTTGACGCGCAAGACGCCATCCGAGCTGAGGATTGATAGCCAACCGGCCTGCGTCGTCAGGCGCTCACGGTCTGTGGCACTGCCCAGTGCGTCCGGAGCGACGACGCGCATGGAGTCCATCCCAGCCAGTGAAATGTACAATCTCTTCGTGCCATCTTCTAGCACGCAAGTAGCCAACGGCTTGATGACTGTACCTGGAGGAAGTTCGGCGACGATATCGGAGTTGGGATCCACGGACCGCGTAACGATGGCCATCGCATCGCTTCCTTTCAGCTCGGCGAGTTCAGCTCGCCGACTAGGTGGCAAGGCAACCTCAAAGAGCCCACTCTCCGGTGGCAAGGGCTGAAACGAAGGCGCTCGACGAGGTCTATGACTGTGTTGATCAAGGGCCTTTGTCCGAGGACTGGGGGCCCATTCCTGATTCCAGAGATGCCACGGCATCACTCTCGAGGCACGCACTGCTTACTGCAGCACCCACCTCGGTGCACCAAGAGATTTTGACAGCGCGGCGGAAAAAAACGCGAAGTTGCGTTTGGGGAACTCACGACCGACGACGCGGGAGAAGAAACGGTGAAACCAACCGCGCGGAACGGCAGCGGGGGAGCCGCGAGCGAGCGAGCGCCCGCCGCGCGGTCGCGCGGGTCAAAAACAATTGAAACGGTCACAATAAAAAAGTTCGCGGTCACTTCGCCGCCCACCTCCATGTACTCGTGGTGCGCGGGCTTGGGCGCGCGCGCGCGTAGGGCGCGCGTGTTCTGGAGACCTTACGCGTCACACAGCGCTCAGCCGCTCACTTGACGGCGGCATGCAGCATGAGCAGTTGCGGCATCTCTTTCTTGAGCTTACGCAGCAGCTTGTGACACGCGGCGTACGCGACGGGCTTGGAGACGAGAGGGCTGAACACGGCATAGAGTTCACCAAGGCCGTCCGTCTTGGCCGACGTCCACACTATCGTCATCTCGTCCTCGCTCAGCTGCATGTACTCGCGCAGCGGTCCCTTGCCCGACGTGTGGTGCACGCGGTCGTGTGCGAGCATGTAGTGGCGCATGAGGCGGCGGACGGAGCTCGTGTCATGGTAGGGCGACTGCGGGCCAGCGTGGCAGCCCGTGCGCGGTGCCGTGTATTGCTCGAGCCCCGCAACGCTTGCCGGCACGCGGAAAAGGTAGTGGCGCACCTCCGGCACTCCGAGCTGGTCAATAGAGTACTGGGGCTGGGCAAGGCTCGCAAGGATAGAGGCGCGGAAGTCGTTCTGATGCTCGAGGCGCGCCACGAA
>Ga0164294_10006428_pt1 | contig 10065 bp, 23 predicted proteins | sample GEODES005metaG_FD_111479 | JGI IMG/M metagenome (GOLD analysis project Ga0164294, IMG submission 111479) | Oligotrophic lake water microbial communities from Sparkling Lake, Wisconsin, USA - GEODES005 metaG | ecosystem: Environmental > Aquatic > Freshwater > Lake | place: USA: Sparkling Lake...
GCAATGATTCTATCAAAGTTACCATCTTCATTATATTGAATAATTTCTTCCAGTAACATTGGATCAAATATCTTACTGACACCTGACACTTCTTTAATTACATTACCCTCCTCATCCTTTTCTGAATAAATGACATCTTCCATGTATCTCTTCAGGCATGTGTGTAGATAGTCAATCACTTTTCTTGCTGATCTGTGAATACCAAATTCTCTTTTCACTGTAGTGTTTGGAATCACTTCTAACAACCATTGTGGTTGCTTCTCTAGATAATGGGAATCTCCCTTGCTCTTCATGTATTCAATGAACGAAATATCGTCATTTTCACAGAGAGCTCTAGCGTTGTAATATTTAATTAGTAATCTGGCCTGTTCTTCCCACGTTTCCTTCTTATCAGGTCTTGCACAATACGAAGCTACGAACATATCCTGATATTTCTCACCAGTGAGGTCGTGCATCCTTTTGTAAATATACACAGATCCTAATGAAGTTGAATACTTTGCCTGTCCTTGTCTATATGGGTCAATTCCTGCAACGTATAATCCGTAGGGAGGATTTTCTATAGGAAACTCGTATATCACTATAGGAGCATCTTTTGCATCTGTACTTTTGAGAGGAAAGTTTGTAATAGGCATCTTGTCTGTAAACTCATGTCCTATCTTTCCCTCATCACTAAATAATATAACGGGTGTTCCTGTTCTTTCGTTTTGTAGAAGTCTGGTTTTCTGTCTCTTAGCAGATTCTATGTCAAATATGTTAGTGTCTTCATTGAGGAATATATCATCCACCTTTTGTGGATAGTACATCTTCTCCTTTAAATATGCTATTCTATCACCAGCTTTCTTCAATCTTTCTAAGTTGCCAGTGGTAATTATGTCAGCCTTCTCTTCATTAGACACTAACATTTTTACACTGTAAAGATCACTATCTTTTGAAGCTTTTACATAATCTCCTAATGTAGAATCTTCTTTGGCTTCCATTCTATATTTATTAGAAATAAATAGCCCATGTACACGTCTTGTGTCTTCCTCATTATTGTATGTAAGGAAGTTGTAATTCTCAACATCAAACATCAATGACTTAGCATCCATAAATCGCTTCATGTCACCTCCTGTACCTGTAAGAATAGGAGAACATCCCCATCCAAATGGTGTTGTAAAGCCAGGAACAGCAGCTTGTAAACCTCTTAAGAAAGACCCCTTACCTATCTCATCAATAATAAGCTTTCGTGGCTTTGTACCAGCAATAGCTTCCTCATTATTTCCCTCATCTAGGTTACGAATAAGAATTTGAGAGAATGGTATTCTCTCCCCAATCTTTGTCTTTATTATTAATGTCACTTGATTCTTCCAATTATCCTCTACACGTTGCCATCTAAAATATTCAGGAAGGAAGTTAAGGCCCTTGTCAAGCTTGTCTGTAATTAGTTTAATATCTGGAGCATTCAAGCCAGCAATTACGTTCTGTGAGTTCTCATCAAACGTAGCACCCCAAGCAATATAACTTGCTTCAAGCACAGACTTAGCAAAACGTCTAATGCCCAAAATGACCAACCCACGCTTCTCAGCATGGGCTCTGTCTATTTCATTTGTTACTAACCATTCATTGTCTCTCAATGAAGGATTGGCATATTTCTGATAAATGCGTCCTCTGTCATCCATAACATCCACTTCTGTATGCCATAGATTTAAATGCCAATACAGAAAAGGATTGATGAACACACCATCCATCATAAATCCATCTAGACACAGCTTCTTATGAAAATCAAAGAAGGCTTTGTATTCCTGTGATGTTTTATCAGGAAGACGTGGCTGGTTAATCAACCACTCACTGTATTTAACATTTTCTAAATTCATCGTCTACCTTTAAGGAAATCTTCAGCCATTGAGCCAAGTTCACCATTACCACGTATTTCCACTTTAGATTCTTCTTTCTCTCTAAGCTTATCCACCACCTCAAGCAAAGCTAGATAGTTCTTCATTGTCTCCTGAATAAACTTACCCTGACTCTCAATGCTAGCAATCACCATAGGTAACATTCCACCTCTAGCTGTAGGCTTCCATTCAATCCTATCCTTAAGCTCGTGCATAGGATTGGCATCAACATATTGCTTCCATGAAGCAAGCTGCTGTTCAGCCCAATCAAGCTCTGTATTAATATACGTAGTTTTCTTTGGAGCAGCCATTATGAGAGGGTTACAATACCAGCAGCAGCTGTCTTCAGCTCTAACACAGAAATCTGAACGGGACCGCTCAACAATTCCTGAATCTGCTTATTAGCAATTTCTTTTGTCTTATCATCAATACCAGGCGTGGCACACAATGCTGCCAGTCTTTCAATTACGGAAATGGACTCTTGTCCAATCATAGCTCTGTTCATATCAAATTGTTTATATCTTCATCAGATAGTGGTGTAGGGGAGTTGTTGTTATTGTCATCATCCTCCTCTTCTTCATATTCCTCTATGTCATCTGACATATAATCTTCTTGCACCACAATATTAATGACATCTTGTTCATCATTCTGAATTCCAATGATGTCAACATAATCAGCTCCAGAATCCCATATATGCGTTAGCGTATCTATTAAGACCTGTAAGCTGATTTTTCTAAATCTCATTTCCTTATTATTCCTCCCCATCAATTTCTTGTTCTTGTTCTTTTGTCATCACTGATTGCCATTTCTCTGTAGGGCACGCACAAGACAAACATTTCGTCTTAGCAGACAACGTACATCCACAATGTGTACAATGTGCATCTGGGCGAATGGTCCTATGGTTCTTAGAATGAAACTTGCATTCATTACAAATGCTCATTCTCTCTGTTGACACTTGATCAATCTGTTCCTTTAGTTTTTCTTCTGGGAGCAGATTGTTTTTCCAACCTTCGTAAATCTGTGTTAAGCTCATTTATCTTATTCATTAGTATTTTACGCTTCAACAACATCTGATCAATATCATCATTCCACTTCTCCGTTCTAACATCACTATCAGAGCTAGAAATCCTATCTCTAAAACTCCTAATCTTCTCATCTAGAACATCAAGCTTCTTCTGTGCAGATCTATCATTCCATTTAAACGTACCCCATCCAGAAATCTCTACAGTTTTATTCTTTTGTAGAGCTGCTAATGCACTATCAAACTGATGCTTTATCACTTGATCAACAATCTTCACATCCATCTTTAAAGAATTGGCAAGCTGTTTAACAAACCAATCCCTATGGGACATTGAATTAGGCTTTTCCTTCATGCAAAATCTTTATCTCTAATGTAATGCTATTTGAGAAATCCAATGATATTAACGGATTGACAAAAATCTTTCCATCCTTCTTAAGAAGTAGATTTCTCTTTTTGAGCTTGCTCACCATATTATTCACTGTAGCTCCTGTTGTTTGATATGTTGAACAGAACTTTTCTCTATTACTAAAAACAGAAATACTTCCAGAAACAGCAATGAAAGACATCAATTGAATCTCCCTCTCTGTAAGCTCCAAATCATTCAATGCAGAAAGAACAGAATAATACCTGTAAGACACTTCTGTGTCATTGCTTAACTCTTTCTTCAATCGTTGTACAATCATTAGTCTATTCGTTTCTAACAAATATAAAGCATCCTCCGTGAAAATAACAAATTTTATTATTTCTGTTTTTATTGATGTGCCCCACCCTATCAATTGATTGGAAAGAAGCCCCCCACCAAAATTTTCAAAATTTTAGAAAAGTTTCTTGTGCATGGGGGAGTGGGTTACATCAGATAGAAACCCCCTTCGGGTCGTGGCATGTTGGGGTAGTCCCCTGCTTGCTCTTGCGCCTGGTTCGAAACAGGAATGCGGGGGACTAATCAAACCACTCACGATGGCTGATTCTTATTTGCCAGTAAAAGTTGTAATGGAATAGTAAGTCCATTAGGTTGGTGATACACCAGTAGACGGCAGTCTGCGTAACCATTACAACTTATTAGAGGCAGTTTCCAACCCAATCCTTGAGCAAGATGGGCCATTTTACATAAACTACTATGCTCAACCTTAATTAAATTATTTAAAACCAAAACAAACACTAAAATGTCAAAGACATCAATTGAAGTAGAAGGCAAGTCAATCTTGAAAGTTAGAGAACTTCGCACAGGACTACCTTATGGTACTGAAACTAAACTGAAGAATGATACTTATTCTCAGTTTACTTACGAAGGAGAAGTCTTCATTGTTAACGACAGAGAAGACTTTGCTAAGGACAGAAAGGCTGGTAAGATTCACACAATCTTCTTGCTTAAGACCACTGAATCAATCACGAATGCTGATGGTAGCAGTGGTACTAAGACTCAGTATTCCTACGATGGTTACGCAAGCAATGCACAAATGATTGGTCTAACCAACACTGAAGCAATCTTGCAAAACATCATGAAGGGTTCATTCAAAGCAGAAGCGGAACTTAGCGAGGAAGACCTAAAGGCATTGGAGCAATAAGCTCCTTTGCCAATAGGCATTAATTAGCGTGGCGAGAAATCGCTGCGCTTATTAACGTATATAGAAGAACATTCTAATGCATCATCGAGCAAATAGATGACATATATAATACATGTTGCGTTGTGTTATATGTGGTGTGAGGATGTCTTCTTTATAAAATACAACGTTTATATGGTAATGTACAATTTAATAAAGTTTTACACGGGGAATTGTAAACTTCATGTTGTACTTTGTAAAGATTTAGTTGTAAGTAAGTGAGTGGGAGTGTGAGTCATGTGGCATATATGGATGTTATTTCAGATGTGTTGTTTGTCTCTTCATCAAATTATATAGCATTAATCATCTAAAATGGCTGTACACAGCTAAACAAATAGTTATGAGAAAGTATTCAATGATAGAAGTGTATTCAGATCTATATAAATGTTCTGATTTTATTCTTGAGCAAGTTATTGCATGCAATGATGATGTGTTTAGCCTAGCAGCTAAAAGAGTTTTGTTAATTAGGAGCATATATATGTCTGAGCTTGAGCTTAATTCATATGAATCTGCAAATTGTTAAGAGCCTGTAATAGGGCTCTTTTGTTTTAATGCGTCATAACCTGTTTCCCAAGGACAGGCAGTTGTAGTTGGTTATGTCCTTACTAGTTAGGATATGATCTGTAGACCTACTGTCACATAGATGACAGCATGTATAACATCGCCAAAGATGTGGGGCTACAACTGAACGCAGAGGGATTGTTGTAATGTATCACATGTTGTAATTAATCAAGTAGGATGTATGATTCTGACTCCAACAATAGATTGGGTTAACCTTGATGAAAGAAACAACATGTATATTATAATTTGGAGGGTCAGATGCTCCCAAGCAGGTGCAAGGCCTGCATTTATTTATTTATTTAAACGCACAAGAACATGATTACATTATGTGTAATGCCCAATTTCAAGGGCACAAGGATTGAGACTATTAAAGCATTTGCTACATGTCTCCTATTAGATAGTATTTATTGTTTACCAATCTTAACCCATTATTTATGAACACATTAAAATTAGTTAGAGCTATAGCTGTTGGAACAGCTTTGCTTGCAGGAACCCTATCTGTTTATATTCTTCTATCTACAGGAACAGCATTTAGAATGGGCATAACAGATGAACAGTTTGTCATCACTGTTATTGTATTCTTTATTTCCACATTGTATTGGTCAGCTATTGATGCTCTTATTAAGAGAGATGAGGCTTATACAGAAGCTGTAAAGAAGATTCATCAGACAACATTTAATCATGCTGTTACATTGATGATTCTTTGTATTCTTGGAACACTTTCTCTGGTATTCTTATGAAATATGCCAGAGAGTGTTCTATTACAGGTGAAGGAATGAATCAAGGATGGGTGGGAGATGATGGATGTGTCTATTTCAAATATGAAAAGGATGCACACAAATGGTGTGTAGGCAGAGGATATAGAGATATAGATGATGCTTATGCTGATGATGTTATTTATTACACAGAATGGGAAAATTTTGAACAAGACGCTGAAGATTATGATAATTGAAGAAGAATACGATTATAGCATCCCATGCAGAGGATGTGAAACAAAGGAAGATGTCTATGAGCAACATGATGCTTATGGATATAGCACAGGGTACTGGTGTGATACATGTTACGAAAGTGATGTATATCCATACAGAAGAGATAGATATTTTGATGCTTCTTACGCTGGTGAAAGATTAGAAGATGATAATTGAAAAGCAAAGTATTATATCTGGTAAGACTTATCAGATGGAATTGGATATCACTCAACAACAGTTGAATGATTTTGTTGATGGCATATCAGGACTTGCTCAAGATGCATTTCCTCATTTGTCTTGTGATGAACGTCAGTTCATTATATCTGGTATTCATCCAGTAGAATGGAATGAGTTATTTGGAGAATTAGAAAAATAATTTAATCAAACGCACATGAAAAGATTAACTAAAAGAGAATTCAGTGAGACAGTGCTATTCTATAGCATGATGTCAGCATTAACCATTATACTAATTGTATGGTGGGTTGAGTTTAGTAAGTATTATCCGCAAATCATATTCTAATGTGATTTGTGCGCCTGCTGAGTATTCAGAATAAACTGCTCAATTTATATAGCATTAAAGCAAATAACACACACAACTAAAGCAAAAACAAATGAAAGCACACCAAACAATTACAGACGTGTTGATGGACATCAATACACCTGAGACAGCAAAGAAGTTCGTTGTGATTACAGATCATGAAAACACGTTTTACTTCTCCTATCCAGGAGAAGATGAGTTTGAAGCTATGAGAGGACAAGATTTTCTCACACGCACATTCATTCCTTTATCTATTAGTGTACATCAGGAAGTTGGATCTCATTTCGTTTACAAATGGGATACAATGAATGAGGTGGTTAATCATTTTGACTTACTCTTTAACTCTTGATAGCTATGACTAAAATTTCATTATTACAATTTCAAAATGAGCTCACAGATAAAGAGCAGATAAACTTTATACCATTTAATAGAACTGGTAGAGTGAGAGCAGATCTGATAAAGACTATGAATAAATATGGTTTCATAGTACCTATCATAATGATAAGAACCTCTATTCTTGATGGTATTGAAAAGTTGTATGTAGTTGATGGTCATAATCGTGTTGCTACAGCTAGATTTCTAAAAATACCATATTTTGGTATTTTATTGGATATCAAATTCTTCAGTGTAGAGGAGCTTGTAGGTTTTATATCTAGCTTAAACAACACACAGAAAGCATGGACAAATTATGAATACATAACTGCATTTGCCCACGTTGGTAAAAAAGATTATCAAGACCTAATTAAATTTAAGTCAAGCGTGCCTTTTTCAATTAGTACAATGGCATGCATGTTACATGGTTCATCGAGATTCAGTATATCTACTGTTATAAAAAATGGAAACTTTAAGATTTCAAAACTAAAAGAGACAAAAGATACAATAGATTACGCTGGTGAGCTTTCTAAGTATAAGCCGCTTACTAATAGAATGGTAATGTCATTGCAAAATGTAATGTCATTAGAAATCTTTGATAAGAAGAAGTTTGAAGAAGCTTATGCAAAGTATTGTCACAAAATCGATAAACTGAGTCTAGATACATTTGAAGATACATTTATTAGCTGGTTACAATCATGAAAATCAAGGACAAAGAACAACTCGACAGAATCATCATTACAATGGTGAAGCTATATCCTACAAATCTACGATACGCATTTGAGCGTGTTAGTGATGTCAGTGGGGTTAAACCATTAGTTATAACAAACAGATGGTATCGTAAAATCAGGTACACTGATGAGGTGATTTATAGAATAATCACTGATGGAGTGGAAATTAGAAACATCAAGAGTAGTAGGTCAGATTTAATTAAAAAAAGTCATCAATAAATTTAGGATATGAAGCCTCAACTGAAAGAACATATGAAAAATATGATAAGTTTTATTGCAATGATCCTAGTGTTTTACATATTTGTGTATTACATGATCACACTAGCAATGATAATCACATGGAGAACAATAACTCTCCATCCATCTCTTGGCTTTCTGGCTCATGTAATAGCGTCATCAGTGATTCTATTAACAATATACATGTATGAGCCCCGTAAAGACCAAAACAATAAAATTAACAGAGGAGGAGATAGAGAACTTTAGAGCTATTGCTGACAAGTTTAATGTCAAATTTAACGTAAAACTAGTTAAAGATTTGTATCAAGTTACAGCCCCAGAGGATAAACTAATCCAATGGGGCTATTATGAATAGAATTATGAAAGGATTCACAGAAGAAGAAGTGGAAACACTAATAGAATTGTGGCGTGATAGGCTAACAATCAAAGAGATGGCTTGGAAAATGAACAAAAAGACAACACAAGTCTATTATCAGCTTAAGAAACGTTTACTAGTAGGATAATGACAATAAATTGGGTTTGATGTTAATTAAGTCGCCAGTGCTTTCCAGTGGCAAATAGTCAGGTGGCGGAATTGGTAGACGCAACCACAGAGCGAGTGAGTAATAGGTATACGCTCATCCTATTTACAGGTTCGAATCCTGTTCTGACTACACATTAAAACAAACAATATGGAAAAGATTTGGAACTACGTATTTCATTGGAATGAACACACACAAAAATGGTATGCTGTACACAGGGACAGGTACCTAGAGTATTGGAATGCTGACAAGGAGAACTTCCCATCAGATGAGAACATACAAAATCTAATTGATAAGCTATGAAACAAACAGCAGTAGATTGGGCATTTAACCAACTTGATGAACAGGTTTATAAAGTTGACTATGACACAAGAAGAATTAGTATTTCAATATCATTTGAAGATATGATGACAATTAAACGAGAAGCTAAAGAGATGGAGAAGGAGCAGATTATAGAGGCGTTATGTGATGGGCACGAATCACACCCCTGTATGGCAGAACAATACTATAACGAAACATACAAACAACTATAGAAATGAGTCCAGACATCACAATGTGCCCAGGGACAAATTGTCCCCAGAGAGAAAAATGCTATAGGTTTACAGCTAAGCCTAGCGAATATATGCAATCATACTTTATGAAAGCCCCAATTAAAGATGGTAAATGTGATATGTATTGGGGAGAGAATGCAGAAAGTATTTGGAATCAACTCAAGGATATTGTCAAAGGAAAAGAATAATTGTCCAGTTTTAATCACTGGACATTTTTATTTTAGCATTATGGAAGTCTATTTAGGAAAACAAGCGAAGAGCCTATTCTATGGCAGAGATATTCCCATTGATTCAATAGGAGTGTTTCAGTCACATGTAGGAGAATGGTTGTATTGGTTCAACGATGGTTGGACGTATGATACAGGGTTTGCTGACACAGAAGTGGAAGCAATGGAAACAGCAAAAAGAAACTTTAAAGCACGTAAAAAATCAAATGATGAAGAAGCTATTTAAAACAAGAGAAATTCAAAGAACAGGAGATTTAGCACCAACAGGTGTAAGAAGCACAATTAAAGGAACCTATGAGTTCAACGAAGTATTTGATCACATATTTAACGAGGCAAGAAAACCAGATGCATCATGGAAAAACAACTAAGCACTTACAAGCATTGGGCAGATGTATATCTAGACAAAGACAATGCAGACAAATTCTTTGCTAATATGGCAAATCAAGAAGTATTAATAGATCCTTCAACTGTGAATGTGTTCGAGAATGAATTTCTTTATTCTGCATTCGTTTGGGAGAAATCAAACGAAGGTCATAATTATTGGATGGATATTCAAGATAAACTAGACAAAGACAATGGCTGGGTCGTTATTTGATATGAGACATCTCATGTGGTTAGAGGCTAACTTCAAAGTTAGCTTCTACCAACCTGAAGATTTATTAGCTGGTATGTGGTTTATGAATAGCCTATATCCAGGAACAGATAGAGAGTTTGTTGAGCTATGGGTTCTTGAAGAAGACATTATTGAAGAAGAGTATGACAATTTTATAGCAAAGAATGGATTTCCTGTTGAACCAATGGTTACACTAGAGATGGGTAATCCTGATGAAGCTGATTTAATTGTGGCATATTCGCCAGAAATAGGA
>Ga0164294_10006430_pt1 | contig 10064 bp, 8 predicted proteins | sample GEODES005metaG_FD_111479 | JGI IMG/M metagenome (GOLD analysis project Ga0164294, IMG submission 111479) | Oligotrophic lake water microbial communities from Sparkling Lake, Wisconsin, USA - GEODES005 metaG | ecosystem: Environmental > Aquatic > Freshwater > Lake | place: USA: Sparkling Lake...
CCGCGACGTCGCGGTGGACTACCGCACCCTGGACGGTTCCCCCTATGATCCGCCCTATGGCGACATCCACCACCGCGACGAGGTGCTGAGCGGCATGGCCGACGGCGAGCTTCGCCTCGCCGCCTTGCGCCGGAGCGGGCCCGGGGTGTGGATGGGCGAAGGGGGACTGACCCTGCCCTTTGGCCGCACCGAGGCCGATCCCTACGCCGCGGCGGCGGCGGGTCGCTGGCATAAACACAACCAGTTGGGGGCCGGGCGGCCGGTCTTTCTGCTCGGCGGCGCGGCCCTGCGGCCACCGGCGCCCTGGGGTGCGCTGGCCACCGTCTCCGCGCGTCTGTCGGCCTTCACCAACGCCGAGGGCTTTCGGGCGCCCCACTCCGCCACCGTGGCCCTGGGCGCCAGCCGGCGCCTCGGCGATCGCGGCGCGGTGGCGCAGCTCGCGGTGGAGGGCCTCGTGGAGGGGGCCGAGACCTGGTCGGGCGAGGCCCAGGGCGGGCGGCAGGCGCTGCTGCTCGATCCGGGGCTGGAGCTGCGCATGGGGCCGCACCTCTCCGGTCAGCTCGATCTGCGCTGGCCGATCGTCGAGCACCTCGCCGCCCACGCCCATGACGACGAGGGCTCCCTGCGGGTGGGGCCCCAGGTGGCCCTCTCGCTGGCCTGGACAGGGCGGCCCTGAACCGACACAAAACCGGGGCAGGCTCTGTGTAGGATCAGGTCGGCCGCAGGGTCCGCATCAAGAAGCGGGAGAGGCCCGGGAAGGTCGCGCGCAAAAAGCGCGCCAGCACGCCGCCCCAGGTCATCACCAGCTCCGCCCGATCGCCCTCGATCGCCACCGCCATCCGGCGGGCCACCGTGGCCGGATCGGCGCCGCGGGCCACCCCCTCGTCCAAGGCGGCGTGGGCCGAGCCATCCCCCGACAGGGCGTTCTTGGAGATCTCGGTGCGGACATAGCCCGGGCACAGCAGGGTCACCGCGATGCCCTCGCCATGCAGCTCGGCGCGCAGGGCGTCGAAGAAGCCGTGCAGGGCGTGCTTGGAGGCGGCGTAGGACGAGCGCAGGGGCGTGGCGAAGAGGCCCAGCAGGCTGCTGACCACCACGATCTGCCCGCGGTGGCGGGCCTTCATGCCCGGCAGCACCGCCTTGGTGAGGGCGACCGGGGCGAAGAAGTTGACCTCCATGAGCTGGCGATCGACCCGAACGAGGCTCTGATCGGCCCGGGCCCGCTGGCTGATGCCGCCGTTGTTGACCAGGATGTCGACCGGCCCCGCGGCCTCGACCGCCGCGGAGAGGCTGTCGGGCTCGGCCAGATCGAGGAGGAGCACCCGGTGACGCTCCGGGTGGGCGCAGCGGGCGCGCACCGCCTCCAGAGCCTCCGCCCGGCGCGCCGAGAGGATGAGCCGGGCGCCGCGGGCCGCCAGCTCCACCGCCAGGGCCGCGCCGATTCCCGACGAAGCCCCTGTGATCCACACCGTCCGATCCTGCACCTGCATCCGCCATCCTCGACGACGGGGCTCCCTACTCCGCTCCGGGCCGGGGGACCGCCACAGGCGCGGAGGGAGGCTCAGCCGACCGACGCAGGGCGACCATCGCCTGGGCGCCCTGGCGCAGGGTGTTCACCGCCGCCTCCACCGATCGGGCCTGCGCCGCGGCCTCGGCGAGCAGCGCGGCGGGGACGCGCAGCCCTTCGATCACCGCCCGGGGCACGCGGGGGTGGTGGCCCCCCTCCTGGGCGGCGACGAGGGCGGCCTGCACAGGCTCGGAGAGCAGGTAGGGCACGAGGTAGGCCAGCGATCCGCCCCGCGGCCGCAGCACCACCAGCTCAGGGCTGCCGACCAGGGCGATCGGGGCGCCGCCCTCCACACAGAGGGCCGGATCGATCCAGGCGACCTGCCCCAGGTAGGGGCGCAGCCGGCTGATCACCACATCGCCGGCCCTGAGGCGGCGGCGGGCGCTGCCGAGCGCGCTCCAGGGCCCGGGGGCCGGCGGGAAGGGCACGAAGCCCCAGGCGACATGGCCCGTGTCGAGGACCCGCACCTGCGCAGGGTCGCCGGGCTCGGCTTCGATTTGCAGGCCGCCGGGCAGGTCGGCGAGAGCGTCGAGCGGGAGCCCCTCGGCCTGGAGCGCCTCCTGGCGGGGGTCGTAGCGCTCGGGGGCCAGGACCAGGCCGGCTGCCAGGTCCGACACGCAGCGGCGGCTCAGGACAGCCATCGGGCCTCCGCGAGGGCGGCGCGCAGGGGGGCGATCGCCTCGGCGAGATCGCAGTCCAGCCCGAAGAAGCCGGCCGGATCGAGGAGGGGGCGGCCGCGGAGGTCCTTGCCCGACCGCTCGCACTGCACGAAGAGCACGCGCTCTTCGGGGGCCGGCGGCCGGGGGGCGGCGCGGCGGCGGGCGAAGAGCACCGCCGTCTTCTGGTGGGTGTGGGGCAGGAAGGCCTCGCGGGGCAGGCCGAGGACACCGGCGACCGCACAGTGTTCGAAGAGCCAGCGGCGAAAGGGCGCGAAGCGGGCGCCGCCGAGCTTGTTGTGGGGCAGCACCAGCGCCATCCGACCGCCCGGGGCGAGGCTCCGCACGGCGCGCTCGACGAAGAGCAGGTCGCGCTCCACCCGCGGGCCGCCGAGCGCGTAGGCGCCGACATAGGCGCCCGAGACATCGCCGGCGAAGGGCGGGTTGCTCAGCACCAGATCGAAGGCGCCCTCCCCTTCGCCGAGGGGGCCGGCCGGATCGAGGGCGTCGCCCCGCAGCAGCCGGGCCGGGCGCCCCGCCAGGGCGAGGAGGGCCTGGGCGACCGAGAGGGCGCGGGGATCGAGCTCCACGCCCACCCGCAGGAGCCCCGGCGCCCGGCTCTGGCTGAGGAAGGCCCCCGAGCCGCAGGCCGGGTCGAGGAGGCGCTCGCCGGGCTGGGGGTCGAGGATCTGCACCAGGGCCTCGACCACGACGCGGGGGGTGAAGAACTGGCCAAAGGCGCCCCGGGCCTGGCGGGCGACGATCTGCTCGAAGAGCGCGTCGACGCCGGCCTCCTCCCAGGGGGGCAGCTCGCAGAGCAGGGCGGCGCAGCGGGCGAGGGTGGCGGGGGGTGCCGTGAAGGGCCCCGCCTCCAGTTGAGGCCACCGGGCCTGGGCCGCCGCGAGGAGGCGGGGGAGCGCGTCGGCGCTGGGGGCGGCCCCTTCGTCCTGGGCCTGCCGGGCGGCCAGCACGAGGCGGAGCACCTCGGGGAGCAGGTCGCCGCCGAGCCCGGCGCTGAGAAGCTCGTCGAGGCGACGGGCGACGCTGTGCCAGCGGCTGGGGTCGAGGTGGTGGCGGGCCGACATCGGCGAGGCCTATCCCGGGGCTGGAAGGCCGAGGGCGTCGGCCCAGGCGCCGAGGGCCGCGGCCAGGGCGGGGGCCTGGGTCTTCTGGGGGTTGTGGCCGCCGGTCGGCCAGCGGTGGCGCGGCCCGGGCGGGCAGGCCTCGGCGAGGGCATCGAGCAGGGCGGGCTCGACGAGGGGATCATCCGCGCACCAGGCCACCAGGGTGGGGAGCCGGCAGGCCGCGACCCGGGCGGCGTGGGCGGCGAAATCCACCTGGGCCATCGCACCGAGGGTGTGGCGGAGGTCGCGATCGCTGGCCTTGCGAAAGCCGGCCTGCCGAAAGGCCCGCCGCACCAGCGGCATCAGCAGGGGGCGGAGGGGCCGGCAGGCCAGGAGCCGGCTCAGCGTGGGCGCCGGCGTGCGGGCGAAGACCCGGTGGGGCCGCAGGCCGGGGGTGGAGAGCAGGGCGAGGCCGGCGTAGCGCTCGGGATCGCGGGCGACGGCGGCCAGGGCCACCACCCCGCCCATCGAGTGGCCCAGGATCAGCGGCCGCTCCAGGCGGAGCGCGGCGCAGAGCTGCAAGAGCGCCTCGGCCCGGCCGGCGGGAGAGAGTTGGGCGCGGTCGCGCAGGGGGCTGTCGCCAAAGCCGGGGAGGTCGGGCCGCAGCACGCGAAAGCGGTGGGCGAGGTGGGGGCTCAGGTGCCGCAGGTCCCGGTGGCTGCCCGGCAGGCCGTGGATCAGCAGCAGGGGCGGCCCGGCGCCCTCCTCGGCCACCGCGAGGGGGCCCTGGGGCAGCTCGATGAGGCGGGGGGTGATCTCGCTGGGAAGCATCCACGCTCCGGGCGGCGGGGCTATCCCGGCGCGGGTTGGGCGGTCCGCAGGCCGGAGAGCCGGCCATCCCGAGCGGGTTGGGTGTGCTTCACCCTTGGGGGGGCGCCCAACCCACGCGGGTTCCCTGGGCTTCACCCTTGGAGGTGCGCCCAACCCACGCGGGTTCCGGGTGCTTCACCCGTGGAGGTGCGCCCAACCCACGCGGGTTTCTGGTGCTTTACCCCTGGGGGTGCGCCCAACCCACGCGGGTTCCCTGGGCTTCACGCCGGGAGGTACGCCCAACCCGCCCCTACATCGAGAGCGGATCGGTCGGGCCGGTCCAGGTGCGCACCAGCCGAAAGCCGAGGTCGTAGTTGCGGGTGCCGATGTCGGCGCCCACCCGCGTGAAGACGGTGGTCTTGCCGCGGCTGCTGGTCCACGAGCCGCCCCGCGTCACCCGAAAGCCGCCGGCACCGCGGCCGGTGGGATCGGTGACTGGATCGGGCACATAGGCGGCGTAGCCATCCCAAACCCACTCCGACACATTGCCCACCATGTCGCGCAGACCCCAGGCGTTGGGTGCCTTTCCGGCCACGGCCTGGGGCTGCTTTTCACTGTTCTCGATGAACCAGCCTCGCATAAAGCCCACCAGCTCCGCGGAGCTGGCCGCATCGGCGCCGGCCCGCGCCGCCCACTCCCACTCGGCCTCGGTGGGCAGTCGGTAGCCCGCGCAGGCGGGGCCGCTCTCCCAGGTGATGCGTCCGTCCAGCTCGACGTAGCAGGCGGCGAGGCCCTCGCTCTCGGAGAGGCGGTTGGCGTAGCGCGCGGCGTCGGTCCAGGTGACCTGCTCCACGGGGCAGTCGCCGCCGCAGCGCCGAAAGGCCGATGGATTGTCTTTCATCAGCCGCTGGTACTGCTCCTGGGTGACCTCGCGCTCCATCATCCACAGTGGATTGCGCAGGGTGACGGGCACCGCCGGGCTGCTGGCGGACTCACAGTCGGCGCCGGGCGCGCAGCCCTGATCGAAGGTGCCGGCCGGAATGAGGCGCAGGCGCGCACCGGTGGGGCTGGTGTACAGTGTGCCCGGCGGGGGCGGCACAAAGCCAGCGGCAAACGAGACAGAATGGCTCAACCACAGCGAAAACAAAACAGACATGGCAGGCTCCGCGCGCAGAGAAGCGCGGTGGGGCGGACGAGAGGCGCCAGACCCCGAGGGCTCCTTCCCTCGCGTTGGGGTCCTGCCAAGGGGAACGGATCGCCGCGCCGCAGCCTGCGTCAAATCGGTGTGGAGCCCGACGGCGCGCGAATTCTCGATTGGTCAGGGTGCGAGAACCCGGGGAGGGTGGCCGGTTTTGAGCAGGCGGATCGCCTCGGCGGCGCGCAGCCCGGCCCGGCGCTCCTGGCGCGGCGCGCTCATCCACCGCAGCAGGGCCCGCAGGGGGAGCGGATCCTCGAGGCGCTCGGCCTCCTCGAAGGCCACCCGGCTGGTCTTGATGTGGTGGGCGACGAAGATCGGCACCGCCATCAGGTCGCCCAGGCTGGCCGCCTCGAGTTGGGCGGCGAGGGCGGCCCGATCGGTGGCCCACAGGTGCAGCAGCAGCCCTTCGGCGGCCTCGGCCCGTTGGGCCCGACACAGCTCCAGCAGCGTGGCGTCGGGCGCGTTGGCCGGCGCGGCTGGCAGGGGCTCGGGGCCGGCGGCGGGGCTGGCGTCATGCACAAAGCGCGCCACCATCGCCAAAAGACGCCAGGCCTGGGTCGGCGGCAGGCGCTCCACCAGCGCCCGGGCCGCGGCCGGCACGGTGAGGCGGTGGGAGACGGAGAGGAAGCTGTCTTGCACGCTGAGATCGTGCTCGATGGCGAGGCGGTAGCGCAGGAGCTGCCGGGCGCCGACCCGCACCAGCACCCGGGCGACGGCGTCGAGGCCATGGCCGCGGGCGGCGAGGAAGGCGGCGGCGGCCTCCTCCACGCCACCGTCGAGCAGGGCGGCCTCCAGGGCGTCGAGGCCGACGGCGGGCTCGGGGTCGATGGGCCCGCCGGCCGCGATGCGCTTGCCCCAGGCGGCGGCGAAGGGCAGCGTGTCTTCGCGGGTGCCACCCACGACCCGAAAGACCAGCGCGCCCAGCAGATCGCCGAGGAGGGCGCGACCGTCGGGCTGCGGCAGGGCGGCCTCGACCAGGGCCGGCAGCTTGTGGAGGTAGAGGATCGCGTGGCCAAAGTCGAGGAAGTGCGCCGTGACGGCCTCTTCGAGCCAGGGCCGCAGGGCCTCGAAGGGGGCGCCGGCCTCCCAGGCTCCGCGCAGCAGGCCTTCGGCCAGGGCGGCGTCTTCGGCCTCCACCGCGGCGGCGAAGCGCAGGCCGGCGGCGACGAGGTCGGGCCCGGGGTCGAGGGCGGGCGGGCGGGCCCGCACCGGCAGGCGCAGGTTGGACTCGGCGGCGAGGTCGAGCACCTGGATGAGGGGCTGCAGCGCCTCCACGCCGGGGTAGCGCGGCAAGAGGGGCAGGAGGTCGGCGGCGACGGGCAGGGCGTGCTGGGTGCCCCACTCGGCCCGCAGGGCGTCATGTCGGGCGGCGAAGAGGGCGATGCGGACGGGGTCGACGCCCATCTGCAGCAGGCGGCCGGCCTCGCGGGCGATGCGGCCGGTCTCGTTGTTCACCATCGCCGCCTCGAGGCCGGCCCAGCGGCGGGCCTGGGCGGCGGCGGGGTCGGCCGGGTGGGGGTCGATCTCGATCTGGCCGTCGACCACCCGCAGGGGGAAGACCTCCAGGGCCTCCTCGCCGATCAGGGCGGCGCCGTCGCACAGATTGAACTTGAAGTTGTGCCAGCGGCAGGTGAGCACATCGCCCGACACGCCCCCGGTGATCAGGGGGTAGCCCTCGTGGGGGCAGGCGGCGGCGCAGGCGCGGGGCCCTGCCTCGGTGGGGAGGAGGAGGATGGCGACGCCATCGACCTTGAGCGCGCGGGGGCGGGTGAGCGCCTCGACCGGGAGGAGGGGGGTCCAGGGCATCGGGGCACTCGCAGCGGGTCAAGGGGTGAGTTGAGGCTCCCAGGAGACCCACCAGCCAAAGTCCGAGCGGTACCAGGTCTGGGTGAGCTTCGCGGTCTGCAGGATCTGGGCGGGCATCTCGTAGCCCTCGGTGCGCACGATGACCGTGGCCGTGCGCCGGCGGTCGGCGGCGGCGTCGGGCTCTTCGGGGTTCATCCGCACGCTCAAGACCTCGGCCGTCACGAGCTTGTGGCCGGCGGCGCGCTCCATCAGCTCGTCCTTGAAGAGGGCCCGGTCGTTGGGATCTTCGACGAAGGCGGCGGCGCGCTCGGCGTCGCCCCAGCGCTCGGCCTCCCAGTACAGGGTGGCGCTGCGGCTGAGCAGATCGAAGTCCTTGCCCTCCTGGCGGAGGTGCTGATTCGGGCCGGCGCAGGCGAGCAGGGTCCAGAGGGCCAACATGCAGGCTGGATACCCCCGTCGGCGCCGCGCGGCCATGCTAAGCAGCGCCGATGCACGGCATGGTCCCGATCAATGGCCTCGGCCTTACCCTCTCCGACCTCGTCGCGGTGGCCCGTCAGGGCGCCTCGGCCCGGCTCACCGACGACGCCCGGGCCCGGATGGAGGCCTCCTGGGACTGGGTAAAGGCCGCCAGCGCCGGTGATCAGGTGGTCTACGGCGTCACCACCGGCTTTGGCTCGCTGGCCCGGGTGGCCATCCCGGCCGAGCAGCGGGCGCGGCTCTCGGTGAACCTGCTGCGCAGCCACGCCGCCGGGGTGGGCCCAGAGCTGCCAGTGCCGGTGGTGCGGGCGATGATGCTGCTGCGCGCGAACACCCTGGCCCGGGGCGCCAGCGGCTGCCGGCCCCTGCTGGTCGACACCCTGCTCACCATGTTGGAGCGCGGGGTCACGCCGCGGGTGCCCTCCCAGGGCTCTTGCGGCTCGTCGGGGGATCTGGCGCCGCTGGCCCACCTCGGCATGGTGCTGGCCCGCGACATCGCCGACGGCGAGGCCCGCTTTGGCGGCGAGCTGCTGCCGGCCCCCGAGGCGATGGCCCGCGCCGGCATCGAGCGCATCGAGCTCTTCGGCAAGGATGGCCTGGCGCTCACCAACGGGGCCCAACTCACCACCGCCATCGGCGCCCTGGCCTGCTACGACGCCGACCGGCTCATCCAGGCCGCCGAGGTGGCGGCGGCGATGAGCATCGAGGCCTTGAAGGGGGCGACGCGGGCCTTTCATCCGGCCGTTCACGCCCTGCGGCCCCACCCGGGCGCCCAGGACACGGCGGCCAACCTGCGCACCCTGCTCTGCGGCAGCGCCCTGGTCGACAGCGTGCCCGGCAAGGTGCAGGACGCCTACTCCCTGCGCTGTACGCCCCAGGTGCTCGGCGCCTGCCGCGACGCCGCCGCCTACGCCCAGCGGGTGGTGGAGATCGAGCTGAACGCCGTCACCGACAACCCGCTGATCCTGCTAACGGCCGGGGTCACCGACGAGGGATTCGCCGATGATCCGCTCAACCGGGCCTACAGCGCCGGGCACTTCCACGGCGAGCCTGTAGGCATCGCCCTCGATGTGCTGAAGATCGCCCTGTGTGAGGTGGGCAGCCTGTCGGAGCGGCGGCTCTACCGCCTCACCACCGGCAACCTGAGCCAGCGCCTGCCGCCGGCCCTGGTGCGGGCTGACCGGCCCGAGATCGGGATGCTGCTGCCCCAGACCGCCGCCGCCGCCCTGGTGAGCGAGAACAAGGCCCTCGCCTGGCCGGCCAGCGTCGACAGCATCCCCACCTGCGAAGACCAGGAAGACCATGTGGCGATGAGCACCACGGCGGCCCGGCGCTGCGCGGTGGTCCTCGACAACCTGCGCCGCATCGTGGCCATCGAGCTGTGGAGCGCCGCCCACGCGCTTTCCTTCCGCCGCGAAGAGCAGCCCGGTCTGCGCCTTGGAGCGGGCACCGCCGCCGCTCTCGCCTGCGTCGAGGGCGCCATCGCCCACCTCGGCGCCGACGCCGTGCCGGCCGATCACATCGCCGCGGTGGAGTCCCTGCTGCGCGACGATGGCCTGCTGGGCGCTCTTCCCCTCCTCCGCCCCCTGGGCGGGCGCCCCCCGGAGGGCCGATGATCCGCCTCGATGGCCATTCCCTGCTCCCCGCCGACCTGGAGGCCATCGCCGAGGGCGCGCCCTGTGAAGCCGACCCGGCGGCCCTGGCCCGGATGGCCCACAACGCCGACCGCGAGCCGCCGAGCCCCACCACGGTGCTGGAGCGCAAGCGGCAGTGGCTGGTGGGCGGGCGCTCCGGCGAGCTCCCCCCCGAGGGCCTCGCCCGCGCCTTCATCCTCGGGCACTGCGCCGGCGTCGGCGAGCCCCTGCCCGCGGGTGCCGTGCGGGCCACCATCGCCGCCCGGGCCAATGTGCTCCTCCAGGGGGTGAGCGGCTGCCGGCCCGCGGCCGCGCTGGCCCTCCTCGATCTGCTCGACGGCGGGCCCCTCCCCGTCGTGCCCTGCCAGGGCAGCGTGGGGGCGGCCGGCGATCTGGCGCCCCTCTCGCACATCGCCCGCGAGGCCTGCGGCTGGGGGCGGCGGCAGACCGCCTTTGTGCCCACCGCCAAAGAGGCGCTGGCGCTGATCAACGGGGTCAGCCTGTCGGCGGCCCTGGCGGGGCTCGCCGTGGCCCGCCTCGACCGCCTGCTCGACAGCGCCGTGCTCGCCGCCGCGATGAGCCTGGAGGCCCTGGGCACCGACGCCGGCTGCATCGATGCGCGGCCCCAGCGGCTGCGCGGCCACAAGGGGGCGATGGCGGTGGCCACCACCCTGCGCGGCCTCCTCGAAGGCAGCGAGGCGGTGCGGCCGGGCGGCGAGGTGGGCCCCTTCTCGCTCCGCTGCGCGCCGGCAGTGCTGGGGGCGGCGGCCGACGCCCTGATCTACGTGCGCGGCGTGGTCGAGGCCGAGCTCAACGGCGCCAGCGACAATCCGCTGCTGGTCGAGGGCCCCC
>Ga0164294_10006431_pt1 | contig 10063 bp, 9 predicted proteins | sample GEODES005metaG_FD_111479 | JGI IMG/M metagenome (GOLD analysis project Ga0164294, IMG submission 111479) | Oligotrophic lake water microbial communities from Sparkling Lake, Wisconsin, USA - GEODES005 metaG | ecosystem: Environmental > Aquatic > Freshwater > Lake | place: USA: Sparkling Lake...
ATCCCCGCAAAGGGCGGGGGATACCGCTGCAATTAGGGCTACGAAATCGATTTAGTATTGCTATTTTGTTTTTACATTTTTTTGTGTAATAAAATTATTTCTATTAACCCGTTGGGTGTAATTCGTAAAATCGTTATTAATTTTTTTTCTTTTTGCCACGAATTCTCGAATATCTAAGAAAAACTGGCGCAAAAATTGGTAATGTATCAAAGTTAGTGATGACTCTATTATTCAATGTTAAATCATTGAAAATCAATAAATAAAATGAATTTTACAATAAAAATGAGTGCAGTGATGGGCTCATTTTTAGGTTATAAACAGTCTTAAAACGAAGAAAATGGTAGTAAACGACACTTCATGTATCAAAGTTAGTGATACTAAAATTTGCCCAAGTTGTAAATCACATAACATCATAAAAAATGGCTTTACATCAAACCGAAAACAACAGTATTTTTGCAAATCTTGTAAAAAGAGATGTATTGATTTTTATACCAACAATGCCTATTATCCTTGGATGAATACTAAAATTATTCAATTTACAAAAGAAGGATTAGGAATTAGAAATACAGCTAGAATATTGCAAATAGCAACTACCACATTATTAAAACGGATTCTCACCATTGCAATGAAAATAAAAGTACCACCCATTCCTACGGGAAAGTCGTATGAAGTAGATGAAATGCGCACCTTCATTAAAAGAAAAGATAAATTAATCTGGATTGTGTATGCACTAGAACGGGAAACGAAAAAAATAGTTAGTTTTAATATTGGCGCACGAACCAATAAAACGTTGAATGTTGTATTGAAAACCATAAAACTAGCAGAACCCGAAACCATTTTTACAGATGGCTTGAAACACTATAAATACCTCATCGCAAAGAAAATACATAGCGTAAAAAAATTTGGCACCAATCATATCGAAAGAAACAATCTCTCGATGCGAACAAACTTAAAAAGATTAAACAGACGAAGTATTTGTTTTTCAAGGAGCTACTTGATATTACATTGTATTCTGAAAATATATTTTTGGGGATAATGTCCCCGCTCCGCGAAGTGTTCTAATTAAAAACTAAACGTGCTGCGCAAAGTCTCCCGCTCCGCAAAGTCTCCTGACTTTGAGCTATGATAAATTAAAATCACCCATAGAAAACCCCCGATTGCGGGCACGGATTGCACCCGAGCGATAGCGAACTGACGAAGTAAATCCGCGCTATCGGGTTTCTTAAATTTTGAGCATATATATACCATTTATTTGCATAAAATTATGTAAATTTATTTGGAGCTATTTCCTGCTTTCCTCTATATCCCCGCAAAGGGCGGGGGATACCGCTGCAATCAGGGCTACGAAATCGATTTAGTATTGCTATTTTGTTGAAAAATAATATGCACGCATAGTAAATTGAATTAATTTATTTACTAATTTAGTTGCCGAAAAAGTATACACTACAAAATTAAATTATATGAACCTATTAGTTTGCATCAGTCACGTTCCTGATACTACTTCAAAAATTAATTTTACCAATAGCGATTCTGAATTTGACACCAATGGCGTTCAATTTGTAATCAACCCAAATGATGAATTTGGTTTAACACGAGCCATTTGGTTTCAAGAACAACAAGGAGCCAATGTTACTGTTGTAAATGTTGGAGGTCCAGAAACAGAACCAACATTAAGAAAAGCACTTGCAATAGGCGCTAATGAAGCCATTCGAGTGAATGCGAACCCAACGGATGGTTTTTTTGTTGCAAAACAATTAGCTGAAGTGATTAAAAATGGAAATTACGATTTAGTAATTGCCGGAAAAGAATCATTAGATTACAATGGAGGAATGGTTCCTGGAATGGTAGCAGGATTGTTGGGTTTTAACTTTATTAATTCTTGTGTTGCCTTAACTGTAGATGGAAGTTCCGTTTCAGCATCAAGAGAAATTGACGGCGGAAAAGAAATTGTAAGCACTCAATTGCCCTTAATTATTGGAGGTCAAAAAGGATTGGTTGAAGAAAAAGACCTACGCATACCCAACATGAGAGGAATTATGACGGCAAGAACTAAAGTTTTAACTATTTTAGAACCTGTTACTACTGATTCTAAAACAGCCACGGTAAAATTTGAAAAACCAGCTCCAAAATCGGCAGTAAAATTAGTTAGCGCCGATAACTTGGATGAATTAATCAGTTTATTACACAACGAGGCGAAAGTTATTTAAGATTTAAGAATTCAGATTTAAGATTGACGCACATAGTTTAAATCTGAAATTAATCTTTTGATTCAAATCAATAATCTAAAATCAACAATCTAACAACTTAAATTATTATGGCAATATTAATATACGCAGAATTCGCTCCCGACGCTTCGGGAGGAAAATTTAAAAAAGTGGCATTTGAATTGGCTTCTTATGCTAAAAAAGTGGCAGAATCATTAGGAACTTCTGTAACAGCAGTTACTATAAATGCTGGAGATGTTTCTGAATTAGCCAATTATGGAGTGGATAAAGTCCTGAAAGTAACCAATCCAAAATTAACAGGATTTACAGCGAAAGCCTACGCCGATGTCATTAAACAAGCAGCTCAAAAAGAAAACTCACCAGTTATCATTTTATCATCTACTACAGATAGTTTGTATTTAGCCCCTCTAGTTTCAATTTCACTAGAAGCTGGATTTGCATCGAATGTAGTTGGACTTCCGCAAAACTTAGCTCCTTTTCAAGTGAAAAGAAATGGATTTTCTAATAAAGCATTTCTAACAACAGAAATTGCAACCCCTATAAAAGTGCTTAGTATTTCTAAAAATTCTTATGGGATCTTTGAAAATAAATCTAATTTAACAGTAGAAGATTTTAACCCGTCAATTGACGATGCTGATTTCGGTGTAAAAGTAGTTTCAATTGAAAAAGCTTCTGGAAAAGTGACTATCGCCGATGCCGATATTGTAGTTTCTGCAGGCCGAGGATTAAAAGGACCTGAAAACTGGGGAATGATTGAAGAATTAGCAGGCGTTTTAGGAGCAGCAACTGCTTGTTCAAAACCAGTTTCTGATTTAGGATGGCGTCCTCACGGGGAGCATGTTGGGCAAACAGGGAAACCTGTAGCTGCTAATTTATACATTGCTATTGGGGTTTCAGGAGCAATTCAACACATTGCCGGAATCAATTCTTCAAAAGTAAAAGTGGTAATCAATACAGATGCCGAAGCACCCTTTTTCAAAGTTGCTGACTATGGAATCGTTGGTGATGCCTTTGAAATTGTACCTAAATTAATCGAAAAATTAAAAGCTTTTAAAGCAAATAATTAAAATATAGATTTCACAAATAGAGAAGGTTGCCAAAGTTTATTTAATTCTGGTAACCTTTTTTATTTTAGATAAATTTCTTTGTAACTTTATTTAATACATTGTACTTTTGCAACTATGAGCTTAGTAAAACTTACAATTCAAGGAATTTCATACAGCCAAACTCAAAATGGAGCTTACGCTTTGATCTTGAATGAGGTTGATGGTGATCGAAAACTGCCAATTGTAATTGGGGCTTTCGAAGCTCAATCTATTGCAATTGCATTAGAAAAAGAAATAAAGCCTCCACGCCCACTTACCCACGACTTGTTTAAAAATTTTGCTGAACGTTTTGAAATTGTTGTGAAACAAGTCATTATTCATAAACTAGTTGACGGCGTTTTTTATTCAAGTATTATTTGTGAAAGAGATAAAATCGAAGAGATCATTGATGCTCGTACTTCAGATGCAATTGCATTAGCATTGCGTTTCAACGCCCCAATTTTTACCTATAAAAACATACTTGATAAAGCGGGTATCTATATGAAAACTAATTTGATGGATAATGAAAATAGTCCTAAAGAAATGGACGAAAGTTTTTCCAATATAAATACCTTCGGAGTAGAGGACGATGTAGTTATGGGGAACACCTATTCTAAAAACAGTTTAGCTGAATTGGCTGAATTATTAGAAAATGCTGTCGAGAAAGAAGATTACCGAGAAGCTGCAAAAATTCGCGATGAAATATCAAAAAGAGAAGATTCTAACTTAATATAAGGAACAGATTGCTTCGTTCCTCGCAATGACACATGAAACAATATTTAGATTTAGTAAAACACGTATTAGAAAACGGAACTCAAAAAGGAGACCGCACAGGAACAGGAACAAAGAGTGTTTTTGGTTATCAAATGCGTTTTGACTTAAGTAAAGGGTTTCCAATGGTTACTACTAAAAAATTGCATCTTAAGTCAATTATATATGAGTTGCTTTGGTTTTTAAAAGGGGAAACTAATATTGCTTATTTAAAAGAAAATGGCGTTAAAATTTGGGATGAATGGGCCAATGAAAATGGTGATTTAGGTCCTGTATATGGCCACCAATGGCGCAATTGGAATAGTGAAGAAATAGATCAAATTTCAGAAATTATTGAGGCTTTAAAAACCAATCCAAACAGCCGTAGAATGTTAGTTTCAGCATGGAATCCAAGTGTTTTGCCAGATACCACAAAATCTTTTGCAGAAAATGTAGCCAACGGAAAAGTAGCTTTACCTCCGTGTCATGCGTTTTTCCAATTTTATGTTTCTGAAGGAAAATTATCGTGCCAATTGTACCAAAGAAGTGCCGATATTTTTTTAGGAGTGCCTTTTAATATTGCCTCATACGCCTTATTAACAATGATGATAGCGCAAGTTTGTGATTTAAAAGTTGGTGAATTTATTCACACTTTTGGTGATGCGCATATTTACAATAATCATTTTGAACAAGTGGAATTACAACTTTCAAGAGACGCAAAAGAATTGCCTAAAATGATATTAAACCCTGAGATAAAAAATATTTTCGATTTCAAATTTGAAGATTTCACTTTGGAAGGTTACGATCCTCATCCAGGAATTAGAGGAGAAGTGGCAGTTTAAAAAAAGACCTCTTTTGATAATGATAAATTGAAATTTCTTTCAATAATTCTAATAAAATGAAAATATTAATAGCCGCTACCTCTTTAAATAATGCTCTTGGAAAAGACAATAAAATTATTTGGCATTTGCCAGATGACTTTAAGCGTTTCAAAGAATTAACTTCTGGACACCATATTATTATGGGCAGAAAAACATTTGAAAGTTTTCCAAAACCTTTACCCAATAGAACGCACGTAGTAATTACGAAGCAAAAAAATTACCATCACGAAGGCTGCATTGTGGTGAACAGTATTGAAGCTGCCTTTGAAATTTGTCCTAAAAACGAAGATGTTTTTTTAATTGGTGGTGCGGAAATCTACGAATTAGGGCTTCCATTTATTGACAAAATAGAACTCACATTAATAAATGACAACTTTGAAGCGGATGCCTTTTTTCCAAAAATTGATTTTACAAAATGGGAATTAATTAGGGAAGAATTTCATGCTAAAGATGAAAAACATGCTCACGAATTTAGCTTTCATACCTACCTCAAAAGATAATTAAATACTTACCTTTGCCCAAATTAATTTATAATGTCTAAGAATGTTACCCCGTATAAAGATTCAGAATTAGGGAAAAAAGAGCAAGTAGCACAAATGTTTGACACTATTTCCGGAAATTATGACGGGTTAAACCGAGTAATTTCTTTTGGTATCGACATTAAATGGCGTAAAAAAGTACTGCAATTGGTTTCAGATAAAAATCCAAAAACCGTTTTAGATATTGCCACAGGAACTGGAGATTTAGCCATATTGATGACTGCTACAAGTGCTGAAAAAATTATTGGATTGGATATTTCCGCAGGAATGCTTGATGTAGGAAGAAAAAAAATTGAAGAAAAAAAACTTTCTGATAAAATAGAAATGATATTAGCCGATTCCGAAAATATGCCATTTGAAGACAACACTTTTGATGCCATCACCGTAGCTTTTGGAGTTCGAAATTTTGAAACATTAGAAAAAGGATTGGCAGAAATTCTACGCGTGCTAAAGCCTAACGGGATTTTTGTGATTTTAGAAACATCGGTTCCAGAGAAAACACCTTACAAACAAGGGTATAAATTTTACTCGAAAAACATCCTTCCTTTAATTGGAAAATTATTCTCAAAAGACAATTCTGCCTATCAATATTTGTCTGAATCAGCGTCTGTTTTTCCTTATGGAGAAGCGTTAAACAATATTTTGAAGAAAATTGGGTTTATAGATGTTGTATCGATGCCACAAACATTTGGTGTTGCCACAATTTATTCTGCTTCAAAAAAATAATTAGGAATTATAAGATGAAAAAAATAATAATCCTGTTTTTAATGCTTTTTTCAAGTATTGGATTTTCCCAAACCAAAGGAATGTTCAGTTATGACCCGCTTGTAAATTTAGAAAACTTTGACAAAGTCAATGTATATTGGGGTTACTTTTTAGGATTCAATTCTTATGGTTTTAAAATTGATTATAAAAGTTTACAACCTGTAGATGTTCAAGTTGAAAGCACAACTGGATTCAATGTTGGCTTAGTAGGTGACCTAAAGCTTCAGGAATACTTTAATTTACGATTTGAACCGGGTTTATATTATGCCCAAAGAAATCTTATGTTTCCGAATTTTACTCGTGAATTAGACGCCTACAGAGAGGTGAAATCAACCTATATTAATTTTCCATTACTACTAAAATTCTCAGCATTAAGAACCGGAAATGTTCGTCCTTATTTAACAGCAGGAGTTTCTAGAACTTTAAACTTAGGTAGTAATTCCGATTCTACAGATGATAATTTGCAGCAGCGATTTAGGGTGAAAACTTGGACTTCAAATTATGAATTGGGATTTGGAATCGATCTGTATTTTGAATATTTTAAATTTTCGCCTTCAATACGAGGGGTTTTTGGAATGGATGATGAACTAATACGTGACAACAATCCAAATAGTCCTTGGACCTCTAATATTGAATCGATGAAAACTAGGGCGATTCTAATTAATTTTACTTTTCATTAAAAGAAAATTACCTTCTAAATTCACTTAAAATTATTGCCGTTGCAGAAGCTACATTCAAACTTTCTGTAAGTTGTAAATCGCCAAAACGAGGAATTGTCAATCTGTTTTTGATTGTATTTTCAACTTCTGGAGAAATTCCATTGGCTTCATTACCCATAATTACAACTGCCTCTTTCGGTAGACTTTTCATATAAATATTGGACCCATCCATAAAAGTACCAAAAATGGGCAAGGAAGAATTTTGTAAAAATGATTTTAAATTTACATAACTCACATTAACCCTAGAAATTGAACCCATGGTGGCTTGAACCACTTTAGGGTTGTACAAATCTACCGTTTGCTCGGAGCATACCACTTGAGAAATTCCAAACCAATCACACAATCTTAAAATAGTTCCAAGATTTCCTGGATCTCGAATGTCATCTAGTGCTAAGATTAAACCTTTATCTAATATTGGCATTGATGCCGGTATTTTAAAAACAGCCAAACAATTATTTGGTGTCGACAATGCGCTCATTTTCTTTAATTCGGATTCAGAAATTAAAGATTTCAATAGCAAAGGCACCTCGTCAAATAAAGGTTCAGTGCAATACAAATGTTCTAAGATAAAATTGGATTTTAACAATTCCTGAATTACTTTTACGCCTTCAGCGATGAATAATTGGTTTGCAATTCTATTTTTTTTTAGATGCAAACTAGATATTAATTTTATTTGGTTTTTACTAACCATAGAAATAATGTACTTTTGAATTAAATATTTCACATCTTTTGAGAAACCAGACTACAAAAATATCATTATTTATTCTAATTGCTGTAATAATCTCTGCTTGTAATTCTTTACGAAGAGTTCCAAACGGGAAAATGCTACTGACCAAAAATGAAATTTTAGTTGACGGGAAAAAAGAAGGCAATGAAGAGGTAACCAATCAGTTGTACCAAAAACCAAACAGCTCTTTATTTGGATACCGACTTCGTTTAAATATTTTTAATTTGGCATCACCAAACCCAGATTCCATTTATAAGGCAAAATTTATAAAAAATCCAGATAAATATACTGCGATGGCAAAATGGCTTTCGAAAAAGCAAGTGGATCGTTTGGGGAAATCCTTTTATCATTTGGGAATTCATAACTTTCTTAAAAAAACTGGTGAAGCGCCTATTATTTTCGATCAAAAAAGTACAGACCGTTCTCTATCAAGATTGCAATCCTATTATTTTGACAAAGGTTATTTTAATCTAAAAGGGAATTATAAAATTGACACTGTTGGCAATAAAAAAGCGGTTGTTAAATATACCATAAACAAAGGAAATTCATTTATTTTGGATACCATAAATGTAAATATAAAAACTCCAATTTTAGATTCACTTTATTTAACAAATAAGAACTTGGCATTTCTTAAATCTGGAAAACAATACAATAAAATTGATTTTGATGCAGAAAGAAATCGGGTTACAGCCCATTTTAGAAATAATGGCGCCTATTTTTTTCAACAAAATTATATTAATTATTCTATAGACACTTTAAATGCTAACAGCAAGGCAAATATTGACCTTAATATTGAAAATCAGGCAATTAGAGTTGGTGATTCTACCAAAATAATGCCATTTAAATTGTATAAAATCAGTAATGTAAATATTTATACGGATAACTTAATAACAAAAAATAATTCCATTGCTTTAGATAGTGTTTCTTTTAATAATTTCAATTTGTATAGTGTTTCAAAATTAAAATACAAACCAAAATCGATCACTGACGCCGTTTTTATTTCAAAAGGAAGTACTTTTTCAGACATAGAAACTACATTAACTTCGAGGTCATTAGGTGGATTACGTGTTTTTAACTATCCTTTAATTCAATATGTGGTTGACCCAAAAGATGAAAATTCATTAATTACAAATATCTATTTATCGCCAAGACCTAAATTAAGTTTTGGTTACAACTTTGACTTTACCCATTCGGCAATTCAAGATATCGGGATAACAGCAAGTACCGCCGTTTCTATTAGAAATATTTTTCAAGGCGCAGAAACATTAGAAATTTCTGCAAGGGGAAATATAGGTTCTTCAAAAGAAGTTGCAAAGGTCAATAATAGCTTTTTCAATGTTTCAGAATATGGTTTTGATATTAAACTCCATTTGCCAAGGGTATTTTTTCCAATTAAAACAGAACGAATAATTCCAAAAAAAATGTTGCCTTTTACCAGTCTGGCAGTAGGTTACATTAAACAAGAAAACATTGGATTAGACAAACAAAATTTTACTAGTTCCCTTAATTATAATTGGAACCCCAATGATAATGTAAAAGCTCGTTTTGAATTATTAAATGTGCAATTTGTAAAAAATGTAAACACAAGCAACTATTTTAATATTTACAAATCATCTTATTATGTTTTAAATTCTTTGGCTCAAAATGCGAGTTATGCAGTGAATCCTAATTATTTTAGCAACCAAGAATTGATTATTGAAAGCGGCACCATTGGATTTACTAATGATGTTTTAGGGCCAAATCCAACCATTTTTCCATCTGCAGAAGATTATAAAACCATTCGAAGTATAGAAGAAAGAAGGAGAAGATTGACAGAAAATGATTTGATAGTTTCTACTAGTTATACTTATAGTGAAAACACGAAAAAAGAGCAAAATGATAATGATTTTATGATCTTTAGAGGAAAAATAGAATCTGCTGGTAACTTATTATCATTTCTTGCACGAGCATCCAAACAATTAAACAATCAGGAAAGCACCAATAAATTTTTTGAAGTTGAATATTCACAATATTTTAAAGTAGAAGGGGAATTTATCAAATTATGGGATTTGCATAGAAAGAGAATTCTTGCAATTCGTTCGTTCGCAGGAGTTGCAATACCGTATGGAAATTCCAACAATATTCCATTTTCTAGAAGTTATTTTGCTGGGGGAACCAATGACAATAGAGCTTGGCAATCATACGGCCTAGGTCCTGGAGCAAGTGGAGGAATTAATGATTTTAATGAAGCAAATTTAAAATTGGCTTTAAGCGCTGAACTTCGTTTTAATATATTTGGTCAATTAAACGGAGCATTATTTGTTGATGCCGGAAACATTTGGAATGTTTTGGATAATGTTGATGATGAAAAATACGTTTTTAAAAATTTCAAT
>Ga0164294_10006432_pt1 | contig 10062 bp, 6 predicted proteins | sample GEODES005metaG_FD_111479 | JGI IMG/M metagenome (GOLD analysis project Ga0164294, IMG submission 111479) | Oligotrophic lake water microbial communities from Sparkling Lake, Wisconsin, USA - GEODES005 metaG | ecosystem: Environmental > Aquatic > Freshwater > Lake | place: USA: Sparkling Lake...
GCATCGGTGTCCTCGTAATAGACGCGTATCGGCAGAAGATGCTCGCCGTCCCGTAGGACGCCCGTCGCCGGAACCGGCATATCCCCGGCAGGGTCCGTCACGGACGACATCCCGCGGCGATCAGCCGAGTCGCTTCGCCTTGATCGCCGGGCCACCGTCGATGATCATCTTGTAGCTACCGAGCGCTGCCCGGCGGATCTTCACCTTCGATCCCGATCGCGGCTCGCGCCCGAGCAGCGTCGAATCCATCTGCGTCCAGCGCGATCCGTCGGTCATCGACAGGACCCAGCCGCCGTCGCCGTTACGCGTCGCGCTGCGGACGACGACTTCGATCTCGGCGACATCCTTGTCGTTCATCGGCAGGATCGCCTTGGTGATATGCGAAATCCCCCGCCCGAAATTCTCCTTGCGCTCGCGCTTCACCGTCTCGCGATCGATGACCGCGACATCGCCCTTCGCGGCCGCGGTATCGAGCGCGGCGGCCTTGCCGTCATAGCAGGCCAGGCGCGCGCTTGAGTCGGCGACGCTGCGGCATGCGAGCAGCGATTTGAAAAGGTCGGGCACCGGAGCCGGACCGGCCGCGACGGCGGACCCCGCCAGCCCAAGCGTCGCAACAATCGCGAGAATTTGTGTCTGCTTCATATCGTTGATCCACCTCCGCACAGCGCCACCGTAGGCAAACCCCATCCGTGTCGCAACGCCATGACTCGGCTGTGGCGGATATGTGACAGCGCCTGTCATTATTGTTGCAACTGCACAGCGCCGATTGATCGGGACTCCGTTCATTGACTAGCAAGGAAGCATGCCCCTGGTTTCGCGTACCTCCTTTTAACCATACGCGACGCCCGGGGTGCCAAGGGAGGCTTTCATGATTCATCGTCTGATGAAGCAGCATCTGCTCGCTTCGACCATCATCGCAGGTGCGGTGGCGGTAACTGCTCCGGCTTTCGCACAGTCGGCTCCGCCGTCGGTGGCACCTGCCCCCGCCGCTGACACCACGGGCGGCGACATCGTCGTCACCGGTTCGCGCATTCCGCACCCCGAGCTCACGTCGGCCAGCCCGGTCACGGTCGTGAACGCGCTCCAGGTCAAGCAGACCGGCACGACCCGCGTCGAGGATCTCCTCAACGCGATGCCGCAGGTTTTCGCCGGCCAGGGCGGCAGCATCTCGAACGGTTCGACCGGTACCGCCACCGTCGACCTTCGCGGTCTCGGGCCGAGCCGCACGCTGGTGCTGGTCAACGGCCGCCGGCTCGTCCCGGGCGATCCGCGCAGCCCCGTGTCCGACATCAACATCATCCCCGGTGCGCTGATCAAGCGCGTCGACATTCTGACCGGCGGCGCTTCGTCGGTGTATGGTGCTGACGCCGTGTCGGGCGTCGTCAACTTCGTGATGGACACGAACTTCGACGGCTTCAAGCTCGACAGCCAGTACAGCTTCTACAACCACAACAACCGCGTCGGCCCCGACGTCACGAAGGCGCTTCAGGCTCGTAACTTCGGCTTCCCGAGCGGGATGGTCACCGACGGTGCGACGCTCGACACGACGGTCGTGATCGGCGCAGGCTTTGACGATGGCCGTGGCCACGTGACGGCCTACGGTAGCTACCGTAAGATCAAGTCGATCACGCAGGATCGTCGTGACTATTCGGCTTGCTCGCTCACCGGTCTTCAGGCTGCGGCAGCAGCAACTGCCGGCCGTGGCTTCAGCTGCGGCGGTTCGGGCACCTCGGCTGCCGGCACCTTCTACACCGCCACGGGCGGTCCGTTCCACGTTGAAGGCAATCAGTTCGTTGCGGGCACCACGCCCTACAACTTCGCTCCGACGAACTACTATCAGCGTCCTGACGAGCGCTACACGGCGGGCTTCTTCGCCCACTATGACGTGAGCGATTCGCTGAAGCCCTACATGGAGTTCATGTTCATGGACGACCGCACGGTCGCCCAGATCGCTCCGTCGGGTGACTTCTTCAACACTTCGACCACGAACTGCGACAATCCGCTTCTGTCGGCTCAGCAGCGTACGCTGATCTGCGGTGCGCGGACGACCGGTACGGCGACGCTCTACGTGGCCCGTCGTAACGTGGAAGGCGGCGGTCGTCGCGACGATCTGCAGCACACCACTTATCGTGGTGTGGTTGGTGCCAAGGGCGAGATCGCCAAGGGCCTCAGCTATGACGCTTATTATCAGTTCAGCCGCGTCAACTTCGCGCAGACCTATCGCAACGACTTCAGTGTCACGCGACTCAAGCGTGCCCTGACCGTCGTCAACGTCAATGGCGTGCCGACCTGTCAGTCGGTTGTGGATGGTACGGATCCGAACTGCGTTCCGTGGAACATCTTCACGGCCGGTGGCGTGACCCAGGCTGCGCTCAACTATCTGCAGATCCCGCTGCTTTCGCGTGGTCAGACGCAGGAGTCGATCGCTGAAGGTTCGGTCACCTTCATGGGTGCCGATTATGGTCTGACGAGCCCGTTCGCCAGCGAGGGCTTCTCGGTCAACGTCGGCGGTCAGTATCGTAAGGAGTTCCTGAACTTCGAAACCGACAGCAACTTCGCCACCGGCGAGGGTGCTGGTCAGGGCGGCCCGACCAAGGGTGTCGCTGGTTCGATCCGGGTTCAGGAAGCCTTTGCGGAAGCTCGTTTGCCGGTCGTTCAGGGCAAGCCGTTCTTCGAGGATCTCACCTTCGAGGCCGGCTATCGTCGTTCGAAGTACACCACTTCGGGCATCGATTCGACGACGCTGCTCGCGACCAAGAACTCGTTCAGCACCGATACCTACAAGGTTGACGTGAGCTGGACGCCGATCCGGGACATCAAGTTCCGTGCGGCCTACAACCGTGCGGTTCGTGCTCCGAACGCGGTCAATCTGTTCAGCGCGACCAGCTTCGGTCTCGATGGATCGACTGACCCGTGCGCCGGTGCTGCTGTCGGTGGTCTCGTCAACGGCTTCACCGCCGCACAGTGCGCCCGCACCGGTGTGACGGCAGCCCAGTTCGGTGCCATCTCGGCCAACCCTGCCAACCAGTATCAGGGCTTCCTCGGTGGCAGCTCCAAGCTGACGCCGGAAATCTCCGACTCCTACACGGCAGGTGTCGTGCTGACCCCGAGCTTCCTGAAGGGGTTCCAGCTCACGGTCGATTGGTTCGACATCAAGCTGAAGAACCAGATCTCGACCTACGGTGCTGATTTCATCATCACCCAGTGCGTCCAGAACGGTGATCCGCTCTATTGCAGCCTCATCCACCGCAACGCGGCGGGTAGCTTGTGGCGCGGTACGCCGACGTTGGCTGGTGGCGGTTACATCACCGACACCGCCGTCAACTTCGGCAAGCTGGCGACCCGTGGTGTTGACGTGACGGCGGCTTACACCCAGCGTCTCGGCAACAACTGGGGCAGCCTCGGCTTCAGCCTGGCTGGCACGTATCTGAACCAGCTCGAGTTCGCGAACCACAACTGCGCGGGCCTCTATGGTCCGTCGTGCGGTACGCCTTCGCCTAAGTGGCGCCACAACTTCCGCACGACCTATACGATCGCGCAGGGAGCCAGCGTCTCGGTGGCATGGCGCTACTTCGCGAAGGTCAAGGACGAGCAGCTGAGCGGCCAGACCGGCTTCTCGACTGCGGCGGTCGCTCCTGTGAACCAGCGTATCGGTGCTCAGAGCTACTTCGACCTGTCGTTCGTGGTGCCGCTGAAGGATAAGGTCACTCTGCGCCTCGGTTCGCAGAACATCCTCGACAAGCAGCCGCCGATCAACGGCCTCGCGCTCGGTGTCGTCATGAACGGCAACACCTTCCCGCAGGTCTATGATGCCCTCGGGCGCTATGTTTACGCGGGTCTGACCTTCGATCTCTGATCGAACGGCCAACGTTGAACTGGGAACGGCGGGTCGAAAGACCCGCCGTTTCTTTTTGGGCACAGCTCTGGCATCTCTGCGGCAATGACGACACCCGACGCTCCAGCGCTGGAAGATCAGGAACGGGAAGTCGACCGCGCATTTTCCGGCGGCAACCTCCAGTCGGCAGCGACGCTGCTGTCGAGGATCATCGATCGGCGTCCCGACCACATCGATAGCTGGCTGAAGCTGGCCGCGATCCGGCGCGCGATGGGCGATACGAACGCGGCAAGCGATGCCATCGGCAAGGCACTGCAGATCGATCCGCTCCACTTCGTCGCACTCCTGAGCCGTGCGCGCCTGCTGGAATCGCTGGATCAAAAGCAGGAGGCAGCCCGCGTTTACGCTCACGCGCTCGCGCAATTACCGGAGGACGCGAGTTCTCCGCAGTTGCAGGCCATGATCACGCATGCACGGAGCGTCACCGAGGCTTATCAGAAAGAGGTCGAAGCTACCTGGGACGAGGCGATCGCAGCCCAGACTCTATCCGAAGAAGAGCGAAAGAAAGTTCGTCGATTCAAGACCAATGCGCTGCGAAAGACGCAGGTCTATCATTCCGAACCGACCCATTATCATTATCCGGGATTGCCCGAGTTCGAATTCCATCCGCGCGAGCTTTTCCCGTGGCTTCGTGAACTGGAAGCTGCGACCCCGATCATCCAGCAGGAACTCGATGCCCTTCTCGGGAGCGATCGGCATCGCGCCGAGCCCTACATTCAATATGCGGCGGACCTTCCCATTCGCCAGTGGGCCGATCTCAACCATTCGGCGGATTGGACGGCGCTCCACCTGGTTCACGGCGGCAAACGCATCGCGGAAAATGCCGATCGCTGTCCGCACACGTTGGCGACCCTGCAACGGATCGGTCAGCCTCGCGTTCTGGGCCGCTCGCCCAATGCCATGTTTTCCCTGCTGAAACCGCGCACGAGAATCCCGCCGCACACCGGCATTTCCAACACGCGGCTGGTTTGTCACCTTCCCTTGATCGTGCCGGACGGATGCTGGTTCCGCGTTGGCGCAGAAACCCGTGAGTGGAAAGTGGGCGAGGCTTTCGTGTTCGACGATACGATGGAGCATGAGGCCGCCAACGATAGCGATGAGCCCCGTATCGTCCTGATCTTCGACATATGGCATCACGCCCTCAGCGAAACCGAACGTAAAGCCGTCGTGGCGACGATGGAAGCCGAAGAAGTTGCGCACGGCCTGGCGCTTTGAAGACGTGGAATAGCTTGCAGAATCATCGTCCGCCGAGCAAAATGCGCTAACTTCGATCAACTGGAAGCTTTATGCGTCATATACTGATCCTTGGCCTCGCCCTCACGGTCATTACCCCCGCCTTCGGTCGTTCGCGCGAAGACGGCGGAAAGCAGGATCCTAACAAGGTGATCTGCCGTACGGAGGATGTGATCGGAAGCCGCCTGCAGACCACGAAAACCTGCCTGACCGCATCCGAATGGGCGGACAAGGAGCGCGAAGCGCGCCGCACCACGGAGCGGATCCAGGCTTTCAAGCCGAACAACGGCAACTGATCGCGGTCGGCGATCCTGTCTCCGCGCAGGATCGTCGGATCAGTCCAACGAATATCCCATCCGCTCGATCCACGGCTGCAGGATCGGGAATACGGATTGCATCTTATCGCGATACCGGAGCCAACGGCTTTTGGCGCGCGAATAGATCGGCTCGGCAACCTGCGCGTAACTGGGCGATCCGATATAGGCCCGCCCGGAAGCATTCGCTTCATGGTCCAGCATCCGCGGGGTCCAAGTGAGCCCGGCAAACTCCGCGATCGACCGCAGCTCCGCTTCAGTATCTGCGATCAGCGCCTCATATTTGACCGTATGAACGTTGATCGGAAGCACCTCGCGACAGCGGGTCCAGAAGGTGAGGACGCGATCGTAAAGCCGCGCAGTCCCTTCGAAGCTGTGAAAACTCGCGACGTTCGCATCCATCTGCGCGCTGGTGATGAAGCAACTGAGTACGACGTCACACGGATGTCGCTCGACGAAAATGAAACGCGCGTCCGGAAACAATCGATGTAGCAGCGGGGTGTTTCCCAGCCCAAGCGGATGCTTGTCGACGAGCAGCTTTCCTGAGGCATCCGGCGCGAATTGCTCGGCGGTGCGGAAGTAGAAATCGACGAGCCGCCTCACGTCCGAAGCGGTGAAGTCCGCGATCCCCTCCACCACGCCTGCCTCGGCCGAAAGCATATCGATGGTCGGCTCCTCCTCCATCACCACCGCATCGGGATGGCCGCTCAGCATGGTATCGATCAGTGTCGTGCCCGAACGTGGAAACCCGAAGATGAAGAGCGGCGCGGCGCGCGTCTGCTCCGGTCGGATCGGTCGCAAACGCGCGTAGCTTTGCGGGGTCAACAGCGCGAGGTTGCGATCGAAGAGATCGAGATACGCTTCCGCCTTTTGCTCCGCGGCCGGATCGGCAGAAGCGATCAGGCCGTTTGCCGCCTCCCAAGCCTCGAACGCCGCCTCGGTATCGCCCAGGCGATCGAAGAGATCGCCGATCAACTGCTGCCGCCCGATTGCCCCGCGGTCGGCGGGCGCGCGCTGCGCAGCCTCCAGCGCCTCGGTCCAGCGTTTCAATCCCCGCAGTCCGAATGCTCGCAAAAGTCCGGTCGCGGCGGCGGGCACCCCGGCCGCCTCGGCGGCATCGAGTGTCGATAACAGATCCTCGTGCCGGTTCAGCCGCTCGAGGACGCTGCCGACGCCAAGCCACCCGCGCTGCGACGATGGATTGAGCCGTACCGCCTCCCGATAGCAATGCTCTGCCTCCTCGAACGCCCGGCCGATGAACAGGATGTCGCCCGCCTCGATCAGCGCGGCCTCACTCTCCAGGCCAAGGCTCCGCGCCGAAGCCATCGCCTCGGCCATCGCCGTGTTCTTGCGAAGCCTCGCCGAGACCCGCGCCAGCATCAACTGCGCCGCAATGTCACGCGGTTCCATCGCGACCGCCCGCTTGGCAGCCTCCTCCGCTCGCGTGAGATCGCCCGCCGCGTTGAGTGCCCGGCTGAGATTGACGACATATCCCGCGGCACTCGGCCGTATCGCCACGGCCTTTTCGGCCGCCGTAACGGCGCCTGCCAGATCGCCGGCGGCAAGACGGGCGACACCCAGCCCGTCCCAACTTTCGAAATCGCCTGCGTCGGCAGTGGTCAGTTCGTCGAAGAACGCCACCGCCTCGCCACCGCGCTCAAGACCGAGCAAAGCTCGCCCCAGGATGCGCTTCATCTCGCGCGCGAAAGGCGTGTTTCCTTCGACATGCGCCTCCGCGAGCGCAACCGCCGCGTCATTCTGTCCCGCGCTCAGATAGGCCCGCCCGAGCTCGATCCTGGCCCCCGCCTCGTTGGGCAACAGGGCAACCCCGCGCTGAAGATACGGGATCGCGCGCTCGAAGTTTCCAAGACGACCGCACATCACGCCCAGGAAAATCAGGAAGGGGCCATCGACGAGTCCTTCGCTCACCAGCGCCTCGCCCGCCGCCACGGCCGCGGCAATGTCCCCGCTCTGCGCAAGCGTCAGCACCGATCTGGCGCGGGGATCCATCTGCGACACCTCAATCCTTTCGCGAACAGCGCGCCTGATGCCCCCTCGGTCCGGTCCGTTCAAGCAAAGACGATTGGCGAAGCGCGATCCCTGTCTGTATGCGGTCCGGCAAGACATGACGATCGCGGAACAGGACCAAGAATGCGCCTAGCCGAGCCCTTCCTACGGCTTCCCCTGAAGTTCGATGCCGGCAGGATTGCTGCGGAAATCGCCGCCCTTCCCGGCGAGGCTTGGGTGCCGCACCCGGGGAACCTCCCGGGCAACGATGCCGTTCGCCTGATCACCACCCGCGGCGAGCAGACCGACGACACGGCATTGCCCATGGCACCGACCGACTATCTGCGTGCCTGTCCCGCAATCCAGCAGGTGATGGGCACGATCGGGGCGGTCTGGGGCCGCAGCCGGCTGATGCGTCTCGCGCCATCGGCACCGGTACCCGCGCATGTCGATGCCCATTACTACTGGCGGACCCATGTGCGGTTGCACGTCCCGATCATCACCTCGCCCGACGTGCTGTTTACCTGCGACGATCAGACCGTGCATATGGGCGCCGGCGAATGCTGGATGTTCGACACGTTCCGCAACCACAGCGTGCAGAACGGCGCGAAGACCCGCATTCACCTCGTGATCGACACGGCCGGCGGTGAGAGGCTGTGGACCTTGATGGAGATGGCACGCGCCTCGGCCGAGCTGCCGATCGTGGCTCCGCCACCCCTGCCGCTGATGTTCGAGAAGTTCGGGCTTTCGAACGTCATGTCACCATGGGAGCTGCGCTACCACGTCGATTTCATCGCACAACAGGCCCGCCCGCATCCGGCGCTGGAAAGCGTGCTCCGGCGCGTGCAGCTCTTCATCGAAGGCTGGAACACCGTCTGGCTACAGTTCGGTCCCGAGGCCGAGGGATGGCCCAATTATGCCGATCTCATCGCAAGACTGGAGCGCGATCTGCCGGCGCTCGGTGGGCAGGGCGTCACTCTCCGCAACGGCCTGACGCTGGATCGCCAGCTCGCCGAACTGATCTACACCCTGAACCAACCCCTGATCGCGCCGCCACCCGTGGCCCGCCCTGCACCCTCGGCAGAGCATTCGATCGAGCGGCCGATCTTCGTCGTGAGTCCACCGCGGTCGGGCTCCACATTGCTGTTCCAGTCACTGACCCGCGCCAAGGGGGTCTTCACCATCGGCGGCGAAAGCCACCACCTGATCGAGGATGTGGCCGGCCTTCACCCCGCCCAGCGGCAATGGCGCTCCAACCAGCTTACTGCGGCCGACGCTACGCCGGCCACGGCGGCCGAACTCAAACGCCAATTCCTCGCACAGCTTCACGACCGCGACGGCGCGCGCCCACGAGGCCCGGTGCGGATGATGGAAAAGACCCCGAAGAACAGTCTTCGCATCGATTTCTTCGACCACATCTTCCCCGATGCCAGCTTCGTCTTCCTGTATCGCGACCCAAAAGAGACGCTCTCCAGCATGATGGAGGCCTGGCAATCCGGCCTGTTCCGCACCTATCCGCGGCTGCCGTGGGGCGGCCTGCCCTGGTCGCTTCTGCTCGTCCCCGGCTGGCAGAAGCTCGCCGGCAAGCCGCTGCCGGAAATCGTCGCGCAACAATGGGCGACGACGATGACCATGCTGATCGATCAGCTCGAAGCGATCGATGACAGCCGCATCCACGGCATCGCCTATGATGATCTGCTCGCCGATCCGGATGGCACGATGGCCGGGCTGTGCGACAGGCTCGGCCTCGAATGGGATCGCCCCATCGGCCCCGATCTGCCGCTGTCCCCGACCACCGTCTCGGCGCCGAACCGCGAGAAATGGCGGCGGCACGAGGCGGAGATCGCGAGCGTCTGGCCGATCATCGAGCCGGTCGACGCCAGGGCGCGCGAGGCCCTGAAGCGCTATTCGTAGGCGCTAGGCCACCTTCAGCGCCAGCGCCCCGTCGGCATCGTCCACCGTCACCATCGATCCGTCGGGCACCTCGCCCTTCAGGATCGCGTCGGCGAGCGGGTCCTGCAGATATTTCTGCACCGCGCGCTTCAGTGGCCGCGCGCCGTAGACCGGATCGTAGCCGACCCGACCCAGCCACTCGCGCGCCGCATCGGTGAGCGACAACGCGATCTTGCGATCCTTGAGCAGCTTCTGGACGCGGCCGACCTGGATATCGACGATCGGCCCCATGTGCGCCTGCGCGAGGCGGTGGAACAGGATGATCTCGTCCAGCCGGTTCAGGAATTCGGGGCGGAAATGGCCGCGCACCACTTCCATCACCTGCGGCTCCACGCTTTCGGTCGTCGCATCGTCGGGCAGGTTGGCGAGATATTGCGAGCCGAGATTCGACGTTAGGATGATGAGCGTGTTGGTGAAATCCACCGTCCGCCCCTGCCCGTCGGTCAGCCGCCCGTCGTCGAGCACCTGGAGCAGGATGTTGAAGACATCCGCATGCGCCTTCTCGACCTCGTCGAACAGCACGACCTGATAGGGGCGGCGGCGCACCGCCTCGGTCAGGACGCCGCCTTCCTCATAGCCGACATAGCCCGGCGGGGCGCCGATCAGCCGCGCGACCGCGTGCTTCTCCATGAACTCGCTCATGTCGATGCGCACCATCGC
>Ga0164294_10006435_pt1 | contig 10058 bp, 1 predicted proteins | sample GEODES005metaG_FD_111479 | JGI IMG/M metagenome (GOLD analysis project Ga0164294, IMG submission 111479) | Oligotrophic lake water microbial communities from Sparkling Lake, Wisconsin, USA - GEODES005 metaG | ecosystem: Environmental > Aquatic > Freshwater > Lake | place: USA: Sparkling Lake...
AACTTGCTCAAACCCCAGGTGAAATTTTTAATGAGCGAGGAGCTTTTCGCTCCACTGAGGAAAAATTGATTGCACAGGCTACCAAGGCATCTAGTTCAGTCATGTTTAATGGGTTAGATTTCGGTCTTGGCATTCGTCGCAATGTTCCATTCAATTCGCTTTTTGAAAGCAGCGAATCGACAGCCCGAAAGGCATATAATTCTGCGTGTTTAGTTGTTTCTTCGGCTGAACATGAAGAAATATATGGCCCATTGGTAGTGTCTGATGATAAATTATCAGAGCCGAGTGAATTGCAAGACTCAGAGCGCGCAAACTCCCTTTTTGAGCTTCAACAGCGACTTCATCGGGACAAACTGGCGTTAAAGTCTACTGAGCATGAATCCTTCAAGGAACGAGTTCAGCGAATGGCGATTGTAACTTGGATGGCTCTTATTTGGAGCATTCCTGAATCTGGAGGACACCATATTCTCTCGTCGCTCGCTCCACTTCGGTATATTCCTTCAGTTTCACGAGCTTTAAACCCTACTCAGGCGGAACACGTTGAGTCTGGCCGACACAGCAATCAGAATGTTTCCGAAAGCAGAATTTCACTTGCTTGGAATGTTCAGAGGCTTCGATTTGCTTTGCAGTTGACTAGAACGTGTGTCTCTTTTCTCGCAAATAGTGCATTTCCTCCATCGTGGCATGTTTTAAATATGCTGTTGATTAGTTGCTCAATGCGTGTTCATGCATGGATTGCAACGTACCTTCGATCATGTCATTGTGGTAATATTGAGGATAACTCCCAGTTACCGTCATTGACATCATGGGCTCCCTCTGAGCCATTGTGGCGCTCATATATTGACCTAAGCTTAGCATTGTTGACGTCACCACTTTCTGCCCCAGAAAGTCTTCGACCAGCTCACCGTCAAGCAGTTCTCGAGCGATATGGCGACAGAAGATCTGATGTATGTCGCGTCTTGCGTACGTTGTGGGGTGGATCTTTAGCAAGCTCATCGACAGCAGGAAAGAACAATTCGGTTACAAGCGCTGGTGCTGCCACTATTGGCACTGTCAGGGCTCTTCCTTCATCTTTTTACTCTAATGGACCGAACACGAATTACGTAAGTACTGTAATGCAAGCAACAACTGTTTCCTCTCTTTGTAGCTCATTGAGAGTTGCGCTTGCTCCTCTTCTTGTTGCACCTTCACTTGATTTGACGCACTGTGTGAACTCTGACGTTTCGGAGTTGGCTCGAGACATTTACCTTGATCTAATTCGAGCTGAGCTTGAAGTCCAAACGTTTCGAGGAGATACAGCGTTGAATGCATTGACAGAAATTGAGCGGCTTACCATTGATGCCATTGACATTCTTGTCCAGCAGAAAGGCCCAAGTCTAGTCATACCACGACAGCCTGGCCCAACTGTTCCTCAGCCCAGTGCGAGGGCTCGTGCAGCATTTGCACTCTCTCAACGCGTTAACAGTCCGAGCGCCTCGATTGCATCTCCGAGTTCTCGAGCGCCTCTTTCGCCTGAGGTGGCTTATACTCCTCCATCTGACAATTTAATAATGAGTCTCTTTGCTCCTAAGGTACTTCTTCGAAAACCTGGCAAGGTATTATTGACACAACAGGATGTTGATCTCGGCTCACCCTTAAATGCCTCGAAGAGCCGCGGGGCAGATGATCCAGAGTTAAACGAGGTTAAAATTTCGTCAAGTTCCTCCTTAACCGCAAACAGCGACCTCAATGATTTGCTGAGTAACCGGAAAGTTTTAACATTTCTTAGCGAGATTCGCACTCTTTATTCAATGCTGTCATCAGTTCTCCGATTCCCTCCTACAGCCTCTTGGGAAGATGAGAGAGCGAAATCAGCTCTAACACTTATTGGGTATCTAAGGCGAACGCATCGAAGCGACATGTATGCTAAGTACGTCACTTTTCTTCACGATCTCCACGCAGAGTACGGGAATAAAGCTGAAGCCGCTCTTTCTTACCTTCTTCACGCAGACATTCTTAGCTGGGGCTCTCAAGTTCTTCCTCCCGTTCGTGTTAGTTCAATTGCCACCGGAGGAACAAGAGAGATTTTCCCTGAGCAAACAGAAGCTGCTCGGCTCGAGATGGTCCTCGTTATTTCTGCGCGCTCGCTTGCTGATGCTCAGTGCTGGGAGGAGGCTGTTCGACTCGGGGAGGTACTCTTACGTCGTTATGAGTACATTAGTGCTGAATATTCCAAGTTAGGAACGTTTCTAAGAGATCAAGCACTCCTGTATGAACAAATTGCTAGAACACAGAGAGTGTTTCCTCAATATTTCTGCGTGGATCAAATTGGTTTGGGATTTCCGAAGAGGTCTCGAGGGACATTCATTTTTAGAGGCGGGCCCAGTGAACGCATTGCGGATTTTGAAGAACGAATGCTGGCTCGATGGCCCGGTGCTGCAAAAGTTCCAATGAAACTTTCTCCTTTGAATGTAGACGATAAGGCGGGCGACTTTTTTGGCCATGATGCAGACTCGTTTGGAAATGAAGACGACCGTGATGACATTGACGAAGATCAAATCGAGGCTATTCCTTTAGCGGAACGAAATCGTCGAGATATTTCCTTCTCAAGCGTATCTGTTGTGTCAGAGAAAGATTCTTTATTTATGACATTGTCTGTAGCAGAGAGCAGTCAGAGTTTTGATGAGTCGGCATTGTCTCCAGGGTCTTTTTCGCTGTCTCCAAAGACTCCTTTATCTAAAAATACTTCATTATCTTCTTCAAAGTTAATTCTCAGTGATAGTATCAAGTCTCCCGTTGCGACTCAAACCCTAGGGGGTAGATCAATCGGTGACACGTTACATGAGCAGGGTATTCTGTCCCCTCTTGCCCACGCCCTTTCGCTCTCCGGCACAGTTCCGCAGCTCGAGCAACCTCTCTCTGCTTCTTACATTAACCCTGTGCTTCTTCATGTTGGACTTGGTATATCTCAAAACGGAACTCCGACGTTGGATTCCGAGGAAACCATCGTCGCTCCTACGCTTGTCCGACAAGGACGAGAACAAGCTGGAGCTAAAGTTTTTCTTTTTCAACGTCCTTTCCGAATGAAGAAGAAAAGTAAAGACGGATCAGGCGCGTCCTCTAATGAGTATCTAGACCTGTGGGTTAGGCGCTATTATATATCTACTAAGCACGCTTTTCCAACAACCCACAGAAGTTCGCCAGTTGTGAAAATTCGGGAAGTGATATTAAACCCGATCGAATCTGCAATTGTTGGACTCAACGAGAGAAGAATCGCTTTGCAAGATTTAATTGAGAGAGCTGCCGCAGGCCCGGATCGCTGCGCTGAACAAAGCTTCACGCAAGCGCTCCAAGGAGTGGTTGATGCTGCAGTTTCTGGAGGCATGAGCAATTATCGCCCTTTTATTACTGGAGAATTCCGTACGACCCACCCCGAAATTGCTGCAGATATCGACGACCCTAAAGCAAATAAGTCAACGCTTCTTCAAGATTTACGCTGCGCGCTTCGAGAACAAATTCGTGTCGTTGCTCGCGGTATTCGCGTTCATTCTGTAAAATGCTCGTCCGAGATGCTTCCTTTACATGATTTTCTTCTTTCTAGATTCGACTCTTTACGAAGTATGATGGATCAGTGGGGAGTGCTGGGAGATTGATCTAAGAATAATAAGAGGACGCATACTCAAAAATTGTTGCACTAAATTTTTTCAACCTGAACAACTGAGAGAGAGCACAGAGGACATCGAGCATCAATTAACAACCAAGCATCAACGCAACGAGCGTGCCACATGTGTCCACAAGGAAGCTTTCGCAATTGATCGCCCACTTCTTTGTCGTCTCTACAAATGACGCAGAGAGAATCATCCTTATCAGAATTATGCAAGGCTTTATCGCTCTCACTGAAAAACACAATCGGGAGGCTAGACAGAATATCAATATCTTTCAATCCTTTGTTTGAAACAGAGTCGAATAATGTTCCTTCAACTCTTGCTCGAAGGAATGAATCTCTGATGTTCGCATCATGAGAGCGAGAAAGAGCTTCAGGAACTATTGGCCTTTGCGGCCTTTCCATTTGCAGGTCATAAATGCATGGAACTTGAGGAGGAGGCAAGGCATCAGAGATGGTAGCAGTTGGATCTATTCCTCGTAGAACCGTTGAGTCAACTATGCAGAGAGAAGGAAAGCGGAAATAACTCGGAGTTCGGTCCCGAAGTTCGCGCTTTCGCGCTTTCCTTGATGCAGCAGCTGCTTGAAGCGACTCTCGCTCATCTGCTGATGTCAACATTGGATATAGTTCTCCACGCACCTTTAAAAGTTCCTTCAGGGCATTTTCTGGGGAAAGTTTCCTGCGGTAGTCGTTAGGCCCAACACCGTCTTCGTCCAAGGCTTCGATTAGCATTTCCATCTGCAAGGCCCGCGCGATGACAAGATCAGGATCGTCGTCATTTTCCTGTATCTCTTTCTTGCCTGCGGGCTCAGCTTCACTATCTGTGCTACTTTCGCACGAATCTAATTCGCGCTGCCTTTGCCTTTCTTTAGACGCAACTTTGGCTCGAGTTTTTCTCGATTTTGAAACTTGCCCTACACGCTCTGCTCGACGAGCTCGCCTGCCTGATCTGCGAATAAAAGCCTCTCGTTCAACTCTTTCATATTCCTCGGTCTCTTTAGTCATAATCGTTAAACTTTTAGGGCTAGCATAGAGTTTGCCCCACACAAATTCGACAAGAACGCGAGTTACCTTACACTCAGCCTCCCATAACTTTACTGACTCTTCGTTTGATTTCACAGCGCGAAGCCAAATACCCGAAACACGTCCTTTTCCGACAATAGATTTAACCATGATGTTAAGAGATAGCATGCTTTCAGAAAAGAAAAGTGATCTGTCGTTAACAAAGACCTCAGGGGCAACTTGAGCGAATGCGGGAGAAACGCTACCAAAATCAACATCTTCAGGATTTTCTGAGACTACGTCATTGTCTACGCGAAGAGAAGCAGCATGCGCTAGCGAACTAGAATTTCGTTGATCACGATCAGCTTCTGCATTGACAGTTCGGTCGTTTACATAATCTCTTCCGCTCTTATTGTTGAGACGCTCAGTTAGCGCCATGCATCGAACAACAACGTCATCGAAGTTGTCGCCACGGTCACGCGCACTCTGGTACTCCTCCTCAATTAAAGCACTTCGAAGATCAGGGAACATTCCCTGAAGCTGAGCAACGTGCGATCCTATCACCTTTTTCAGCCTGGTTCGAGCAGCCACCATGCCTTGAAATGCAGCTCCCTTGTCTGCAATTTCGCTTGTCGGAACATCGAAAGGATGTGCAGCGCCATTTGATGATATAGCTCTTCTGCCGCGCATGCGGGTCTGAAGAGTTGGTATTTCTTGCGCGCATGCCACGTCCTCTGCGACGTGACCGGAGCAAATTGCAGCAATAGCTGGGATATACAATAATGTCGAACATTTTGGGCAGGACAAGAATCTCGAGTGAGGCGCCAGTTGACTACCGGCAGTATTGATTTCCTCAGAAAGAGAAACTTCAGTCTTCTCCTTCTTTGTCTTCTTTTTCGACTTCGAATTCTTCTTTGACTGATCTACAACGTCACTGTCTTCAGTTTGAGAAACAGCGGTTAGTGTGGAAGCTACAGCTTTACTTGGTTCTGATTCGATGGCTACTGGTTTGAATTCTTTTTTCACTCTTCGGTAGAGAGGTGAAATAATTTCTCCCGCTGCAGATCCATCAGCGTCCAGTGAAACAAGTTCGCTTGAAGTTGAACCTTTGGGTTTTTGCTTTGATAATGAACCTTTTCCAAGCTTGTCAAGGTTGTTTAGAGAAGGCTTCATCTCATTTTCGGGATCTTGAGACTCGAACGTAGCAACACAATCCATTAAAAATGCATCCACCGACGTTGCTACTTGAATTCGATGCTGAGAAGGGACCCACGGGGCTGAAAAAATGCCTTCATCTTCATCCTCATTTGCATTCACTTGTCTACGTTCCATGAGTGTATCAGAATCAATTCGCCTGATTGACTCATTCCTTGAACGCATGATCATCGAATCTAATTCGCCCTCTGTGATCTCATCGTGATCAAAGGGAACGAATGCAGACTTGATTGCTGATAAAAAAGAAGAGTCGTTTTCACTTGATTCTTCCATTCGCTGTAGTCTGCGCATTTCCATTATCTCTCTCTTAAGAATAGCAACAGCACCGGCAGATGTGAGGTGCGATTTAGGAACAGGCATCAAATTTCCGCAGCTAGGCGAATGACAAGCTATGAATATTCGATCTGGGGATATGTCTAGATCATTATCTGAGAGAGGAACCTTATTCTTCTCGCTTGATTGTAGCCGAGCTGGTGGAACAACGAGAACACCAGATGCAGCAAGGCTAGAGTGAATTTCAGGTAGATCACTTACAGCAAGGCTAACATGAAATTCTTTGTCGTAGCGAGGATCTGAGAGGTCAATACCTGCTTGGCGGTGAGAGACGTGAACCACAGAGGCCCACTTCACCATTCTTGATCGAGTTATTAATCGGTTAGGAATATCCACTTTGCTTTCGAACGGCTCAAGAAGAGCGGCATGATGGCGAAATGAAAACAGTTTTAAACCTTCTCCAGATTTGTCCATATCAAAGACTCGAACAAGGAACTCTCCTCGAACAACGGCATTTATGGGAATAACCACAGGACCGTGCCCGTGTCGAAATCTCTTTCTTCCATTAATCATAGAGCTGTGCAGTAGTCGAAGGCCGCCGTAGGGTTGAACATCAAAGACCATAACAATAGGACAACATCCAGATTCTCCATGGGACAACTCGCCCAATTGAAGCAATGGAGAGCGAGAGAGTGAGATGTAACGAAGAATAACAGGTTTCATTTGCCTTTCGACCCATGAAAGAGGAGGGGCGTTACTAAGGACGGCAGCTGCGAAAGAATTCTGTAAAAGTTCATCCAGACCTGCGTTAGATTCGGTTGTCTCGTTAAGTAATCCATCAGCAATACGAAGACTTCGAGGAACTCGAGAAAATGAAGAAGTTAATGCACGAGAAGCGAGAGGTAGATCGTTTCCCCACAATAATGCAGCCCGAGGCCGGTCCCATACTTCGCTGTTGCAAGTAGGCGCAGCAACACTTCCTGCACGACCGGTCGATTGCATCGGCGCGTTTGTGGAAGAGAGACTTGGGCCAGTCACGAAAGACAAGAGTGCTGTAGACAGGCTTATATCTTCAGGTCGAACAACAGGAGATATCGACGGCTCTAGATTAACCCGGCGTTTCTTTGCAGATGCTATTCGCTCCCTTAGTGATAGAATTTCTTGGATAATACTCCTTAGGGAGCTATCACTTTCACCGATATTGAAATGATTCTCAACCAATGCACTAAATGCAACGATCTGATGAACCACTGGTACAGAAAGCCATTTAGGAGATAAATGAGACAGGCCGAATCCGGAGGATACAGAGAGTTGTAATTGTGTTGAAGACAACGTGTATGATGAACTTTGGGATGGCGATGAAGTTGATGAAGTATTAGTCGAAGAATTATTATTTCGGGGTTCTTGAAGTGCTCCAGAAAGTACATCATTGTCTTGAAAGTTCTCATTTGCACTCAGGCCTGACCCAAAGGATGGCGGAAGTCTCGCAGCATTTGGATCGAATCGAGCAACTCCTTGAATAGCAATCACTCTTCTATCCGGAAGAACAATCATTGCTACTCCTGGACGTTCAAGAACATCAGGACCGATTTCAAAACGATCAGCAGCCGTTTGTATTGGTGCCGAGTTTCCTGTGTATTCAGTCTCTGATTCAAAGGAAGAAAACGTTTCTGCGGTAACGGCAGAGATTTTGGGCCTCTCAATTAAGACCCGTCCTTCCAGACCCGCTTTAACAACTTTCTGTGCATTCACTTGACTGAACACCCACTCTAAAATTCGAGCGATCGGGAAATCTCGGGAAGCAGATTCAACGCCCGCAACAGCTGCGGATGACAACGTGTCGAAACGAAATGGTGACGCTGCATGGTTAGCAACAAGTTGACATGATAATATGCAGGTTAAATGAACAGGACTAGCTGCAAGGACAAGAATCACATTGTTTTCATCTGCTCGAAGCCAAGCGATGCTTTTCGCGACAAATTGAGTCAACATGTGCAGCATTGGCGGATCTGATGTATTTGCTGGATCCGTTCCAGGATCTAGCATAACAACCTGATGATTAAATATTGATGTATCATAAGGGGCCGAAAAGGAGTTCATCTTAACTGCAGCTGTAAAACCGCAGTCAATCACTAGGAGAAATCGACCAAGTGCTGACATTAATGTTGCCGCCTCGCCTCGCAATAATCCCCGAGCGGTCGCAATCAATTTAGAATCCACACCCCCAGCTGCCATTCGCATTAACAAGAGCTGCTGCTCTGGTTTAAAGATTAAAAGTCTTTCAGAAAAAACGACTAGATCTGACGCCTGAGCCAAGTCGGACGCTTCGTTCGAGAGAGGCGTTGACGGGTACAATAGCGGGGTAGTTTCGAAACCAAGAGATTGTACAAGACGTCTAGCTTCTAGAACAAGTTCAGGAGTCGTTCCAGAAAGTGGACGTAACGGTCTAACTGCATTGCTGCCATCAATAGGAGGAGGAAAGCGCCTTTGTATCTTTCGTCTTCCCTCGGCGTATCCTAAACTTGGCACATCAGAGTTTTCGGCTACTTCAAAAAAGGCAAGATCCATAAAAAAATAACGAAAAGGACTGTAACCTTCTTCACAACAATTTGCTCCTTGTGAAACTTCCTCGCAGTGACCCGAGATGAAGTCAGAAGGAGTCACGACGACGATCCCACAAGGTTGCTCGCACGTATTAAGGGCGTCGGCTTCTTTTCCCATAGGCCAATCTGCTGCGGATTTGTTTGCTGCGTTTCCGACCTACCGATCGCGAGTAGCAGAACAGCGAGCGCGCATGCTAGGTCTACTGCGCTCTCTTGTTGACAAAATCGAAAGTGAAGGTGGAGATGCAGTTTGCTCTCCATTGGAGTTGGAGCTAAAAGAATGGAAAGGTGAGGTTTCACCAAACACAGACGTAACTTTTGGAGCAGACGGCGACGGGAAAACGCATCCAGTCGTCAATCGGAGTAAAAAACGACCATATACAGTGGTTGTTGGCTCAGAAGACTCAATGAGGCCTTTATTTGATGTTGCCGATCGCTTGCGTGAAGCAACAGAGGCTTGCATCGATGAAGCTAGAGGTGAAGCTGCGGCTCAGCAAGTTGCACTCGTTAACAAATCTCTTGGACAGAGCGGAACAGACTCTTCTAAATTCTCTTCTACATCTCGAGGCAATAGACCTCAGGCGCAATTTGTTCCTCCTGTTGATAATTCACGAACGTCTGCTCTTGTGCCGTCGAAGTTGCATCCTCATCTACAGACCATTGAGAATCTCGTGTTGTCAGAGTTGCAAACAAGCAAGGCATCTCCTCCTCAAAGCTTTTTGAAATTGAGCGAAGTAGAATGCGATTTCATAGAAACGCGAGAAAAGTTAGACGAGATGCTTCTTCATTTGGAAAGTGTAAGTGAAGTTGCCATTGACTTGGAAGCACATTCACTTCGTTCATTTCAAGGCTTTACGTGTTTGCTTCAAATCTCAAGCAGGACTCGAGATTTTCTCGTAGATGCTCTCAAGTTACGTCCTTACTTAAGCGCTCTTAATCGTATCACTACAAATCCTGCGATCCTTAAGGTTCTTCACGGCTGTGACAGTGACGTTATCTGGCTTCAACGCGACTTTAATGTATTTCTTGTCAATGTTTTTGACACAGGTCAGGCGGCACGTGTGCTTGCGTATCCGTCGTTTGGACTGGCATATCTCCTTCAAACATTTGTGAACGTAACTGCTCAGAAACAGTTCCAGATGGCAGATTGGCGTCAACGTCCGATACCGCAGGCTTTGCTCAAATATGCGCGTGAAGATACTCATTATCTCCTTGGTATTTATGACCGAGTAAAAAATGAACTCATCGAAAGCAGTTCAACCACTTCTCGGACAAAGGTGGGAGAGTTACAAGGCTCGTCGATGGTTGTTGAAGTTCCGTCG
>Ga0164294_10006439_pt1 | contig 10057 bp, 5 predicted proteins | sample GEODES005metaG_FD_111479 | JGI IMG/M metagenome (GOLD analysis project Ga0164294, IMG submission 111479) | Oligotrophic lake water microbial communities from Sparkling Lake, Wisconsin, USA - GEODES005 metaG | ecosystem: Environmental > Aquatic > Freshwater > Lake | place: USA: Sparkling Lake...
CAGGCGCGTGACCTGCCGCGCCAGGACCAGGCCGACCCGGTGGAGGTGCTGGACGAGACCAGCGCGCTGTATTCCAAGTCCTTCGAGCTGAAAGGCATCCGCCTTTCCCACTACGCGCATCCCAACGTGCCGGCGATGCTGGTGCACGGCGACCGCTTCCGCCAGCTATGGCGCCTGCTGCTCTCCGACCAGCTCACGCACTTGAAGGAGGGCGACGAGGTCAGCATTCAAGCCCTGCCGCTGGTGGATGCCCATGGCCGCCAGGCCGTGCAGTTTGTTGTCGAAGACTCCGGAGCCTGGGCCACGGATGAAAACGTGGCGAACCTGTTCGACCCGTTCTTTGTGCGCACGCACCAGCCCACGGAGCTGGGTGTGAACTTAACGGCCTGCCTGGTCATCGTGCACCAGCATGGCGGCAGCATTCAAGCGGAGCGTCGTGAGCAGGGCGGCCTGCGCATCACCATCACCCTGCCAGTAGACAGCACCATGGCACCGCCGGATGCCGACGGCTTTTTCCAGCGCCTGCTCGACCACGAGCGTCGCTGGAAGGAATGCGAGGAGGCGTAGGCCGCGCAAGGCTAGCCCCACGTCTCCTCTTCGATCCGCACCTTCGAGCCCGCGCGCTCTTCCAGTCCCAGCAGGAACTCGAAGTCGTCGCGCTCCAGGTTCTGGGCGAAGCTCTCCTCGCCCAGCACATCGCCGGCAAGCATCTTTTTCTTCTGCTGCAGCATGAGGATTTTTTCTTCGATGCTGCTGCGTGAGATCAGTCGATACGCGATGACCGGTTGGGTCTGGCCGATGCGGTGGGCGCGGTCGATGGCCTGGTTTTCCACGGCAGGATTCCACCATGGATCGTAGAGGATGACGTAGCTGGCCGCGGTCAGGTTCAAGCCCGAGCCACCGGCCTTCAACGAGATCAGGAACACGCTGGCCTGCTCGTCCTCCTGGAACTTGCGCACGATGTCGGAGCGATTCTCGCTGGAGCCGGTCAACCAGTGGAAGGGCAAGCCCATCTCCTCCAGCTTGCCGCGCACGATTTTGAGCATGGACACGAACTGGCTGAAGAACAGCACCTTGTGGCCTTCCTCGTGCAATTGCTCAATGAGGTCCAGCGCGGCGGTCAGCTTGGCGCTTTCCTCGCCTGCGGCCTCGGGCTTGATCAGACCTGGGTGGCAGCAGATCTGGCGCAGGCGGGTCAGGGCTTGCAGCAGGGCGAAGCGGCGGCGTTGCAGCGCGTCCTTGCCCACGGCGGTGATGACCATGTTCTGCGCGTTAGCCAGCTCGTCGCGATACATCTGCTCCTGCACGCCGCTCATTTCGCAGAGCATGTTTTCCTCGGTGCGCGGTGGCAGTTCCTTGGCCACCTGGCCCTTGGTGCGGCGCAGGATGAAGGGCCGCAGTCGGGCAGACAGGCGCTGCGAGGCCTTCTCGTCCTTGCGGCGGTCGAAGTGCTTCTGGAAGTAGCTGCGCTCGCCCAGCGCGCCAGGGGTGGCGAAGGCCATGAGGCTCCACAAATCCAGCAGGCGGTTCTCCATCGGCGTGCCGGTGAGCACCAGGCGGTGATGCGCCACCAGTTCGCGCGCAGCGATCGCAGCCTTGCTGTCCGGGTTCTTGATCTGCTGGCCCTCATCCAGGATCGCGGCGATCCAGGTGATGCTCTTCAGCGGCTCGATGGTGCCGCGCAGCTGGGCGTAGTTCATGACCAGCACGTCGACCTGCTCGCGTAGATAGGGGACATCCAGCTCGTCCTTGTCATGCAGCACCTGCACGCGGATGTGCGGCGCGGCCTTGCGGAACTCGATGGCCCACACGTCCAGCACGCTCTTCGGGCACACCACCAGCGCGGGCTGGGGACGGCCTTCCGCCAAGCTGCGCAGCCAGAGCACCCAGGTGATGGTTTGCACCGTTTTGCCCAGGCCCATGTCATCGGCCAGGATGCCGCCGAAGCGGTTCACGGCGAGGTAGCTCAAGAAGTGGAAGCCATCGACCTGATAGGGGCGCAGCGTGAGGGTCAGCTGCTCCGGCACCTCCGGGCGCGAGTTCAACTCCACGTGCGCAAGGCGGTCCTGAAGCTCGGCCCAGGCCTTGGCGCTGAGCAAGGCCGCGCCCTTGGCACCCACCAGGTGACGCCAGTGCACGCGGTGCGCTTCTTCGTTCAAGTCGTTCAGGTCAATCCCAAGTTGCTCGACCATTTCCTGCTGCTCCTCGCTCAGCTCGATCTGCACGCGCCGCCACGTGCCATCGGCCAGGCGCACGAAGCCGCCATTGGCGGAGATGAGCTTGCGGATGTCAGCCGGCTTCAAGTCCACGCCTTCAATGTCGAACACCACACGCAGGTCGAACCAGTCGATGGTCGAGGTTTGCGCCGCCTCCAGCCGCACGCGGGCAATGAGCGGATCGGCCAGGATGCTGCCAAGATGCTCGTCGGGCTTGAACTCCACGGTCGGCGGCAGCTGCTTTGCCCAGCCAAAGAACGTCTCTGGGAAGGTGCGGGTCATGCGCACGCGAAAGGCATCCTGATCGTGATCAAAGGTGGCCTTCAAGCCCTGCAACAGCTCCGGCACCTCGGTCAGTTGCGTGCGATCATGACAGACAATGCTGCCATCGCGGCGCGGGCGTTCGTTCTCGGTGATCCAGGCCTTATCGCGCAGCACTTCCTCGTGATGTCCGTCCGACGACACGGCGGTCACGCGGATGTGCGCGTAGTTGGTGCCCGCGCTGGCGGGTGCCTTGGCACACTTCGCCGTGATCTCCACCTGCAAGGGCTCATGCCGGATGCGGGCCGCGATCGAAGGCGGCAGCGGGGCTTCCAGCCGGTTCAGGAAGGCGATGCCGTCGGACGACGCGAGGGCTTCCAGCGGGATGTCGATGCTGGGCTCAGCCAGCGTTTCCTCGCCGAACCAAGTTGGCCCACGGAACACCGTGTCTGCCGCCAAGTAGAGCACCTGCGCGCCGCTCAGCACCCGCAGCGGAGCCGGGGCCGCGCTGCCATCATGCTGCACGAGACGCAGCGCAAAAGAATGGCCACCCTCGCGCTCGGTCGCCGACCAGTGCAGCGGCTGGGTCGCGATGCTGAAGGGCACTTCATCCAACGTGACTAGGCGTGTGTGCAGCGCGCTTTGCTGGAAGAGCGAGTTCAGCCAGGTCGTGTGGCGCTCGATTTCCAGGCGGAAGCTTTCCATCTCGGAGTGCTGCATTTGCAGCAGGCTGGCGACGAGCAGCAGCTCCGCCTCGGTCGGCAACGAGAGCGCGCCACGGGAGTGATCGGCGCGCACGGCCGCCAGTTGCGCGGGTGCCAAGTTAAACCAGCGCAGCGTGTCCGCATCACGCCCTTGCAGCTTTGCATCACTGGTGGTGATCAGCATGCGCACGTCATTCACGGGACGCGCGGTGCTGATAAACGCGCGCTGCGAGGTGAAACGGCGGATGCGCTCCACCCACTGCGGCACGCTCTTGGTCTGCTTCCAGGACTGCAATTTCTTGCGCGTGGCGTCCAGGTCCGTGGCGGGCTTGAGGAAGGCGGGGAAGGGCAGATTGCGCTCATGCAGCGCCAGCGCCACGTAGTTCCAAAACTCCAGCGCCGACACCGGTGCTTCGTCCCACAGCTCCAGCGCGTCAGTGCCCTGGATGGTCCACTTCGGATGCAGTCGCACCATGTCCTGGTCATAGATGTCTTTGACCTTCTGCACGCGCTCGAAGCGCTTCTCGATCTTCGACACGTAGCCTTCTTCGCCTGCGGTGAGCTGGCGGCCGAGCAGGCGCTCCAGCACCATCTGAAAAGTTTCCTTCAGCACCGGCTGCTCATGGGCTTTCACCGGCACGTCCTTCAACAGACCGACCAGGGCGATGCAGGCCGCGAGATCGGCCAGACCAGCGTCCTCGGAGTCCGTGTCCGCGCGCCACTGTCTGTCCTCCAGCTCCCAGACCACGTGCACCGGCTGGTCGTCCAGCATCACTTCGGCATCCAGCCGCGTGTCGGCCAGATCCAGCGTGATGATCGCGCTGTCCTCGGCGAGACGCTGCGCCTCATTGCGCAAGGCTTCGGAATAGCCTTGGAGCAGGGCTGGGGCGGCGGTGTGGAGGTCAGGCATGGAGATGAGACAAGTAGCATCCCCTGGGCCAGGGGAACGCATCTGATACACAGCGCGTCCTGCCGTGGCAACTGACATGGCAAAATCGTTGCGCGGGACCGGGCTGGATCAGCCCTTGGCCAGCGCGCGGCACTCGCTGCACACATCATCCCCTTCGGCATTGACACGGAAATCGAGCTGCGGATTGCCTTCCTCGGTCTTGCCGCATTTCATGCAGCGATGCAGCGCCTCATGCTCGGGCCGTTGGGCCGCCTCGAAGCGTTGCCGCCGCGCATTGACCTGGGCCACATGGCTCACGCCCTTGATGAAGCCGGGGCCGAACACCACGAAGAAATTCAGCAGCGAGAAGAAGCTCTCCAGCCAGAGCCCCAAACCACCGCCGATCAACGCAAAGACCAGCAAACCCGCGAAGATCCAGGCCAGCCATTTGATCTTCAGCGGGATCACGAAATACAGCATGATCTCCTGGTTTGGAAAATGGCAGGCGAAAGCGAACAGCACGCCCAGCCACAAAATCGAGCCTGTGGTGCTGAAGCCAAACGTCATGCCACCGATGGCGATGAAGACGATGCCGGCGAGCATGAACAGATTCAGCCGGAACGCGCCCCAGGCCTCCTCCAAGCCATCATTGAGCATGAACATGAAGCCGATGAAGAGCAGCCAGAGAATGCTGTCGCTGCCCGGCAGCAACACGTAGCTGACTAGCCGCCAGACCTCCCCTTTCCAGATCAGCTCCGGCACGAACGCGAGCTTCTCCACAAAGGTGGGCACCAGACGAATCAGCAGCCAGTTCAGCACCTGAAAACCGGCCAGCACGGTGATGATGCGCGGGATCGCCAGGTGGCCGAACTTGGTTTCAAGCGTGGTGAGGAGAGACATGGGGGAGGGCTGAATGACGAATGACAGAATGACCAGTGGCAAGAACTCTACGCACTAAACACGGCCATCGCCGGAGGAAAAGCATCTTGCCATCGCATCGCTCCGCTTCACCCTCAGTGCTGTGTCTGACGAAATCCTCCGCCGTTCGCCGCTGCACGCGGTGCATTTGGAATTCAACGCCCACATGGTGCCCTTCGCCGGCTGGGAGATGCCGGTGCAGTATTCGAGCATTGTCGAGGAACACAAGGCCGTGCGCTCCGCCGTGGGCGTGTTCGACATCTCGCACATGGGCCAGTTCATCGTCAGCGGGCGCGGCGCGGAGGCCTTCCTCAATCGCGCGCTGACCAATGACCTTTGCAGGCTCAGCCCGGGCCAGGGGCAATACACGCTGATGCTGAATGAAGGCGGCGGTGTGATCGACGACTTGATCGCCTACCGCACCAGCGACCGCGAATTCTTCCTGGTCGTCAATGCCTCGAAGATCGCCGAAGACTGGGCGCAGCTGCAATCGCTGCTCGCCAACGAAGACGAGGTGCAGATGGCCAACGCGAGCAGCCTGACCGGCGGCATCGCCGTGCAGGGGCCGAAAAGCCGCGCGCTGTTCAAGACCGTGTTTGGTCCCGACGCGGTGTTCCCCGAGCACAACACCATCTTCGTTGCCGCCACGGAGCACGGCATTCTCTGGCTCTGCGGCACCGGCTACACCGGCGAGGAAGGCTTTGAATTGTTCACGCCCGAAAGCCGCATCGAGCATTGGTTCCGTGCCTGTGTCGATGCTGCCAAAGCCGAAGGCGGAACGGTGTGCGGCCTCGGCGCACGCGACACGCTCCGGCTTGAAATGGGCTACCCGCTGAATGGCAACGATCTCTCCCAACTGCGCAGCCCCTTGCAGGCAGGACTGGGCTTCTTCGTCGCACTCGACAAAGAGTTCTTCGTGGGCCGTGACATGCTCGTGAAGCAGAAGTCGGAAGGCATTCCCGACAAGCTCACCGCCTTCCGCATGGTCGGCACCACCCCGCCCCCACGCCCGCACTACCCCGTGCTGTGGCAGGGCCAGCAAGTCGCCGAAATCGCCAGTGGCACGCAGAGCCCCAGCCTCGGCTGCGGCATCGGCATGGCCTACCTGCCCACCGAGGCCAGCAAGCCCGGCACCGCCATTGAAGTCGAGATTCGCGGCCGCTACTTTCCTGCCGAGGTGGTGAAGAAGCCGTTTTACCAGAAGCCCCGCGCCTGATTGAATCCACCCACACCCCTTTCATTATGAGCCAAGTCCCCGACAACCTCCGCTACCGCGAATCCCACGAGTGGATCGACGCCTCCCAAGATGCCGCTCCCTGTGGCATCTCTGACCATGCCCAGGCCGAGCTGACCGACATCGTCTTTGTCGAGCTGCCCAAGGTCGGACGCGTCGTGAAGGCCGGTGAGCAATGCGCCGTCGTCGAGTCTGTCAAAGCCGCCAGCGACATCTATGCACCCGCGTCCGGCGAGATCGTCGAGGTCAATGAGGTCCTGCACAACGACCCCGGCCTGGTGAACCGCGATCCGTATCTAAACGGCTGGATGTTCAAGCTCAAGCTCGCCAGCGCGGCGGAAGTTGAGACGCTGTTGACGCCCGACGCGTATCGCGGGCACATTGCCTGAAGCTGTGCTGGCTCAGAGGCCGAGCACGTTTTTCTTGAAGTGAGCCACGCTCTCAGCGGCGGCAGTGCGCAGCTCGGTCTTGATCACCTCGGCTCCGTTGGCCAGCAAGCCATCATAGTCCGGCGAGTTGCTGGTCTTCTCCGGTATGCGCGCATGGAAGCCCTCGGCGATCACTTTGCCGGTTTTGGTTTCGATGAGGCGAAGCTGAACGGAATAGATCACACGGTAGCGCGCCCAGTTGGCAGGGAAGTAAACGAAGGACCAGTTCACGGTGCGAACGTCCAGCACGAAGTCCGCGCTGCCTGCGGCCGCAGCGACAGCCTTCGGATCTTCCTTCGTGATGTTGGCGGCCGGAGTCACCACCTTGATGCCGCGCGCTTGGGACAATGCCGTGACCAGTTCACGGCTGATTTGATGGGCAGGATCTTGAATGTTGTTGGACGCCACGATCTTGTCTCCCTCGCTCACCATGGAGGTGCCCGCGATGGCTCCACCAACAGCTCCGAACAGGCTGCCCGCTGCCACCTTGCCCGCCGTCATCGCGCCGAACGGTGGGGTCTTGCGCGCGGTGGTTGCCACATTGGAACCTTTCAACCTTGCGCCATCGGCCTGGCTGAGGAGAACGTTCTTGGTGCTGACGCAGGACGCCAGGCATGACAGGACCAGCAACGAAGCAAAACGGAAGGATGTTCTCATGGATTGGGGAGGGTGCGATGTCGAAAGCTTTTGTCGTGGAAAGGACACTGAAGGCAATCTCATTCCTCACTTTCCAGCGCGACTTCGCTCGCTAAGACGAACACGTCATGCCCATCCCTTTTTCCCGTCGTCACATCGGTCCGTCAGACAGCGAAACGGCCGAGATGCTGCGAAGCCTTGGCTGTGAATCGCTCGATCAACTGATCGACCAGGTCGTGCCCAGTGGCATTCGTTTGGCGAAGCCGCTGAAGCTGCCGCGTGCGCTGAGCGAGGAGGCCGCGATGCTGAAGCTGGCCGAGACGCTGGGGAACAATCAGGTGATGCGCAGCTTCATCGGCATGGGGTTCCACGACACTTTCACGCCGCCGGTGATTCAGCGGAACATCCTGGAGAACCCCGGCTGGTATACGGCCTACACGCCGTATCAGGCGGAGATTTCGCAGGGTCGACTGGAGGCGCTGATCAACTACCAGACGATGATCTGCGATCTGACGGGGCTGGATGTGTCGAATGCCTCGCTGCTGGATGAAGGCACGGCCGCAGCGGAAGCCGTGGCCTTGGCCGTGGCGCAGCATGGTTCGGCAAAGCGGGTGTTCATCAGCGACCTCTGCCATCCGCCGACGATTGAAGTCGTGCTCACGCGCATGGAGCCGCTGGGCATTGAGGTCATCGTGGGCAACGTGATGGAGTGGGAGCCCGATGACAAAAAGGATCTGGCCGCCGTGGTGGTGCAGTATCCCGACACGTTGGGCGTCGTGCGGAACTTCACCGACCTCGCGCCTGCGGTGCATGGTGCAGGCGCGTTGCTGGTTGCCTGTGCAGATTTGCTAGCATTGACCTTGATCAAGCCACCGGGCGAATGGGGCGCGGATATCTGCGTGGGCAACAGCCAGCGCTTTGGCGTGCCGCTCGGCTTTGGCGGGCCGCACGCGGCGTTCATGGCAGTGAAGGATGCCTTGAAGCGCCGTATGCCGGGCCGCTTGATCGGGGTGTCGAAGGATGCGCATGGCCGCCCTGGCTACCGCTTGTCCTTGCAGACGCGTGAGCAGCACATCCGTCGTGAGAAGGCCACAAGCAACATTTGCACCGCGCAGGTGCTGCTCGCCGTGATGGCCAGCATGTATGCCGTGTATCATGGGCCCGAGGGCTTGAAGGCCATCGCGCGCCGCGTGCATGAGGCCGCGAGCTGGCTGGCCGAGGAGTTGAAGGCGGCAGACTTCGAGATCGCAGGTGAGGAGTTTTTCGACACGATCACGGTGCAGGTCGAAGACGCAGAGGAAGTTTACAGCGCGGCGCTCGAGCTTGGCATCAACCTGGGCAGCATCGACGAGCATACTTTGGTCATCGCACTCGATGAACGTGTGACCAAGGACGAGCTGGAGTCGCTGCTGTCGGCCTTCGGTATCGACAAGCCGACAAAGCCGATCAAGGCCGGGCTGTCGTCGCTCCCTGAAAAGCATCTGCGCACCTCGCCCTACCTCACACATCCGGTCTTTAATCGCTACCACAGCGAGACCGAGATGATGCGCTACCTGCATCGCCTGGAGTCGAAGGACATCGCGTTGAACCGCAGCATGATCCCGCTCGGCTCCTGCACGATGAAGCTAAACGCCGCTGCCGAGATGATGCCGGTCAGCTGGCCGGAGACCAGTGCGCTGCATCCCTTCGTGCCGCCTGAGCAGAGCGAGGGCTGGCGGGCGATGTTCAAGGAGCTGGAGCAGTGGCTGGCCGAGATCACCGGATTTGCCGCCGTGTCATTGCAGCCGAATGCCGGATCGCAGGGCGAGTATGCGGGCCTGCTGGCGATTCGTCGCTACCACGACGCGCGCAAGGACACGCAGCGCAAGGTTTGCCTCATTCCGGTCAGCGCGCATGGCACCAATCCCGCCAGCGCGGTGATGGTTGGCTTCCAAGTGGTGGCGGTGGCCTGTGACGAGCAAGGCAACATCTCGCTCGACGACTTGAAGGCCAAGCTGGCCGAGCACTCGAAGAGCGTGGCCGCGCTGATGGTCACGTATCCGAGCACGCACGGCGTTTTCGAGGAGAGCATCGTGGAAATCTGCCAGCTCGTGCATCAGCACGGCGGCCAGGTTTACATGGACGGTGCCAACATGAACGCGCAGGTCGGGCTCACGTCGCCGGGCTGCATTGGTGCCGACGTTTGCCATCTGAATCTGCACAAGACCTTCTGCATTCCGCATGGCGGTGGCGGTCCTGGCGTGGGGCCGATTGGCGTGGCCAAGCACCTCGCGCCCTTCCTTCCTGGCCATGGCTCGTGGGAGGACAAGCGCGAGGGCGCGGTGTGCAGCGCGCCTTGGGGCAGTGCCAGCATCACCACGATCAGCTGGATGTATGTGGCGATGATGGGAGCCGATGGCCTGACCAAGGCGACGAAGATGGCAATCTTGAATGCGAACTACATCGCCACGCGCCTGAGCCAATGCTTCCCCGTGCTCTACAGCGGTCGTAATGGCCGCATCGCCCATGAGTGCATCCTCGATTTCCGAGGCTTCAAAAAGGTCACGGTTGAAGACGTGGCGAAGCGCCTGATGGACTACGGCTACCATGCGCCGACGATGAGCTGGCCCGTCGCCGGCACGCTCATGATCGAGCCGACCGAGAGCGAAAGCATGGCCGAACTCGACCGCTTCTGCGAAGCGATGGAAGCGATCCACGCCGAGATCCAGAAGGTGGAAAACGGCGAGGCCGACGCGCAGGACAATGTCTTGAAGCACGCCCCGCACACGGCG
>Ga0164294_10006440_pt1 | contig 10056 bp, 8 predicted proteins | sample GEODES005metaG_FD_111479 | JGI IMG/M metagenome (GOLD analysis project Ga0164294, IMG submission 111479) | Oligotrophic lake water microbial communities from Sparkling Lake, Wisconsin, USA - GEODES005 metaG | ecosystem: Environmental > Aquatic > Freshwater > Lake | place: USA: Sparkling Lake...
TCAATTATGAATTGCACAAAGTGCGATTCATAATTGAATTTAAGTCACACTATATATGACTTAAAAAAAGAATTCAAAAATCTCGTATAAAAAAAGAACCCCTAAATTAAATTAGGGGTTCTTTTTTGCCTGACGGCCATACTCATTTTTTGAAGGGGAGTTATCCCTTTTATGAGAATTGATTTTTTGGATGCTTTAATTTAGTTACTCAAGTAACTAAATTTCTACTATTAATTACTTGCTAGCGTAGATATGCACAGCTAATTGAACTTGTGTATCAATTGCACCTACACCATAATTGATTCCGAATAAAGTTCTATCAATTGGGAAAAATGCTTCTGCAAAAAAACCTTTCTCGTCTGCATTTCTGATGATTGCTTCAAAACTGATATCTTTTGTGATACCTTTTAAAGTCACTGAACCAGTTAAAGTTGCTCTATCAGCAGTGGTATACTTTACAGCACTGATATTAAAGGTAGCTTGGCCAAACTTAGCTACATCAAAAAAATCAGCAGAAGCTAAATGACCAGCTAATTTGTCACCTGCAGCATCTGTTACTTTCATGCTAGCAACATCTACTACAAAAGATCCACCAACTAATTTGCCACCGTCAATTTTAACCGTACCAGACTTAACAGGAATTGTGCCAGTATGGAAATCACTCTTTTTAGAACCTGTGAAATCTACTCTACTCTTTTGAGCTGTCACTGTAAAAGTTTCAACTGGTTTTGTAGATGTTGGGTTGTTAAAAGAGAACAATACCACAGTAGCAATTGCGAATACCGAAGAAAAAATGATTTTTTTCATATTTGTTTTTTTTTAATTTTTATAATTTGAGCTCGAAAAGAGATAACAAATTATGTTTCTTTTGGTTTAGTTTATTATTAAATTAAGAACAATCTTTTTATTTTTTGACTAAAAACACATTTCAAAGATATAAATCAATGTTTAAACAACAAAATTAATCATTGCTTCTATTTTCAATCTATTTTCAATTAATAATCTGCAAATTATCTATTAACTTCGCCAAAATTTCTAACTATGAACCTGCATGAATATCAAGCAAAAGAATTGCTAAAAAAGTACAATGTTCCTGTTCAAGAGGGTGTAGCCGTTGACAACGTTGATGACGCAGTCGCTGCTTACCAAAAAATTGCCACAGAAACCAATAACAAATTTGCTGTAGTTAAAGCTCAAATACATGCAGGTGGCCGTGGGAAGGGTAAAATCAATGGATCTGAGCAAAGAGGTGTTGCTGTTGGTAAATCTGCAGAAGACATCGAAAACTTTGCTAAAAATATACTTGGTGGTACATTGGTAACCATTCAAACTGGCCCAGCTGGAAAAGTAGTTAGCAAAATTTTAGTTGCTCAAGACGTTTATTATGAAGGTCCTCAGCCAACTAAAGAATTATACTTGTCAATCTTATTAGACCGTGCGAAAGGCATGAATGTGGTGATGTATAGCACAGAAGGTGGTATGGATATCGAAGAAGTTGCACACAATACCCCAGAAAAAATATTTAAAGAGTGGGTGCACCCAGGAGGTGGCTTACAAGGTTTCCAAGCAAGAAAAATCGCTTTCAACTTAGGTTTAAGTGGAGATGCTTTTAAAAGTTGCGTGAAATTTGTCACTAACTTATACAACGCTTACGTTGGTTTAGATTGTGGTATGTTAGAGATCAACCCACTTTTCAAAACAGCAGATGACAAAATTATTGCAGTTGATTGTAAAATGAATATCGACGATAGCGCATTAATGCGTCACCCAGATTTATTAGCAATGAGAGATGTTACAGAGGAAGATCCAACAGAAGTAGAAGCTGGTGAATTCAATTTGAACTTCGTTAAATTAGATGGTAATGTGGGTTGTATGGTGAACGGCGCTGGTTTAGCAATGGCAACCATGGATATGATTAAATTAAGTGGTGGTGAGCCAGCTAACTTCTTGGACGTAGGTGGTTCTGCTAATGCTCAAACAGTGGAAGCAGGATTCAGAATTATCATGAAAGATCCAAATGTAAAAGCTATTTTGATCAATATATTCGGTGGTATCGTTCGTTGCGATCGTGTTGCTGCAGGTGTGATTGAAGCATTCAACAAATTAGGCAATATAGACATTCCAATCATTGTACGTTTACAAGGCACGAATGCGGTAGAAGCCAAGAAATTAATAGACGAGAGCGGATTAAAAGTTCAATCTGCAATTTTATTGAGCGAAGCGGCAGATTTGGTGAAGCAAGCTGTAGCATAATTTTATAAGCATTTTTTTAAAAAATAAAACGCTTATAAAATTACTCTAATGATTTTTTAATAAAGCCTCGATTGTCGAGGCTTTATTTTTTATTCTAAGCCCAAAGTATTTCCTTGGTTTTTTTATGTTCAATTTGGAAAAGTAGCGTGGTAAATAAAAATTAAGCTTGTACCACCCTTACCTCCGTTAATCCGCTAAAAGAATACACATTCCCAGTAGCAATTTCTACACATTCAATGCGTATACGTCGTTTTTTAATTTTTTTAAATCGCTTCCCTTTTTCGGTTTCGAATAAAGCGCCATCAGGCAAATGTGCTACAAATGCCATCCCCTCCTTTTTTGCTTTATCGTAACGCCTCAAAACCAGTAATAGCGCAGTTTCCCCATTTGCGGTTGCGGCAGGGTTTAAGATTGTTTTTTTAAGTGATTTTTTAATGTCTGTAGGAAAAATGTCTCTTTGTATAAAATCGGCTAGTAATAAGCCATATAAATATTTCCACTCTTTACCATGCGCATCTACCCTGTTCTTATATTGTTCATAACAAAGTAAATGACCCAATTCATGCAAGAGCGTAATTAAAAATTCATATTGATTTAAATTTCCATTGACAGAAATCTTATGGTTGGCACCCATTATGGGATGTCGATAATCCCCCAATACAGATTTCCTAGCTTTGGTCACTGTTAAATGGACTTTGTATTGATGAATCAAAGCCAATACAGGCTCAAAAGCCCCTTCCGGTAAATAGGCTTTAAGCGCATTAAGTGGATGTTCAACTTTTGACAATCGATTTAATTTAAGCGTCTTTTTTTATTTTAGTCCACCCAATTTCAATCCAGGTATACAAAAGATACAAACCCATTGCTATCAACAAATTATTGGTTCCAATAGGTGCTTTTTTTTGGGTAGCATACCACAATGCTGCGCCACCAAAAACAATAAACTTAAGCATGGTACCCGTCATGACAGAACGAACCATGGCATTTGGATTGTTCAAGTCTATTTGACTTATTCTTTTAAAATTAAATAATGCCATAGTAAATAAGATCAAATTGACCACCATGATAAAATCGGGGTTGATTGTTAAAGGAATTGATACATTCTGAATCAATAGTGCTAATGCAATGACTGCAAAAAATAAGGCCAAGACCGGTCTAAATTTTTTTTGAAAATATAAGATCATTTATTTTTTTGATTTAAGCTGGGTATCTCTAACAATTTTGAACAATGAAAATACTATAAATAATGAAGGTAAAATCCATAAAAAAAGAGGTGCTTCCCTTTCCATTTTTTGATCCATATATTTCCCTAAAAAGATTAAAATAGTTAACACAATGGCCCATTGGCTGGCAAGACCAGCGAACTTACCCCATTGAATTTGATCGGTTTTATTTTTCATCTTTACACAATTAATCTAAAGAGGGTAAACTCTCTGGAAGTGTAAGTGGAATTGTATCCAATTGTTGTGGATTCCCTTCTGATAAAACTTTTTTAATGCCCTCAATATATTGTTCTTTGAAATGCACCGCTTGTTCTAAAGAATCTGTACGTATTTTAAGTAATTCCAATCCGGAACGACTTTCCTTAGTCCCATATCCAGGAATATAATATTTCAGCGGTGTAAATGCAATTAAAGCAATTGTTAATCCTACTAAAAACATAAATGCAATACTTAATCCTAAATAGACTGATTTTCTGGATAACCTAAATGCAATGACCTCGTCATAAGTGTCATCGTTAGTGACTACCAAACGATAGGTACTACTACGTCTCTTAAAAGTATTGTTAATATCTAAGTTTGCCATAATCTTTAATCTTTATAAAGGTACAACCTTTACCTTATTTAAACAGAATATGCCGTATTTTTAAGGTGCTTTTTACCCTATGCTACAAGATTTTAAATATACACAGTTCAAATGCATCATTTGCTTGATAGCAATGGGCATACTTTCTATATTTGTCAGCCCTAGCTATGCGCAGGATTCGACAAAATCTATTTTGGATATTAATAACTCAAAACTTGTAAAAAAGACGAACCAATTTTTAGATAGTACTCAAAAAAAGATCAATAATTTTATTTTTAAAAAAATTGATCGACTTAAGGATAGCTTAAACGAAAAAACAAATGATCTTATAGACAAAACTGGGATAAATGAGATAGATAAGCCACTACCTTATGAGCGTTTATTGGATAAAAAATATACCTTGGGTAGACGGGCCTACCAAAATACAGTATCACAGTTTAACTATTTATTCCATGCCGAAATTTCATTTAACGAAATCATTCAAAAAGCCCGAGCCCAAAATGAGGATGACTATACAGAATTACTTCCTTTTTATGACTATGATTTAAGCATTACAGCAAAAGAATCTATTGACTCTATTATATATAGATGTAACGCAAATATTGTATTACACGATTTAAGAAGCAATTATGTAGATGATGCTTATTTATTACTCGCGAAATCATACTTATTTCATAAAAATTTTGATACTGCAGCAAGTATATTACAATTTATCAATTATTCTTTTTATGATAAGGAAGCTGGAGCAGATCTACCCATTGGAAGTAATTTAAATAAATCGGGTAAATTTAGCATAGCCTCCTTGGAAGACAATCGTGCTTGGGAAAATAAAAATATTAGAAATGAAAGTATGATTTGGCAAGCTAGAAATTATTTTGAAGCTGGCGAAATCAATGAAGGGATAAGTCTATTACAATTATTGAAAACAGATGCAGGCTTCCCTAAACGCCTACACCCCTTTTTATATGAACAGTTGGCTTATGGGTACTACTTATCTGGCTTCAATGATAGTGCAGCAGCTTATCTAATTAAAGGATTAGACAACGCGCAGGATCTTTTAACAAAAGCCAGGTGGTCTTACCTGATTGCACAATTGTATGAAAAGGAACAAAAAATAGACTTAGCATATAATTGGTATAAAAAAGCTGGCTCAATTGCATCTAATCCTGTCATTGCAGTTTATGCTAATATTTATATGGCAAGCATTGATGCGAATCGTGGAGAAAAATCATGGGAAAGTTTAGCCAGCGCATTAGAGCGGATGTTAAAAAAAGATAAATACACCTCCTTTGCTGATATTATTTATTACGAAATGGCTCAGCTTGCAATAAGAAACAAAGCTTCATCAAAAACAAATGAATGGCTCATTAGATCTATTCAGAAAAATGAAAAAAACAACAAACTTAAAGAAAAAGCTTTGGTACAATTAGGTGCCTTAAATTATAAAGAGGACCAATTCAAGGTTGCTAAAATTGCTTATGATCAATTGAAAGATTTGTTAAAAACATACCCAAATTATGATCAAATCACTTTAAGAAAAAAGTGGATTGATAAAATAGCCACCTTAGACGAGTTGATTGCCAATGAAGATAGCTTACAAAGGATTTATGCAGCCCCAAAAGAGGCGCAAGAACAAATTGCAAAACAATGGCAAAAAAGAGCTTCTGTTTTTAAAGCTCAAATAAAAGATTTATTCTCTGACCCAAATAAGAATACAACAACTGCAACGGTTGGATCTACTATTGAAAAAAATAGCCCAGGATATACCTTTAGTAATGCATTCCCAAATACAATATCATCACAAGTCGAAAAATCCGATTTCTACTTTGACAACCCACAAAATGTAAGTATGGGTATTAATAACTACATTCAAAAATGGGGCGATAGACCAAATGTTGACAATTGGCGTAGAAAAACAACCATCCAATTAATAAAGTCAAGTCCTTCCAATAACAATACAGACCCTTTTCAAAATAACAGTCAATTCAATACAAATGCAGTTGAGGTAAATAATAAAAAAGATGGATTAGTTAAAGACAGTAAGGATTCGATTACGATTGAATTGATTCAAAACGATTCGGCTTTAAAACAATCAAAAGAGAGTTGGATTAAAAGCAACTTAGATATAGCAAAAATATTTTTATACGAACTGAATGATTTTGAAAAAGCATTGCCTAGATACAAGAAAGTCATTCAAAATAATATTGAACCAACTGCTACTGAAAGTGCATTGCTTGATTTAGCAAGTCATTATATGCATATTGGACAAGCAAACACATCTGATAGTATCATTCAAATAATCATAAGCCAGTTTCCTGAGGGCACTTATATCCAAAAGAAAAAGGCTAAAGACAATCGTGAACGAATTGATAAGAATAGTTCTGAGTTCTATAAATCAATTTATTTTATGGCTCAAATTGGAGATTGGGATCAATTTAGTGCACAAATGGATACGGCAGAACAACAATTTAAGGGAACGAAGTGGAACACCCCCTTTCAGTTTTTAAAAGTGAAAATGTATGCACAACAAGGAAAGGATAGTCTTGCAATCGTATTATTAAATGAAATTATTACCCAGCATAAAAGTGAAGTAATAAAAGCAAGGGCTAAGCAAATTATCACTGAGATCAATAATAGAAAAGCAACCGAAGCCTATTTAGCAGCTTTAAAAATAGAAAAACCAAAAAAGTTGGTTAACCTAAACGAAGAAGCACTCGAAAAAACTAAATTACCTGCGATTGCATTAAAGAAGGACAGTAGTTTAAACAGCCTCGGTAAAATAAATACGATCGCGCCTATTGCTACTAAAAAAGACAGTTCTCAAACCCAAGTTATTTCAAATCAAATTGTTTTCTCCAATGATAGCCTAGAACAACACTATATTGCTTTACAAACAATGAATGTGTCTGCAGTATTTGTGAAAGAAATTCAAAATGCATTTAAAGACGTCAACGCTGAAGATTTTAGAAAACTAAACCTTGCTGTTACTTTTGTTCAATTTACGGATCAAAGTCATATCGTTTGGATTGGACCCTTTGCAAATGCATCTGATGGTCTAGCCTATATTAATAAAGTGAAGCCAAGATTAAGCACAGAGATTATTTCGTTTGTTCCAAAAAAACAATACGACTTAACTTTGATTGGAAAATCAAATATTATCCTCATTAATAATCAGGAGCAATTGGATCAATATAAGCGTGAAAAATCAAATTATAATTTTAAACCTTAAATGGTAAAAAGTGAACCCAGAAAATAAAACAAGCACTAAAGAAGTTAAAAAAGGACCAAAAAATTGGGCGAGGCTATTTTGGAAATACTATCTAATTGGAGCTGGTATTTTTTTACTATTTATACTCATGCTCAATTTTGGTTGGATTGGGGATATGCCAGATTTAAATGATATTGAAAACCCCACAGCCTCTTTGGCAAGTCAAGTATATGCTCAAGATGGTACACCTATGGGCAAGTTTTATTTAGAAGATCGTATTAGTGTAAAGTTCAGAGATATCAGCCCCTACTTATTGCAAGCACTTGTAGCAACAGAAGATAAAAGATTTTATGATCACTATGGTATTGATGGTGAAGGACTTTTAAGGGCGGTGGCTTTTCTTGGTAGCCAAGGTGGAGCTTCAACTATCACCATGCAGACGGCAAAAAATTTATTTACAGATAATTGGGGCACTAAAAATAAACTCTTGAGAGTCATTCAAAAAATAAAAGAGAGTATCATTGCCATCAAGTTAGAACGCAATTTCACTAAGCAAGAAATCATCACCTTATATTTAAATACGGTACCTTTTAGTGAAAATTTGTTTGGTGTAAGCAATGCCTCAAGATCCTTTTTTCAAAAAGAACCAGACCGTTTAACGATCGAAGAAGCTGCATTGCTGATAGGTATGATCAATGCCCCAACAAAATACAATCCCAACAGAAATCCAAAATTAGCGATTGAAAGAAGGAATTTAGTATTGAATAGAATGGCTGGAGAAAAATACATCACCAATGATCAAGCTACACAATTAAAAGCATTGCCACTAGTCACTAACTTTAAGAAGCTTGATGAAAATAATGGCTTAGGCCCCTACTTTAGAAGTTACCTTGGTGAGTACATGAAAAAATGGTGTAAGGAACACAAAAAGAACAATGGTGATGCTTATAACTTATATAGAGATGGTTTAAAAATATACACTACTATCAATCCTCGTATGCAATTGTATGCAGAGGAAGCAGTTGCAAGACATATGGCCTACTTACAAAAAGAGTTTAACAAACAATCCAATATTAAAACAGGTACCGTTTGGAAAGACTTTAATAACCAATTAGAATTAGCCATAAAACAAACTGACCGTTGGAGGAATTTGAAACGTGAGGAGATGGAGGAAACTGATATTAGAAAGACTTTTGACGAGACCTTACCAATGCGTGTTTTTGCGTGGAATAAAAATAGGTTTATCGATACCATCATGACGCCGATGGACTCTTTAAAGTACCACAAGCAAATGCTACAAACTGGTTTCTTAGCAGTGGATCCATTCACTGGTGAAGTCAAAGCTTGGGTGGGTGGTATTGATTTCAAGACATTCAAATACGACCACGTCAATATCAATACCAGAAGACAAGTAGGTTCCACTATGAAACCTTTATTGTATTCTTTAGCAATCGAAAAAGCAGGCTTCACACCATTTAGTATTGTACAAGACCAACAACAAAATTTTGAAGGTTATGGCATGGTTCCAAATACAGCCAAAACTTGTACAGGACAAGCTATGCCAATGGCGCAGGCTTTGGCTGAATCCAGAAACTGTGCTACCGCTTATATCATGAAGCAAATTAATGGAGATGGCAATGAGGCAGCAAAAGAATTAGTAGCCTATTTAAAAAAAGCGAATATTCAAGCAGACATTCCAGCTTATCCTTCTATTGCATTAGGCGCTTGCGAAGTATCCTTATTTGAAATGGTGCAAGCCTATACGATGTTTCCAGGCGGCGGTTACAATGCTCAACCATTTTTCATCAATCGTATCGAAGATAAAAATGGCAATGTATTAGAGAGTTTCTCTCCACAAAGAAGAAAAGTCATTAGTGAATTAACAGCCTACTCTGTTGTGAGTATGATGGAGGGCGTGATTTCAAAAGGTACTGGTAGAAGTATGTATTCTTATGATATCGGAACGCAATCTGTCGCAGGTAAAACTGGAACGACGAATGATAATAGTGATTTATGGTTTATGGGCTATACGCCACAAATTCTTGCTGGTGCATGGGTGGGTGCAGATGATCGTTATATTCGTTTTACAGATAATTATTTTGGACAAGGCGCACACGGTTCTTTACCTATTTGGGCTTATTTTATGAACAAGGTTGCAAACGATCCAGCTTGTAATTTAGATAGAAACGCCAGTTTTGTAAAGCCTGATAATTTGAGTACAGACTTTAATGTCAATTTTGTAGGAAAAGATTCAAGTGTTGACTTAACCCTGCCAGATGAAGATGCAGAAGGTATTGCAGCGGAATCAGATTATAGTTTAATTTCAAATAACGAACCAACTGTTGAAGTTCCTGCTGCAAATAATCCACCAGTCAATAAATCTGCCTTGCCAAAAAAGCCAACAGCAGAACCTAAACAAGCTACTACACCTGCTAATAAGCCAAAGGCAGTGATGCCAAAGAAGCAGCAATAAATGCAAAGGAAATTTGTTTGTAGAATTTGTACTCTTAAAAACGAACTATAAAGATGACTGAATTAGTTTCAGTAGTCTTTTTGCTTTAATGCATATTGCAATGTGAAATGATGGTAATTATTTCTTTGAAAAAAGCCTGTACCATATTGAAATTGTACTCTTTTATAAGGGAAACTAAAACCAGCACTCATTCCATTTAAACTATTGGGCTGATTGGGCAAATTTAATTCGAATCTTCGAGCAAAATGATAGCCCAGATCTATTTCAAAATTTTGACCGATGTACAATTGCGATCCCAACACAAGGTGGTTAAAAA
>Ga0164294_10006443_pt1 | contig 10053 bp, 10 predicted proteins | sample GEODES005metaG_FD_111479 | JGI IMG/M metagenome (GOLD analysis project Ga0164294, IMG submission 111479) | Oligotrophic lake water microbial communities from Sparkling Lake, Wisconsin, USA - GEODES005 metaG | ecosystem: Environmental > Aquatic > Freshwater > Lake | place: USA: Sparkling Lake...
CGCCGACACCGACGACGGCGGCGCGACCGACGGGCAGGAGGTGCTCGACGGCACCGATCCGCTCGACCCGACCGACGACGCCGACGACGCCGACGGTGACGGTTTGACCGACCCCGAAGAGGAGGATCTGGGCACCGATCCGGCCGACGCTGACACCGACGACGACGGCCTGCTCGACGGCGAAGAGGTCGACCTCGGCACCGACCCGCTCGACGCGGACACCGACGACGACGGCCTGCTCGACGGCGAAGAGGTGGCGCTGACCACCGATCCGCTGAACCCCGACACCGACGGCGGCGGCGTGCTCGACGGGATCGAGGTCCTGCTCGACGACACGGATCCGCTCGATGGGACGGACGATCTCGACGACACCGACGGCGACGGCCTGTCCGACCCGTCCGAGGGCGTGCTCGGCACCGACCCGCTCGACCCCGACACCGACAACGGCGGCGTGAGCGACGGCGAAGAGGTCGTGATCGGCACGGACCCGCTCGACCCGACCGACGACGCCGACGACAGCGACGGTGACGGCCTGACCGACCCCGAAGAGGAGGATCTGGGCACGGATCCGAACGATCCCGACACGGACGCCGACGGCGTCGACGACGGGGACGAGGTGGAAGACGGCACCGACCCGACGAACCCAGATACGGACGACGACGGCCTGACCGACGGCGAAGAGGACGTGCTAGGCACGGATCCGCTGAACCCGGACACGGACGCCGGCGGCGTGAACGACGGCGAAGAGGTGGACAACGGCACGGACCCGCTCGACGGGACGGACGACGTGCCGGTGGTCGACCCGGTCGACACCGATGAGGACGGCCTGACCGACGACGAAGAGGACGTCCTCGGCACGGATCCGACGAACCCGGACACGGACGCGGACGGCCTGCTGGACGGCGAAGAGGCGGACGACCTCGGCACCGACCCGCTCGACCCCGACACCGACGGCGACGGCCTGCTGGACGGGGACGAGGTGGACGACCTCGGCACCGACCCGCTCGACCCCGACACCGACGCGGGCGGCGTGACCGACGGCGACGAGGTGGCGAACGGCACGGATCCGCTCGACCCGTCGGACGACGTGACGAACGGCGAGCCCGGGACGAGTGGCTTCTACAAGGGCGGCTGCGACAGCACGTCCTCATCGCCGGCCCCGCTCGCGGCGCTGATCGGCCTCCTCGGCCTGCTCCGCCGCCGTCGGTAAGCTGGATGTGAGGGCCGACGGTGCGCGCGCCCCCCCCCCCGCGGCACGCGACAGCGAAACCTCGCGTCAGGTCCCTGGGATCCCCGCTGCCGCGGCGCAGGCTGCGCGCCCTTCGGCGCCTCGAAGGATCGGACCGAGGAAGCCGATCAGCCCGGGTCGTCCATCGCCTCGAGGATCGCCAGCACGCAGCCGGCCTCTTCCCGCAGCCGGTCGCCCCACCGCTCGGCGGGCGTGCGGCCGATGCGCCGTCCGTTCCGGTCGCGTCGGCGGCGCGGAAACACGTCGTGTTCGGGGTGCATCTGGCGAAGCACGCCCGGAACCGCCGCCCCCCGCTCCCGATCGACGCTCAGCGCCGCGTGTGGATCCCGATCCCGGTGCTGTACTTCCCGCGGTATTCGGGCGATCCGCCCGCGCCGTTGGGATGAGCAGAAGATGGTGAAGGTGCTGGCTCTTCGCTTGGTTAGCGCCTGACGCCGGGAGGACGTCATGAGCCGCCTTGTTCTCACGTGAGAACACCGACGAGCGCGCCGACATGTGTCGGATCTGTCCGACGGCCGTCGACGGAAGTCGGACAGATCCGACACCCAAAGACGCCAAAACCACGAACATCCCCTGGCACGGCGCGTGGGATCGCGCCGCGGAATGCTGCTGCCCGCCACCGCGACGCGCTGTTCTACGACACGGACGTGGACGCGCTGCTCGCGCAGGTGCGCGCCGCGCGGGAGGCCGGGGCCGACCTGGCGCGCGCACCGCGCACGTCGCGGCGATCGTCGGCCCGCAGTGCGTGCTATCTTCCCCCACGGAGGCCCCGTGACCGACGACGATCCCTGGCGCAACTACGTCCCGTGGACGCTGTACCTCTGCGGGGCGCTCTACGCGCTGCTCGGGGTCGGCTCGGGCCTCATGCTCCTCGGGCTGGGTGGGGCGGCCGCGCTCGACGACGTCGGCAGCGGGATCATCGTCTGGGTGAACGCGGTCTTTCTGTTCGTCCTCTGCGCCGGTGTCGCCGCGCTGAACCTCGCGGTCGGCTGGGGCTTCGGCCGCGGGCGTCGGTGGGCGTGGTTCGGGGCCGTGATCTTCGGCGGGATCTACGCGCCCTCGATCTGCCTGCCGTTCGGCGCCGTGCTGCTCTACGGCTGCCTCAACGACCGCACGCGACGAGCGTTCCTCGACTGAAGGCTAGGCGCAGCCGGGCTGCCGTCAGCTGATCCTGTGATCATCACCGGACGAGCTGCCAGATCTCCACGCCGAGCCCAACCGCGATGACCGTCCAGCGGACCACCTGCGGGCCGGTCCGCCGGGCGAGCTGCGCGCCGTAGCGCCCGCCGAGGACGGCTGACACCGCCATCGCCGCCGCGAGCGGCCAGTCCACCCGCCGAGCCTGGGACGAGTGCCATCGTGCTGGTCGCGTTCGCGCGTCAGGCCCGCCGCGAGCAGCGCCGGGAACGTCAACAGCGAGCCGCCGCCGGCGACCTCGTTGATCGCGCCCGCCACGAAGGCGGCCACGAGGAGCAGGGCCAGGTTCACTGCTGTTGGAGGGGGAAGTTCCCGAGCTGGGCGAGGATGCCGACCAGCCAGACGGCCGCCGCCACGCCGAGGGGCGCGCCCTCGAAGTCGCCGACCGCGCCGCGGATGATCAGCTGTGTCTGCAGCGGAGCATGATGCAGGAACAACCTTCCGACTGCCGCGCTGAGCATGGCGTTCGGGAGCCTGAGCAGGCACAGGACCGGGGCGATCTCCAGGTGGGCGGCCGGGCCGACGAACAGGAAGACGCCGATGATCATCGGGTGGGAGGCGAGCAGGGCCGCCCAGATCACGTAGAGCTGCATCGGAATAGCCTCCCTCTGGAGGTCCACATGTGGTGGTTGGTGGCGCCCGCGTACGCGACGTGGTCGGTGGCGGTGGTCGATCCCGAGACGCAGGAGGTCGGGATCGCTGGCGCGACCTGTGGCCCGTTCGTCTGGATGATCGCCGAGATCGTCCCCGGGCATGGCGCGATGGCCGCGCAGTACGCGACCTACATGCCCGCCAAGCGCGAGGCGGCCGCGCTGCTGACCGACGGCGCGGCCCGACGAGGCGATCACCGCGATCACCGACGCGGACTTCGACGACAAGCCGGAGCTCCGGCAGTACGGCGTGGCGGCGTTCACCGGGCCCGGCGCGACCTTCACCGGCGCCGACAACGACCAGCCGGCCCTCGGGCTGACCGGAGAGACTTGGTCGGTCCAGGGCAACACGCTGGCGACCGAGGAGGTCGTGCGCGCGGCGGCCGCGAGCCTGGAGGCGATGACGGCGCTGCCGCTGGCCGAGCGCCTGATGCGCGCGATGGAGGCAGCGTCGGCCGAGGGCGGCGACAACCGCTGTGATCCGGCGCAGTCCGCGAAGAGCGCGTTCCTGTTCGTCGCGAGGCCGGACGACGACCCGAAGCGGCCATGGCTGGAGGCGCGCGGGCCTCCGGTAGGGGCCGAGAGCGACGCGAGGGCCGGCAGCGCGGTAGGGGCGCGCGACGAGAAAGGAGAGGTGTGTCCGGGGCGGGCGCATTCGCCGAGAACCCGGGTTTTCGGGGGGCGGCGCGGGGCGCGGACGGGGTGGAGCGGGCTTGAGCGAGGGCGGGCACGCGCGGCGTTGTGGTCGGCTGGGGCTTGGGGTCGGCTCTCGGGGTGCTTGATGCTTCCTATCGCTGGTGTCCAACCCCCGAATGCGGTATGGATCCGACCACGCCATCTCCTCGCGCTCGCCTCGGAATCTGCCATGTCCGGACTCAGCCAGAGCACCGTTCGCCCTGCCACCACCGCCGCCCCTGCCACCACCGCCGAGCCAGCGTCGACCACACCCGATCAAAACACGGTTGGCAACGCGGCGATCGCGAGTCAGATCAGCGGGACCTCGGCGGCCCCGGATTACAACCCGGAGTTCTGGAACACCGGCGACGTGAAGCGATCCAACAATTGCTATTCCTACGCCGTCAACGACCTTGATGGCGGGGCCTACGGCGTCGGCTCGACGCCCGGCGCAGCCGCCGGAAAACCCGCCCAGGCGGCCGACGGTGGCCCGGCGCTGATCGCCGCCTGTGTCGCTGACGGGCTGATCCTCGCCGCGGGGGACGGCACGCTCGCTGAGCACGCGCCGGCCCCACCCGCACCGCCCGAGGGCCACTATCTGGTCGCGCTGTACCTCGACCCGAAGGAGGGCGAGGGCGACTTCACCGACTACCACTGGTACCGCCGCGACTCCAACGGAAAATGGAGTCACAAGCAGGGCCGTCAAGCGGTGTCCAACCAAGACTTCGCGCACAACGAGATCGGCAACCTGTCGACGGCGGACACCGGAACATACCTGTGGTGCGCCTATTTCTTCATCCCGCAGCAGGGGATCGACACTGAATTTGCGTTCCAGCCGAGCCCCAGCGCGGGGTAGGCGACGGCGCTCCGGCTCACGGTGCGGGTACCACCCGCAACTCCTTGAACCCGGTGGCATCATCCACCGCGCGCTCAAACCGCAGCCCCGGCAGCTCGACGAGAACCACTTCCGCAGTGGTGTAAACGCGGGTTCCCTGTATGAGATGGCCCCCCAAGACCGCACCGCGCGCGTCGGCCACCGCCAGATGCAAGTGCGCACCGTCCGGGCCGATCGTCCCCACCAGCGAGACGATTTCGCGCCGGCCCGGTAAGGCGGTCGCCTCCGGCTGGTCGGCGAATCGCAGCGTGACCCCGTCCACACTACCGACTGCCGATCCGATATAAGCTGCCGAAAATCTAGACTCCCGCGCGACGGCCTCAATTCGATCGCGGAGGTCATCGCCCGGGTGCAGGCGAACGACGGTGGCCCGTACCCCCGAGACGATCGGCGCTGCGGCGGCCTCTGGAACCTCGGCAGCGAGCGCGCGCGCGCCGCTCCGACGACGGGCTCCCTGCGGGGGGCTCGCCCGCGGCCGACAAGCCCAGCGTCCAGCTCGGGCTGCGGGCGAACGCGGCCCAGTTCGCCCTGCTCGTCGGCGTCAACGCGCTGGTCGGCGCGACGATCGGCCTCGAGCGCAGCATCCTTCCGGCCCTCGCCGAGGAGGAGTTCGGCCTCGTCGCCAGGACCGCGACGCTCTCGTTCATCGCCGTGTTCGGGGTCAGCAAGGCGCTCACGAACTACCTCGCCGGACGGTTGTCCGACCGCGTGGGGCGCAAGGCCGTCCTCGTGGGCGGCTGGGTGGTCGCGCTGCCGTTCCCCTTTCTGCTGATGTGGGCGCCGTCGTGGGGTTGGGTGCTGTTCGCGAACCTGTTTCTGGGGGTCAGCCAAGGGCTCACGTGGTCCACCACGGTGGTGATGAAGATCGACCTCGCCGGGCCCGCGCAGCGCGGACTCGCCATGGGGCTGAACGAGTTCGCGGGGTACCTCGCCGTCGCCCTCTCGGCGCTGCTCACGGGCGCCATCGCGGAGTCCACGCACCTGCGACCCGAACCCTTCTGGCTCGGCGTCGTGTTCATTGGCTTGGGGCTGCTCGCGTCGATTCTGTTCGTCCGCGAGACCCACCACCATGCCGCGCACGAGGCACGCGGCCACATCGGCGGCGAGGCCGTCCTCTCTCAGCGCGCCGTCTTCGCCCGCGCGACCTGGGCCGACCCGAACCTGTCGGCGGTCAGCCAGGCCGGGCTCGTCAACAACCTCAACGACGGGATGGCCTGGGGCCTGTTCCCGCTGATCTACGCGGGCGCCGGCCTCGACCTCGCCGCGATCGGCGCGCTCGCGGCGATCTACCCGGCGGTGTGGGGGCGCGCGCAGCTGGTCACCGGCGGGCTGTCGGATCGCATGGGGCGCAAGGGGCTGATCGTCGCCGGGATGTGGGTGCAGGCCGTCGGCATCGGGGTGGTGGTGCGGTCGCACGGCTTCGCGGGCTTCGCGAACGGCAATGTGCTGCTCGGCCTCGGCACCGCGATGGTGTATCCGACCCTGCTCGCGGCGATCGGCGACGTGGCCCACCCGTCGTGGCGGGCGTCGGCGGTCGGGGTGTACCGGCTGTGGCGCGACCTCGGCTACGCGGTCGGCGCGCTGCTCGCCGGGCTCGTGGCCGACGCCTTCGGGCTCGACCCCGCGGTCTGGCTCGTCGCCGCGCTGACCTTCGCCGCGGGCGTGGTGGTGTGGGTGCGGATGAACGAGCCAAGGCCGCCGTGAGGCTTGACAGAGACCGCAGGCCCTCCTAGGGTCTCGACCACATCGTGCCAGCGACACGGCGCGGAGAGAAAGAGCGGATCATGCGGACATATGGAACGGGCTGGGTGGTGGCGTTGGCGTTGGCTGGCTGCGAGGGCGAGGTCGCACCGAGCGCCCTCATCGCCCTCACCGACGCGGGCGAGGCCTGTCCCGCTGGGGGCGTGCTCGTGCAAACGGGGCTCGACGAGGACGGCGACGGCACCCTGGACGCCGCCGAAGTCGAAGCCTCTGAAGCCATCTGCGACGGAGTCGGGGCGACGGGTCCCGCCGGCGCGACCGGCCCGACGGGCGAGGACGGCGCGCCGGCCCTGGTGTCCGTGAGCGAGGAGCCCGCGGGCGTGAACTGCGCGACGGGCGGCACGCGCATCGACGCCGGCGTCGACGCCGACGCTGACGGCGCGCTGGACCCGAACGAAGTGACCTCCACCAGCTACCTGTGCGACGACGCGCCGGTCGCCCTGCGCATCGAAGCCGAGCCCGCGGGCGTGAACTGCCCGAACGGCGGCACCGAGATCGCCTCGGGCACGGACGACAACGCGAACGGGACCTTGGACGTCGGCGAAGAGGACGAGGTCTTGTACGTCTGCGGCGGAGACGATGCCCTCCTGCGCGTGACCGAAGAGGCGCCCGGCCCCAACTGCGCCGATGGGGGCGTGCAGGTCGACGCCGGGCTCGACACCAACGCCGACGGCAACCTGCAGACGAGCGAGATCACCAGCACCGCCTACTTGTGCGCCGACGCCTCGAGCTTCACCACCACCACCACGACCACCGGAGCGGCGATCCAGGCCTACGCGGCCTTCTTCGGCGCCCAGTTTGGCGTCGACGCGGCCGGCAATGTCGCAGGCTTCACCGACAGCGTCTACGGGACCGCCTCGGATCCGTCCGCCGTCATCATCCTGGTCGACGCCACCTATACCAGCCAATGTGCGGTGGTCGTCTCCAACCCGAGCGCGGTGAACAGCGCCTGGGATCCGAGCGCCCTGCTGGGGTGGGAGATGCCCGCGGCGACAAACACGCTCAGCTTCTCCGACTGCGACGGCTGGGAGGTCTTCGGCGGCAACGACGCGGCGACCCTCTTCCTCGCCCTCGATTACCAGTTTGGCCTCGGACGAATCGACCCGAGCGTGGCGTCGTTCATCGACAGCTACCCGGGGTACTACTACGACTCCACCACCGCGGTGGGCCTCTCGTTCAACCTCCCCGGCCTGACCTACTACCCGACCGCGATGTCCGCCGTCGGCTACGACGCCGACGCCACGCTGGCCACCGACTTCTCCGTGCTGCTGTCTCCCGCGCAGATCTTCGTGGGCGGCGCCGTGGCATCGGGCGTCTATGTCAACAACAACTACCTGGGCCTGCTCGCCTACTGACGACCGGTCCGGTCAGCGCCGGGTGCGGATCCCGAGCCCGGTGCTGTTCTTTCCCCGGTAGTCCGGCGATCCGCCCGCCCCGTCGCGCACCGCCGCCCCGGACCCGCCGTCGTACTTGACCACCGCGTCGAGGCCAAACCCGGTCAGATCGCGCTGCATCGACGCGCCGCTCTTCTCGTGCGCCACCAACGCGAAGGCCTCGCCGTCGCGGATCCCCACGAGCACATGCTGGGTGGTCCGCATCTGCTGGGCCTGGATGCCGCCGCCGCCCTGGTCGAACTGCTGCCGCCCGCGCAGGTCGGCGTCGCCGACGGCCTTCCCGTTCTCCACCAGCAGCGCGCCGCCGCCCATGAAGTCGCGGACCGGGTTGCCCGGCGCGCCGAAGGTCGCCTGGACCTGCTCGTTCGTCCGCCCCTCCGCCCGACCGACGACGATCGACCCGTCCTGAAGCACCGCCATGCCGCCGCGACCCGTCGCCTTGGCGTGACCCTGCGTGTCCATCTTGCCGTCCCGGACGATGGGGCCCGCGCTCTGCACATAGTCGGTCGTGAAGGTGCCCGAGAGCACCGCGTCGTAGCCTTTGCCCCCGAGCGGCTGCTGCGACAAGGGCGCGTCCGGGGCCTTCTTCGCGCCGGCGTAGAGGACGTCGACGGCCGCCATCGGGTAGACGGTGTAGCCGGCGCGCGACAGCCCCGCGAGGTCGAGGGGCGGGCGGGCGTTGCTGTCGACCCCGGGGCGCTGGCTGTTGCGCGGGGTGAGCTTGGACGGGGGGACGGCTGGCGCTGGGGCGGCGGGGCGCGCCGCGGGCTTGGCCGGGGCGGGCGTTGTCCCCGGGGCAGCGGACTTGGCCGGAGACGCCGCGGTTCCCGCGGGCCCGCTGCAGGACGCGCCGAACAGGCCGAGCACCGAGTCACACGCCTGCACCAGCGGGTTCGCCACCAGCTGCGCGAGCTGCTCGGCGTTGCTCCCCAGCGCCGAGAGCACCGAGGCCGACTGTTCTGGGGCCGCGGCCTGCGCGGCAGGGGCTGGGCTGGGGCGAGCGTGGGCGCGCGACATGGCGACTCCGGGTGGACGCGGTGAGGGGTCCACTCCATCGCAAGACCTACCACCTTCGCCACCTCCGGCGCAAGTTCGCCTTCGAGGACGACTCACCGCTGCGGACATCCCGCGAGCCGGCCGTCGGCGTTCGTCGGAATTGCAGCCGCACGATCGCGGACCCACGCCCACAGGTCCTCGTCGATCGCGGCGATCAACTGGGCGGGCTCGTGGCTGACCCCCGCGGCCTCGAGGTGGCGCACCGTCCCCCCGGCCGCGCGCAGGGCCGCGGTCAGGTTGCGCGCCGCCGGGGCCATCGGGTCCGTGTCGCCAGTCGCGACCAGCCAGGGAAGGCTGGCCACCACGCCCGGCGCGGCCTCGCGGGCCAGTCTGAGGGGACTCTGCGCGGCAAAGGCCGCGGGATCGCCGGCGTGCACATCGCGCAGGATCGCCGCGCGCAGCGCCGGTGACGCCTGGGCGCGCGGGCCGTCGAAGGCCTCGTCGAGGGGGCCGGGCGCGAGCGCCATCGCGGCGCCGAAGCGGTCGGGGTGGCGCAAGGCCAGCCGCGCCGTGCCGTAGCCCCCCATGCTAAAGCCGGCGAGCCACCTCGCTTCGCGGGCCGGGAGCGTCGGCGCGTGCGCGTCGACATAGGGCAGGACCTCGTCCAGCAACACCCGCTCGACCGGCGCGCGGCCGTCGGCGGCGTCTGTCCACAGGTGGTGGGTCAGACCATTCGGAAAGACGACAATGACGGGCGGGATCCGTCCCTCGGCGGTCGCGCGCCGCACGGCCGCCGCCACCATCGGGGCCCCCGTCGTCCCCCCGCCCGTGCCGTGGAGCCACACCAACACGGGGAAGCAGCGCGCCGCGTCGGCGGTCGCGGCGTCGGGGAGCGCCAGGTCCACGCTGACCGGCCCGCCCACCGCGGCGCTGTCGATCACCCACCGGGTGAGCGTCGGATCGCCGGTCGGTGGCAGCACCCACACCGGCGCAGCGGGCGCGGCGGCGGGGGGTGCGGCCGCCAGCAGCGCGAGCCCCACCCCGACCCCGCCGATGGTTCGCAGCCAAGCCCCTCGCGAATGCACGTCCGTCATGCCACACACTAACGCGGCGACACGCGATCGGGCCGTGGCCGCTCGACGCAAACCCGCCCTCGGAGGCCCCTGTGACCCGCTGGATTCCCCTGCTCCTCGCCCTCGCAGCCTGCGGCGACGACCCGTCCGCCGACGCCACCCC
>Ga0164294_10006445_pt1 | contig 10051 bp, 7 predicted proteins | sample GEODES005metaG_FD_111479 | JGI IMG/M metagenome (GOLD analysis project Ga0164294, IMG submission 111479) | Oligotrophic lake water microbial communities from Sparkling Lake, Wisconsin, USA - GEODES005 metaG | ecosystem: Environmental > Aquatic > Freshwater > Lake | place: USA: Sparkling Lake...
ACTGTATCAAGTGGTTATTTTTCTCGTTTCTCCTTGTCATGGGAAGGTGGTGGAACACCATCCACTCGTTTAAAAGATTGGCTTGATCCCATTTTATCTGATTCCATGCAAATCATGGGGTTAGATAACCCTCTGGTAGAAAATGGAAAGGTTGCTGGCGTGATATATACGGAAACTAATACGCCAATCCCAAACACAAACGTGCTGTTAATTGGGGATAATGGTTTTTCCGTCTCTACCGTTTCTGATGCTCAAGGAAATTATTCTTTTTCCGGTTTATCAACGGGTAAAAATTATATCTTGGATTTTGCCAAATCTAGCTCAATATTAAATGGTTTGTCCACTTTTGATTTATTGCAGGTCCAGAAGCATATTCTCAATAGGGAAATCTTAAAAAGTCCATTTAAAATGCTGGCCGCCGATGTGAATAATTCAGGGAGTATTTCCACCTCAGATCTTATTTTATTAAAACGTGCGCTTTTGGGATTAACAACCAGTTTTGAAAAAGTGCCGATCTGGCAATTTATTCCATTTGAAAATGGATTTATGAATATTGCTGCCCCTCTTCTAGGGCTCAACTTAAATGCCTTTATGGTTCAAAATCTTCAATTCCCCATTCTTGATAAAGATTTTATTGGTGTAAAAGCAGGGGATATAAACAATTCTGCCTCAGTAAATGAATAATTTAATCATTTATTTCCCCAGCACCAATAATTATTTCATAAGCAGGCGACTTTTGAATAAGAAATCGTCTCATAAATATGAAAATAGATTACTCCATTTTAATCCATTTCTCTATTTGAGCATACCCTTTTTCATTCTGCCATAATATAATATATAAACCAGGCACTACGTCTCTGCCAAGCCTGATATTTTCCTGACCCTCAACCTTAATTTGCTGTTGTAATTGACCATTTTGATTATAAAGTGCTATGGTTCCAGTCCTATTTTGTTCTTTTTCATCAAATTGTATCATCGCTTCCAATTTTCCTGGATTAGGATAAACACGGAAAGCTTTATGTTTAAAAATAGGTTGGAGGCTAGTCTGAATGGATGGTTCGATGCTAAAGTTATCAATTCCTGCTTCCACTAAATGGGCACTTGTACCCAGATCGCCAACGATAAAATGAAGGTTATTTTTTGTTCCTGTTTTTATCTTTTTTTGAATATCATTAATGACAAGCGTCTTCCAGTTTGGGGTATTTTCAAATTGTTTATGAAGTAGTATGGAATCACCTAAGCCATTGGTGGCATAAATAAATAAGGTATCATTTGGTGTGGAACTACCTCCTGAATTAAAAAACCATAAATCCACACTTAAATTGAGTTGTACATTAGGAGCAAAAGTCATTGCAGGCGAATGCAATTGCGTTATACCATTGTCTATGTCCCCAACGCCTGGATCACCGCCTATATTTCCAGTTACAAAAGCATTGTTGCCTTCGTCATTTGGACTATCATTAAATGGTGCTGAAATCAGATTATTATATTTGGTACCAATAGGAGTGCCTCTTTCCCATTTACCAACTGTTGAAGTATTTGTAATGGTCCAGCCTAAGTCAAAATTGAAATTATCAAAATATCCTGTGAAAAGCTTTTCATTAACATTTTGATTGGAAGGAAGGGTAATATTTTTAAAAATCAAAGGTTTAAAACCCCATTTTCCTGCTGAAAATTGATAGGTTGAAGGAAAGAGATTTGTTAACGAAAATGATCCATTTTCTAACGTTTTTGAATTTGTCGATAAAATGCCTTCTGTGAATAAGCCCACTTCTGCATTTGAAACAGGTAAACCAGATTCATTTGAAATAATCCTTCCAACGAGGTTTGAAGTAGCCATTTGCTTTAAATAAATAGTATCATTTTTTATTGAAAATGAATTTGAGAGTAGCTTAGATGTTCTTTTTGTTTCAAAACCATTTTTGCTTACCACAAGGCTAATCATGCCAGTTTCCGGGGTCCCCGTTTTAAAGCGTCCAAAACCGTCGGACAGTATTTCTCTACTAATTAATCCTTCAAGAATAACTTTAGCCCCATTTACAGGTGTTTTCGTGACTGAATCAAGTACTATACCCTCAAAACGAGCCGCCTTTGTGTAATTTGGTTGATAAATAAAAAGGCCGTTATCCATATCACTGGCAAGAATTAGACCAGAAGGGAGTAATGGATAAGCGCCCCAGCATCCATTTCCTCCTTTTGTGGTTCTACCAATGCCTATTTCTATCATATTGGACGGGTCAGAAACATCTGCTACTGAAACACCTTCGTCATACCAGGAGGTTACAATAAAACTTCCTTTAGCATTTTTAATAAAATGGGTATTGTGGGGCAGGGAGTTTTGGTTTAGTAAAACGGGTGGACGAAAACTTTGTAATAATTTTATATCAAAAGGATTTCCAACGGAATAGGCATCGACTTTACCCTGTGGTTTTTCGTCGGTGGTAAACAGGTATTTATGGTCATCAGACAACCAAACATTATGTGTAAATCGAGTAGTGGTAGGTTGCGTAGCTAATTTGACAATATTTTTTTTATCCTTTATATGATAAATTGAAAAATTACCTGCATATATTTCAGCGCTATATAAGGTATCGTTACGAACATAATTGGCGTGGCTATAAATAGCATCTGCGGCACCGACGAAAATGGGTTCCTCAGGATTATTATTTAAATCGTATATTAAAACGCCGCCAGATTGTGGGGAGCAGCCTGATAAGTACATAAAACCTTTTTCATCAATCCATAAAGTATGACAGTTACCAACACTGCCGGGATTAACGGGAGTAGGTGCAGGTAAACGGCTATATTTATACGTGATTTTATTGGGAGCTTCTGCCATATTAATAATCAGCACCCCTTGATTTCCTTGGTCAGCGGTTACATATATATGATTTTTATAAGATTTCATATCTCTCCAAATGGAGGTATTTCCTGGAATAAAAGTATCTCTTTTTGGATTTTTTGGATCTTTTAATGAATAAATGGCCGTTCCCGTTGTAGTACCTAAAATGGCATATTCAAGGCCATCTTTTCCAACAAATCCCCAAATGTCATTATATTGATTATACTCATCAGTTTGACTTAACTTTAACAAATTAATATCTGAAGACCCGTATGAATTTTGATATTTAATTACCTGCTGAGCGTAAAATATGGAAGGGATTAAAACAAGGATTAGGGCTAGTGATTTTTTCATTTTATTATTTTAAAAGAATTACGGCTAAAGTAATTCTTGAGGTGCAAGTTAATTGGTTTTTTGCATTGCAAATATCTATTTGCCATACCTGTATGGTTTTACCAATTCGTATTGGCTTTACAGTGCCAGTAACAGGAGGTTCGCCCTCTTTTACTGCTTTTAAATGGTTAGCATTTATTTCTACACCAACAATTGTATGTGTATTTAAATTTTCCAGACATAAAGTACCTGCAAAACTACCTAAGGATTCTGCTAATGCAACACTTGCTCCACCATGTAAAATTCTAAAGGGTTGAACGGTTCTATGATCAACTGGCATAGAGGCTTTAATAAAATCAGGGCCAATTTCTACAATTTGAATACCTAAAGTGTCCATGAGCGTATTCCTGCCCATTTCATTTATAACGGTTTCGTTTATGGGTTGTTTCCAGATCATTTTGAGTTTTTTTCATTAAAGGTATGGCTCTGCAAGTTATTGAAATATATAATGAAAGATTTTATTTTCCTCTTTAAACATTAAAACAAAATACTTTGTTATGACTTCACTCAAATTTTCAACCTTTAAAAATTCAAAATCGGTGAACCTACTGTATGAAAATGCCTGTGAATTTTTAAGTTTGTTTTATAAAGAATCAAACCTTCCCCATTTAAAAGAAAGGTTGATGGAGGTTGCGGATGAAATTAACGAATCAGGTACATATACTCAAACCATAGATGAAATTGAGTTTGGGGTTTCTGTCGCCTGGAGGAATAGTAATAGATGCATTGGAAGGCTTTTCTGGAAATCAATTAAAATAGTTGACTGCAGAAAGGTAAAGACGGTTGACGAAATTAAAATGGCCGTATTTAATCATTTAGAAATGGCTTATGGTAATGGAAAGATTAAGCCTTTTTTAACTTTATTCGCACCGGAAAACAAAAATGGTTTTGCTCCATTACGAATTTGGAATAATCAACTAATTAGATATGCTGCCTACAGATCTGAAGGCAAAATTTTAGGTGATCCTGCACAACTCGAATTTACTGATAAATGTCTTGAACTCGGATGGATTGGCCGAGGTACTGAATTTGATGTTTTACCTATCGTTTTTCAATTTGAGGGTGAAAATCCTGCTTTTTTTGAAATTCCGTCTCATTTAATTAAAGAAATTCCTATTTCTCATCCAGATTTACCATGGTTTAGCCCATTAGGATTAAAATGGAATGCATTACCTGTTATTTCAGATATGGTTCTCGAAATGGGTGGAATTCATTATCCTGCAGCACCATTCAATGGCTGGTATATGGTAACTGAAATTGGAGCGAGAAATTTAGGCGATATTAACAGGTATAATAAACTTCCCTTAATCGCAGAAAAAATGGGTTTAAACATTGGGGGTAAAGATTTATTCTGGAAGGATAGGGCTATGCTTGAATTAAATTATGCCGTAAAATATTCTTTTGAAAAAGCTGGGGTTTCTATGACCGATCACCATGAAGCCTCAACACAGTTTATGAAATTTATAGCGCAGGAAAATAAACTTGGCAGGGAGGTGATGGCAGATTGGGTTTGGATTGTTCCTCCGGTTTCTGGTTCAACATTGGAGGTATTTCATACTAATTTTGAAAACAAAGTACTAAGTCCTAACTTTTATTATAATACGCCTGCTTGGAAAAAGGTCGATATTCAAACTTCAAAAAAGTGCCCTTTTCATATATTTTCTAAAAAATGAAATGAGGAATACATCATGTGACGTATTCCTCATTGAAAGGGAGACTTTCTTATTTAGATACAGCCAAAGAATAAATGACTAATCCAAATCCAATTTTGTTTACAGCATCACCAATGTTATAGATAATGTCTAATGACTCTAATGGTAAAACACCGTCTAACCAACCACCAGGAATGGCCATGTAACCAATTGGATAGATTGCCCAACCAACTAATACGAACCAACCTAATGTTTTGAATGCACCTTGTAATGCTGGATCATTTGAGTTTCCAGCCAATTTCTTAGCTGATCCTAACCATACTTCATAAAGAATACCTACGTATCCGATAGTTGAAATGAAACCCCATAATACTGACTGCTCACGGTAAATAGTTTCACCTAAATAACCAGCAATCAACATTAATAATGAGTAAGCAATCATCTTCCATAACAATGATACAGTAGCACCAAATGCCTTTAAGATTAAATAGAACTCAACGCACATTAATGGTACAGTTAAAATCCAGTCGATGTAACGGAAAGAAGTAGGAGAAGTACCATTTTCTGCCCAAAATGAGCGCATGTAGAAATAATGTACTGCTGCAATTCCCGTAATCAAACCAGAAATTAACAATGAATCTTTCCATTTTCCTGATACATTGGTCATTTGAACAAAAAAGAATACCGTTGAAGCTAACATCGCCATTGAGCCAATGAAAAATGTAAAGCCAACATAATCACCTTCTTTTAAGGTTGCAAGAAACAGGTTTGAAAAGTTTTGTAATGCATCCATAGCAAAATTTATTTAAGTTGTTAAAAAATTACGTTGTTAATGTGAAAAGTTTTTTCCTCCTAAACGAAGATATAATAAATCCATCATAATCATGTGTGGTAAGGTTATTACTGCTATAAAACTAAACAAAAGAGCAAGCCCTTGGTTCACGGAAATGTAATCTCCTGAAAATTGAAAAGCCAAAAAAAGTCCTAAAAGGGCAATCAATGAAAATGGAAATATTTCACGGACATATTTTCCTAAGTTATAATTTTCTCTGGTGGTTTTGAAAAAGTTGATCTGATCCTCAATAGAAGGAATAGCGTGCCATAAGGTAAAATATATCGCGAAGCCTATCCATAATGGACTGTAGTAAAAAAGACCAAATAAAAGGAAGACATTCAATATTTCAATTAATCCGTCTTTGAGATTTATATGCTTGCTTACCATAAGGATTACCCAATGTATAATCATCAAAATTCCAGTTGAAATAGCTAGTTTATTTCCTAATTTATCAGATATTACAAAAAAATCAGGGTTTTTCGTTAGCGTTTGTATCACAGGTAGTGCTGTTTCAATATGAGCAAAAATAGGGGTTAATAAAACAAAACTACCAGACAAGAAAATGGAAATTAACTTAACAAATTTTGATTCAATAGGGGATATATACACATTTGATTGACCAAAGTGATAAATTGATATCAAAATGAATAACCCCAGTGAAAATGTTGGAAATAAATACCAACAACAAACATACAACAAAATTAATCCTATGTATGATGAGAAAAATAAAGTACTCTTCTCGTTTTTTTCATCAACCCTTTTATTAATTAAATTGAAAAAAAGTAAATGATCGTTTGCCCCATGGGGAATGCCTATCAATACAATTAATACTAAAGCTACCACAAGAGAACTTGAAACAAATAATTCATGTTTAATTAAACTCAGCATGATTATAATCAAGGTGAATAATTGAACCATTAATTGAATTCTAGGATTTCTCATTGATTACCTTATGGTTTGATAAATGGGAGAATAAATTTTATACTTAGTTCTTCGCGGCAAGTATATTTCAATCAATGCACTAATAAACACCTTTATAGGTAAGGTTGAAAATATTTTCATTTCACCAAAAATGCTCGTCTTTTCCGATAAAAAGGTCAGTATGGATCCAATGTTGTTTCCTTTAAATAAAGCAATGAAAATAGCTGATTTATTAATTTCCTTTTTTTGAAGCAAATGAAGTAAAATGGTGTCGTAAAATGAAAATCTGTTTTGAATCTTCTTTTTATAGAAAGGTAAATTACCTGATCGAATGGATTTGACTATCTGGTCCACTTGTTTTTGGATAAGGGAAAAAGCAAATCCAGTACTTGGTTTTAAAGCACCTCCGACAATACCTATGGGAATTATATGAGTATGGGTAGTATCTGGGTGTATAAACTCCATTGGAATAACACCCTTTTCTTTTTCTACAATGGTGAATTTTTCGATTTGTAGTCTTTCTTGAATATACTTTTTAATTTGTTCGTCATACGCTTCATCAGCCAATAATTGCTTTGAAAAAATAGTATATTCAATGAGCGCTTCCTTTTCAGAATAGGGTAGAACATAAAAAAATCGGACATCCTGATGCTGCTCCGTTCTGAAATCCATGAATGTTGCTGTATTTTTTTCGAATACAGCTTTTTCCGTTTTCACAAACCATCCCTGAAAATGTTGTTTTAAAGCAGAATAGGAAGATTTGCTTTGGGAATGACCAACACTAATTGAGGTTGAGTTGAACAAATAATTACAATGAAATTTTTGTGTTTTTGTCTCTAAACAAGCGCCAGTGTCAAGCCCATATATACGTTCAATATTTTCTTCAATGATGTCTATATTTTTTGCATTTTTCAGCATTTCATAACTGTATTTGTAAAAATCTCCAGATTTTACCCCAATATAATTAAATGGAAGGATTTTTTCCTTCTTTTCATAATTATCTGAATAAAAGGACAGATTTTGCCAAATGGTAGTAGGGAAAGGTATGGGAGAGGTGCCGGGTGTATCCCAAAAGCACCAAGTTTTATCTTGGTTTGTATGTATATAGTTGTCTATCAATAATATAGATTGATTAATATTTGCTTTTGATAACGCCGTTGCCAGACTTAACCCAGAACATCCTGCACCAGCTATGACGAAATCATAAAATTTCATTTAATAAGGTTTTTAAGTTTAGACAAAAATTTCTTACTTATGTTCAATATTAACTAAAAAAATTTTAAAAATTTAATTTTGGGGAATTTAATTAAGTAAAAAAAAATTACTCAAAATAAAATCGTGTTTGAATCTTCCCATTTTGTCCATTTTTCTGCATTATTAAACCAGGTTAATTGTCTTTTTGCATATTGTCTTGTGTGCTGTTTTATTTTCAGAATGGCTTCTTTAATTTCATACTCATTTGAAAAATATTTGAATAGTTCTGTATAACCTACGGTTTGTAAAGCTTTTAATCCTTTGAACGCTTGAAGAGTGTGAACTTCGTCTATTAAGCCGTCTTGTATCATTTTATCTACCCTATCATTTATTTTTTCATAAAGTATAGCTCTCGGGGGACTCAAATAAAAGCAATGAGAATCAAAAAATCTATCCACTTTTTTTCCAGTTCTGTAGTTTGAGAAAGGATTTCCGGTTTCTCGAAAAATACTGATAGCTCTGATGAGACGTACCGGATTATTTTGATCTACTATTTGGAAATAATTTGGGTCAACCTGTTGTAGTTGCCCTTTTAAATAATCTAAACCTTTTTCAAGATATTCTTTTTGCAGCTGAGTAATGATCTCAGGACTTACTGGTGGGAAAGAATCAATACCTTCAAGCATGGCCTTAAAATACAATCCACTGCCTCCTACGGCAATTAAAATGTCGTGATGTTTAAATCTGTCTTCCAATAAAGTCATGCTTTCTTTTTCAAACAAGCCAATATCATAAGGATCATGAATAGAAATATGATCAATAAAATGATGTGGAACCCTGTTTTGTTCCTCCTGAGTGGGTTTGGCCGTCCCGATGTTCATCTCCTTGTAAAATTGCCTGCTATCCACAGAAATAATTTCTGAACGATATTTTTCAGCAAGTTTTATTGCCAGGGCAGTTTTACCCGAAGCAGTTGGACCTCCGATACAAATCAATATTTTATTTTCTGCCATAAAAATTTAAAAGTACCTTTATAATCAATTAATGAAGGTAAACATTCTAAATAACAGGTTGAATTTTATGCTCTACTTTTTTCTAAAACCTTTGGTTCAGGTAGCCCTCAAAGTTTACTTCCGGAATATTTTTTTATCCGGATTAAAAAATTTGCCGCACAATAAGCCATATCTCATAGCAATGAACCATCCAACGGCTTTTCTTGAACCTGTTATTATGGCAGCAAATATCAATAAGCCTATACATTTTCTTGGAAGAGGCGATCACTTTAATAAACCTTTCCATCGTTTTCTTTTGAATCAGGCTAAGATGATTCCTGTTTTTAGGCAAAAGGAATCGGGTTTCGGCTCTTTAAAAAATAATTATGATACTTTTTCTCGCTGTTATGAATACATTTCAAAGGGTGAATTAGTAGCTTTATTTCCTGAAGGAAGAACGGAACACGAGAAAAGATTAAGACCTTTACAAAGGGGAGTGGCAAGAATAGCTTTCGGTACTTTAACCCATTTTCCCCATTTAGACGATTTATATATTGTTCCCGTCGGTGTAAGTTATGCTGATGCTATGTCTTTTAGAACGACAGCGGTACTTCATATTGGTGAGCCCATGTCGGTTAGAAATTATTTTGATGATGGGATATCTCCAGATCACCAAAGGTTACTTACAGATTTAGCCAGTCGATTAAATGAATATATGGTTATCATCGATAAGGTGGAGGATGAGGAACTGATAGAAACTTGCCTTACTATGGCACGAAATACTCGAAATTACACCTTTTTTAAGGTGTATCATTTTGATACCTCTCTTTTAACCATGGAAAGAAATGTGGCTCAATTTTGGAATGAGGAAGCAAGCCAAAGTCTGAAAGATAATACAAAATTAAAGATTAGATCCTACCTGGATTTATTAGAAAAACACAATCTTAGTGAAAAGGTTATTTCATCACGAATTACAACTTCCTGGGTTAGCTTCTTTCCCATTTTTCATCTTACCTCTTTTATTGGAACTATTTTTGTTTTTCCAATGACTTATTTTGCAGATTGGGTAGTCAAAAAGAAAATAAAACACTTGTCGTTCAAATCTCCCGTTCGATTCGGTGCAGCTTTTGGAGTGTCCTTACTATATCTAATTATTACCATTATTCTTTCAGCTTATTTGTCTGTTTTAGTCATACCCATAACACTCTCCCTGGGATTAATG
>Ga0164294_10006447_pt1 | contig 10046 bp, 8 predicted proteins | sample GEODES005metaG_FD_111479 | JGI IMG/M metagenome (GOLD analysis project Ga0164294, IMG submission 111479) | Oligotrophic lake water microbial communities from Sparkling Lake, Wisconsin, USA - GEODES005 metaG | ecosystem: Environmental > Aquatic > Freshwater > Lake | place: USA: Sparkling Lake...
ATCACTGGAACTGAGCCCTTGAAGAACTGCGAGAATGTCAGACATACTCGCAGAGCCCGTAGAGTTTGTAGAGCCCGTCGCGTTTGAAAGCGATATACTATGATCTGGTGTAGCCATTCAACAGTTGTCATATATTATTATATATTAATTTTTTACTTCAATTTTATTCATAACCAATCTCTTTGAGGCAGAGACGGTGCAAACTGTCTTTCAACGGAAGGCATCCAGCGATTAAATTGTGAATATGACCAAAAAGATTTATTATCTTGATCCGCCACACCCTGCTTTGCAAAGTAAGGATCATTGGTACCCTGATCAAAGATCTGTATGGATGGGTTGGGAGGAATCCATCCTGCGCGAACAGCAGAATCAATCGAAGTACCGTTATCCGCATCCGCCCACTGTTCTTTTCGTGCTTTTGGGCGTAATTCTGTAATATCCCACTTATTGTCTCCTGATTTTTCTACCACTGGTTCATACTCCTTGTCAGATGCAAACAGTTTCTTCACTAATCGTCCAATCATACTTGTTTCCTCCTCTTCTTCATTCTTTGCCACTTGAGGAGCTTTATAAGAGTTTAACATGCGTCGTTCATTCTGTTCCCGTTCATCTGTATTGGGGGGAAAGAGACCATCTCCCATCATATTTTTGAAAAATGTTCCTGATTTTGGTTCGCGATAGACATTATCCAACCGTCCTGCCACAAAGGCATCTTCTTGTGCCGCTTTGGCTTCGGAATTAAACGGTAATTGTGCCCAATCCATTTTATACTTGTTAGTCAAATCGTTGATGACGGCAGTGGACATAGCCCCATGACGAGAGTCTCGTTCATTTTCATAGACTTGGGTACGATCATAGTCTTCGACACTATTGATGGGTGTTTGATCCCAAGGACGATCTACATCGGATTCCGTGACCACACGAGTGGCATTTTGTTGGTTGACTCCATTGGGACCAATCGCATTCACCCCTAGCCCTCCCAACACTCCTTCCACTGGTGATCTGAATTGTTTTACTTGGGGAGGAATGCATAACTTTCCAAGGGAATATTGATCGGCTAATGCACTGGTGTATTCCGATAGGTTTTCAAAGGTTTGATCTCCCGGTTGGACATGAATCTTTCCATCGGATCCTCGTTTTGCATCTGTAAAACAACCGGGAGCTTGTTCTGATGTAAAACTTTCTACTGATGTGGTTCCTGTCATAAGAATCAATCCAAACACAGGAACACATAACAGTAGTAAAGCTGCCAATAAAAGAAGAACATAGTTCTCTTTTGCAATTTTTCGTACAGATGCTACAAAAGATAATAGAAATATTGTAATCCCTCCGAGTGCCCCGTAGGTGATATATCCTATTGTAGCTGGGTCCATCCCTCTGTTCTTCTTATCTCTTTTTTTCACTCCCCACAATAAGGATGGCTCGTCAGACTCGAAAACAAAAACGAACCTTAGATATTCGCTCCGAAAATCAGATTGCCAAGTTTAATAATCTTGCAACGCAAGCGCCCTTTACCCTTGTATTAATCTACGCAGATTGGTGCCCTCATTGCCATGACTATCTTCCCATCTGGGATGAATTTGCAAATCTACCGGGACGAAATGCTAATATGGCAAAAGTGCATTTTGATATGCAAGAAAAGATTCCCAATATTGCCAATGCCAAAATCAATGGATATCCTTCTGTGATCAAAGTCTTACCCGATGGAACCGTGGAACAATATAAAGATGAATCTGGGGAAGCTACCAATGCAGTTCCCAATATGCGTGATAAGAATGAAATGATGAAGAATTTAATGATTAAACCTGTTAGTGCAAATAAACTATTTGGAAAGACTATGTCAAATAAACTGAAACATAATTGGAATGCTCTCAAAAATGCAAAAAAAGAAGAAGAAGAGGAAGAGAAAGAAGAAGAGGAAGTAGAAGAGGAAGTAGAAGAGAAAGAAGAGGAAGAAGAGAAAGAACAGGAAGAAGAGGAAGAGAAGAAAAATAACGTAAAAAAAGCAAATGCTGTAAAAGCAGCAAAAGCTGTAAAAAATGGAATTAAAAATGCAAAAAATAAAGGAACTACAAATATAGGCTTTCCTGGGATTATAACCTCCAAAGATATTATGGATACTGAGAAAGAATTGCTTCAACAAGGAGGAAGACGTCGAAGGAAAATTCGATCCTTTCTAAAAGGTGGAAATCTCATCGACGACCTTCGCTCAATTGGAGGATATCTTAAAAAATGAAGCAATCTAATAATTAGAACGATTGTTTCAATACCATGAATTTTGAATGTATTGATTCCATTGGACGTGATATCTTTTATGAAAAAGAAGATGCATCTGAAACAGGATTCTGGGAGGAAGATACAGAAGAAAAACCAAAATATGAAAAATATGGACCAAATGAATCCGATGCAAGACGTGAATATCAGATTCTCCTCTTTGGTTCTACTGTGAAAGGTGAGTCTGTATGTGTTCAAGTAAATGGATATCGACCTGCTTTTCTTGTGGAACTTCCCAAAGGAATCCCCATTACTGCATCCATACGAGCCTTCTCAGTATGGATGTTAGATGTTATTCATCCATCCGCCGCTTCCAGCGTAAAATTTATTCATGAACGTCATAAGACACTCTGGGATTACAATAAAGAAGCTCTGTCCGATTTTATTCGGATTGAGGTTCCTTCCTTAGGATTATGGCGACGATGCAAAGATAAATTATTTGATAAAGATTCCAATTCTAAAGAAATTTCCACTTATAAAGCCTTGGGTCCCACTGCTGTTTCAATCGTCGGACCGAAAGTATATTTCAAAGTCTATGAAGCCAATCTAGATCCTCTCTTACGATTCTTTCATGAGCGAGACCTTTCCCCTGCGGGATGGATGAGTCTCAAAGAGTTTGAACCTGCCGAAAGCAGCGAAGCGCGCACCTCTCTCTTTGTGACCTGTGACTGGAAGGACGTAAGTCCTTCCACTGCATCTCTTCACGCTCCCTTACTGATTGCAGCGTGGGATATAGAGTGTGACAGCGCTCACGGTGACTTTCCTCTTCCCCAAAAAACATGGCGAAAACCCGCTCGTGAATTAATTGAATCTGAGATTGATACCTATGAAGGTGTTTGTGAAGCCATTGCAGGCAAAACCTCTCTTAGCTCCTTTCATCTTCTTGATCCCAAGGCATCCCTTCCCACGACCAAAGAGGGAGTTGATGCACTCTTACACGAGAAGAAACGAGAGATTACAATTGCATTACGATCTTCGGATACAGAAGCTGCTCTTGATTCTTTAGAAGCAGTGTTAACATCACGATTACCCAAAATGGCAGGAGATCCTATTATTCAAATTGGAGTTGTAGTATCTCGCCAAGGAGTTGCTGTAAAGAAACATATTTGGGTACTTGGAAGTTGTGATCGTGAAGCAGTGAAACCACCTGGTCTTGAAGTTCCCATTGAGGTCTATGTCTTTCATAGTGAAGCTGCCTTGATCCGCTCTTGGAGTAAATGGATGGAAACAACCGATCCTGATGTCTTAATCGGCTATAACGTCTTCGGCTTTGATGAACGATTTGTTTGGGACCGTGCACAAGAATTAAAGATTGAATCCTGTTTGGCGTCTTGGAGTCGTCTTAGTTCGACCAAACCAGCTTTAGAAAAGAAAGAACTTTCTTCAGCTGCCATGGGAGATAATACCATGTATGTGTTAAAACACACTGGTCGACTGCAAATAGACCTCCTACATTATATCCGAAAGAATTATCCTCTTGATTCCTATACTCTTGATAATGTTTCTGCGACCTTTGTGAGTGGAGCCGTCTTAGGAGCCTTAAAAGAAGAAACAAAAGATGAATTCCGCTTTCCCACCAAGTCTACCAAAGGCACGGTGATTGGTCGCTTTATTACCTTATTAGATGAGGAGAATGATCGCGTCGTGGATCGCTGTATGGTAGTCGGTGTCGAGCCAAAATCCTTGGTAGTGAAGATTGAAGGAGGAAGAGCAACGCTTGAGGAACATGGCGCTGCGCCTGTTCGATGGGCGCAAGTGAAAGATGATATTAGTCCGCAACAGATCTTTGCCTCCCATCGCGGGACCGAGAAAGATCGTGCTATGATTGCAAAATATTGCTTGCAAGATTGTGATCTAGTCATGGAACTCTTTCAAAAATTAGATGTACTCAACAACGCGATTGCAATGGCAAATGTCTGCTCCGTTCCTGTAGGATATATCTTTACCCGCGGGCAAGGCATTAAAATAGAATCCTTGATCTTCAAGGAAGCCCGTAAAGAAGATAAACTAATTTGCGTTCTACCAAGTGCTTCTCGTGGTTCTGATGATTCCGAAGATCCCTCCTACGAAGGTGCCATTGTATTGGATCCAAAAACAGGAATCTACATTGATGATCCTGTCACCGTATTAGATTTTGCCTCTCTGTACCCATCCACCATTATTAGTGAAAATATTAGTCATGATACCCTCATATGGGTGAAAGAATATAATTTGAAGGGAGCTCTTGTTAAGATTGTGGAAGGCAGCGATGCCTTTGATAACTTGCCAGGTGCTTCCTACGTCAATATTGAATTTGATTTATTGGTGCCAGATCCGGCAAGTTCGTTAAAACATCCTCCCAAGGTGAAATTGGGAACCCGCACTGCCCGCTACATTCAAGTCCCTGTCAAAGGGCGTGATACAGTCGGCAACGAAGGAACCATTCCCAAGATTCTCAAAATGTTATTATCCTCTCGTAAAGCCGCTCGAAAAGAAGCTGAAAAAGAATCAGATGAATTCAAAAAAGCGCTCTTAGATGCCAAGCAGCTAGCCTATAAACTGACTGCCAATTCCTTATACGGACAGCTTGGCTCTGCTACCTTTAAAATTCGTCGCCAAGTCTTAGCGGCATCCACCACTGCCTACGGGCGAAAACAATTATTATTTGCCAAAGAATGTATTGAGACCGTCTATGGAGTTGATACAACTGCCGTCGGCTGTAAAACAGCTGGGAAAGATCCTCGCTGCTGTGCAGAATATGTCTATGGTGATTCCGTCACTGGTGAAACAGAAGTGTTTGTTCGCTGCGGCGGTGAAGATACAGAAGTGATACCCATTCGTGATTTAGAAGATCTAGAACCCGATGGATCTTGGGTTAGTTATGGTGACAAAGAATGCTATGAATTAGCGGACTGTGAAAGCTGGACCGAAACGGGCTGGACACGCATCCATCGAATTATTCGCCATCGCACCTCCAAAGCGCTCTATCGGGTCTATACCCAAGATGGGCATATTGAAGTGACACAAGATCATTCACTTCTTACATCAGATGGTCATATGATACGTCCTGGTGATTTAAAAGAAGGTATGAAATTACTTTCCACCAAATACAAGGATGGAGATACTGTAAGAGGACTTGTCTTAGTCGAACCCTTTGAAGATCCAATTGTCTACGATTTGACGACCGACAATCATCACTTTCAAGCCGGTCCTGAAGGACTCATTGTCCACAATACTGATTCTGTCTTTATGAAGTTTAATCCAAAAAATCCTGTGACCGGCGAACGGTTGCACGGTATGGAAGCCTTAGTGGCTGCCAAAGCAATTACAGAAGAAGCAGGACACTTAGTAAGCGGATGTTTGAAGGCTCCCCACGATTTTGAATTTGATAAAATGTTTCGTACCTTCTGTCTCCTGAGTAAAAAGCGCTATGTCGGCGATATGAGTGAAGGAGATTTGGATGATTTCCATCGTAAAGCTATGGGAATTGTTATGAAGCGTCGCGATAATGCACCCATTGTAAAATATGTCTATGGCGGTGTCATTGATCGTATCTTAGATCCTAGCTTGACTGACTCTACCGAAGGAGTCAAATCTGCCTTTGCCTTTGTACAAGAGACGGCTCGCTCCCTTTTACAAGAAAAAATTCCTATGAGCAAACTGACAATTACAAAATCCTTAAAAGCGGAATACAAGTCAATGCCGGCACAAAAAATATTAGCCAATCGCATTGCAGAACGAGATCCAGGAAATGCTCCCTCTACAACAGAACGAATTCCCTTTGTCTACATTATGCCGCCTCCAGGAGAGGCTCCCTCCAAATTACAGGGAGATCGCATTGAAACTCCCTCTTACATATGCGAAAAGAAATTAAAGATTGATTATGCTCATTATATTACAAATCAAATTGCCAAACCGATTGCACAAGTCTTTGGGTTGGAAGTGGAGAAGTTGCCAGGCGTAACAAAAACTGCGTTGGCAGCGACCGCGCGAGCAAAAGATCCTGTTGCAGCGCGAGAAGCATTGGCAGAATCTCTTCTCTTTGAAAAATTGCTGCTGGATGCCTCTCGAACCCCTGAAGCCATGGAGCGAAAAGGGCAGAAGTCCATGCTATCATTCTTAAAATAATTGCTTAAAATTGATGCCCCTTAGAATAGTATAGTCTATTTTTAATATACCATGCTATCCTTTCTAGAAATAGGAATATTACTTGTTTGCGCTGGAATTATACTCTTTCTCTTTTCTCTCACCTCTTACTCCTTTCGTGTGAAAGTGTCAGGAGAGAAGAAACAACCAGCCGCTCGTTCTGGAATTGATTATGTGGTTGTAACCTTTTATAATTACTTCTCAGCACCTCCAACCCTTGTTTCATCACATCAAGATTATTATAAACATACAAAACAATATGATATGTCTGAACTACACTATCGCAAAGAAGGCGGAGGAGCACATTCTCCCTATCTTCCAGTCAGTGAAAAAGAAAAAATGGTTTAATCTCTTATATCTACACGACAGATGGGGCAGTGAACACTTGTTTCAAACCATCGGTCGATACATTTTTTATGATATAAATGTCCACATGCATCAAGTTCTCTCCAGTCAGGTGTTTCTTCTGCAGATCCATGGTCTTGACAAATCGTGCAAATATGGGATGTCTCGACATCCGCATGGGATGTAATGGAGCTAGCAGTATCAATTTGTTCTTGAGTTGGTCGAATCACTACAGGTTCCATTCTAATATCTTCGATATTTTCAATATCGCTGATATCATCTACATAGGCGAGAAGAGTTTGCCATCTATTTGGAATGGAAATTGGTTGTATCATAAGTAAAAGATTTGTAAACATCTCGCTACCAACTCGATATTCTAAGTGTGCGTGTGCATATTGGCTTGGAAATAATCGGCGTGTTCGATCTCGGATATATTGAAATTCCGAGGAAATGGATCTATTATCATAAAGAAGATCTGGAAAAAAATTATGGAGATCATCTAACAATCCAACTCGATACACACGTTGATAGGGATCCATTGTCTATACTCTATGCGATATTGTTTAGAACTTATTTCTATCATCGTTAAAAATTGATGTTCTAAAGATATTCTACCATTATATAATAATTACAATGTCACACAAAGTTGGATTTCTGAATGTTGGAAATACATGTTTCATGAATGTGATCTTTCAAGGATTACGTCATACCCCTGAAATAGTAACATTCTTTTGGAATCCCTTTCGACATTACAATAAAAAGGGTGAAGCAATTAATAAAGCATTCTATGATTTAATTACAAAGATATTAGTTGCCAAACCTCCGATTCCATTTCCGACTCTTCCTGGGACGGTAGATCCACGATCCTTTGTTCGTACCTTCGAATATCTTGTTAAGATGGAAGGAGGATTAGAGTATCGATTTGGAGAACAAATGGATGCATCTGAATTTCTAGATTATCTATTAGATCAGATTCATACCTATTGTGCCGCACCTGTTATTATGGAAATTACACCTGGAACAGGCGATTCTGGTATTTTAGGGCAACAAACACGTGCCTTAGAAGCTTGGAAAGATAAATATACATCAGGACATTCCTTCCTAGTTGATTCTTTCTTTGGTCAAACTCAAAATATTACCATTTGCATGAATTGCAACAAAATAAGTTCTGAAAATTACGAAGCGTGGACAAAGATGGAAGTTGCCATTCCTGGATCTGCCGTGCACGGCTCTCGTGCACCCACTCTATTAGAATGTATTCAGCATACTTACAGTGAAGAGATTATTGATGATTGGAAATGTGAATCATGCAATGTACGAAGTACTTGTAAAAAGACACATCGCTTGACTCGCCTTCCAACAAATATTATTATTGTATTGAAGCGATTTACAAATTCAGGTGGAAAAGTGAGTGGAGGAATTCTTTGGGATCTTGATCACTTAGATTTAGAACGATTTTATCCCTTTCCCAATACCTTTAAAACACCAAAAGCAGTATATAAAACATATGCTGTGATTGAACATCATGGTCGACTTGCAGGGGGACATTATTTCATGCGTGCCCGTCAAGGAAGCCAATGGGTGGAATACAATGATTCGTCTGTCCGAGACATTCCAAAAGAATCAATTGTAACAGATAATTCCTATATTATCTTTGCAACATCCAATCCTTCCTACGATTCCTTCCATGCAACAAGATATCCTGAATATATAGCTCGTGCAGAGGATATTCTTGCTTCTGCAGCAGCATCACCTGCTGTATCAGATCCTGCCGCTCCAGCATAAAAACATTGTATATGACAGGAGAATGAATTCTGTTGCAACAAATATTAAAAATGCAGCGAATGCAACCGTTACAAACATGAAAAATGCAGCAAATGTAACTGTTGCAAACATGAAAAATGCAGCGAATATAACAGTTGCAAATGTACGAAATACTCTTGCTCCAGAGCAACGAACCAATTCTTTTTATTATATCCTTATTATTTCTATGTTTGTAGTGCTTGGATTAATTACTTATTTTTTTCAACCGTTAAAATCATTCTTGCAAAACACATTTTATAGTTTGAAGCACATGATATATCCCGATCCTCCTGCTCCTCCTGCTCTTCCTGAATCATCCTTGAAAGATCCTTCCCCTCAAGATCGCCCATCCGGTCTCCCTGGTGCTATTGAAGCAGATCCATTAACCCAAGTTGGTGCCCATATTCCAAAACGTGAAGAAGTCTTTCATATTAGCAAAAACATCTATAGCTATTCCGATGCAGCTGCTGTATGCCGTGCCTTTGGAGCGGATTTAGCGACGGAATCGCAAGTAAATGATGCTTACAAGAAAGGAGCGGATTGGTGTAGTTATGGATGGATTAAAGGACAAAATGCAGTCTTTCCCACCCAACAAGCTACCTATGATTCACTACAAAAAGGATCTGCTGAACAGCGTGATGTCTGTGGAAAACCAGGAATCAACGGAGGATACTTTGATAATCCCGATTTACGCTTTGGAGTCACTTGTTATGGAATGAAACCTGAGAAATCTGCTACAGATTCAATGACACATAATGTGATTGAACTTCCTCCTTCCACTGAAGAAATTGAATTTGAACAGAAAGTGCAAAAGTTCCGTGAACAACTCGATACCACCACTATCGATCCTTGGAATCGTTCCATCTGGAGTTCTTCATAAAAAATGAGTATATATATATTATTTGTATTATACATTATATTACAAATAATATGATAATGGATCAATATGATGCTCGCCGTTATTTAAATGAATTTCTAAATTTAGATCCAAATTATATTACAACTACACCAGGTAAGATACTCCTTTTATCTAAGTTTGATAATGCATTCATTGGTGAATTAATTAAGACCACACCCTTGGATATCTATGAATATACAATCTCCATGACATTAGTTCGACCAGGGTTCGGTCGCGTTCAATATATGATTTCACATAAACAACTTGACCATATATACTTCCAAGTAATCTAACAATGGAGTATAGTGCTGCTGGTGTATTATTTACAAATGGACGCATTGCGTTAGCAGGGTATCATCCCTATAAAGCGCATTTATCTGGATTAGGTGGAAAACGAAATTCAGAAGATGCAGGTCCCTTTGAAACTGCGTTTCGTGAAGTGTTAGAAGAGTTATTTGGAGTTCATCCTGTTCCACCTGCATTTATAAAAGAGTTGCGCGATGTTTTTTTCTTTCCCGATACTATTTTATGCGATAACCATTATATGAATTATGTTTATTCATTTGAAGCATTAACACACTTCTTACATATATGTAATCGA
>Ga0164294_10006448_pt1 | contig 10044 bp, 7 predicted proteins | sample GEODES005metaG_FD_111479 | JGI IMG/M metagenome (GOLD analysis project Ga0164294, IMG submission 111479) | Oligotrophic lake water microbial communities from Sparkling Lake, Wisconsin, USA - GEODES005 metaG | ecosystem: Environmental > Aquatic > Freshwater > Lake | place: USA: Sparkling Lake...
GCCGTATTTGGTGTTTGAGGGCTTGTACAGCCGACTGGCGCTGCGCTGGAGCGGCAAAGCCGATGTGAAGGTGACCTACTCCGGCAACACCGCAGCGCGATTGCCGCGTGCGGCCGCGTTTGGCAGCGTGGTACCCCAAAACACTTTTGGAGCCATTGGCGCGCCCGTCAATGCCGTTGCAGGAAAACCTGTTGCTCCTACAAACGCTGGCGCAATGCCGGTCATTCCTGCGTACTTGGAGGCTCCGCCCTCAGGGTTTGACCTCCAAGTAAGCGACGCCACGATTTCAGGGTCGCTGCGACGCTGGGCCAGTGCAACCCAGTACCAGGTGGTCTGGGATGTACCGCCGACCTTGGACGCCCCGGTGACACGCAACATGCCGGTCGCCGCCGCCCATATGCGTGATGCGTTGGAGCAGGTCCTCGCCGCATTGCAGCGCAAGGGCTATGACATTCAAGCCACGGTGTACAGCAACCGGGTGATTCGATTTTCTTCTTCTTCAGGGGGTGCATTGTGAAAATGAAATGTTCAGTAGCCGTCCATGGCTTGGCGTTATCTGGGAGCTTGCTCATTGCCAGCGCGGCAGGTGCACAGGCGCTTAAATCGGTTGCAGCGCCCTACGTCGCAACGACCAAGGCCTCTGGTACAGAGCTGTCGGCTAAAGCGGGCTCGATTGATGACGCAATCGGCGCAAAGCCAACCCCGAAACCTCCAAGTAAGGCAGACGAATCAAGCGCAACGCAAGCTCTGGCGACTGCCAATCCGACTAAGGACCCAAATCAGACAGCACCAGGCGCAGCCGCTCAAAGTACAGGTTTGCCCGCAGCATCGACACCCGCCCCGCCTGTGCCCGGCGCCATTAATCGCACCTGGCAGATCTTGCCCACCGACGGCAGGCTTGCCACCACTTTCGAGCGTTGGGCTAAAGCCGACGGCATGAAGCTGGTGTGGGACGCCCAGCAGCACGTCATGTTGTCGAGTTCGGACACTTTCACCGGCACGCTCACCGAGGCGCTCAGCCGTGTTTTGACATCGCCCGCCATCCGCTTGTCCTCATTCCCCCTAGAAGCCTGCATTTATCCCAATAACCCGGCGCTCCTGCGTATCACGCGCGTGGGTGACCAATCCCAGGAGTGCCCCCAATGACACGCACCACATCGCGCACATCGCGCACAAAAACCCGCTACACCACGCTGTGCACCCCCGTTCTGCTGAGCTTGCTACTGGCTAACTTGGGCGGCTGTACTTCAGCCAAGCTCCAAGCGGCGGTCGATGAACAGCACGGCACCGCGCCTGGCCAGCACCTGAACACCGGGCTTGCGGATGCCAGCAAAATCAAAGGAACGGCCGCCGACGTGGCCGCACGCGCCGCCAAAGCGCAAGATGTGCCCCTGGTGCGCCGGGCCAGCCAACCCTGGATAGGCGGGCGATTTTCTCCCGCGACCAAGGTGGACGGCTTGCCTGCGCTTTTTGACGAGTCCTATGTGCTGGACTTCGGTGAGGGTAGGGTGACCCTGCCCGTCCTGGCCACGCGCCTGACCAAGATCACAGGTGTGCCGGTGCGGGTGCGCTCAGAGTTGACAACTGGAGCGGCGGGAGCGGCACCGGCTCAGGCGACCCCTGTTGCCGCTGGTACTGTACGCCCAGCGGGCATGCCCGCTCCCGGCACAGTGGCGGCAACGCCACCAGGCAGTCCAAGCGCCGCTACCAACGACGGTGCAACCATCCCCAATAGCGCCGCCAGTGCGAACGTCGCCGCCACGGTCGACGGGGTGTCCATGCGTTGGAACGGCAAGCTGCGCGACTTCCTGGACTATTTGGCGAACACGTTGAATTTATCCTGGGAATACACCGACGGGGCAGTCGTCATCATGGCCAACGTGGTGGAAAGTCACCCAGTCTTTGGCATGGTCGGCTTGCAAAGTTTCGAAAACTCGGTCGGCTCCTCGGCCACCGGCAGCACATCGAGCGGCACCAGCTCCGGCAGCAATCTGCAAAGCGCCGACAGCTACACGGACAAGGGGACGCTCAACGGCTACGAGGCCATCATCAACACCGTCAAAGGAATTGTCGGGGTGGCACCTGGCCGAAGTGTGACGCCTGACGCGTCCACCGGCACCATTGTGGTCGCTGCGCCCAAGGACATACAGGCCCAAGTCCGCGACTATCTGCGCGACAAAAACAAGTCCCTGTCCCAGCTGGTCAGCGTGACTCTGGACATCTACACATTCAAGGACTCGACCACCGACACACAAGGGCTGAACTGGAACGCGGTATTTACCAACCTGGCAAAGTCCTACTCCATCAGCTCAGCATCCCCCGCCACGCTGGCCGGTAGCGCCAGTGGCAGCTTCACCCTCACCAGCCTGGCCGGTGAGGCCACTGGCAGCAATGTGGTCTTGCAAGCCCTGAACCAGACCGGCAAGAGCTTTACCCACACCCCGGTATCTCTTACCACCACCAACGGACGGCTCAAGGTGTCCCAGCCATCTGTGTCAAGCCAAGGCTATGTCTCAAAGACCACGCCAAGCACCACGTCTTCTAGCGGCACGACCGGCACTACGGGTTTAGAGACCTCCACCATCACCACCGGTGACGTCTACAGCGTGCTGCCCATCATCCAACCCGACCAGTCGATTGACCTGCGCTACAGCTTTAGGCTCTCTAGCTTGCTCGGGCTCACGACCTTTACCTCCGGCACGGGAGCGTCTGCGCAGTCGGTGCAAATACCGCAAACCAGCAGCGTGAGCGACACCGCTAATGTCCACCTGGCGCCGGGCCAGGCCGTGCTGATTGCCGGTTTGACACGGATCGTGAGTTCGAGCGACAACAACCGCTTGGCTGAGGGCGCCTCCATCGTTGCGGGCGGGTCCACGTCCAACAAATTGAGTCGCGAGCACCTGATGGTCTTGGTGCGCGCAACGCCGCTCGGAACGCCTGCGCAATGAGCACCATCGTCCACACCCTGGGGACAGGGCGCAGCGCGCTGCGCCTGGCTGCCGGCCTGCGCTGGGTCGTGCTGGACGCGGGGTCCGCATCGCGTCCCGGCAAGCCCAGGCCCGACAAAATCCGCGCCCAGGCTAAGGCTTCCGGCGCATCGAGCTATGTGCTGCAACAAGCGGACCAAAACACCACGACCATCGGGCTTTACAGCGAACCCATGCAGCCCAGCAAGGGCGGCAAGATTTACAGCTTATCGATGCTGTTTCTGCGCGGCGTTCAACGCGAAGCCGCCGTTGACAGAAACCTCATCAACGTCGCCCTCATGCTCGAACCCCAGGGCGCACCGACGATGCGCGTGCTCGTGTTTATCGAAGCGGGCCAAATCACCCGTGACTTGGTCCTTGAGCGCAGCCGGGCGATTGAGCAGCTCGACAAGCACGTGGCCGTCTCGCCTGGCCTGTCGGTGTTCAGCCAGCACGCCGAAATCTCCCATGCCCATACGCCCATCACCTGGTCCAACATTGACCGCTTGGTCGATAAATCCGCAGTTGAGGCAGTATTACGACCGGTCCCTCGCTCCCCGTTTGTCGCCATCGCCCTGGTCTTTGCAGTCTTGCTAGCGTCCAGCTGGTTTGCCTACGACCACTACGTCCGCCAGCCCGAGAAAAAACGCCGCGCAGCCGCAGAACTCGCGCGCCGCGACCAAACACCGGCCTACTTGGCTGCGGTCAACCAGGAGCTGCAAACCAGCGGCTTTGATCGCGCCGACCTGGTCGCGCTTTTGACCGGCCTGCGCGGGCGCCCGGCGCTCACCGCAGCGTGGGCGCTGGAACAAATCACCTGCGATACCCGCCAGTGCACCACGGCCTGGAGTCGCCGTGGCGGACTGAGCAGCGACCTCGCTGCCGCTCTGCCCAACGAGACCATCGTGCCGGGCGATGCCAGTGCCGGCGGCTCTAGCCTGGAGAAGGCCTATACCCAAGTCCTGCGCGAGGCCAAGACCAGCAGCCTCGACCGCCTGGCCTTGCCCGTGGCTGCCACCAGTGCGGCCCAGCTGGTGTCCGTCGCGCAAAAGATGACCAACGCCACTATCCCGGTCACGCTGCGCGAGACACGGGCCTGGGATGCCGTACCGCTTGTCAACGTGGCGCCGCAGGCCGTGCTGCGCAAGGGCGACCTGGAAATCTCTGTCATGCCGCACCAGGCCGCTGATGTGCTGGCCCTGCTACCGCCCAACGTGCTGATCCACAGCGTGACTTTCAAAGTTGCCGAATCCATCCAAGTCATTTTTAAGGGAGCCAGTTATGCCCAAAGCCAGCAATAGCCTGCACCACTATGCAGCACCATGCCTTGCACCATCCGCTGCAAAACTGACCTTGACGCGGGTCCTGGCCCTGTGGGCAGTGCTGGCAACGCCCCTGGCAGGCGCGCAAAGCGTGGCGCCTCTGCCATCTATGCCACCCAGCGGCCTACCGCCAGGCCTGTCTGCTGCGCCCGTGCCTGCCGAAGGTGCCATAGCCTACGCACCCCAGCTCAAGTTTCGCAATCCCTCTAAGCCCCTCACCCTGGGCGAAATCTCGGACCTTCAAGCCCAAAAGGCCAATGCCGAGCTGATGAAACGCTTCGGCTTCACGGACGTCGAACCTATCCGGCCTAAGCCGCCGGCCGCAGCGTTGGCCAAGCCTGTTTTGGCGGTTAAAACCCTGTCGGTCTGGGGCAAGCCTGAGGGACTGAGCGCCGAAATTTTGGTCAATGGGCAATGGAAGCGGGTGGCCGGGCGCGAAGCGCTGGCGCCGGGCGTCACCGTTGCCCGCGTGCAAAGCCGGGGCGTGGAACTTGAAGTGGTGCGCCCAGTGGCTTCCAAGCTCCAAAACAAGCCCCGCAAAGGCTCTGCGGCGCAGCCCCAGACAGAGACCATCCAGCAGCGTGTGCCAGTCGGTGCCAGTGTGGAGATCGCCCTGTGAGCTTGTTTGCGCGCCTCACCGGTGCGGCCCGTGCGACCGATGGCGGTGCTGCGCCGGGAACGCTGGGTACGCCGGTACCAAGCCCGGCACCAGGAACACCGATGCAGGCGACCGATCCCGCTGTGCAAGCGCCGCAGGCAACCCAAGTTGGGAGTGGCCTGTTCGCCCATGTTGCGCAGGTCGCCTCCAGCGCGCAGGCGACCGAGTCCGTCATCAAAGAGGCAGCCAAGTTTCCGGGCTGGCTTTCCGTGCTCTCTGGCCCCACGATGGCGGGTGCGCTCCACGTACCTATTGAGTGGGAAGACCGCTTGCTCGCAGTTCGGCTTACTTCCGAACGCATCGCCATTGCCCACGACCCGGCGCACTTCGCCGAACTCAAGTCACGCATTTATCTCATGCGCACCGAACTGGCCACCCTGGGCTTGTCGGTCGAGCCACACAATTTATCGGTTGCACCCGAGGTATTGCGCGAAGTTCGCCTTGCCGCTGAAAAGAAATCGGCCGGCCACGGCTCTAGCGAAGTGCGTTCGGCGGCTGTCACCCAGTTTCGCGAGTGGATCAGCCAGGCCAAAGAACTCGGAGCCACCGACGTGCACTTGCGCATTCGTGGGGGAGGGCGCGGCGACGTCATGGTGCGGGTAGATGGTGACCTGGAACACTTGCCCGCTAGCCAAGCAGGACTCACCAACCACCAGGTACTGACCTGCATCAAAGCGGCTTATGAGTCGCTGGCCGACCGCCATAGCAACAGCGACGGCAACTTTTCGGAACACGAAACGCGAAGCTGCATCATCGATGGTCAGCTAGGAATCCCGAATCTGCGCCTTCGATTCAACAGCGAGCGGGGTTTCTATGGGCCGGCCGCAGTGCTGCGCTTGCTCAGCACCTCGGTAAGCCACCAGCCCATGGGCTTTGCGGATATGGGCTTTGCGCCCTCGCAACTGGCGCTGATACAAACCGCGCAGCGCATGGAGTCAGGCCTGACCATCCAATGCGGAATCACCGGCAGCGGCAAGACCACGGTCGCAAAAACCTTCCTGGAAACACACCCCAAGAACGGCATTGGTGCGTTCTACCAAGTCGCGGACCCGGTGGAATACCTGCTGCGCGGCGTCCACCAGATCGGCGTGCAGCGCAGCATCGCCACCCTTTCCCAAGGCGGTAAAAAAGACCCCTACACCACGGTAGTGGAGTCGATATTGCGCATGGACCCAGACATCGTAGACGTGGGCGAAGTGCGTGACCCTATCTCTGCCCGCGCGGCGGCCATCATCGCAAAAACGGGCCAAATGGCCCTGGCCACGATGCACACCGGCTCCGTCATGGGCATCATGAACCGCCTGACCGACGCCAACATCGGCCTCACCCGCAGCGAGTTGACAGGTGGCGACATGCTGGGCCTGCTCACCTACCAGGCGCTGGTGGCCAAACTCTGCCCGCATTGCGCCATCGACCACAAAGAGGCTTTGCGCCGCCTGGACGCACACGCCGACTTGCGGGCGCATGCCTACCTGGTGCACGTGGTGGGCGCGCTGCGCGACCGCTTACACCTTGATGTGAGCGGCCTGAAGTTTCGCAATCATGAAGGCTGCGAAGCCTGCCGCCACCGGGGCACCAAAGGCTTGACCATCGTGGCCGAGATGATGATTCCAGACGACGAATGGCTGGATTTAAGCGCGGCGGGCAAGGACCGCGCCGCTTGGCGTCGTTACCAAGAGACCTACTCGGACGGCGACCTCAACAGCGCTGATATGACTGGCAAGTCGGTGCTGGAGCACGCGCTCTACAAAGCACTGCAAGGGCAAATTGATCCGATTGGCCTGGAGCGTTTTGGGCTTTTGGACAAATACCAACCCACGCACCAACCCATTCGGGCAAAGGGCGGAGCCCGAGCGGCGTCAATACCAACGACCGCAGCCGCAGCCGTACCCGCAGCGTCAACCCACGCACCAACGTCTACACACCGCAAATTGGAGGCCGTCCATGGACATTGAACGCCTTCTCACGCTCTGGCCTTTCTGGAGTCGGCGCGCCGAGTTCTACCGGGACATCGCCGATAGCATCGACGCGCGTGAGCTGCTGCGCGACTTCGTCGAAGGCGAATGGCGCATTGCCTCCAATCCTGCGACCGCCGACAAGCCCAAAGCCGCCGTGCTAGGGTACATGCGGCGCCTGATGGAAAGCGGGGTGACCGCCCTGGACGAGGTCTTGAAGCGCACCATGCCCGCCAGTGACGCCATGGGCATCGCCGTGGTGGCAGACGCCCAGGACCGGGCTACAGCACTGCGCTTTGTGGCGCAAAACGTGGAGCAACAACGCGCCATGGGCAAGGTCATCACCACGGCGGTCACCAGTCCGGCGGTTCTGGCGCCCATTGCCTTTGTGTTCGCCTACGTTATGGCAGCCTACGTCATCCCCGCTTTCGAGCAAGGCGCCCCGCCCGAGGTGTGGGTAGGCTTTGCAGCCTTGGTGCGCAACGCGGCGCTGCTGTTCAAAACCTACGCGCCCTTTGTTGTCGGTGCGGTATTGGGCGCGCTGGCGTGGTTTAGCTTGCACGGCTTAGCCGACATCACATCGCAGTGGCGTTACCAGGCCGAAAGCGCCGTGGGCGTTGCGCGCCTGCCCTGGATGCTGCTCGGACCGGTGCGGCCCATGCTCACCATCTACCGCGACATCCAAAGCGCGCGCATGCTGGCCAACCTGGCTACGCTGCTGCAAGCGGGTAGGGGCCTGCAAGACGCCCTGTCCGAGCTTGCCAACCACGCTTCGCCCTGGATGCGCAAGCACATCAACTGGGTGCTTGAGCACATGCAGCTCAACCCCGGCGACAACGTCGCAGCCTTTAGCCATGGCATCTTATCGGGCACTTTGCTGGCCCGCCTGCACACCAAAGTGCGACGCGACGCGGGTGCTGACTTTGCCAAGGTGCTGGTGGACCTGGGCACGCTTGGCCAAGACCAGGCCCGCGCCGACGTACAGCGCTACGCCCAGCAGCTCAATATTGTCTTGCTGGGCGGCGTGCTCAGCGTGATCCTGTTTTTTTACGGCGGGCAGAACTACATCTTGCTCAAGATTCGTGAAGAAACTTCGCCGCAAGCCATTCAGCAACGCGCACTGCAAAGAAAGCAGCGCATACCGGATGCCGTCCCGGTATCTCGGGCACCCAGCACCGGCACGGTCACAGCGCATGCCACTTCCCGTGCCATCTCCGTCACTTTCCCCTCAACCACTTCAACCACCACCTCAACCACCTAGGAACCTGTATGCAATCGCAAAACGCCTCTCAATCTGCCTCACCCGCAAAGCACGCAGCCGCTGTAACACGCATCGCCCCAGCGCAGCACCGGCCCCACAACAAGCAAAAGGGCTTCGCGCTCGTCGAGTTAGGCCTGGCTTTGCTGGTCGTCGCCATCCTGGTCGTAGCGGCCGTCACGCTGTACACCAACAATTTGCGCCAGACGTCGATTAACAACAACGTCACCTACATCCAAAACATCGCAAGCACTGCCAAAGCCAACTACGGAACCCGCAACCAATATGGCGCGGTGACCACGGCGGTGGCGGTGCGCAGTCACATCATTCCCACTACGCTGCGCGATGGCCAGGCCGCGACTGCAACCAACCCGTTTGGCGCGGCGATTACCACCGTCGCGTCCAACGGCACCGGCACTGCTGACTTGCTCACCTTGACCTGGGGCAATGTACCGGCCTCCCAGTGCACAGAGATTGTGATTGGCGTGAGCGGCTCAATGCGCCGCATCACCGTGGGCACCACAGTCGTCAAAGCCTTGGACGCCAATTTGATCGAGGACACCCTGACTACCGCGTGCGAAGCAAACACCAGCGACGGCAACGTGTCTATCGTGTTCGACATCGGTCGCTCTTGATCTCATCACTCTGAGACCCGCCATGCGCAAACTACTTCACTGGCTGATGCGGCTGGCCTGGACCGTGCCAGCACCCCCTTCATCAAGGGTAAGTGCGCGGGGTAGGGCGTGCACGGCATCGCTGCCCGCGCGGCAAAAGGGCATGTTCTCTGTGGACCTGACCCTGGCCTTGTTGGTGGCGGCCATTGCCGCCGCCGCCACCATCGCAGCAGCCCGGCAAGCACAGGACGCCACTTCGGCGTCCTTGCAAGCCGACGCACTCATGGCCGTGCGCGGTGCAGCGCACAAACTGGTGATGGACAGCTACAGCAGCTACCAAGCGGCGTTGCCGATTACCCGCGCCGGCGTCACCCTGGCCGACGGCGCGGGGCTAGGCCAGTCCCGCCGCCCCACGGTGGCCAATCTGCGGGCCATGGATTTGGGTGTCAACAATGCCCTTGATTTTGGGGTGTACAAGTCATTGACCGGAGCGGGCTACGACATCACCATCACCCGCTCTGCGGCATGCGCCGCAACGCCTGCGAGCAGCGATTGCCATGTCTCTGGCCTGGTGTGCCTGAATGCTGCGGTCAATGAGCAGTCCAGCGCCGCAGGCGAGGTGGACGCGCCCGGCCTGGGCGTGATGCTTGGGCGCATGGGCGGCGAGGGCGGAGCCTCGCTCCTGGGCTCTGCTGCCAACATACTCTCCGCTGATGGCTCTTGGTCGCAGACCAATCCTTACGGCAATGTGGCAGGCATCGTGTGCGCACGCTTTGGCTGGGGCAGTCAGTCCGACGACTATTTGCGCATAGCAGACCCCCGAGACCCCAATTTCCAGGGTGGCCAGACGATAAGCGGCACGATTGCAGGCACCGCTAACACCCTGCAAGTCAACGGTAATGCGGTGGTTTCCAGTGACCTGATCGTCAACGGCGCGGCCGGCTTCAAAAAGCTCAACAACCAGGTGCAACTGTATGCGGACAAGATCGTCAACAACACCGGCACCGGCAGCATTGACAGTACGGGCCTAGTGACAGGCACGAACGTGGTCACCTCGGCGCCTACCCTCAACAACACCGCAACCCTGGGCGGCGCCTGCACCACAGACGCCAGCGCGGCCTGGGGCCTCTCCGGGGGGCGCTACACGTTTATGCGCTGCACCAACGGCGTGTGGACCTCGGTGGGTGGCCCGTTAGGTGCGGTGGCCGGCACAGCGTGCAGCCCGTATGGCTCCAAGGCGCTAGACGCCACCGGCGCAGAGCTGATGTGCA
>Ga0164294_10006450_pt1 | contig 10043 bp, 10 predicted proteins | sample GEODES005metaG_FD_111479 | JGI IMG/M metagenome (GOLD analysis project Ga0164294, IMG submission 111479) | Oligotrophic lake water microbial communities from Sparkling Lake, Wisconsin, USA - GEODES005 metaG | ecosystem: Environmental > Aquatic > Freshwater > Lake | place: USA: Sparkling Lake...
AAAAATATTGCGCGGCGAAACAGACATTAATGGCAAAAACGCGTTATTAATGCTAGAGCAAGACATCGTAACAGCCAAAGAAAAAGTGCTGCTCAGTAAAAAAGAGATAGAAGAAAGAGAATTAAAAATTGCTAGTGGAACTTTAAAAAAAGGAGAAATTAATTTTAACCAATCAGCAATCGATAAGCTTAAACAAGTCATTAAAGAACAAGAGGCGTTATTAGAAAATATTCCTGTATGGTACGAAAGCGCGAAGAACTTTGCCGTAGATAGCGATTTTGGTGGTAGCGACGAAACCATCCTCACTCGGTTGTTCGGCACGCCCATCATGGTGTATAACTGGCCAGGCGAAATCAAAGCTTTTTACATGAAAGCAGATAACGAAAACCCGTTATTGGCCAGAGGAGTAGATGTGTTGGCCCCTGAAGGATATGGCGAAATTGTAGGTGGCGGCGAAAGAGAAACCGATATTAATCGATTACTGTCAAAAATAAATGAACACCAATTGCCGATGAGTGCATTCGAATGGTACCTCGATCTACGAAGATTTGGCGCGGTGCCGCATAGCGGTTTTGGGCTAGGATTAGAGCGTATAGTATCTTGGGTTTGTAAGCTTGACCATATTCGCGAAACCATTCCTTTCGCGCGTAGCTATGGTCGGTTAACGCCTTAGGCACTAAAGGTTGTATATTGCTCCTTCTCTTTGTTTATGGAATGAAGATTTTCACCATCGATACTAAATACCAAGTATATGAGCGATTTTTATAAAAAAACACTACCCCTTTTACTGATCACATTTCTGATTAGCGTCGCGGTACGTCTGCCCAATATTAATCGACCGCTCGCACACCATCACGAATTTTGTACGGGTGTAACACTTACAGTATTGCAAAACTGGTGGGATGGTGGCATCAAAAATTATGGCTATAACCCTGTCATGACCTGGCAACAGCCAACAGATAAATTTATCAATAATAACGCTTGTACCACAGGTAAGATTTTAGACAAAAACGGCAACTTCTATTATGTATCGCATCCGCCATTGGCGTACTATTTACCTTATGCCGTTTTCACCCTTATCCATAAAAGACCTACCGTTTTAGGCTTGCAAGTTTTTAATCTGTTCTGCCATTTTCTATCGGCTTTTTTTGTGTATATCATTGTTGGCTTATTATGCATTAAAAGAGGCCGTAGCAGGGTGTTTTATCCCGCCTTTGTATCTTATTGCGTATATCTCTTTAACCCTGCTACACTGTGGTTTCAAAGCAATGTATATATGAGCGACATGCTCGTTCAATTGTTTTTTGTGATCCTAAACTACATCACATTGAAGATGATTATGCGCGAAAAATTCAATGTGCCTAAATACTTGTTTTGGTATGCTATTATTCTAGGGGCGATGTGTTACACGTCTTGGTTGGGCTTTATTTTTGCTGGGGTGGTAATGGTGTATAGCACCTGGAAACTACAATTTGTGGGTGGCTTCAAATCTCTTATCTTAACTACGTTTTTGGTGATGATGGGGGTGTCTTTCCTAATTATTTATCAATATTCGCAAATCAACGGATTCGCGGCGTACTGGTCCGAAATGACCACCCGTTACAGTATTCGTGGCGTAGTACCCATCGGCAGAGCTGGTTTTTTTGCCAACGTAGGGGGCGTTTTAATCAATATTAAAACGGTGCTTTTTAACTATGTATTGCACTATAACCTTATTTATCTCTGGCTCACAGGTGTCTTTCTTTTCGTGATGTCGCGCAAAAAAACAAACTTTGTATTTACGCGAAATGGGTACCGATTTATTATTCTTTCGGGCTTCACTATCCTTTTTATGCATATCATCTTCCTCGAATATTCTCATCAAGATTTCACCATCCTATATGGGTCGCTCGGGCTGTCGGTTATCGTAGGCATTTTGTTCCATAAAATACTTTTCACACGACGCGTACGACCTAGGTGGATCAATGTTTCTTTAATCGCCATGTGTTGCTTAATGGTGGTAGAATATTGGTTGATGAATCGAACCTTCGAAAAACATACGGAACCAACCAATAACACCTTTGTTTATTTGCAACAAGCAGCGCTCGATAATAACGCAGTCCTTTTTGTTGAAAACCAAAAACTAGATGTAATCGAAACATATTATCTACATAGAAATGTGCTCTCTGTTGCCAATAAAAATGAAGCCTATCAGTTTCTAACCACACATCATATAAACACTGGAAACTATATTACTAACGCAGGTATTGAAAAACTAACGCCCACCAACAGCACAACTCCTTTTTAATTGTTCTTCATTAAGGGGGCATCTGTTGATGTTTATTAACTTAATTCTTATATTTGTCATCATAAAAAAACATATACATTATGGCACAACACACAATTCCTATCGTAGACCTGAATGATTATATCAGTGGCGACGCAAACTCCAAATCAACTTTTATTAATGCGCTTGGAAAAGCCTATGAAGAATTTGGATTTGTATCTGTCAAAAACCACGGTATTCCTGATGCTGTCGTGAACGAATATTATAAAAGTGTAGAATCTTTTTTCGCACTTCCTACCGACGAAAAATTAAAATACGAAATTAAAGAATTAGCCGGTCAACGTGGCTATACTTCTTTTGGTCGCGAACATGCCAAAGGTTCTACGGCTCCCGATTTAAAAGAGTTCTGGCAAATGGGTCAAATTGTCGAAGATAACGACCCTATTAAATCTCAATATCCAGACAATGTAAATGTTGGCGAAATCGAACACTTTAATGAGCTCGGCATCAGCTTATACAAAGCCTTCGAAAAAACGGGCACCATTATGCTACAAGCTATCGCTAATTATCTACATATCGACGAAAATTATTTCGACAAACACGTGCATAACGGCAATAGTATTTTAAGAGCCATTCATTATCCTCCTATTTCAGCCGAGCCAGCTTCTTCTATCAGAGCAGAACAGCACGAAGATATTAATTTAATTACCTTGTTAGTTGGCGCCTCTGCCGAAGGACTTCAGTTGTTAGATAAGAAAAATGAATGGTTACCCATCACCGCTCCCGAAGGTTGCATTATTGTAAATGTAGGCGACATGTTACAACGCTTAACCAATAATAAATTGAGCTCTACCACGCATCGTGTAGTAAATCCTAAACGCGAATTATGGCATACACATCGTTATTCAATTCCGTTTTTTATGCACCCACGTAGCGAAATGGATTTAACTTGTCTTGATTCATGTGTTACTGCCGAAAATCCTTTGGCATACGAACCCATTACTGCCGGCGATTATTTAACCGAAAGATTAATCGAAATCGGCTTACTAAAAAAATAATTGATTTCATTTTTATGGCGTGCCCCGCTTGTTAAAATACAAAAACAATCGGGTCATGCTGTTCGCTTGTAGTCCCCACTAGCTAAAGCATTGGGGAGCTATCGCTGCCATCATTCACGCAATTTCTCACCTTATAAATAAGAGGGTAATTACTTATTTCTAAGCTCCACATTGCCGAAACAAATGAGATGTTGGCTCCTACTTATCTGCCATATCTTTTTCTATCTCTACTGTTTTTTTGATATAAAAAAAACGCCTACAAAATTGTAGGCGTTTATATTTTTTGTGTCGCTAAAATTATCTGGTTACAAATAATTTATCAGTATACGACGAAGTTCCATTGTTTAATTTAACGATATACTCACCAGCTCCTAAAGTAGAAACATCGATAGATTGGTTAAATCTTCCATTGTTTTGAACGGTAGATGACAATACTTCTCTGCCTTGTAAATCAAACACAGATACATTCACGTCTCCTTCAAAAAATTCTTTTGTTTTAATGGTTACATTGTTCACCGCAGGATTTGGGTAAATCAATAAATCATTCACGGTACCATTCGCTGATTTTACATCTTCGCAGCAAATTTTTTCTGTAACCACTCTTGTCGATTTTGCACCAATTCTCACTTTCATGTTGTTTTGAACACCTGCATGAATATAACTAATCATCACCTTATCACCTGGTTGGTGCGCACCAATTACCGATACCAAATGAAAATTGCTCGTAATTTCTGTGGCATCTACTTTAGTAATAATATCTCCTACTACAAAACCACTTTTTTGTGCAGCAGTATTATCAATTACTCTAATAATTTGGGCATTGTAATTACCCGGACCATTGTTGATTTGTACGCCTAAAAACGGACCTTCCTCTATTACTTTCGTAATATCACATGTTTGTTTGCAATCTGCAGTGGCAGCCATTTGTGCATTTGTTGCCGCAATACCGAAAAACAAACCAATAGATAGTAAAATTGTCTTTTTCATGTTCTTTAGATTTTAATTTTGAATTTAAAAATACAACGAAATAATATAAGATTCAAAATTTCTAGCGAAGGATTTTCTATTTTTAACAAATATCTTCTCCCTACTTAGCTAATAAAATTGATGGTTAATTATTTCGAGGTGCTTCTCCGTCAGTCTGACTTCTCCTTTTTACAATGGTTTAAATTGCTCAAAACTTTGACGGCAGCTATTGCAATAATGCATGGCCCTGCATAATGTTGAGCCAAAAGGAGAACGAAGGGTGGTTGAAGAACTGCCACAGTGCGGACAAGGAACATCCTGAAGATCTGACATTTCTACCATACATGATTTCTTATGTGGAGCAGCGATGCCAAATTTAATTAATTTTTGTTTCCCCTCTTCCGATATTTTATCTGTATTCCACGTGTTTTCGGTATCTATAATCACTTCCGTTTCCTCAAAACCATGTTCTGCCAATTTCATTACAATCATTGTTTTCATAATGTTGATGGCTGGGCAACCGGTAAAAGTTGGCGTCATAAACACCTTTACTTTATTCGACTTGTCACAATCAATTTGAGAAATCATTCCAAGATCTACTAACGACAGCACTGGTATCTCTGGGTCCTGCACTTCACGTAGGGCTTCCCAAATTTTCTCTTCTATGGTTTCTTCAATTATCATTTCTCGATAGTTTATGGCGCATCATGGAAAAATATTTATTTACCATTCAGCATTCGGATCTATGCTAAACACCTCCGTCATTTCTTTCAATAAGGGTTCCAAATACTCGGTATGATAGCCTTTTCTACCTCCCATAAAAGGCGCACTATCAAAATTAGTTGGCACTTTTAATCCATAACTTTCAATGGCATTATGCACATCTTCCTGCCAAATCGAAAGCAATGCGTCTTCACCAACAAAAACTTTGTCTGCTATCATTTGTGCCTCATCTTCTTGTTTTTCAAACAAACTAAACGCGATTGGATAAGCAATATTCAACGCTGTTTGCATTCTTGCTTTACTTTCTTCACTTCCATTGGCCAATTGTCGCATCCAAGTCTCTGCATGCATCACATGATATTTTAACTCACCTTTTACCTTCTTTGCCAAATTTGCCAATGGCACGAAAGATGATTGTAGAAGTAAATTGTATCGATGATACTCGGCTTTATCCATTAAGAAATGACGAACCAAGCTAAAGTCATATTCGCCAGCAGGATATTCCACTAAATGGCAGCAGGTAAAATCTTTTGCGGCCCTGTTAAAAGCAACCATATCTGGGTCGCCTCCGCCTAGCTCTTCATTCAAAATTCTATACAATGCCCATGCGTGTCCGATCTTATCTTGACTCATCGATGAGAAAGCAATATCCTCTTCTAACACAGGTCCAATGCCCGTCCATTCGCTATTTCTATGGCCGATGATTAAGGCGTCGTCTGCCATTTTTAACAGTAGATTTTTCATAATATTTTATGGTTTAGCTGGTTTTGTTTTTGTACGCTTCTATTCTGTCTCTCACTTTGTAAAAACCAGGATCTCTAAAAGTTTTTTCTGGTGTGGTTTCAAAAATATCATCATCCTCTGGCGCAAAGGTGTATACTTCTGAGCTTTTTACGACCCAAAGATTACTCGTCTCTTTTCTTCTAGCATATTGTTCTTTCGCAAACATCAGCGCTATTTCAGGCGATGGCGCATGCACAATACCCACATGAATCGGTTGTTTGCCCCGTTTATCTTGGTGAAAAACCTCAAATGTAATCCAATGCGAGTTGGTTGGTGCAACCCCGTTTTTTACATGTTCTAAATCAATTCGTCTAATGCGTGGGTCTAATGATGAGTTTGTCATAAGAAATTTCTTTTTTTTGATTGATGATTACGCCAATGGTGTTACATATTTGTCAGCAGGGTTCATCAGCGCCTGACGCACCCAACGGCCCTGTTCTTCGGCAAACCGACGAACATCTAGTCTTTCTTTATTACATGGTCCATCTCCATTCACCACTCTGTAGAACTCATCCCAATCTGGGTCAGAAAACTCCCATTTGTTGGTCTCCGGATTCTTTTTTAAATTTTCATCCGGTAATGTTAATCCAAGCTCTTTAATTTTTGGCACATATTGATCCAAAAACTGATTGCGCATGTCGTCGTTACTCGCTAACTTAATTTTCCATTTCATCAGCTTTTCAGAGTGAACAGACGTTTTATCGGAGGGTCCAAAAAAGTGCAATAAAGGTCTATACCATCTATTCAACGCCTCTTGAAGCATCTCTCTTTGTTGTTTTGTTCCAGTGGCCAAAAACACAAAATTATCGTGACCTTGTTTTAAGTGAAAAGACTCTTCATAACAAATTCTATCTAATGCCCTGCAGTAAGGACCATAAGAACCTTTAGAATTAATTAGTTGATTCACGATGGCTGCGCCATCTACTAAAAATCCGATTACTGCCATATCTGCCCACGTATTGGCAGGATAGTTAAACACATTACTATACTTGCTTTTTCCACTCAGCAAGTCGTTTAACATTTCTTCTCTCGTTTTTCCTAATGTTTCACAAGCACTGTAGAGTAGCTGTCCGTGGCCAATTTCATCTTGTACTTTGGCAATCAAAGCTAGCTTTCGTTTAAAGCCTGGTGACCTTGTAATCCAAGTACCTTCGGGCAAAGCACCTACAATTTCAGAATGAGCATGTTGTTCAATCATTCTTATCAATTGCTTTCGATAATCGGCGGGCATCCAGTCGCCTGGCTCAATTTTTTCGCCTCTATCAATTCTTGCTTCAAATTCGGCTAACTTTATTGGATCGTCTTTTGTTTGATCCATTTGTTTCGCATCTTCTTGTGTCATAAATGTATTTCCGTACATGTTGCTTATTTTAGTCCGTTAATAATAATGTCTGTTATGTTTTTTGAAATTTCTTTTGCGGTTGGTTTTCCATTGGGTTTGTATAAATCGTATGTAGCATTGAGTGCAGAAAAAATGGTAAACACGGCTATTTTTATGTCTACTTTTCTAAACTGTTTTTGATCGATGCCTTCCTCAATTAGTTGTACAAAACTTTTTTCATACTTCTTTCTCATTTGCTTAAATTCTCCCAAAAATGGCTCGCTCAAATGTTTCCACTCATGAAAAAAAACACTAGAAGCATCAATGTTTTTAATAATTACTTCAATATGGCTTTCTATCGCCTTTTCTAATTTCTGCTTTGGCTTCCCTTTACTTGCTTCTATCGATTGCATAGACTCGAAAAACTCTTCCGCAATCTGAAAACAAATGTCTTTTAAAATTTCCTCTTTGTTAGACACGTGGTTATATAATGATGCTGCCTCAATGCCTACTTCTTTTGCCAAATCACGCATACTACTCGCTCCATATCCCTTGCTGCGAAACATGTTTTGGGCTGCTCTTCTAATTTGTGTTTTTCTATCTATAACCACAATACAATAACTAACGTTCGTTAGTAAAGGTACGGGTTTTTTTCTAAAAACAATAGCCCCCTCACTTTTTTTATTTTAATTTATTTCGTTTTTAAATATTGTATTTTTGATAGACATACAATGTTGTTATGAACAGAAAGAAAATTCGACAAATGATTCTTTTACTATTAAGCCCCGCCATCTTGTTCGGCCTATATGTCGTTGGTGTATTAATCTATGGTTCTTTTAACGATTGGAAACCTGCCGAAAAAATTGATATTCCTTTCAATCCTACCCAAACGAATGCGCAAATATTAACCGACTCTACCTTCACCATCATGACTTGGAACGTTGGGTATGGAGGATTGGGTGAAGCGTCTGACTTTTTTTATGATGGAGGAAAAATGGTGCGTTCTTCCAAGGCAGCAGTAGACAAATACATGGCCGGTATTGGGCAAGTTGTTCAGCAATCAACCGCCGATTTTATGTTGTTGCAAGAAGTAGATCGGCACTCCAAAAGAAGCTACTACACCAACGAATACGAGCTTTTGCAAAAAAGAACAAACAATTATTTTGGTGGCTTTGCCTTAAACTTTAATGTGCCCTTTGTTCCTAAAAAATATTTTGACCCCATTGGGCACGTAGAAAGTGGGTTGGCGACCTTCAGTAAAAATTGTCCTAGCCATGCTACCCGATATCAGTTTCCTGGTGAGTTCAGTTGGCCTTTACGTCTATTTAATTTAGATCGTTGTTTCTTGGCTTCTCGGTACCCTTTGGCAAATGGCAAAGAACTTATTATTATCAACACCCACAACTCTGCTTATGATGACGGCTCTATGAAAAAACAAGAGATGGAATATCTTAAGCGTTTTTTGTTGCAAGAATATCGTTTGGGTAATTATGTGATTGTGGGTGGCGACTGGAATCAATGTCCGCCAGGTTTTAAATGGGATAAATTTTTAAAAAAGGAAAACAGCAACGAAAAACCGATTACCATTGCCAACGACTTTATGCCAAATAATTGGACATGGGCATATGATGAATCGATAGCTACCAACAGAAGCTTGGCCTTCAAATATGATGCAGAGAGCACATTTACGACCATCATTGATTTCTATTTGTTGTCGCCCAACATTGCGCTTGTCGAGGTTCATGGAAAGGATCTTGGATTTGCTTATAGCGACCACCAACCGGTATTTCTATCTTGTAAATTAAAGTAGTTAGTAACCTTGATATCATGAAGACTCTTTTTTATAATACTGTTTTTGTTGGTATCGTTAGATTGGGTTTGGTTATTCTAGCAAGCATTATTGTTTCTTATTTTATTATTGAGCAATTCATTTCTACCCTGCGCAGTTTAGGGGCGCCGCACCAAGACGTGCTGTACACTATCGGCCAGCTTATTGGAGTGGTGGTGGTTGCTATTCTTTTTGTGTTGATTATTTTATATCAATTTTTGCAAGCAAGAGCAGATTTTCGACGCGCTGTTTATCGGTCAAGAATTAAAAGAGTCTTATCTATCGCCATTTTTGTGATTGTAGAAGGTGGCGTTATCCATGAATTTAGATGGACAGAAGGGGAACTTTCTTTCATTATTGACGGAGGTGTTTTTGTTGGGTTTTTATTGCTGATTGTGAATGATATACTTTAATCTTCGACAAAAGAAACAAGGAAACAAGAGAAATACTAGAGACCATAGACAATATGCATGATTTTGAAAAGAACCAGTAAGACTTATTAATCCTTTTAATAATATTTTTTTAAAGTAAACCTTTTTATAAAATCCTCGTCTTACTCATATTATTCAATTAAATTAAACAACAATGAAAAACAATCTTGCCAAGTTCAGTTTAACTGCACTCACGATCTTTTCTATTTTATCTATTTATTCATGTAATAAAACCGCCTCTGATATTTCAAGTCAAGAAGCAGAAAGCACTTTAGTTGAAAAAACGTATGCTGATGTGTACCAAATTTCACAAGAAGCAGATAACGGCTCGTTAAATTCGTATAAAACGGAAGAAGCTTCAGATGTTATGAGCAGTTGCGCAACAATTACCAAAGACACCATTTCTTCACCACACATTATCACCGTAAATTTTGGAACGACGAATTGTTTATGCGAAGATGGTAAAAATAGAAGAGGCGCCGTTGTTATTTCTTATGTTGGTCACTATAGAGACACGGGGAGTGTTCACAACATAAGCTTCGTTGATTATTATGTAAACGATAACAAAGTAGAGGGTACCAAAACTGTCACAAACATGGGTGTTAATGCTGCTGGATATACTTATTTTAATATTCATGTGGACGGAAGAATAATTAAGGCGGATGGT
>Ga0164294_10006453_pt1 | contig 10041 bp, 8 predicted proteins | sample GEODES005metaG_FD_111479 | JGI IMG/M metagenome (GOLD analysis project Ga0164294, IMG submission 111479) | Oligotrophic lake water microbial communities from Sparkling Lake, Wisconsin, USA - GEODES005 metaG | ecosystem: Environmental > Aquatic > Freshwater > Lake | place: USA: Sparkling Lake...
CCAAGTTCGCGCGTGATTTTGAAACCGGGGATTTCGGGAAAATTGTCGGGTATGGAGCGGACTTTGGCGAAGGTATTCCCACCAAGGGTCGACCCGACACCATCGATGGCTACCGTCGCATCAGACAATGAAGGCAAACCGGTTTTTGGGCTATTTTCGTTGGGTTTTTGGGTGTCCATAAAATTTGACCGTCCCAATTACCAGACCTGCGGAAAGGGCGCACCTAGGGTTGAAGGAAACTTGCCGATTGGGCTGTTTCGGAAAAACCCTTCGACCCGCCAAAAGGGGACCCATTGAAAATGATTTTAGGGTCTCTGGTGAAATTGGCCGTTTTCTTGGGGAAAGGGTGTTGTTTACCTCGTGAAAAGGAAATCAGGCTTTGCGAATAGGCCCTGGTTTTTGAAAATTTTCGTTTCCTCCCTTATGCTTGGGATTCCATTTTCGGGGATCCGGCTTTACCGTCGTCGGATACACTCTTGGGTGCTGGTCCCGTCCCATGATTTTTCACAATATCATTTGGCCAAAGGATAGAATTGACCATTTTGCCCGGCATGGAATTGTGCCCGCTGAGGTGGAAGAATTGGTGGCTAGTCGGGCATTGGTATTACGGGCGAAATCCCAAGGGCAGAACCCGGTTTACGATGTGCTTGGTCAATTGCGTTCTGGAAAGTATCTTTTGGCGGTTTTGATACGGTTTCCTGATGGGAATTCCTTGCGGGTTACGGCAGGTCCCATGACCTTGCGGGAAAAACAACGGTTTATTTCCTGGAGACACCGATGATTACCAAAAAATTGCCCCATACGGATTCCATCAGCGAGCTGGCCCGCTTCTGGGACAACCATGATGTGACCGAATTCGAGAACGAACTGGAGGAAGTGCCAGGGGACGAGGGTGTCGATTTTGTTGTGAATTTGACCAAACCCCAAGGGGATCGGTTGAAAGAGGTGGCCAAGTCCACCGGAGTGGGCGTAAGCGTTCTCCTTCACGATTGGATATCCCAGAACCTCAAAAGCTAAGGGTTATAGGCTCAGGCCGACCCTTTCACGCCTCAAAAATAACCCCCTATTTTCTTCCCCCCCAAAAACTCCCTTCGTCGCGCATCCACACTTCCATCGGCACCTTGGCTTTGCGCCGCCAATTGGGTCGTTCGCGCCATGTGCCCGGCACATTCTGAGGGTGGGTTTCGCCCCAGGTATCCTCGATATTGGTCACCGCCATCCCCGCGCGGCTTTTCCCCAAATGAACAAGTAGCGCGCTCCAGACCTCTTCGCGCACGCTATCGGCCATTATGTCAGGCCGCTCAACCCGGGGGATTCCCCCTGTCAGCTCCAAAAGTTCGATGGTTCGTGCCCGTGTCCGGGCGCGATCGTTTTTGAGCTGTTCCGCATCGGCGGTGTCGATCAGCCCCAGGTCGAGCCGATCCTCGATATCCAGCCCCTTCCAGAACCCCGCGAAAGTCGGCAAATCGTGGGTATTGAGACTCCCCACCGACCCTTCCGGCGCTTCGGGGAGTCGTTCCATGTTCGAATAGAGCCCAAACTGTACGACATGCAGCCGCCTGATTCCGTGTCGGGCCATGGCGGGGCGGATGCCCTGGGGGACGGTTCCCAGATCCTCACCGACCATCCTTGCCCCGGATCGGTGCGCGGCCAGGCAATAGACGGCGAAAAGCTCCTTGGCCTGATAGCGGACATAAGCGCCCTGATCCGCCTTGACCCCATGGGGCACCCACCAAAGTCTATGAAGACCCATAATATGATCGATGCGCAGGACCGAGGCGAATTGGAGATGATGCGCCAACACCTCGAACAGTTGGGAATATCCGTCTTCGCGAAGCGCGATCGGATGCGGAGGCGGAAAGCCCCAATCTTGTCCCGCCGTGAAAAACGCATCCGGAGGCGCGCCTCCCGAAACCCCCATGGCAAACAGGTTCCGGTTCGAGTAGACATCAAAACTGTCCGAATTGACCCCCAAAGGCAAATCCAGATAAAGCCCCCATGTGGTTGCTTTCGCCGCCTCGGCGACGCCAGCCATCTGCTCCTGCGCCCAGAACTGCACCGCAAGATGATACAGGTAAACCGGATCTTTCGGATCGATCATGGACAGATCACCCGACCGCATCGGCTCGGGCCAGGTTTGCCACGAATGGCCTAGTTTTGCTTGCGCAGCTCGAAATCTGGCGTACGCCTGAAGCCTCCCATGCCCGGCGACATAATCTTCCCAGGCCTGCTGCCGCTCCGGGTGCCCGGCGAATCCTTCGGCCAACGCGGCCTCAAGTACCAGACGCTTTTGCGCCATCACCCGCTTGTGTTCGACAAGAGTGGCCTTGCGCAACACCTCCCGCTCCGCCTGCCATGCCGAATCGGCAAGGATCGCTTTGGCGCCAGCCGAATGTTTCACTTCGGGGATCGCCGCCAGATCGAGGAATATCTCGTTCCAGAAAAGTCGGCTCGCGGGCGAATAGGGGCTCGGCTCGCACGGATCTTCCAGAAACGACGCCAATAGTGGCAGCGTACCGACCAGCGCGATCCCCTTTTCCGCGGACCAGTGACACATTTTTTTCAGATCGCCAAAATCCCCTATTCCGCAATCGGTGTCCGAACGGATCGCATGAAGAGGCAAAAAGACCCCCTGCGGAACCGGACCTGGAGGCGGCTCGACTGGCTCGCGCAAACGATCCGGATCGGCAAGATGACCCGGTCGGGCAGGCGCGGCCAAAACATGACACACCTCTTGCGCGATCCCCTGCCTCAGAATCTCAACCCGGTGACGCCCGGGACCAATCCGCCCCAGATGAATCCATGCCAGAGGCCCGCCTGTGTCTTCGACGAGGGCCTCGCGAACCGAACCATCCTCAAGAATGAAATGCACGACGAAAGGCGGATACCCTTGGGTCCAAACCGGAATGGATGCCTCTTCTTCCTTCCAGGTCAGCCAGACCACCTCGACCGGCTCGATCTGGCGGGGTTGGGGCTTCAAAAGCGAGGCGATTGTTTCAAGCGATTGGGCAGGCGCGGGATGAACGATCCCCTGATTGTCCGTGAACGTCCATTCGATGCCCAGCATCCGGCACCGGCGAAGTAGCAAGGGATCAAGTGGAGCGGGCTTGGCCGGTGTGGAAATGGTCGGGCCCGAATGTGCAATCTCGGGATTGGAGGACGCAGGGTTTACGGGCAAAGAGTTTCCCGTCGCGGAATCGGCCATGTAGCACCCCAATACTATTGTTGCCCTGATCCTTTCATCGTATCGAAGGGATCGCGGGGGGTGGTACCAAGAGAAGGCATTAGGGTAATCAGGGTGGTTTGGGTCACTTTTTTGGCCACCCTGATGCGACCTGGCAAACCTTTCTCTGCCTGTCCAACTTGGCTTGACAGGCAAGAAGCCCCCTACTTCCCCAAAGTCCACAACCTCAGGGTTCCATCTTCGCTTCCGCTGGCGATCTTGTTCCCATCGGGTGAAAAACTCACACTGAGTACCCCTCCCTTGTGGGATCTTCGGGTCGGGTCCATTTGCCCCGTCGCCACATCCCAGACCCGAACCTCCCCGTTCCAATCGACGGCAGCGATCCGTTTTCCGTCAGGGGAAAAGGCGATTCCCAGCACCGTGCTTGGTCCGGGTCCCTTGTTGCTTGTCAGCGTCCGGATTTTTTCGCCTGTGCTTGTGCGGTAAAGATCGACAGAGGTCGCCTCCTTGACAAGGGATCGATCGACACTGGCCAAGGCAATGATGTTTCCGTCTGGGGAAAAATCCCCCCTTGTCCCGGAAAAATCCCGGACCAATTTGCCACTGGTGGCGTCATACTGTCTGACCGGACCCGAATTGGAGGAAATCACAAACGATTTTCCATCAGGCGCGAATGCGGTGTGGGTCGTGGGCATTTGGTCCGTTCCAGTTTGAACGATTGCTTTTTTCGTCAGATCCCAAAGGCGAAATCCCCCCTGGGGCCCATCCTTGCGATTCCATTCCGCGATACCGGTCACCAGCATCATTCCATCGGGAGATACTGCCCATGTCCCAGCGATGGAGGGATTGACCAGGGTCGATTCGGTGTTGCCTGTCGCGGAATTTCGGACCTGGATCTCGCGACCAATAACGGTAAATAGTTTGCCTGTCGAAGGAGAGGCGACAAGGGTGCTGGTCCCCAAGACCCAGTGGCCCCAGATTTTCCGTCCCGTGGTTAGGTCCACCTGAATCAATTCAAAGGGTTGATAATCTCCCGGTTTGCTTTTCTCCGGATCGCGCAAAAGGACGGTCACTTCGTTGGCCTGATTCCAGAGGATACGCGCGATTGCCCGCGAAAATTCCAGTCCGTGAAGGTTGTCACCAAGCAGTTTGGGCATTGTACCGGCACGCAACTTGATAGGTTTGGGAGGGGAATTGATGATCTGGCCCGGTTTGTAATCCTTGGGCGTCTCCAGGGAAAAGAGGTTCGCATCAAGAGGCTGGTTCCAGACCAGTTGTTCCAGCCGTATCTCGCTTTCGTGTTTGGGATCGGTGTCCTTGATGACCAGTTGCGTGGGCAGTCCGGTGGATTCATCCACCCATACGGTCATGGAACCGTCCCCCTTGATCCCAAACAATTGGACTGGAGAAACCTGGTATACCCGGGTACGAACTTTGCCGAGCATCTCCTCGCCCAGCAATTTGGCGCCTTCGGGTTTGGCATGGGCAAGTTGGCCAATAGGATCAATCAACCCTTGCGGAACTCCCCCTTCCGGGGCGTCGGTCTGCCAAACCTTTTCGGGTCGGTTCAGAAAGAGCCGCTTGTTTTCTTTCAGGTCGAAGATGAACACCATGTTTCCGTTCATCAACTCCTGGCGGATTTTGTTTGGTTCCAGATACATCTTCCCCTCGATAAGGGGGCTTTCGCCGATTCGGGTTTTCACCAAACCCTGAACCGTTTTGGCTTCCTTTGCTTTTTGCAACATCCGTGCAAACGAACTTGCGACCGAAGGGGGCGCCAGCAACGAAAGCAGGCCAATGGATATGGTCAGCATCGCTGCCAAGGAAAGGATCCACGAAACCATTCGATACCGCTTCCGGTGACCGCCGATCATAGCAGATTCCTTGGCATGGCCGGGAACTGGTGCAGGTACCTGTGCAGGAATCATCGGAGGCTGGTTGGATGCCAGGGCGCGGGCGCGCTCCCGGACTCCCATCACTCGATCGGTGGGGATTTCCTGGGCCCTGATCGCTCTGATGGCCGTTTCCAGAGCCGTTTCCAGGGCGGCATCTGATGTCGGGTTCAGGCGGGCATCGTCTTCATTTGTGTCGATCTCACGCATCAGGATTTCCCTCCGATTTGTATACCACTCATTTCCCGGGCCAGGGTTTTGCGTGCCTTGTAAAGCGCGGTCGAAACCGCCTCGCAACTGATCCCGAGTGCCATGGAGACCTCCTCACGGGAGAGTTGTTCGATGGCAATCATCCAGAAAACCGAGGCTTGCTGATCAGGCAATTGGACAACAGTGGTCAGAAGCTGGTTGCGAAGCTCATGGGTGATCATCCTCTGGGCGGGATCGGGGTTGGCCACTTTGTCGGTTTCCCGCAAGGGGGCATGGGCTTTTTTGCGACGCAATTGGTCCAGCGCCCGTGTCGTGGCAAAACGAACCAATAGTCCAGTCCAGCTTTCGACATGATTTCGTTTGTGAAATTCCAGCGCCTGGACAAAGGCCTCCTGTGAGGCGTCTTCGGCCTCGTGAACGGACCCGAGGATCCGCATCGCGATGGCAAACACCCGTTGGGCATTTTCATCCACCACCTGATCCCAACACGGATTGTTGGCCGGATCGTTGGAATCGTTCACCAGGTTTCCTGCCTTAGCAAGGGGAAGAGGGGCTGAATCAGGAATCTATCAGGTAGTCGCGCCACCCGGAAATCCATGACCCCGGTTTGGGATTTTTTGAACTTTTTTAACCTATTTGGAAAAATAGGGGATTGGAATTCTTACAGAGCCCTGAAAGGGCGCCCTAGGGGTCGGGAATGAAGGGTAACCCCTTTAGCCCTGTAGGGGCGATCTAATCGATTGGGTTCGGGGCTTATGCCGCCCCTACAGGGCTCCGGAGTAATACAGCTTTGGCGTTTCCTTTTCCCTTGGCGTTGCCCTGGGCTCGGCCTGTAGCTGCCCCCTTAGGGGCGTGAAACGCAATGGCTCAGGACTAAATACCCAAGCAGGAAATTGTTCTCCGTGGTGGGATTCTTTTTGGTGCCGCGACACTCAAGGAGGGAGTCCAACGCATCGTCAATAACTACCCCGAAAACGATGCAGCCCCCACAAACTTTACCCCTTTCTTTAATCGACTTCTGTTTTCTCTTTCTTTGCGCTCTCGGCGGTTCTGCGTGGGGTAATCGTCTTTTTTATCGTTAACCCCTTCGATCCCGCTTTGCCAAGTGGGGCCTAAAAAAAGGTGCCTGCGTGAGTGGGAGGTATGGTATTTTGGCGACAGATACCCCGATGAAAGGGGAGCCAAAGTCAGGGCCGCGGCAGAGGGGATGGTTGGCTGTTGAAAGTGCTAAGTCACAGGCAGGCTCGAGGGGCATGGGTTGTTTGGCTGGGTTTTCTGGGGGCTAGACCATTTGGCTTACACTGCCCCCAGAGACGAAATGTGTTTTTTTGTTTCGCCTAATTTTTTGGCCGGTTGTTTTCGCAACCCCAACCCATGTTTCGGAGTTCGCGTTGGTTCTCATCGATCCCGGCGAGTTTGCGGATGATTTCCCGTTCGCGCAAATAGGGGTCCACGGGGCCCGAAGGGGCGGCAGACCAGTAGCCTTCGACATTGGAAAAACCTTCGCTCATATCCCACTCATCTTTCTTTTGAATTGACACTTTTGTCCCGGGAAACCCCGAGGTTATAAGGTCTACCCCTGTGGGAGTTGGGAATTTCATGGTATGGGGGAAATTTAATGTTATTTGATTTGGAGGCGGCTTTGGGTCTTTTCTGAGCCTTTATGGCTCATTTCTTTGGTCAAAGAGCCCGTTGGGTGCCGTTTTTTCCTTCGAAATCTTTACCCAATTCCCGGGCCAGAGTATTTTGAGGGGGCATGAACAAGGTGGGCAATACTTTCCCGGGAGGGTCGAGCTGGTGCTCGACCACATCATCCACGGTCGAGCTGGTGCTCGAACCTCCCGACGAATTCGAAGGGCCCGGGCTTCCTGTTTCCTTGTGGAGTCGGCCACGACATCTACCGCATTACAACGCGGCCCACGAAATCCAAATGATCACTTATTGTTTGTCCGACTCGCTACCGAAAGCGGTTATCCAGCGCAAGGCAGACGAAATGTTGCCCGATGCCGAACCTGCGTATCGCAAACGAATCGAATCCCAGCTTGATTTGTGTAACGGGTCATGCGTCTTGCGCGATCCACTACATGCAAGGATGGTAATCGACACTTGGCGCCACTTTGACGGCGACCGATATCACCTTGTCGCCTGGGTCGTAATGCCAAACCATGTCCATGTCATGATTCGAATGAATGGAACGGCCAGCCTGCCAAGAATTGTTCAGTCCTGGAAATCGTACACGGGTCGTCAGTTACCCGTCTCCTGGCAGCGAGAATATTGGGACCGTTTCATCCGCGACGAAAAACACTACCATCAAGCGATTGCGTATATTGAACAAAATCCGGTGAATGCCGGTCTTTATCAGGCCGCCGAACTATGGTGTTGGTCTTCCGCGTTTAAAGTTTGATGGACGGAATTCCTGGGAGGGTCGAGCCCCAGCTCGACCACACAAATGAGGTCGAGCTGGGGCTCGACCCTCCCGGCAAAGACGAGTTATGGGTTAAATAGGTTTGGAAAATGGTTATTTGCCTCGTCGTCTCAAGGAACGGGGCAAGACAGACGCTTGGTTGCTTTGTGGCGGGGAAGCCGCCCTGTGGGGCCCATTTCCCCAAGAGACAGGAGGCAAGCCACGCGATTGCCTGACTTCGTTGATTGTCACGACACCCAGACGCAGGTCGGTTTCCTGTTGGCGCAAAAGGAGTTCCCGGTCCTCGGGAACAGGATGATCGGATGCCAGGAACAGTCGCCCTGTCGGATCAAATCGGCGCACAAGACATTCGTTGATCCGGTCATCGCGTCGGCGTAGACGGGGAAGAATGGTCAGCGAAAGATGCTGGACACGCGCGGCTTGCAAATTGGCCAGGTTCGATTCCTTGGTCAGATATGCCAGCGGGACACCAAAGGCGTTCGCGATCTCATCGCGCGTCGCCCCCGCCTCGGCCAGGTGGGCCAAATCGGCAGGTGAATATTGAATCGTCGAAACCTTGAAGTCATTATCCGTGACCAGCACTCTTCCTGAGCCTCCTTTGCCAAATCGCTGTTGCCAGCGCGATTCGATTCGGGCTACCTCCTCTTCGGGCAAAGGCTGACTTGAGGAAAGAACCACACCCGGCACTGAGGCGTTTTCCCAAAGACCCCTGCGAAAAGCGTGAAACCTGCTGGCGAGCGTGGCGGGCTCATACGCCGCGCGCATCGGCCCCGAGCCCAGACCATAAATATCCTCAAGCGAAGGCACCCGGAAATGAATCACCCGGTCCCCTTCAAGAAGGACAGGTCCAGAAGCGGAATCGAAAATCCACGATCCCGCATCGGCGCCACCCGCGTGGCGCATTCGCTGCGCGGGCAGAGGCCAGATCGATTCGGGAATTTTCGCTTTCCCCTCGCCTTCCAGCCACCAGAACGCATTTCCCAGCACTTCCATCGAAAGCGCGGTCAGCTCCAAGAGATCCGTTCCGTTCATATGATCATTTACCGAGCGCAAAAGATTGAGAATGGGATGGTCGGTGATTTCATGGATGACCGCACCGGGCTGACTAGGCACACAGAGGTTTTTGGGATCGATCCGTTTGCCCAGCGGGTGTGTAAAGCCTTTGGGAGCTTTGGGATTGGACTGGTCGAGGCGGACATAGAGTCTGGGCACAAAGGTGGCGCAAGCGCCTGCGTTGATCGATGCGCAAGCATAAGCCGTCGTGCGCAGTTCGTTTAACAGTTCACGCGGGGTCGGCCCGCGTCCCGAAGTTCCAGGAAGAATCTGGCGCAAAGGTCCGGCGGTCCAGGGACGCGAGAGTTTGCCACTTCGGGTGGTGATGGGGAATAATCGTTTGATCCAGTCAAGCATGAAAAATTACTCCAAAATGGTCCAATGGTCAGGAGAAGTCCAAAGATCCGAAGGACCGCTTTTGGGCGATGTCCGGTTTGGTCCGGAAGGACCATGCGGATCAGCGACTTTTTGAGTATTTTCCGAATCGGTAACTCCGGAAAAAGTAGGCGAGGAAGAGTGGTGCGCCCGGCGATCGATTCCCATGATCAGATAGCGAAGTGCCGCCAGGGCGTGGTTGTCGGCATCGATGGGGGCGACTGCGATGCGGCGGCTCGATTGGCCGGGGGCAAACTCGTCGGGCCAGCGATATAGCGAAAACTCGCGCACCAGCTCCGGACAAGTGGACGCCACAACGGAGAGCCTTCCCGTGCGGATTCGGGATGTGACCAGTGCGATCCCCGCATCGAGAGCGTTGATTCCCGGACGGACGGCGTGCCCGGCCCGGCGAAGCTCTTCGATTTCGGTGCGACCCGCGGGATCTGCCCACCAGGCGGCGTTTCGCGGAAGGGCTTTGGAATGGTCGCAAAGCGGCGTCTGTGCCTGCACCCGTTCGCCAAATATTTGGAGATGTCCATCGGTGGACAAATGGCCCCAGATGGCGGCGAATGGATTGCGCCAGCCGAAGTCGATTCCGCCGACGAGTTTACCTGCGTGTAGGCTTTTTGATTTGTCTATTGGTTCAGAGAACAGGGCTTTTTCATAGTCGGGATAGACAAGACCCGAGCCAGAGAGGAATTCGCAACCATATTCCTGGCGGACCCAGCGCTCGCCCAGCGATTGGGTTTCCTCGGCGATGAACTCCGGACGGATGCGCGGGCACTGGGTCCAGGGGACGGAGATCCTGGTCCAGGGGTGAGGGCCCGTCCATTCGGCGTGGAACCAGCCTCGGCGTCCATAGGGTGTGGAAAGGGAAATGATTTTACCATTACTGGCAGCGA
>Ga0164294_10006454_pt1 | contig 10041 bp, 11 predicted proteins | sample GEODES005metaG_FD_111479 | JGI IMG/M metagenome (GOLD analysis project Ga0164294, IMG submission 111479) | Oligotrophic lake water microbial communities from Sparkling Lake, Wisconsin, USA - GEODES005 metaG | ecosystem: Environmental > Aquatic > Freshwater > Lake | place: USA: Sparkling Lake...
ATCCATACTACAGCTGCCCACGTTCAAGTGACTCCACTCCATGACTATAGCTGCCTTTGTTCAAGTGACTCCACTCCATGACTACAGCTGCACTCCATGACTACAGCTGACCATGTTTAACTGACTCGAATCCATACTACAGCTGCCTTTGTTCAAGTGATTCCACTCCCTGCCTTTGTTCAAGTGACTCCACTCCATGACTATAGCTGCCTTTGTTCAAGTGACTCCACTCCATGACTATAGCTGCCCATGTTCAAGTGACTCCACTCTATCACAACAGCTGCCTTTGTTCAAATGACTCCACTCCATCCTAACAGCTGACCATGTTCAAGTTACTCCACTTTATAACTATAGCTGCCCGTATTCAAGGAGCTTAAAGTAATTGAGTTGAAGTTAAGATTACAGCAGTATAACGTCTGCTGTCAACTAGCCGTTGAGAAAAATGTTCTTCAATTGCGTTTTTGGCGATAATACCGTTTCATCTCGAAAGTTATCAGCAACAGTAACTACTAAGTGGTGGTTTGCAGACGACAGAGCGACCACATTACTATGATAATGCTGGCTATTGCCTACAGCATAGCTATATGCTTGAATATTCTACAAGTCCAGTCGTTCGAACCGATCCAGGTTATGTGTGAGGTGAACGGCTACCTCGTTCCAGCCATCGTGGACACTGGGGCGGAGATCACCGTAATGTCCATGTCTTGCGCAAAGAGGTGCCAGATCTCCAGCAGTATCGATACTAGGTTCTCGGGCCAAGCCATCGGGGTGGGGTCCAGTGAGATCGTGGGAGCCATCGAGGACCTGCCATTCCGACTGGGACCCATCAAGTTCCAAAACAAGATCTCGGTCCTCAGAAGCTCGAGATGCGACTTCTTGATAGGTCTAGATATACTGCGCAGGTTCCAATGCGACATAAGTATCGGTCAGAAGGTGCTCAAGATGAAGGTACGAAACGACATGGTGCGGATACCGTTAATGTCCGGAGCGACAGGAAGCCACTTCAGCCGCGGAGATATGGATGACCTATTTGCTCAAACAGAGAGCGGCCTCTTGGATAGTCGTGGTGAAACAGCGAAGAGGCGATCATCACCTACGTCGCTCATACGAGACTCGCTCGACACGGGCTTACATCCTGATGACATCACCAAATCATTGTCCTCCACTTATAATGACCCGGATGCTTATAATGCACTGGAGGAAGATCTCTCGTTTGACTGTGGTGACAGTCGGGTCTCTATGGCCGGAGTTTAAGTAGCTCAGCGTAATAGCTTCACCGCATTTCTTATCTGCAGCATATGTAATAACTTTTAAAGTTACATACGCTCTATGACGAATTTTCATGCAGAATGACGTTGAGTTTAACAGAGAACTTGCTAGTTTAGAAGGGAAACGAATACAATCATAATCATCATCATCATCGGCAGGGCACCGTCAGTTAACGTACGTAACTTAGCGACTCCACAGTACGTAATCGTGGAGAGTTAAGTCGAAGTACTGATGAGGTTCAATTATGCGACTTCTTCACATCGAACATTCTACCCTATACTGTCTATTGGACCCACTCTTGTGCTCTACTGAGTCCGCACGATGACGCACTTATCCCCGGACCGGTACGTGCCGTTGAAGAACTCTCCCTGCAGCACGACATCGTCTGATCCCTTGTAGGTGCCCGCCCCGTGCATCTTATTTCCCGACCATGATCCCGAATATCGCGATCCTAATAAAGCAGTAGTAATCAGAGCTTGCAACCATTCAATATTGATGTGATCTCTACCATCAGGGAAGAAGTACGTCCCCTCTCCATCGAACATGTTGTTCTTGAAATCCCCCTTGTATTTAGCACCGGTGCTGAACTTGTATTCCCCCACACCGTGCATGGCATCGTTTAGCCACTCCCCGTCGTAAACTTCGGGACCCATGTGCAAGACGCCCTTTCCGTTTCGGTACTTGATCCCGTTGTTAACTATCCACTCGCCCACGTATTTGGAGTTATCAGCCAGAAGGAACTCGCCATGCCCCTTCTCGATGACAGGTTCCACGACCTCCACAACCTCCACCACTTCTACAACCTTTGCTTTCGCTTTGCTCATAAGTTGATGTTACAGTATTTACAATTGCACTCAAATACTGTATAACGTTATACTGTACTACTGAAAGTTACGTATGAAACGGTTCTAAGTGTAAACTTACGGTAAACCAATTTTTCGATCAATTGAGGTAACTTTACTGTATTCTCAAATAGTCTACAGGTCGATCCTCCGCTTCGACCCCTTCTGACGTCCGCTCTTACTCTTCTGGACATCAATACTGCTGGACTTCACATCCATAGGATTCGGGAAAGCAGTCCCCAAGCACGAAGGACAAAGCCACTGGTTATTTGGCTGCTAGCAACAGGAGACAAAGAAATAGTTTATGCCCAATAACAAAATTAAACACTTTGCACCATACCTCCTCAGACAGTCCGACGCACTCGAAGTGAAACCACTCGATGAGGCAGCCTCGCCCGTCGCAGGCCACCATACTACCCTCGAAGCCTCTGCCGCAAATGCAGTACTCCTCCTCCTCCGCACTGCTAGGTACACCCCTCCCTGAAGTCGGACCGTCCCCGTTACCATTGGAATGGAAGCAACTTGGACAATACCATCGGCTAGAAGGCTGTAACACAACAGAGGGTAACGCAGATCACGTGTCCAACACTACAAATGGTAACTGACCTTGCTAAGTAGCCCGACGCAGTGGTAATGGAACCATTCTACGGGGCAATTAGCTCCATCACAAGCCACCATGTTGTCAGTGAAACCTTCTCCGCACAGGCAGAAAGTAGTATTCGAATTGCCTTTTGCATCAAGCGATGACGGTAAAGTTCCACTTATACCGTTAGAGATATGCACCGTGCTTGTACGCACAACTTTATCTTGCATGCCAAGATCGAAAGATATCGACGATAGTGCATAACTGCTTGTCGACAGTAAGGACTCTTGATTGAGTTTTGAAGGGGTGGACACAGAGGCTCCGGGAGTCTCTTCGACGCCCAGTCTAGAGGGGATTGCGTTAAGCTTTCTATGCGAATAGCTCGCTCTGATAACATGCAGGTACCGAAGTATCTCCAGATGCCCCTTGATTGCCGCCCAGTGCTCGGCAATGAGCAAGGGTCCGCTCCTCAGTCGACCCCGCATCCGCCAGTCGGCTCCCCGCAACAGCAAATACAACACGTTCGAGAAGCATCCCTGGTATGCAGCCAGTATCAGTGGAGTGAAGCCTCCCATGTCAGCGATGTCCACCACTGCTCGATACGAGTCGACCAACAGCCTCACGCATTTATTCTGCTGATACCGACACGCCAAGGTCAGCAAGCTGTTGCTCTCCATCATAGGACAGCGGTAGTCCACATTGAAATCACCGATACTGATGAAAGTAGAATGTATAAGCCTCTCCAGCATCCTCGGTTGGTCTCGCTTGGAGTTCAGCATGGCCTTAGCCCGAATGATCAGCTGATAGTGTATCTCGTCCACATTGGCTTGCTTCCGGTAGTAGTATTTCATGAACAGTCTCTTGTAGTCGTTAGTCGATCGAAGCGATCTGCTGGTGCTTGATCGGCTGCTGGTGGCAGAGCTTAGGGTCGGAAACGAGTGGATGGTGACGTCGTACACTTTAGATATAATGAGCCACAGTTGAGCATCTTTGCTATCGAACTTATCGTACCATGCCTTACAAACAGTGAGCATATGCAGAAATTCAACGGGCTGGCCGATAAATAGCAACACCAAGACCAAAGCGTCGGTGGGAATGGTGGAAAGGGTCGCCATCGAAACTACTGTAACTTTAATCAACACTCACAGTTTCAATCGGAAAATGTAACTGTCATAGTAACGTACTGTTCCCGGTACGTAATATTGCAGGAAGCCCAATATTGCCTTTGTCAAGTATAACAGTAGCCTTTCCGACAGCTGACAGAATAGGAACTGAAAAGCTGCGCTGATCTAACTTACTCAACAAATGCAAATCTACAGAGTCCGCCTCTAAATGCCGGACCAATCGTACATTATTTCATCCAGAGGAGTGAAGCTGTCCGCTTCGCACTTCGCAGGAGCGTTGTGCACTGTGTACACTCGATCGGACTGTATTGTACGGAAAGCTCCGCTGCGCCCATAGCCGCTGAATCGAGTGATGACATGGTACTCTGCCTATTGAAATAGATGCACTATTACATCCAGTCATCAGATCTTGTAACAGTGCAGCTTAAGCTTACATAACCGATGAGCCACCACTCAGCTGCTGCGGACTTGAAGCCATTGGAGCTAACAGCACAGCTTTGAGATGTCGAGTTGTCGCTGCTACTGGCCGTTGGACAGAACTCCTTCGCAGAATGCTCCAAAGTGGCATTGATCGAAGTGAATATCTTCGAGCCATATTTCTGCGCGGCGGCGATTCTCAGCTGGTGCGAATCAGTGGCGAGAAACCACCGCACCGAGGAGTACGCCCTCTCCTTCAACGCGAACTCCTCGATCTGCTTGGCACAACTGAAAAAATGCTTGTACTGACCCAATATGCTCCTCTGGTGCTGCTCAGTACCGGCACTATCCCAGACGCTGTCTCCCACGCGGATCTGGATACTGATCTTCAGCACCGCGGGGTCCCTGTCGGTCATCGCCTTAAACTCGGTTAGAAATGGCAAGAAAATCTCACTCTTGGGCTGCAGAAGGAAATTCACCAGACAGCCGAACGTGTTGTATCTGGTCATACCCATCTCCAGCAGCTGCTGCTGGTGGAAGCGATTGTTGTACATGTGGATCGTCTTGCCCCTGTTGCTGATCATCAACACCGTCTTAGTATCTTTTCGCATCAGAATATGAAGATTCTCTGTGACGAGTCTGTCCAGGTAGCTGTTGTACAGTGTGTGATAAGTTAGATAGAGCGGTACTACTACTACAGCTACTGCCGCTCTCACCGATAGTCGTCCAGAGTATTGACCGCCCAGTACTGTTTGGACAGCAGAGTTGACTTGTTGTAATTCCTTCGCTCGGCCCGGAGAGACAGCGGTTGCATCAGCCAGTCGGCATCCAGTGGGCGCGTCCAGTTGATGTTCCTCGAAAGGAAGGCTTCCTCGAAGACTGGCAGATGTTCTCGTCGGCCCATTTGAAAGGCTTTGTCTGAGAGTATGGCGACCAAGAATACAGTGGTGAAACCTATAATGCGGTCCGCCATGCCCGACAGGTGTGGCACGGCCACCAAGATGTGGGGGTCGTCAGACTGGAGGGTGTTCCTGTGCAGAGCAGTGTACTTGTCCTGCCAGCCGCCACATTGTTGACTTTTGTGAAGGAACTCTTCGTCCAGTAAACTGGAGATGTCTTCAATGTCGGACCTCAGTGACCAGCCGACAGAGCTGATCAGTACGAGTTGGGCTACCCACACGAAGAGATGACTGCAAACCATCAAACTAAAGTTGCGTAATTTCAACCAGTTTTTCCGTTATGTTCTTTAAGCATCATTTGTTGAGAATATTTCTCAACAAATGATGTCTCGGCTCTCGATAGCCAGTTGGAACGTATGGTTCGATCCCTTGGGACAGCAGCAGCGGTACTCCGCCATCTTGTTAGCTTGTCGAGCGCTGTCTCCCGATATTATCTGTTTCCAGGAGGTGACTCCGCCATTCGTCAGCATGCTGAATGCTTCGGGGATCAGGGACGACTATCACCTCTCAGATCACGAGCTTGATCGGTACTCATACGGTAACATGATACTGGCAAGAAAGAACATTGACGTCTCTTTTCAGTTCATCTCTCTGCCATCTCAGATGGGCCGCACGATGCTGCTGGCAGAGGCCACTTGGACCGATGGGACCAAAGTAGGTTTGGGCAACGTTCATTTGGAATCATTGAGCAGTCGCCAAGTCAGAGAGAAGCAACTTCAAATGTGTGAGCAAGTCCTGCGGAACTACGACTTTTCCATTTTGTGCGGCGACTTCAACTTCTGTTCTTACAGGAACTACATCGAGACCGACAACGAAGGGTTGGAGAATGATGTCATGAGGTGTATTATGCCCGATTATAACGACATGTGGCCACAACTGCATCCGACCGAACAAGGGTACACGTTTGACACACTGGAGAATGGCATGCTGCGATTGCATAGACACGAGCGAATGCGCTATGACAGAATATGCTATCGCGTTGCAGAGGACGGTCGATCGATGAAGTCAACATGGGCGGCGCACTCCATCGATCTCCTCGGTACATCACCTGTGCCGTCAGATGTGAGTGCCATCGCTCCAGAGCTCCGTGCTGCAGCAGAGCCTTCAGACTTCAGCACCCCTCCCAAGGTGTCGAGGTCCGTGCTAGTGCAGCCAGCCGATGCTAGAGAACCCGTCACGCTATTCCCCTCTGACCACTTCGGCTTGTTCGGAGTGTTCATGTGCTAATTGTTGCGACCGATCCTGGGATGCATGATAGATTGTTTATAATATTATTATATTCTAACGTTTATTCTACTATACTGCTACAAGTTAAGTTAGATCTGATGCTCTCAAATGCAGTTAGATCGGCGACTTCTTTTTCTCTTCTCAAGAATAGTCTTCGCCACTCGTTCTCCGGACTCCAATGCTCCGTGCACCGTGGCGAACGACCGTGCTGAGGTGTGCTCTCCTGCGAAGTGCAGTCGCCCGCCGTAGAAGGAGCGGTGGAACGCCTTGAACCCCACGTCGTGACGGAACCCCACCCTACGGTACGAGTACGAGCCGCGAGACAGCGGATCCGACATCCAGCGGGTGTGGAGTGCTCTCGTCGGAGGCCTACTGGTCAGCGGATACAGTCTGTTGAGAGTGACCATGATGCTGGAGGTGAGCTCTGAGTCTGACAGCAGTTCCAAGCGCTCACTGTGCTCACTGCCGGTGAACAGCACGAGCGCTTTGACTTGGAAGAACTTGTGCAAATTCAAGAACCAATATCCACAGTCTGTGGGGAAGGCATTGCGATCACCCACAGCGATTATGAAGCTAGCGTGCGGGTCCCAGAATACATCGTCGAAGATCAGGATGGACTTGTTCAGAAGCCCCATACCACTCATATTCAGCGCATCCTGAAAGATGGAGGGTAAGGGCTCTACGAACTCGATCAGAGCCGCCTTCAGAACTCCCAGCGGAACAGTCACAATCACCTCGTGACAAGTGAACTCCACGCCATCCGACGTGTGCACCTTGATGGCCTCCCCCCCGCGCTCGATCCTCACCACCGTCCTGTTGAGCAGTATCACATGCCGCATCTGCTGGGCGAACGCCTCGATGAGGGTCCCCAGTCCGGCCCTTAATAGGTAGTCTTCTCCCTCGAGCTCGTCGTCGCAGTCGAAGTAGTACAGTGAGGTGTCGCCCAAGTAGCATCCGTATTCCAAGTCGTATGTCTCTCGCAGAAACAAGTCAAGTAGGTTTGGGTTGCTACGGAGCTCATCCATGTCCCCGCGATCGATGAGAAGTCGAGTAGCCTTCATAATGCCCTGCTGCAAGGATATGTCGCGACCTTCTTTGTCTTGCAGCCTGGACAACTTCTTCTCGAATAGAGCAAATTCGTCGTTACATTTCGATACGTATTCTCTCTGCAATCGAACACCACTGCTGTCGAAAATAACTTTATCATCATAGTCCGTTGGGTGCAGCTCTAGCTGCTGCTGTTGAGCAATATGGTACACAGGATTTCCAGCTTGGCCACCGTGTATCCAGCTTGCTCCCACGTCGAATCCGTCCACAGTATGGCAGCGGCCGCCTACTCGGTCCCTGCCTTCCAGCACCAACACCTTACATCCAGCCTCCATGAGCACTGAAGTTGCCTTCAGACCAGATGCTCCGGCTCCGATCACAATAATTTCTACTTCGGCAGTCATAACTGTCGTAAAGGTTGCGCGAACGACAGAAAATAACTTTAGCTTAACAGTTACCACCGGTACACATCTCATACTTGGGGAATTTCTGGACTATATGTCGAAAGGTATGTTTTTTCTGTTTCGAGATAAATAGTTTTCTGTGCTGTTTCGTATCGGCATGATGCTGCGGCTGCTATCTCGATGTATCCATCTATATACCATTCTTAGCGTGGACCCTAACCACAGCGAAGCAGTTCGTGACGAAGTGGTATCTGGAGGGCATCGTCATGACTCCTATTGTGTGTATGTCTAACAGGAAGTGCTACAGGTTCACAAGGTGATGGAAATACTGTATCTGTCTCTGTCTGCACACCTCTTGACAGCCGTCCCCTATTGACGTTGTCCCCTGTACCTGTCTGTATGTACTGCTTTACACAGCGATAATCTGTTCTGCAAGAAGTTCGGACAATCAGGCTTGAAGTGGGCGGAGAGCAACAGGTCCCGTATCATGTTCATCGCCTTCTGGGTCTCGTTCGCCACTCAGTTGCTGCTTATGTTAGCGCTGTGCTCCGCCTCATTTGACAGTGGCACAGTGAAGAATCTCCCTTACTTCACTGTGAAGGTCAATTACATCAACAGCACCGAAGTTCAGGGCTCCAATATTACCAGTGCTTTAATCAGGTCTTCCACTTACGATAATAGAAATGAAGATGCTGTCCTTGGAGTCAAAAACGGTAACAGCAGTGCGGTTAACGTTAGATTCGACTTGTCTGCTACTCCGTTGGACACCACGACTGTCAAGCAGATCAACAGCTACGACGTGCACTTCTATGCTGGGGTGGGTATGATCGTCTCGGAGTGCCGCACAGACACGTCCTCCACCTACTGCCCGGACCGTATCAAGCATTGGTCGGATGTGCGATGCACGAGGTACTGGAGCAGCTGTCAGGTGCGTTAATCACTCGTACAACCGAAATGTTTGCACAACTCACTCAATGGCTTTGCTCTTAGAGCTGCTATGACTCATCTGGCTCGACATTCAGTCAAATGTTGAGCTCCTTCATGCTTCAGACCTTGTCGATGATGTCCAACTTGCAGCGGTCTACTGCCAGAGGAGATCTGCACTGCGAGAAATTGTAAGTGAATGCATTATCCCAACATGATCTACATCCATCTGACTCCATCCCACCTCCTACTGATGTGTTAGTTGGGGAGTGCTAGATGGAATCATTGGCTTGCTACAGACGATAGCTGCACTGAATGTTTTCACCAACAATTGCTTCAACAAGATCGAGTCCTCCGTCTACGGTGTCACCATCCACAAGACTCTCGGTGCTGCCTTCTACTGCCTTCTGTTGTCCACCTTTCTGAAGCTGTTCGACATCGTTAGTCATGTGGTGGTTCCCGTTCCCGCTGAGGGCTACTGGGGACAGCATATGTTGGTGGAGACTGATGACGTCGAAACCGTCAGTACTGCTAAGATAGTTCTGATCACATGACCACCGAAAGCTCAGAATGTCATCTCACGGTACGTGGGACGATAGGATCAGCTATAACGTGTCGAGCAGTCCATTTCAGCACTGCTATGAGCTCTTCACCCATCTGAAATGAGTCCATTAATCCTGTTTCGTAGCTTTATTGAATTAAGCTCAACTTCCTTGCGATGTTTGTTATACTAACACAATGCTTTCTAAAGTTCTATTAGATTACCATTGAATAATGCTATAAGATTACCATTGAATAATGCTATATGATAATATAAGTTAGCGCCTTACAATATAATTATTTATTGTGTGTGCGTTAAAAATGATGAAGAAACTGTTTAACGTTACTTGATTCGACTAATAATATGTGTCCGCGTTGGGGGAGTGACGCGATGGCTGGAATTTCCTCTAGGATCTATCTAGTCAATGAGCGCTCGCAATAACAACAATACTGTAAATTTACAAGCGATTATGTTCCACTCGTGGGCGATGTCTGCGGTCCGGGGCTGTCGATCAAGACAGCGACTGCACCACACAACTCTGCACTGTATCCCACTGCTTGGCCGCAACAAGAGTGTGATTCTTTTGTCGACTTGCTTCGCCCTGGTTTCGAACTCATGCCTCCAGCCAGTGACCATCAACCAAAGCGCTGCAATTATGGCCGAAGAAGCCCCAATACCTATCCCCAATTCTACTGTGACTATCG
>Ga0164294_10006457_pt1 | contig 10040 bp, 7 predicted proteins | sample GEODES005metaG_FD_111479 | JGI IMG/M metagenome (GOLD analysis project Ga0164294, IMG submission 111479) | Oligotrophic lake water microbial communities from Sparkling Lake, Wisconsin, USA - GEODES005 metaG | ecosystem: Environmental > Aquatic > Freshwater > Lake | place: USA: Sparkling Lake...
CGAGCACGGCATCGGGCTGCACAAGCAGGGCTTTTTGCTCGACGAGACCGGCGCCGGTGCGGTCGACATGATGCGCAGCATCAAGCGCGCGCTCGACCCGAAGAACATCATGAACCCGGGCAAGATCTTCGCTGGCTGAGCTGCCTTCAGTCGGCCGGTGTGGCGCTGGCCGTCCAGCTCTGGCTCACATCGCCGGCGCTGTTGACGCTTTCGAGCTGCACGCCAAAACCCCACAGCCGCGCCACATGCTTGAGCACCTCGGCGGCGCCTTCGTCAAGGGGTCGGTCGTTGTGCTGGACGTGACGTAGCGTGAGCGCGCGGTCGCCGCGCAGATTGACGTTCCAGACCTGGATGTTGGGCTCGCGGTGTGCCAGGTCGTACTGGCGTGACAGCGCCTCGCGCACGCGGCGGTAGCCGGCGTCGTCGTGGATGGCCACGACCTCGAGCTCTTCGTCGTGCTCGTCGTCGACGATGGAAAACAGCCGCAGCTCGCGCATCAGGCGCGGCGACAGGTACTGGCCGATGAAGCTCTCGTCCTTGAAGTTGCGCATGGCCTGATTCAGCGTGGCCAACCAGTCGGCGCCGGCGACGTCGGGAAACCAGCGGCGGTCCTCCTCGGTCGGCTGCTCGCACATGCGCTTGATGTCCGAATACATCGCAAAGCCCAGCGCATACGGGTTGATGCCGCTGTAGTGCTTGTGACCGGCCGGCGGCTGATAGACCACGTTGGTGTGCGACTTCAGCCACTCGATCATCACGCCATCGGTGAGGTGGCCATCGTCGTACATGGTGTTGAGCAGGTGGTGGTGCCAGAAGGTGGCCCAGCCCTCGTTCATGACCTGCGTCTGGCGCTGCGGATAGAAGTACTGCGCCACCTTGCGCACGATGCGCACCACCTCGCGCTGCCAGGGCTCGAGCAGCGGTGCGTTTTTCTCGATGAAGTACAGCAGGTTTTCCTGCGGCTCTTCGGGGTAGCGCCGCGCAGGTGCGTTCGCAGCAGCCTTGTCGGCCTTGCGCGGCAGCGTTCGCCACAGGTCGTTGACCTGCTGCTGCGCGTAGGCCTCGCGCTCGCTGCGCATCGCCTTTTCCTGCGCCAGGTTCAGCTTGCTCGGGCGGCGGTAGCGGTCCACGCCGTGGTTCATCAGCGCGTGGCAGCTGTCGAGCAGTTGCTCCACCGCGTCAAGGCCGTGGCGCTCCTCGCACTCGGTCACGTAGTTCCTCGCGTAGACGAGGTAATCGATGATCGACGTCGCATCGGTCCACATGCGAAACAGGTAGTTGCCCTTGAAGAAGCTGTTGTGGCCGTAGGCGGCGTGCGCGATCACCAGCGCCTGCATGGCCAGGGTGTTTTCTTCCATCAGGTAACTGATGCACGGGTTGGCGTTGATGACGATCTCGTAGGCCAGGCCCATGTGGCCGCGCCGGTAGCGCTTCTCGTTGGAGATGAACTCCTTGCCGTAGCTCCAGTGGCGGTAGTTCACCGGCATGCCCACCGAGGCATAGGCGTCCATCATCTGCTCGGCGGTGATGATCTCGAGCTGGTTGGGATAAGTGTCCAGACCGAAGCGTTCAGCCGTCTCGCGGATCACCGCGTGGTACTGCTCGATCAGCTCGAACGACCAGTCGCTCGGCCCCGGCAGCGGCTGGGTGGCGCGCTCGGTCATGCGGCGACCCCTTCCTTTTTGAACAGGTCGCGAAACACCGGGTAGATGTGTGCGGCGGCCGTGGCCTTGCGCATGGCGAACACCGGGTTCTCGGCAGCCAGCGCGGCGTACTCGTCCCACAGGTTCTGCTCTTCGTCGGCCACCTGCACATAGGCAAAGTAGCGGCACAGCGGCAGGATGCGGCCAGCCAGCAGCTCGCGGCAGCGGCCGCTGTCGTGGTGCCAGTTGTCGCCGTCGCTGGCCTGCGCACCGAAGATGTTCCATTCGCTGGTGGGGTAGCGCGCGCGGGCGATCTCGTCCATCAGCACCAGCGCGCTCGACACCACGGTGCCGCCGGTTTCCATCGAGTGGAAGAAGTTGTGCTCGTCGACCTCCTGTGCCTGCGTGTGGTGGCGGATGAAGACGATGTCGATGCGCTCGTAGTGCCGCGTGAGAAACAGGTACAGCAAGATGAAAAAGCGCTTGGACAAATCCTTGCGCGACTCGTCCATCGAGCCCGAGACGTCCATCAGGCAAAACATCACCGCCTTGGTGGTGGGCACCGGCACGCGCACGCGGCTGCGATAGCGCAGGTCGATGGGATCGAGGTACGGGATGCGTGCCAGCCGAGCGCGCAGCGCCTCGATGTCGATGCGAAGCGCGGCGATCTCGTGCTCGTGCGGGCTCGGCTGCGGGTGGCTCAGCAGTTGATCCAGCTGCGCTTCCAGGCGCGTGAGCTCACGCCGCGATTCGCTGCCCACCGCGATGCGCCGTCCGATCGCGCCTCGCATCGAGCGGCCCACATGGAGGTTGCTGGGGTTGCCGTCGCTGCTGAAACCGGCGCGGTGGGTCTTGAATTCAGGCGTGTCGGCCAGCGTGGTGCGCGCCAGGTTGGGCAGCGCCAGGTCGTCGAAGAAGACCTGCATGAACTCTTCCTTGCTGAGGTGAAAGACAAAGTCGTCCTCGCCCTCGCCGCTGTCGCTGGCACCGCTGCCACCGGAACCCGATCCCCCCGGCGGCGGGCGTTCGATGCGGTCACCGCGCAGGTAATCGTCGTTGCCCGGGTGCACCGTCTCGCGCTGGCCGCCCGGTCCGTGGCTGAACACCGGCTCGGAGATGTCGCGCCTGGGGATGTGGACGTCTTCGCCTTGCACCAGGTCGCGGATGCCGCGCCCGTCGACCGCGCGCTTGACCGCCTCGCGGATCTGATCCTTGTGGCGGCGCAGAAAGCGCTCGCGGTTGCCGATCGACTTGTTCTTGCCGGCAAGGCGGCGGTCGATGATCTGCTGAAGCATGGGTGGGGGCTTCCGGTTGGGCCGCGTTTCAGCTCGACTTGCGCACGCGCAGGTACCACTCGCACAGCAGGCGCACCTGCTTGGGCGTGTAGCCCTTGGCGACCATGCGGGTGACGAAGTCCTCGTGCTTCTTGGCCTCGTCGGCGCTGGCCTTGGCGTTGAAGCTGATCACCGGCAGCAGCTCTTCGGTGTTGGAGAACATCTTCTTTTCGATCACCGTGCGCAGTTTTTCGTAGCTCGTCCACAGCGGGTTGTTGCCCGCGTTGTTGGCGCGTGCGCGCAGCACGAAGTTGACGATCTCGTTGCGGAAGTCCTTCGGGTTGGAGATGCCCGCGGGCTTTTCGATCTTCTCGAGCTCGGCGTTGAGCGAACCGCGGTCGAACACCTCGCCGGTGTCGGTGTCGCGGTACTCGTGGTCCTGGATCCAGTAGTCGGCGTAGGTCACGTAGCGGTCGAAGATGTTCTGGCCGTACTCGCTGTAGCTCTCGAGGTAGGCGGTCTGTATCTCCTTGCCGATGAACTCGGCGTAGCGCACCGACAGGTGCTCCTTGATGAAGGCGAGGTACTTCTGCTCGGTCTCCGGCGGAAACTGCTCGCGCTCGATTTGCTGCTCGAGCACGTACATCAGGTGCACCGGGTTGGCCGCCACCTCGGTGCTGTCGAAGTTGAAGACCTTGCTGAGGATCTTGAAGGCGAAGCGCGTGGAAATGCCGCTCATGCCTTCGTCGACGCCGGCGTAGTCGCGGTACTCCTGATAGCTCTTGGCGCGCGGGTCGGTGTCTTTCAGGTTCTCGCCGTCGTAGACCAGCATCTTCGAATACAGGCTCGAGTTCTCGGGCTCTTTCAGCCGCGTGAGCACCGCGAACTGGCTCATCATCTTCAAGGTGCCCGGCGCGCAGGTGGCCTGCGACAGCGACGAGCCGCGCAGCAGCTTCTCGTAGATCTTGACCTCGTCGGACACGCGCAGGCAGTACGGCACCTTGACGATGTAGATGCGGTCGAGAAAGGCCTCGTTGTTCTTGTTGTTGCGAAAGGTCTTCCACTCGCTCTCGTTCGAGTGCGCCAGCACGATGCCGTCAAACGGAATGGCGCCAAAGCCTTCGGTGCCCTTGAAATTGCTCTCCTGCGTGGCGGTGAGCAGCGGGTGCAGCACCTTGATGGGCGCCTTGAACATCTCGACGAACTCGAGCAGCCCCTGATTGGCCAGGCACAGCCCGCCCGAAAAACTGTAGGCGTCAGGGTCGTCCTGAGCAAAGGACTCGAGCTGGCGGATGTCGACCTTGCCGACCAGGCTGGAGATGTCCTGGTTGTTCTCGTCGTCCGGCTCGGTCTTGGCGATGCCCACCTGTTTGAGCACCGACGGGTAGCGCCGGACCACCTTGAAGCGGCGGATGTCGCCGCCGTACTCCTCGAGCCGCTTGACCGCCCACGGCGACAGCACGCGCTGCAGGTAGCGCTGGGGAATGCCGTACTCTTTTTCGAGGATGGGGCCGTCCTCGGCGGCGTCGAACAGGCCCAGCGGCGACTCGTTCACCGGCGAGCCCTTGATGGCATAGAAGGGCACTTCCTGCATCAGTTGCTTGAGCCGCTCGGCGATGCTGCTCTTGCCGCCGCCCACCGGCCCGAGCAGGTACAGGATCTGCTTTTTTTCCTCGAGGCCCTGGGCCGCGTGGCGGAAGTAGCTCACCACCTGCTCGATGGCGTCTTCCATGCCGTAGAACTCGGCGAACGCCGGGTACAGCTTGATGACCTTGTTGGCAAACAGCCGCGACAGGCGCGGGTCGTTGCGGGTGTTGACGGTCTGCGGCTCGCCGATGGCCTGCAGCATGCGTTCGGGGGCACTGGCGTAGGCCACCCGGTTGCGTTTGCATTCGGCGAGGTAGTCCTCGATCGAGAGTTCTTCTTCGCGCGTGCGCTCGAAGCGAGCGGCAAAGCTGCTGATGACGTCCATGTCAATCTCCTGTCGGTCTGGGGCCGCGATGGAGCAAAACGCTCCACCACCACCCGGGGAAGTTCTGATGAAGTCCGCCCCCTAGAGGGCTCCATCAGAGCTTTCCGCGACACGACTGCGATCAACGACAGCCCAGTCTAGATCCAACTTGAGCGTGTCCGGCCGAATCCGGTACACGGGCCGCAACCCGCCTGCTGCGTTCGGACGATCGCACGCCCAGTGTGGGCAAATGCGCGGGCCGGGTTCAGACTGCGCTCAACCGCGCGCGTCGAAGGCCCGAATCGCCGCAGACATCTGGCCCAGCGGCAGCACCTCGTCGACGGCGCCCAGCTTGATCGCCTCCTTGGGCATGCCGAACACAACGCAGGTCTCCTCGTTTTGCGCGATGGTGCGCGCGCCCTTGTCGTGCAGCAACTTCATGCCGCGCGCGCCGTCGTCGCCCATGCCGGTGAGGATGAGCGCGAGCAGGTCCTTGCCGGCGCATTCGGCCGCTGACTTGAACAAAACGTCGACCGAAGGCTTGTGGCGATTGACCGGCGGGCCGTCGGCCACCACAGCGAAGTACTGGCCGCCCGCCTTGCGCAGCTGCATGTGCTTGCCGCCTGGAGCGATCAGCACCACGCCGCGCTCGAGACGGTCGCCATCCTTGGCCTCGCGGATGTTCATCTCGCAAATGCCGTCCAGCCGCTGCGCGTACATGGCGGTGAATTTCTCGGGCATGTGCTGCACGATGGCAATGCCGGGGCTGTCGCCGGGCAGCGCGGTGAGCACCAGCTCGAGTGCTTGCGTGCCGCCGGTCGAGCTGCCGATGACCACCGGCTTGTTCATCGACAACGCATGCAGCCCGGCAATCGGTGGGCGTGGTGCCGCAGCAGCCGCACCGGCGGCGGCGCGCGGTGCGGTCATGCCGGCGCGCGGGCGCGAGCGCGCCGCGGTCTTCAAGGTTTGCAACAGGTCGCGGCGCGAATCTTCCAGAAACTGCTTGAGCCCCAGGCGTGGCTTGGCCACCACCGCCACCGCGCCGGCGGCCAGCGCCTCGAGCGCCATGCGGCTGCCGTCGGTGGTCAGCGTCGAGCAGATCACCGTGGGGATGGGCGACTCGTCCATCACCTGACGCAAGAAGGTCAGGCCGTCCATGCCGGGCATCTCGATGTCGAGCAGCAGCACGTCGGGGCGGTTCTTGCGGATCACCGGGCCGGCGATCAGCGGGTTGGGCGCGCTGCCCATCAGTTCGATTTCAGGGTCGCCTTGCAGCAGGTGCATCAGCGTTTGCCGCACCACCGCCGAATCGTCGACCACATAGACCTTGATCGCCATGGCGACTCCTTAAACGGCTACCGCACTCACCTCAGGCGCGTCGGTACCGACCGTCCAGCGCACGCGGCGATAGGCCGTGCCGCCCACGTCGGCGTGCAGCACCGGCACGCCGTCATGGGCCAGCGCCTCGAGCGCCCAGTCGGCGTTTTGGTCGCCCACATGCGTGGCGATGAACTGATCGGGAAACATGTTGCCGCCGCCATAGACCCAGGCCTCGCACAGCAGCGGGTTGATGCCGCATGCGCGCAGCTGCGCATACAAGGTGCCCAGCGCCTTGTCGGCATAGGCTGTGGTGTGCGGCATGCCAGCCACAGGGCCGCTCGCATGCACGATGTGGCACATCGCGCCGATGGTGCGCCGCGGGTCGGTGAGCAAGATGGCCACGCACGAGCCCAGCAGGGTTTCGAGTCGGTCACCCCGATCGGCACACGCCACGTCGCCCGGATGCAGCACCTGCACCCGTTGGGCAGCCGGTGTGAAGACGCTCGCCATGTTCATGCACCCGCCTTGCGAAAGGCACCCGGCGCCAGCGTTTGCAGCGGGGTGTCGCACGGAATGCGCCCCTCGGCGATGCCGATGAAAAACAGGCCCCCGGGTCGCAGTTGCGTGAGCACCCGGTCGACCACGGCGCGCTTGGTCGGCGCGTCGAAATAGATGAGCACGTTGCGCAGGAAGATCACATCGAACGGGCCGATGTCATCGACCGGCTGGCACAAGTTGAGCTGGCCGAAGCTCACATGTTCGAGCAGCCGCGGGTGGATCTGCACCAGCCCTTCGGATTCGTCCTCGCCGCGCAGGCAGTAACGGCGCAGCCGCTCGGGCGACACGTGGCGCAGCCGGTCTTCGGGGTAGATGGCTTCGGTGGCGCTGCGCAGCACGCGGTCGCTGATGTCGGTGCCCAGGATGCGCCAGTCGGGCCCGATGCTGCCTTGCGTTTGCATGTCGGACAGCAGCATGGCGATGCTGTAGGCCTCGTCGCCGAACGATGAGGCCGCACTCCAGATCGAAGGCGCGCGCGTCTTGTTGCACAGCAGCTCTTGCTGCAGCAAGTCGTAGTGCGCCGGCTCGCGAAAGAAGTAGGTCTCGTTGGTGGTGAGCAGGTCGACCGCCACCTGAAACTCGCCGCCGTCGTTGGAGCTGGAGATCAAGGCCAGATAGTCCTCGAAGCCGCCCATGCCCAGACGCTGGATGCGCGGCGCCAGGCGCGACGACACCAGCGGCTTCTTGTTGTCGGTGAATGACAGCCCGATGGCCGAATACATCAGCTCGGTGATGCCGCGAAAAGTCTCATCACGAAGGGCGTCCATGCGGGCCCTTCAGGCTGCCACCGATTCCTGCGCCGATTCGCACAGCTGCGCCATCTCGGTCACATCGAAGGCCTTGTCGGGCTCGAGGATGATCACGAAACGACTGGCCACCTTGCCCATGCCGCGGATGAAATCGCGGCGCACGCTGGCGCCAAAGTTGGGCGGCGGCTCGATCTGGTCGGGCGCGATATCGATCACCTCGCTGACCGCATCGACCATCAGGCCGAGCTCGACGCGTTCGCCATCGCGGATCGCGTCGAAGATCACGATGCAGGTCTTCTTGCCGACTTCGGCGCACGCTCGACCGAAACGCGCCTGCAGGTCGATCACCGGCACCACCGCACCACGCAGGTTGATCACGCCGCGCACGAAGCCCGGCATCAGCGGCACCGTGGTCAGCGTGCCGTACTGGATGATCTCGCGCACCGTGCGGATGTCCATCGCGAACACCTCGTCACCGAGCGTGAACGTGAGGTACTGGGCCGGCGTGTCGTCGACCAGCGCGCTGGCCGCCTGAACATTCTTGGAGGGGTTCATGGCGCTCTCCTCAATAGGGGCGGAAGTTGCCGCGTGCGCCGGTCGTGCCATTGGCCAGCTTGGCTCCGCGCAGTGGCGCACTCGTGGCCGCCGCCACACGCAGCGGCGAGTTGGGTGAGCGTCGTTCGGCGCTCACGTCGGCCTTGCCCTTGCGTACCGAGGCGGGCTCGCCCGTGGTGGTGAAGAAGGCGACCGACTGCTGCAGCTGCTCGGCCTGGCCGGACAGCTCCTCGGACGTGGCCGCCAGCTCTTCAGATGCCGAAGCGTTTTGCTGCGTGGCCTTGCTGAGCTGGCCCATCGCGCTGCCGATCTGGGTGACCGACTGGCTTTGCTCCTGCGAGGCGGCGGCGATCTCCTGCACCAGCTCGCTGGTCTTCTGGATGGACGGCACGATCTCGTCGAGCAGCTTGCCGGCACGCTCTGCCGTGCTCACGCTGTTGCCGGCGAGGTCACCGATTTCCTTGGCGGCTTCCTGGCTGCGCTCGGCGAGCTTGCGCACCTCGGCAGCCACCACCGCGAAGCCCTTGCCGTGTTCGCCGGCACGCGCTGCCTCGATGGCCGCGTTGAGTGCGAGCAGGTTGGTCTGGTAGGCGATGTCGTCGACGATGCTGATCTTCTGGGCGATCTGCTTCATGGCCGAGACCGTCTGCGTGACCGCCTGGCCGCCGTCGCCGGCTTCCTTGCTGGCCTTGGTGGCCATGCCGTCGGTGACCTTGGCGTTGTCGCTGTTTTGCGAGATCGAAGCCGACATCAGGTCGATCGATGCGGTGGTTTCTTCCACCGACGAGGCCTGCTCGCTGGCCGACTGCGACAGGCTTTGCGCGGTGGCGCTGACCTGGTTGGCCGCACCGGTCAAGGCGTCGGCCGCTGCACGCACTTCCTCGATGATGCTGGCGAGCTTTTCGCAGCTGGCGTTGGAGTCCTGCTTGACCTGATCGAAGGTGCCCTGGGCATCGCGGGTGATGCGCTGCGTGAGGTCGCCGCTGGCCAGACCCGAGAACACGCGGCCGACGTCATCGATGATGCCGGCAAGCGCCTCGCTGGTGGCGTTGGCATCGGTCTTCACCTGACCGAAGGTGCCCTGGTAATCGCGCTCGATGCGCTGCGTCAGATCGCCTTCGGCGAGCGCGCCGAACACGCGGCCCACGTCTTCGAAGATCACCGAGGTGGTCTCCATCAGCGAGTTGACACCGGCGCACAGCTCAGCGATCGGGCCGCTCTTGCCTTCAAGCGGAATGCGCTGGGCCAGATCGCCCTGGCTGGCGGCGGCGGTGACGGCCTGGGCCTCTTCCACCGCGGTGGTCAGCATGCGCGTGGCCTTGACCTGCTCGGTGACGTCGGTGGCGATCTTCACCACCTTGAACACCCGACCCATCTCGTCTTTCACCGGGGCGTAGACGGCCTGGATCCAGACCTCCTGGCCCGTCTTGGTGATGCGCTTGAACACCTCGTTTTGCGCACGGCCTTCGTTCAGGTCACGCCAGAACTGCGCGTAGGCGTTGGTGCTGGAGTGCGCCGGGTCGACGAACATGCGGTGGTGCTTGCCGACGATCTCGTCGAGCTGGTAGCCCAGCACCGTCAGAAAGTTCTTATTGGCCGTCTTGACGTGCCCACCCAGGTCGAACTCGATGTAGGCATACGAGGTGTCAATGGCGGCCAGGATGCCGCGCGCGTTTTGCCGCTCGATCTCGGCTTCGGTGATGTCGTAGCGCACGCCGAGGTACTTCATCGGCTTGCCGTTGTCGCCCATGATGGGCGCGATGACCGCATCGACGTAATACGGCGTGCCGTCTTTCGCGCGGTTCTTGACCATGCCGCGAAAGATCTCGCCGCGGCCGATGGTGGACCACATCTGCTTGAAGACTTCCTTGGACATGTCGGGGTGGCGCGTGGTGTTGTGGCCGAACCCGATCAGCTCGTTCTTGGGGTACTTCGAGACCTCAAGGAACTTCTCGTTGACGCACAGGATGTCGCCCTTCTTGTCGGCTTC
>Ga0164294_10006458_pt1 | contig 10040 bp, 9 predicted proteins | sample GEODES005metaG_FD_111479 | JGI IMG/M metagenome (GOLD analysis project Ga0164294, IMG submission 111479) | Oligotrophic lake water microbial communities from Sparkling Lake, Wisconsin, USA - GEODES005 metaG | ecosystem: Environmental > Aquatic > Freshwater > Lake | place: USA: Sparkling Lake...
CCACGCTGATCTCCCTCATGAAGGGAGTGTCAAGAATCAGCCGAAGTAACTGTCAAGGATCAGCCGAAACACCGTCAGGCATCACCCGAAGCCAAAATGGCAAGCATCACCCGAAGTAATACAATCCATCTGTGGGGCGGGCGGGGCTCGAACCCGCGACCTACGGATTATGAGTCCGCGGCTCTAACCAACTGAGCTACCGCCCCCGGTCGTTCAACACGACGACGATACGCGAGGAGTTGCTAGAACCCGGTGATCCACCGGCAGACGACGGGGTTCTGCATACAGGCGGCGTTGATATCGGGCAGCGCGCCCGAGCATGGCAAGCCGTTTTCCTGCACGCAGCCAGGCGGCATCGGCGGGCATACCGTGCCGTCCGGGCGCACGCATATCTGGTCATACGGCCCGGCGTAGGCGGGTACCGCCATCACGCATGCTGCGCCCAGTGCGACGCCGGCCACCGCGCATAACAATCGGATATTCACCACGAGTCCTCCCCAGCTTCGCTGGCCCTCCCCGGCCGGCACTACGCCAGACAGTATCCGGCACCGGTGACAAGGTGGACCCGTATCGGGTCAGTTCGTGACGACGCAGAACTCATTACCCTCAGGATCGAGCAGGACGATGAAATCCCCGATGGGGTCGGCCCGCCGATCGGTCACCTGGGTCGCCCCGAGGTCGACGCAGCGCGCGGCACCCTGCTCGAGATTGTCAACGAGCACATCGAGATGCACCCGGTTCTTGCCCACCTTCGCTTCCGGCACCTGCTGGAAGGAGACCGTCGTGGAGCCGTCGGCCATAATCACCGCCACCCATTCGGCTGATTCCCGCACCGCTGTTCCACCCAGCACCGCAGCCCAGAATGCGGCGAGTGCGTCGCAGTCGTGGCAGTCGATCACCACCTCGGAGAGTTTGCCGATGGCCATCAGGCGTAAACCGGCTGCCCATCGGCGTCGATGTGGTATCGCTCGGTGCCCTGCTCGACACGGGGTGTATCCGCCTTCAGCGCCACCGCGATCTTGTTGCTGGCGTTGCGCATCACATCCAAGGTCAGCTCGCGAGACTGTTCGGCAGTGAAATGCTTCCGCACCCCTCCGGCTATCTCGGAACTGATGTGCGCCGGCGACCAGACCAGCGCATCGACATAGCGCAATGCGGCCCTGTGGCTGTCGGTGAGCAGCCCGGAGTCCTCGTAGCGCTCGATCTCGTCGTAGAGACCCTCCGAACCACCGGCATCCAGCGCGGTGCTGTCGCGCAGTGACTTGCACAGCCGGCAGTTGTGCGCGCTCGCCCCGCGCAGCCGGACCACCTCGGTGGTCACCGGGTCCAGTGATCGCAGGCGCGCGATACCGGGAAGTAGGTGGTTGAACACCACGTCCGTGGCGTCAGTGCCGGAATCCCACCGGGGGTCGGTGTGTGCCCAGTCCACCGGTAGGCCCAGCGCCGTCAACCCTGCGGCGATCCGGGGCAGAAAATCGGCCACGTATATCTGCACGACCGCGCCGATTGCACCCCGCCCAAGCGTCCCGGTCAGCGCCGCACGTTGGGCGTCGGTGACCCTCGACACGTCGACGCTGAACTGTTCGGCGAAGTCGACGATGACCGACTCGGCATCCGACTCTGGCTGGGCCACAGCGAGTTCGGATGGCAACGCCGGCACTGACACAGCGCTCGCGCAGGTCGCGCGGATCAATCCGACTATTCGCTGCTGTCCAGCCGGGGACTGCACGACCAATCGGCTCAGCTGGGTGTCGATCTCGTCTGCGGGCACAGTTGATTATTGCGCTTGGCTGACCGAGGACATGTGAAAGTCGGGAATCCGCAGTGTCGGCATTACCGCGCGCGTTGCCCAGTCGCCCCATTCTCGCGGCAGCGTGGTTTCGGCGACCCCGGCTTCGGTGGCGCGGCGCAGTAGATCCAGCGGGCTCTCGTTGAATCGGAAGTTGTTGACCGCCGCGGTGACCTCGCCGCCCTCGATCAGGTACACCCCGTCGCGGGTCAGTCCGGTCAGCAACAACGTGGTGGGGTCGACGGTGCGGATGTACCAGAGCGTGGTCAGCAAAAGGCCGCGTTCGGTGGCGGCGACCATATCCGCCAGTGACGCAGTGCCCCCGGTCATCAGAAGATTGTCGGCCGGCGCCGCGGGAGCGACGCCGAACTCGGTGGCTGTCGCACGCGGGTACACCAGCGAGGAGATGATTCCGTCGCGGATCCAGTCCACCCGGTCGATATCCACACCGTTGTCGAATACCGAGAGGCGTTCGGAACCGGCGGCGGTGTGCACGAACGGCGCACACTCCAACCCGGGCGAAGAAGGATCGGAGTACATGGTCAGCGGAAGGTCGGTGAGCTTCTCCCCCACCCGGGTTCCCCCGCCGGGTGCCGATAGCGCGGTGCGGCCCTCCTGGGCGCCACGGCCGTCCATCGACCACCCCAGGTAGATCATCATGTCGGCCACCGTCGAGGGCGGCATCAGGGTTTCGTAACGCCCGGCCGGTAAATCGACGGTTCGCCGCGCCCACCCCAAACGCACCGACAACTCCTCGAGCAACGCGTCGATCGGCACATCGATGAACCACGGCGTGCTGACCCCAGCCCACGCGCTGGCGGTGCCGCGTTTGGCGTTGATCTCCACTGATCCGGTCGGCTGGGTGAATCGGCGACGCACCCCGGTCGAGGTGGCCAAAAACGTCGTCTCCACCACGTGACGGGCATAGCCGTAGAGCCGATCACTGCCGCCGAATCCCGCCGACAGAGCGCGGGCCACCTCCGCAAAAGCTCCGACTCCGGTTCCGGGCACCGGGTCATGCCAGTCGGCAGGCTCGCCGGATCCGGTGAGCAGTGGTGCATTGTCACTGGCATCAGGTGCGGCATGGGCCGCGTCCTCAGAGCCGGCCACCAGCGCGGCGACCGCGTCCTGGTCGACGATGCTGGAGCGCCTCGCCCCGATATGTGCGGTATCACCGCGCCGCACAATGGAAATCACCGCAGTCGTTCGACTGGTCGATACACCGTTGGTGGTCATCGAGTTCCCGGCCCAGCGAAGCGACGCTTCCGCGCGGTCGGAGACGATCACGATGGTCTCGTCGCACCGCGCCGATGTCGCGGCGGCGGCCAGGGCCAGTTCGACGACCTCCTGCGGGGAAATCACGCCCGACCCGATTCTTCCCGAGTGTTGAGAACGTTCACCCCGCGAAACAACGCCGAGGGGCATCCGTGGCTGACAGCGGCAACCTGGCCGGGCTGAGCCTTGCCGCAGTTGAACGCTCCGCCGAGCCGCCACGTGGACGGCCCGCCGACGGCTTCCATGGAATTCCAGAAGTCGGTGGTGGTGGCCTGGTAGGCGACGTCGCGCAGCTGGCCATCGAGCCGACCGTTCCGGATGCGGAAGAACCGCTGACCGGTGAACTGAAAGTTGTAGCGCTGCATATCAATCGACCAACTCTTGTCACCGACGATGTAGATACCGTTGTCCACCCGGCTGATCAGATCGTCGGTGCTGAGATCCTCGGTGCCGGGCCGCAATGACACATTGGGCATCCGCTGGATCGGCACGTGGTGGGCGGAGTCGGCGTACGAACATCCGTTGGAGCGCGCTTTCCCGAGTCGTTTGGCGAACACCCGGTCCAGTTGATAGCCGACGAAGATGCCGTCACGAACGAGGTCCCAACTCTGCGATGCCACCCCCTCGGCGTCGTAGCCGATCGTGGCCAGGCCGTGGTCGACGGTTCGATCGGCGGTGACGTTCATGACCGGCGAGCCGTAGCGCAGGGTGCCGAGCTTGTCCGGGGTTGCGAATGAGGTGCCGGCGTAGGCAGCTTCGTAGCCGATCGCCCGGTCGTACTCGGTGGCGTGGCCGATGGACTCGTGGATGGTCAGCCAGAGGTTGGTGGGGTCGATCACCAGGTCGGTCGGGCCGGCGGTGACGCCAGGCGACTTAGTCTTCTCGGCCAGCAGGGTGGGCAGTTCAGCCAGTTCACCCGACCAGTCCCACACCGCATCGTCGGTCAGGGTCTCCCAGCCACGGCCGGTAGGCGGGGCACACGTCCGCATCGATTCGAAGCTGCCCGCTGCGGCGTCGACGGCCACCGCCTCCAGTGCCGGCATGGTCCGGACCCGCTGCTGGGTGATCGACGAACCGAACGTGTCGGCGTAGAAAGTCTGCTCCTTGACCGTATTCACCATCGCCGAGACGTGATCCACCCCGTCGGACGCGAGTAGGCGGCTGGAGTACTCCCCCAGCAGCGCGACTTTCTCGTCGGTGCGGATCGCGAACGGGTCGATCCGGTAGTCCGACACCCACGCAGCGTCGGTGTAGACCGGTTCGTCGGCCAGTTCGATCCGCTCGGCATTCAGCGCGGCCAAGGTGACCGCGACACCTACCGCATGGCGCGCCGAGTCGGCGGCGATATCGGGGCGCAGTCCGGCGTGTGAGGCAAAGCCCCAGGTGCCGTCGACGATCACCCGCACCGCCAGACCCACCTCGCGGTCCAGCACCGCGGACTCCAGCTCGCCGTCGCGCAGTTGCACGATCTCGGTCGTAATCGCGTGGACTCGCAGGTCGGCATAGCTTGCGCCGCCGGCGATCGCGGCAGAGAGCGCGGCATCGGCCAGCAGATTGAGCGGCAGGGCCAGGAATTCTTCGTCAACGCCACGCACAACATGGGCGCCGGTTCGATGGGAACTCACCGATCCACCGTAGTCGGGGGCTTTAATGACACAGGTGAATAGTCGGCGTATTCGCTCGACGCTGCTGGGGTACGGGCTACTTGCGCCGAGCCTGTTCGGGGTGGTGTGTTTTCTGCTGCTGCCGATGCTGGTTGTGGTGTGGCTCAGCCTGCATCGCTGGGATCTGCTCGGGCCGATCCGCTATGTGGGCCTGGCCAATTGGCGTTCGGTCCTCACCGATCCAAGCTTCGGCAATTCCCTGTTGGTCACCTGTGCGTTCATCGCGATCGTGGTGCCGACTCAGATCGTGCTCGGCCTGGCGGCGGCGGCCATGCTGGCCCGGGAACTGCCCGGCACCGGGGTGTTCCGGGCGCTCTATGTGATCCCATGGATCTGCTCCCCCCTGGCCGTCGCGGTGCTGTGGCGCTGGATCCTGGCCCCCACCGACGGCGCAGTCAGCACACTGCTGGGCCGGCGCATCGAATGGCTCACCGACCCGGGCCTGGCCCTGCCGGTGGTCTCAGCGGTGACGGTGTGGACCAACGTCGGATATGTGGCGCTGTTCTTCCTGGCCGGCATCCTGGCCATTCCCCCGCAGATCCACGCTGCCGCGCGCATCGATGGCGCCAACTCCTGGCAGCGGTTCTGGCGGATCACCATGCCGATGCTGCGACCCACCTTCTTCTTCGTCTCGGTGACCGGGGTGGTCAGCGCCGCGCAGGTCTTCGACACCGTCTACGCGCTCACCGGCGGCGGCCCGGCCGGCCGCACCGACCTGGTGGCACACAGCATCTACGCGGAGGCTTTCGGCGCCGCCGCGATCGGACGGGCGGCCGTGATGGCACTGGTGCTGTTCGTCGTTCTCGTCGGAGTCACCATCGTCCAGCACCTCTACTTCCGGCGACGGATCAGCTATGACCTCACCTAGCCGCGGGAACACAGTGATTTACACCGGATTGTTGATCGCCGCGGTGCTGACGGTGGCGCCGTTCGCCCTGAGCCTGCTGACATCGGTGACCTCGGCGAGGCAGTTCGCCACCGGCACACCGCTATCGCTGCCAAGCCCGCCGACCCTGTCCAACTACACCGCACTCGGAGATGCCGGCTTCGGCCGGGCGCTGGTGGTCACCGCACTGATGACAGCAATCATCACCCTCGGTCAGTTGACCTTCTCGGTGCTGGCCGCCTACGCCTTCGCTCGACTGGAGTTCCCCGGCCGCGACAGCTTGTTCTGGGTGTACGTCGCGACGCTGATGGTTCCCGGCACGGTGACGGTGGTGCCGCTGTATCTGATGATGGCGGAGATGGGACTGCGCAACACGTTCTGGGCGCTGGTGCTGCCGTTCCTGTTCGGCTCGCCCTATGCCATCTTTCTGTTGCGCGAATACTTTCGGGCCATCCCCGCCGATCTGCTCAACGCCGCCAAACTGGACGGTGCCAACACCCTCGACGTGATTGTTCACGTGGTGCTGCCGGCCAGTAAGCCGATCCTGGCCACCCTCACGCTGATCACCGTGGTCTCGCAATGGAACAGCTTCATGTGGCCATTGGTCATCACCAGCGGCGGGCGGTGGCGGGTGCTGACCGTGGCTACCGCGGGATTGCAGTCCCAGTACAACGCGCAGTGGACGCTGGTGATGGCAGCGACGACGGTGGCGATCGTCCCACTGGTCGTGCTGTTCGCGATATTCCAGCGCCACATTGTGCGCTCGATCGTGGTCACCGGACTCAAATGATCACCCGGCCGCGGTCTTCGATGCTGGTGCTGGTGGCACTGCTCACCATCACCGCCGTGCTGGCCGGCGTGGTGGCATGGCTCGGCCGCACCGCAGATCCGGCAGGTAAGACGATCGTCACCGTGCGACTGTGGGACGAGCAGGTGGCTGCCGCCTACCGCGAGTCATTCGCCGAGTTCAGCCGCACCCGCCCCGATATTGAGATCCGCACGAACCTGGTGTCCTATGCCACCTACTTCGACACGCTGCGCACCGACGTCGCCGGCGGGGGTGCCGATGACATCTTCTGGATCAACAACTCGCACTTCGCCGAGTACGCCGACAACGGCCGTCTGATGGCCGTCACCCCATCACCGGAGTGGGACAGCTCAGTCATCGACCAGTTCACCCGAACCGGTGTGCTGTGGGGCGTGCCGCAACTCACCGATGCCGGGATCGCGCTGTACTACAACGCCGATCTGCTCGCCGCCGCCGGCATCAACCCTGCCACGCTCGGCGAGGCTCGCTGGGATACCGACCCGAGTATCGACACGCTGCGGCCACTGCTGGTCCGGCTCACCGTGGATGCGAACGGGAAGACCGCCGCCGAGAGTGGATTCGATGCCCGACGGATCCGCCAGTGGGGCTATAACGCCGCCAACGACCTGCAGGGCATCAACCTCAACTACATCGGCTCCGCAGGCGGGGTGTTCGCCGAGGGCGACCGGTTCGCCTTCGATAACCCGCAGACCGTCACCGCATTTCAGTACGTGGTCGACCTCATCAACACCGACACTGTCGCACCGCCGGCATCGGACACCAACGACAACGGTGACTTCTCCCGCAACCAGTTCCTGTCCGGGCGGATGGCGGTATTCCAGTCCGGCACCTACAACCTGGCCCAGGTCGCCGAGCAGGCGGATTTCAACTGGGGTGTGGCGATGTTGCCGACCGGACCGGCCGGGCGGGTCAGCGTCACCAATGGGATTGTGGCGGCGGGTAATCCCGCGACGCGCCACCCCGGGGCTGTTCGCGCGGTTCTGGACTGGCTGGGCAGTGCGGCGGGTAACGCATTCCTGGGCCGGCGCGGCGCGGCTATCCCGGCGGTGCGCCCGGCGCAGCGAGCCTACTTCGACTACTGGTCGGCCAAGGGGGTCGACGTGACACCGTTCTTCGCCGTCCTTGACGGGCCACGGATCGAGGCGCCGGGAGGTGCCGGTTTCGGAGCCGGATATCAGGCCATCAAGCCGTACTTCGATGAAATGTTCCTCGGGCGACGGCCGGTCGCCCAAACCCTGGCGGCCGCGCAGCAGGCCGCCAACACCGCCGCGCAACGCTAACCCAGACCCCTGATCTCCAACACGATCGCCAGCGCACACACCCCTGCGCAGATCGATAGGGCCACCCAGTCTGCCGGACGGGGCCGTGACGGCGCAGCGGCGATCTGCCCGGTACCGCCCCGGGCAGTGATGGCATCGCCCATCTCATCGGCACGACGCAATGCGACAGTGACGCCGGCGGCGAGCAGATCGACCATCTCGGTCAACCAACGTCGGCGTTTAGCCCGGCCATCGGGCAGTACCGGGCGCGGTCGCAACCGGCGCGCGGCATAGAGCAAGCGGAACTCCTCAAGCAGCATCGGAAACGCTCGCAATGCCAACGCCAGCGCCACAGCCCAATCCTCAACCGGAAATCGCAACGGCCGCAGCGGCCGGCCCAGGGTGGCGATCGCGGGTGCGACATCGGCAACGTTCGTCGTCCACGACACCATCGCCCCGAGCGCGAGCAGCACGATCGACAGCGCGGTGAAGCGCAAGAACTTCAGCAGCCCACCGACTTCGAGATCGGCCGACCACAGATGCAACACCGGCTCACCGCCACCCAACGTGGCCAGGACACAGCCGATCAGCAGGAGAATCCATAGCCACCGCGGGATCGACGGCAACGCGCCGCGCGGGATGTGCGCTAGCCGCGCCGCCACACCCACCAGTACCGCCATCAATGCGATCACGATCCAGCCGGGATAGAACGCAAGCACCAACGAAATGACAAACACCACAATGAGTTTGGTTCCGGCCCACAACTCGTGGATGACGGATGTACCGGGGACCGGGCGCAGAAGCACCACCGGCCGTCGCTGGCGGGCTGCGCTCATGGCAGACCTCCGGCTGAACCGGTCGCCTGAACCGCTGACGCAACCACACCATTTTCCAGATGGAGGATGCGCGGGCACAGTTCCTCCAGGCCGGCGAAGTCGTGCGAAATCACCACGACCGTCAGCCCGGCATTGCGGCGCAGATCGGTCAGCAGATGCAGCAGTCCGCGCTGGCTGGCGGCATCCAGGCCCGCCAAGGGCTCATCAAGGATGAGCGCCTGCGGCCACCGGGCGAGCAGACCGGCCATTACCACCCGACGCATCTGGCCGCCGCTGAGCTGGTCTACGCGGCGGCGAGCCAGCGACCCGTCAAGGCCGACCGTCGCCAACGCCGACATCACCCGGCCGGTATCCCAGGGTGAAAACCCCGCGGCAGAAGCAACTTCGAGGTCCACTCTGCTGCGCAGCAGTTGAAGACGCGCGGCTTGGAAAGCAATTGCGACGTCGCCAACGTGCTCGTGGGCCGGACGGCCCCGAACCAGACACGAACCTGTGGTCGGCTTCGTGAGACCGGCCATGATCCAGGCCAGTGTCGATTTGCCGGAGCCGTTGCCGCCGTGAATCAGGACACCGTCGCCCTCATTGACGGTGAAGCTGATGTCGCGCAGTGCGGTCTTCGCCCAGGGCGTGTCGTTGCCGTACACGTGGCCGACACCGTCCAGTTGCAATACCGGGAGAGCGCTGTTCGATGTGACAGCGCTGTTCGATGTGACAGTGCTGTTCGATGTGACACCGGGCGTGGGGATTGGCGTAGGGGCAGGTACCGCGGCGCTACCCACCATGACCATGTTGTCGACTGAGTCACTGAGATTCACGGTCCGGTCAGCGATCTCGGCCTCGTTGTTGTAGTGCGTGATGTGGATCAGCGCCATCTGGCGGCGATCAGCGAGGCCCGACAGCACGTCCAGCAGACCCTCTCGGCCCCGCTGATCGACCATGCTGGTGATCTCGTCGGCGATCAGCACCGACGGCTGGCGGGCGAGGGCGGCTGCAACGGCCAGCCGTTGAAGTTCACCGCCGGACAGCCCGCCGGTATCTCGCTCCTCCATACCGGCCAGACCCACTTCACCCAGCAGCCTGCCCACATCGGTGTGGGTTCCCGGCGGTAGGCCCCACACCACATCGTCGGCGACCCTGGTACCCAGCACCTGGCTCTCGGGATGTTGCATGACTACTGCGGTGCCGCCCAGCTGACCCAACCCGACCGTGCCAGGACGGTCGATGCGCCCCGAGCTCGGCTCGCGTCCACACAGCAACAGCATCAAGGTGGTCTTGCCCGACCCGTTGGCGCCGATGACCGCGACGTGTTCGCCGGTTTCAATCGTCAGGCTCACTGGCCGAAGTGCATCGTGGTCGGCGCCCGGATACCGAAAACGCGCCTCGCTCAGACGAACTGGAAGCGGTGCAACCGGACCCATCTCGGTCAGGGCATCGAGCTTGTGGACATCAGGTATACCCCGCAGCCGTTCCAGTACCCGCGACAGCGCCCACCACCCGACCAG
>Ga0164294_10006459_pt1 | contig 10038 bp, 14 predicted proteins | sample GEODES005metaG_FD_111479 | JGI IMG/M metagenome (GOLD analysis project Ga0164294, IMG submission 111479) | Oligotrophic lake water microbial communities from Sparkling Lake, Wisconsin, USA - GEODES005 metaG | ecosystem: Environmental > Aquatic > Freshwater > Lake | place: USA: Sparkling Lake...
CCCCCTTCTCCTGCTCTTGTCTATTCTCCTTGTACCGATGGATGGACCGTCGCTGGACGCCGATAGATTTCCCCACTCCTGAGATTCATAACAAAAAGATAAAAACACAAAAAGACAAAAAAAAGACAAAAAGAGGGTTTTTTTATGATACTCTGTTTCATGATTCTAGCAGATGTCCTTGTCTGCTTATCAAAAAAATTGAAAAATAATGGCCGGGATAATAATAATTGGAGCCCATCACTACAACACAGACAGCAATCTAACATCTGAAATGGCTTCTAGCAACGTAATCTTCTCCGAGAAGGACATGCAGCAGTTTGCCGCTGCGAACAAGAAGTGTGTAATGGAGGAGAAGCGGCTGCTTCTTCAGGAGTGGGCACCGGATGCGCTGGTGGATGCCATCCTGAATCCCAAGTCTCCGTCTCGGGTCAACTACGACGCCGTTCCGATTGACCAGATTAAGGCGGAGTTGGCTTCTGGCAAGACCTCCGCGCTCGTTTGGACCGCCCGCCACGCCATCTTCAAGAAGGATTCCAGCCCTCCGGGGTTTGATTGCCGCGGGGAGATCTATAAGGGCCGGATTCAGAATTACTGGCTGTACGACGAGAATGATCGGTATCGTCCTCCTACCGTGGAAGATGTTGCTCGCTACACTCGGGTCTATGAGACTCTCCGCAACAACCGCCCCGGCTTCTTGAGGGCCGGAAGTCCGCAGACCAGCATCCTTGCTGTTGTCAAGCACACAGACTTCTTGCCTCTACTGGCTTCTCAGTTCGGCAACAAGTTCACCTGCTCCTACACGATGGAGCAAAGCGGGGACGAGACGGTGTACTGGACTCCCTATGTCATCAAGGTTTTCCTCCAGTTCTGGCCCAACGGTATTGAGAAGTCTAAGGCGGAGAAGATCGCTAAGGCAGCGGCGGACTTCAAGCACCGGAGCGAAACTGTTATTGTCTCTTCCTGCATCACCTGTAAGAAGATGCTGACTCGCGCAACCCGCATTGAGTCTGCCTGTTCCAAGGACTGTCACTGCCACGAGCATGACGGCTACTTCTGCTCTGACGAGTGCATGGGACCATACTTCCACCGCGCCTAAACGGCACACAAAAGAAAAGCCGAGTTTTCTTTCCTCAACAGAGGTTCTTTTTTTATGTCTTTCTAGCAGATTATACATATTTCTGTGATTAACATCCATTTAAAAAATTGATTAGTACTTGCTCAGATATGGTAATTGGGTTATATCTTCTTCTCTCAAATCGTAATCTATCTCAAAATGGCAGCAATCTCTTCAGTTTCTACGACGACCATCAATGGCAATGTGACAGTGATTCACGTTAAGGAGCAAAGGAAGTGTGGCCTCTGCGGACAGGCAGGACACAACCGGACGAACCGGCAGTTTCATCCTGAGGAGATTGTATCTTCTTCAAGGTCTGATGCTGTGGAGTCTCCAGCAGAGCCTCCAGTAACGTACTGGCATCCAGACCTTTTCTCAGGTGGCGGTGTCATGGCCCTTCCGGCTGTCGTTGGATGGAGGCCCGGAACGGATTCACTGGCATATCACGCTCAGATGAAGCAGATGTTCATGTATCGCTTTGATCAAGGAGCAGGGGTTTGGCGTCGCACATAGATCCTCCAAAAAGAAAAGCCGAGTTTTCTTTCCTCAACAGAGGTTCTTTTTTTATGTCTTTCTAGCAAATAAAAAATTGAATGTAGCGGGCAACTGGATAATAGTTGGGTATGTAATCAAGAAAGAACAAAATGATGTCTAAATGGGAAATCTCTATGGAAGACGCAATTGAGGCAACGCAGCCTCAGCCCAAGTACGAAGGTTTGTGGGCTTCTCTTCTTAGTGACGCTGATGCTAAGTATAAGAAGGACTTGTTGAAGGGCGACTATACGCTCTATGATTGGGAAGTGACAAACAGTAGGATTCTCTTGCAGGAGGCGCAAGATGACTTTGCTGCTGCGGAGAAGTTGATTGCTGTGATTAAGACACAGATTACAGCGGCAGAGGCTATTAAACTTAAGAGGGGGCAGAAGGACTCTCTGCCTGGTTTGAAGGAGGGTCTTGGCACGGCTGTCATTGACAGGGATACTTGTGCTGGAAAGATCATCTTGCTCAAGAGGGATGTTGCTAAGAACAAGGCTCTCCAGCAGATTTCTGTTGACAGGAATCGGACAATGCGGAACATTCTGGGGATGTACTTTGATGGAAATCTGGATGACGAGTGGATGAAGAAGGCAGTGACTTGGTGTGGAGAGGAGACAGCAAAGAGGATGCGGTTGGTTTAGTTTGCTAAGTAAAAGAAAATGTGCGTTTTCTTTCCCCTTGGGGTTCTTTTTTATTGCGGTAAAAAATTGAATGCTGCCCTAAATCACAGATTAGGCAGAAGCACTCTAGAAGGAAATCATAATAATATCCTTAAGAAATGTCAACAAATAATGTAATGTTCTCTCCAGATATTCTAGCAGAGGCTAAGCGTCGTATGGATGCTCAAAAAAAGGAACATGAAATTATTGCTGCCCAATATTTCCTTTCACAAAAGATTTCTCCTCCGTTTCTTTCCCCAAAGGACTTCATTGCGATGCTCTCCTCCGCAAGTCTCAATGAGCGCATTGAAATTCGTGCCCTCTTCTATCCACCAGTTAAAATTACAAAGAAGGCGGTATCAGCCGAGGAACGTCCGCCAATGGATGTCTCAGAGCGACCGGAGATGCCGGAGGATCCGGAGTTGGATGAGAACTTCTGCCACGGCCGGGTTATCAAGTTGTTGAAGTCTAATGAGTTTGCAGCAACCATTTTCCGGGCTGCTGAGAAGGCTAGAGGACGGCTAGTTCCATTATCGGAAAGGTCTTTCTATCTACCGGGATTTAGATCGAAGATCTATATCGGAGATCAATGTTCAAAGAAGGCTTCTGCGGGACAGACTCTCTGCTCGGATTGTTGCAACCATAAGTCTGAGTATGAGGCAGCAGGTTCCAAGGGTCACGGTAATGGAAAGAAGGCCTGGTTTGGGGTGATTGGAGAAGTACCCCCCTCTGACGCTCACGTTGTTGGATCCGAGTGGGCACAGAAGGAGTATGACACGAAGTTCGGAGTTTCTCCTTCTAGTCCTTCCCACTTGCCCAGTTCCAAGAAGAATATAATCCAAATATAAATATTATTGTATCCGAGTAGACAAAAAAATAAAAAAAATTGAATTATTTTTACTGCTAGAACCAAATTGGGCCCAGCAGAAAGAAATAAGTAATCCTGTAATACATAAGAGAAATGTCGCGTTCCGAGAAAGCAATGTTCAGGGCAGAGGCGGCTTTGAAGAAGGTGGAGGCTGAGTGGTCTATTGCTGAGAAGGAGGAACTTGCTGCTTGGAAAATCGTCTGGTCTTTTGAGAAGACATGGGATGTGGAGCATCCCGATCAGAAGGGAGGCTGGTGGCGTGATAAGAGCTTTTGTATTGCTGAGAAGATGGCAATAACTAAGAATGTGACTCGGTACGCTATTGAGAAGAACCTTAGAAAAGCAAAGGATCTGTTTGAACTCAAGCAGAGACAGTGGCAGGACTTCCTCTTGCGGGATTCAAAGCGGATTAAGCACTGTCCCTGTGGAAAGCGGGATAACTACGCAATGGTTCAGTGCGATGATTGTAATCATTGGGTACACTTATCATGTGCGAACTTGACGGAAGAGCAGGCACAGGAAGCAGCGGGATACCATTGCGCTCCCTGTTGCTTGGCAGAAGTTAAGAAGTTCGCTGCGGATTTTATCCGCTACGAGGCAGGGGAAATTGATGATGACGGACATTCTGTGTCATCTGAGGAATAGTCAAAAAATATAAAATAGAACTCTTACTTATTTATTTTTTTGGGGGCAAAAAAATTGAACGCTAGCAGCCGCCAGTGGTTAGGCGGACAGACATAAGACATAAGTAATTAAAGCAATACGAAATGCCAGCAATCGAGAATCTTCAAATCGCCAAGGGACGGGAGAATAAGGAAATCACTGTGAAGGTCGCAACAGACTTTCTGAACAGTAAGGCCATTTACATCCCTCCTTGGCAGCGGGAGTTGACGTGGAAGGAGGATCGTCGCGTCATCTTTATCAAGTCTGTCATGGACGGTGATCCTACTCCACAGATTCTGCTCCGTCGCATGGCTGATCTCAACTACGGCCTTGAAGATGGTCGTCAGCGCCTTACTACTCTCCGCGACTACCGTGAAGGTTGTTTCGCAGACAAGGAGGGACGAAAGTTCAATCAACTGTCGGAGGCCGAGCAGGAGAAGTTCTTATCTTATCGCATCCCCATGCAGACCTATTGGGGCTACTCAGATAAGGAGGCAATTCAGTTCTTCCTCAAGTACCAAGAGGGTGTGTCGCTTTCCGTGGGGGAGAAGTACCATGCAGTGAACGAGATGTCTCCCCTTGTCAAGATGACTAAGGAGATGCTCATGACTGCTGGTAAGGGCTTTCATGACCGAGCAGAGAAGGTGTGGGGTCGCCGCTGTGATGAGATGAATCGTAAGGGTGATAATATCACAGACAAGAATCGCAAGTGGCTCTGTGATGGCTGCGCAATTATTGCTGGTCTCGTTTGGGGTCCGCACAGGATTACCAAGAAGTGGAAGGAGATTTCCACTGAGGAAGCCGGCAATAGTATGCTTACCATGCCTCTTTGCGGACTCGGGGAGTCTGAGCAGCAGGTAACGCAGCGGATTTACACAAAGTTAAACATTATCCTCAATATCTACGAGGAGGCTCAGCGCCAAAATCCCATCTCAATCACCAAGTGTAAGAAGCAGTTTGATCCTGGTTTTGCGACCGGACATATCATCCACAGCATGTCTGTACTTCCAGTAGATCAGTATCCAGCGATGGAGGAGCGATGGATTGCTTTTCTCGTGCAAGAGCGAAAGGATGATAAGAAGGGACGCAAGCCTCTCCTTCAGCGGGAGGAGATTGTCGGAAACGGAGCATGGTGTACTGACCGCTGGCGTCTTGGTCACGGCCGAGTCTTTGCTGAGGTTGCTGAGCCTCCTGCTGTGGAGCAGGAAGAGGAGGTTGAGTCTGATGAGGAGTCTGATGCTGACTCGGAGTAAACTGCTAGTTCTATCGGAACAAGAAAAAAACAAAAACCCACAAAAACTTTTTTATGGAGTTTTCGTAAAATTTGATAACTGCACTAAATACTGCACTAAAATTAATAAGGATGCCTGGAGCAATTTCTCTTTTCTCTGGCTGTGGCGGCGATTCTCTTGGTTTGGAGCAGGCTGGCTATAAGGTTGTAGCGTTTAATGAATTTATGGATGCTGCTACAAAGTCGCATCTTGCTAATTTTCCTGAATCTGTTCTTCTAAAAGGAAAGGAATCTAATATTATTAAGGTTCCAGATTCAGTCTTTGCTGAATACAAGAGCACGGTGGATATTGTTTTCGCCGGATTTCCTTGTCAAGGGTTTTCTAGTGCTGGAAAGCGAAATCTGACTGATCCACGTAATAGTCTTTACAAACAGTTTGTTCGTGTTGTTAAGGAAACACAGCCTCCTTTCTTCATTGGGGAAAATGTATCTGGAATCCAGTCTATGAAGTCCGGTCCTCCTAAGTTGAAGGAAGGATGGACTGAAGTCAAACCAGCAAAGACTGGAGAAAATGCTGGAAAGCCTAGGTGGCATCATGCAGAGAATGAGGAACATACCTATGAATATCCTTGCGGTGAACCAGCACCTTCTATGCTAGAAGTAATTACAGAAGCGTTTTCGGAAATTGGATATAATCTAACGTATGAAGTGCTAGAAGCAGTAGATTTTGGAGTCCCGCAAAAGAGACAGCGTATTCTGATTGTTGGATATAAAAAGAATATTAAGCTTGATCCTGCTAGTTTCTGGGCTGGAGTTTACCAAAGAGGCACAGAAATGTGTTTGACAATGCCGATGCCCCGGACATTTGTAACAAATACAATGGAAGGGGCTTTCAAGATCCCGGAAGCACAGATTCCGCCAAAGTTCGCCGAATATGCGCTAAGTGTTCCACAGAATGCCGAGCCATTTGGAGAACCTCATTCATATGTTGTTCTTAAGGCTTCTGCTGGTAATGAATATGGAGGCAAGAAATTCAAGACCTTGCTTTCATGCGCTAAGAGGGATTCACCCATTCATTCAGAAATTATTGATTTGGATGCTGCGTGTAAGACTATCATTTGTACGTACGACCATCAGCCACGGCTCCTTGTAGGACTTCGGAAACCTGATGGAACATCGTATTGTCGTGTTCTTCTTCCGCAAGAACTCAAGCAGATTCAAGGATTTCCAGCAGATTACAAGATTCTTGGTTCACGAAAGGAAGAAGTAGTTCAGATTGGAAATGCAGTTCCACCAGCGTTGGTAAGAGCAGTGGCAGAACAGTTGAAGAAGATTTCTCTTGTATAAAGTTTTAAAAAATTGAAACCTATTATTTTTTGGGTATTATGCGGACCCTCCGCAAATACTTGCTAATACACAATCAGAAATGTCGTTCAATAATCCCGTAATCCGCAAGCAGCTGGAGACGCAGCTCTCTACTCTGAATGCGATCCCTACTATGGAAATCACTCCAGCCAACCGAAAGGAGATCAAGAATATCAAGAAGCAGATCTTCATGATGGATGCCGCAAATGAGGCCGAGAAGAAGGCGCGGCAGGAGAAGGTCGCACATGACGCAGCGGTTGCGGCCGTGAAGGAGAAGAAGGCAATGGCAAAGGCAGCAGCGGCAAGGGGAAAGGGCGGTCTTGAGCAAGAGTCCTATAGTATGTACAAGGATAAGGAGATCCAGTGTGGCGACTGCGGGACAGGCTTTGTTTTCTCGGGTCGTTCGCAGGAGAAGTTTGCTGAGCGACAGTGGACTGAGCCTAGCCGCTGCGACGAGTGCCGGGAGTACCGCAAGCAGTTTGAGCACAGGACGCTTCAGTGTGTGGAGTGCCCCGAGATGTTTGACTTCTCAGTCGGGGCTCAGATCCACTATGTGGCGCTCGACTATGAGGATCCTGTTCTCTGTCGTCCTTGCCGCGTTGCCAAGCGGAAGGTCATCCCGCCAGAGATGATTACCTGTAAGGAGTGTAACAAGGAGTTCAAGTTCCCTTATGGGGAGCAGATGTTCTTCAAGGAGCATGGTTGGCAGGAGCCGCGCCGCTGTATTCCCTGCCGGAAGGAGAATAAGGCAGAGTATGCGGCCAAGGTTGCGGCTCGTGCTGCTGCTAAGAATAAGCCAGATCTTGGAAAGTTTGCTGAGGGGGCGGATCTTACCATGAAGTTTGGGTCTGCTGCTGTGGAGGACGTGATTACAGTGGAGGCAAGTGTAGTAGACAATGTGGATAAGGAGGAGGGATGGCGGACCGTGGGTGCGCTAAGCGTCCCTTAAGCACAAGAACATACAAAAAAAATCCAAAAAAACAAAAAATTATTTATTTTTGTTCTGTGTTCATACTGAATAGTCTGCTTAACTATAAAAAATTGAATGTTACGGCCGCTAGATAAATAGTTGGCCTGCAAGAGACAATACGAAATCAATATATAAAATGAACGGAATTAACGCAATCGGTACGGTAATCGGAAATCCGGATGAAATCATCTTTGTGCTGACAAAGGGTGATGTAGAGCGGGTCTACAATATGAAAAACAATGAGCCTTTGCCTGAGTCTGTGTGGACTGCTTTTAAGGCAAACAAGTATCGCTTGGATGAGCGGCTGGATCACGCAGATGCGATTGAAGATATTCTTACGGACTATTGTCAGATTGTCCCCACAATTGCTCCCCCGCCTCCTATTCGTATTCCTGAGATTCCTGTCACTCCTGTGCCTGCTCCTGTGCCTGCTCCAGCAGTAAGTATCCATGAGGATTGGCATGCTATGCAGCGAAAGAGGTATGAGACTAAGAAGTTTACACCACCAGGCTACGGATATTATGTTGTTTGGTCTGCTTATCGTGTTCGCTCATTCATGAAGGCTCTTAACCTAAAGCCAACAGTCTATGATGCTAACCTTAGGGCTCTAGCAAAGATTGCTGGCGTCCATCCCTACGATTTCCTTTGGAAGACTAATCCAGTGGTATTTGGCGAAAAGCAAGGTCTGTCACGTTATAAGATGAAGCAAATGATGGGGTGCGACGCATTTGATCGGATGACTTGGCGATTCAGCAATGGATACTGAACTAAAGAAAGAAAAAATGAAAACAACAAATTATTTATTTTTTTAATAAAATTGACCCCTGCCGCGAACAAGAGTAATAGTAGCAGTCGCAAAAATGTCAGGAATCTTTGATAATAATGATCTGCAGGAAATGGCTAGTAATCACAAGTTCTTCAAGCAGGAGGATGAACGCAAGGTCTTGGAGAAGTATTCGTGTGATGTGCTTTTCAAGGATATTCGGGATCACTCCGAAACTCATGCGGCTAATATTCGGCAAAAACTCAAGGAAGAGATCCGACAGGGTCGTGCGCAAATGATGATTTGGAAGTGTAGGGAGACCACTTACTATCGCGAACCTGGTGCTTTGTCAGATTGCCGCCACAGGGAAAGTAATCTAAATCCCGAGATCACACTGGAGGAGGTTGTTAGCGGAAGGGGGTGGGACTATGAAGTCTTTGTTCCGGGCAATGGTTCATACAAGGCTAGCAATACTCTGCGGCTGACAAATTGTCTTCTTCTGCTGGCTCATCACTTTGGCCCGAACTTCTCTTGTTCTATGAAGCGCAGTCGTTTTGAGACGAATGACCTCTATCATGTTTATGAGGTAGAGGTCTGGCTTCGCTGGCATCCAACTGCTAGGAGCGGAGCAGTAAAGGAGGCGGTTGATAAGGCAATTGATGCGTATCATGTTCGGAATCCTGCACCTCCCGTTGAAGAGGTTCCTTGCCAGTATTGTAACCAATTCTATTCACATGAAGGCTGTGGTCCCGCACTTGATTACTGTTCTAATCTTTGTTATCGGAGGGATAGTGGCGTATCCGATTATTAGTGTTCAAAAAAATTGATTAGTTGGCTGCGGTGTAGTGTAATTGTGCGTGAAAATAAGAAATCAAAATGAACACTAACCTCATCAATAATCTTAGTAATACTCTTGGAGTTGTAATGACGCAGATTCAGCGTGGTGCTGCTTGGGTTTACAAGCAGAACTATGCGGGAATGTATGAAAAGTTCTATAACACGCGGGAGTGGCTTATGTTTTCCTGTGCCAGTCTGTTCATTGTGTATATGATTTCCCTTTATCTCATGTATACTCCATCTCCTCCAGCAAAGCCTCGTGCGACTAAGCGCAAGTTGGAGGATGACTATGAGGATCAGCATCGTCACATTAAGCGTCGTCTTTCTCTTCAGGCTGAGAAGTATCGTCATGCTTCGGCTTTCCAGACTATCCAGCAGCAGGTTGGAGAAGATCCGCGTAGTTGGCCTGTTATTCTACTGAACGAGGTAATCCTTCTACGGGAGGACCTTGCAAGGGTACAGAAGAAGGAGTTCTAAATTCTTAAAAATACAAAAAAAACAAATAAAAAAATAAAAATTTAATCTTTTTTATGACTGATTAGTATATAAAAGAAAATTTCGTAAGAGTGTAGATGGAGTATACTCAAAAAATTTGCATTGAACGAGTGGAATTTCATGATCTCTTAGCATCAGGGAATGATTGTGCTATGTATCTAAATTTTTCTCTGTTTTTTACTACTCTTCTTGGATTTTCTTTTTTAGGAGGTATTCATTATTGTCTTTCTTTGCAGAATGAAATTGAGGCATTAGTTCAAGTAAAGAAGTCTTTGATGGATCATATTGTGACTCTAGAGGCAGAATTGACGGCCGCGTATGCTAAGGTCCAGCATGAACAGGAGCAAGAGGAACAGGAGGAACAGGAACAGGAGCAAGAACAGGGGCAGGAACAAAATGAACTGGACGATCTAGCAGATAACACAAAGCCCCATGTAGATTAAAAATATGTTTTTTGTTTTTTTTATTTTTTTTAATAGACTTGGAAGGATTGGTTAATTTAGATTGCATCTACATTCACCTCCTCATCATCAGCC
>Ga0164294_10006462_pt1 | contig 10037 bp, 5 predicted proteins | sample GEODES005metaG_FD_111479 | JGI IMG/M metagenome (GOLD analysis project Ga0164294, IMG submission 111479) | Oligotrophic lake water microbial communities from Sparkling Lake, Wisconsin, USA - GEODES005 metaG | ecosystem: Environmental > Aquatic > Freshwater > Lake | place: USA: Sparkling Lake...
CGACTGGAGGTGCCCGATGATTGCCAACGCACACCAGTTACCCGTCATCACGCCCGCCAGCACCAATCCCGCCAACGAGATCGCCAAGAAGCTCACTGGGCGGGACTACGTGAGTTGGTCAGCCATCTCCACGTTTCAGACCTGCCCGCTGAAGTACAAGTTCCGGTATGTCGACGGCCTACCTGAAGAGTCCGCATCCATCCCGACCAGCTCCGGTTGTTGCTCCTCATGATCCGCTCCGCTCGGGCCGGCGCTTGCCAAAGTACAATCGGCCTGTCTTGAGGGCTTGTGGAGGTATGCAGGGTCCGGGTGTAGGGCTCTCCGGCGGCGGTTTGTCCATCCCTCGAGGGGGTGGGCGCTCGACATGCCCGAAAACCGGTGTCATGATTTTTTTTGGCTCGCGGTTTTCGCAGTCATCAGGAGTCGGTGTCCAATGAAGTGCGCTGGCAACGAACTCGCCCGTCGTGGTTTTCTTTCAGTCGGCGTGGTCGGAGGGCTCGGGCTCTCCCTCGGCGATTTCTTCCGCATGCGCGAGGCGCGGGGCGACATCAAGAACTACGCCAGCCGCGAGGGAACGGCGAAGGGGGTGATCTGCATTTTCCTCCCGGGTGGCATGGCCCACCAGGAGACTTTCGATCCCAAGCCGTTTGCGCCGGTCGAATACCGCGGGCCGCTGGGGAGCATCGAGACGAACGTGTCCGGTATTCGGATGGGCGAACTTCTTCCCCACACCGCCAAAGTGGCCGACAAACTCGCCATCTGCCGCTCGATGACCCACGGTGAAGCGGCCCACGAGCGCGGCACCCACAACATGTTCACCGGCTACCGGCCGAGCCCGGCGCTGCAGTACCCGAGCATGGGATCGGTGGTCGCCCACGAGTTCGGCCCCCGCAACAATCTTCCTCCGTATGTCTGCATCCCCAATCAGCCCAACGAGTTTGCCGGGACGGGCTATCTCAGCTCCTCGTACGCCGGCTTCAGCCTCGGGAGCGACCCGGCCGACGGCAATTTCCAGGTCAAGGACCTGAGCCTGCCGAGCGGCGTTGATGTCCCCCGCTTCGACAAGCGGCGCCGGATGCTCGAGGTCGTCAACGACCACTTCCGCGAGAAGGAGAAGAGCGACTCGCTCGACGCCCTCGACACCTTCTACGACCGGGCCTACAGCCTGATCAGCTCCGACAAGGCCCGCGAGGCCTTCGACATGACGAAGGAGTCGGACGCGATCAAGGACGAGTACGGCCGCAATCAGGCTGGCATGCGGATGCTCCTCTCCCGCCGGTTGGTGGAGTCGGGCGTGCGGTTTGTCACCATGACCTACGGCGCCTGGGACATGCACGACAACATCGCCGGCTCGATGAGGGGGCAGCTGCCCGCCTTCGATCAGGGCTTCGCGTCGCTGATCCGCGATCTTGACCGCACCGGCCTCCTTGCCACGACGCTCGTCTGCGTCTGCTCGGAGTTCGGACGAACGCCGAAGATCAACGCCACCGCCGGCCGCGACCATTGGCCGAAGGTGTTCAGCGTCGTCATGGCCGGCGGCGGTCTCAAGCAGGGAATCGTGTACGGCTCGAGCAACGCCACGGCGAGTGAGCCGGAAGACGATCCGCTCACCGTCGAGGATTGGGCCACCACGATCTATGACCGGCTGGGCATCGTCGCCGACAAGGAACTGATGGCTCCCGGCGACCGCCCGATCGAGATTGTCGATGGCGGAAAGGTCCGCCCGGAGCTGATTGCCTGACGAGTCGGGCTCGGCCGTTGACCGGCTGACGCCCGGAGTCCGAGCGCTGTGTTACGCGGTGGCCCCGAGGTCTCGGAGGCGACGCGCCATGATTGAAGCGGCCCTTTGCCGCCCGCACCCCAGGAGCAGCGGCGGATCCCGTTCCGCCCGGAAAACAATGCCTCATGCCTGTCGGTCCCGTTCGAAAGTGAGGGGACTGGTGGTGGCGATCCTGACGGCGGTGGCCGCCGCGGTGGCGACGGACGCGGCTGTCGCGTCTTATCCGCAGTTGAGCATCATCCTGCCGCGCGGGGTGCAGCGCGGGGGGGAGCGTGAGCTGACGCTCCAAGGGGCGCGGCTGAAGGACGCGGAGGAGATTCTCTTCCATGCCCCGGCCGGGCTCGCGGCGACGACGCCGCTGGTGGTCCGCGCGATTACGCCGGTGGATGACAACACGATCAAGGCCACGGTCTTCGTCCCGGACGACTACCCGCTCGGTGAGCAACTCCTCCAGATCCGCTGCAAGTCGGGGATTTCCGACTTCCGTTCCGTCCGCATCGGGGCCCTGCCGGTCGCCGACGAGAAGGAGCCCAACGGCTCGCTCCCGGAGGCCCAGACCCTCGACCTCAACGTCACCGTTCAGGGTGTCGTGGAAAACGAGGATGTCGATCTCTACGCGGTGAAGCTCGCCAAGGGGCAGCGGCTCGGGGTCGACGTCGAGGCCCTCCGCCTGGGGAGCTACCTCTTCGACCCGGCGGTCTCGATCCTCGATGCCAAGCGGTTCGAGGTGGCGACGGCCGACGATTCGCCCGTGGCGCAGCAGGATGGCGTCCTCAGTTTCGTCGCCCCCGGGGAGGGGACGTACTACGTGCAGGTGCGGGAGACGAGTTATGCCGGCGACGGCAACTGCCGCTACCGCCTCCATGTCGGCACGTTCCCGCGGCCGACGGCTGCGTATCCGGCGGGGGGCAAGGCGGGTGAGACGACCTCGGTCACCTTTCTCGGCGATGCCGCCGGCGGGATCGTTCAAGAAGTGGCCGTGCCGCCGACGGGAAGCGTTCTCCCCCTGTTCGCCGAGGACGCCCACGGGATCTGCCCCTCCTCGATCCCGTTCCGGATCACCGCGTTTGGCAACCTTCTCGAAGTCGAGCCGAACAACGCCCCGGCCGAGGCGACCACCGGCGAATCGACGCTTGCCTTCAATGGCATTGTTGGCACCGACGGCGACGTCGACTGCTTCGGGTTCAAGGCGACCAAGGGGCAGGTGTTCGAGGTCGAGTGCTTCGCGCGGCGGATCCGCAGTGGGCTCGATCCGGTGCTCAACATTCTCCGGGCGGATGGCACGGTGATCGCCGTCAATGACGATTCCCGTGGGCCCGACTCTTACCTCAGGTTCGAGGTCCCGGAGAACGGGCAGTACGTTATCCGCGTCACCGACCATCTGGGCCGCGGGCGCCCCGACTTCGTCTACCGGGTCGAACTCCAACCGGTGACGCCGTCGCTGACGCTCTCGATCCCCCGCGTCGATCGTTATTCCCAAACCCGTCAGCAGATCATGGTGCCGCGGGGCAACCGCTACGCGGTGCTCGTCAACGCGGTCCGCACGAACTTCGGCGGCGACCTGATTCTCGAGCCCGGCACGCTTCCCGCCGGAATGACGGCGGCGTTCCGCGAGATGCCGGGGGCGGTGTCACAGATGCCGGTCGTGTTCGAGGCGACCGCCGACGCGCCGATCGCCGGGGGGCTGGTGTCCCTCGAGGCCCGCCCCAAGGACGCCAACGTCAAGGTTCGGGGTGCGTTCGAGAACTTCGCCGACTTTGTGCTCGGACAGCCGAACAACGCCGTCTACTACGGGGCGAAGGTCGACAAGCTCGCGATGGCGGTTGTCGAGCCGCTGCCATTCCAACTCGAGATCCTGCAGCCGAAGGCGCCGCTGGCCCGCAACGGCACCATGAGTATCAAGGTCGTCGTCGAGCGCGGCGAGGGATTCGCGCAACCGATCACGGTCGAGTTCCCGTTTCGCGCGCCAGGAATCGGCGCCGGGCCGAGCATCACGATTCCGGCCGATCAGACCGAGGGCCTCTACACGCTCAACGCCGACGGCAAGGCCGCCCTGGGGACCTGGCCCATCTACTGCATCGCCCAGGCCGATGCCGGTGGGCCGGCGTGGGCGGCGTCGCAGTTGGCGACACTCGAGGTCGTCGACCCGTACACCGTCGCCACGCTCGCCCGCGCCTCGTGCGAGCAGGGGCAGGTGGCCGAGGTTGTCTGCACCTTGGAGCCGAAGGCGCCCTTCGAGGGAGAAGCCGTGGCCCGCCTCCAGGGGCTACCGCCGGAGACTTCGGCGGAGGAACTCACGTTTACGAAAGGCACAACAGAACTCGTGTTTCAGGTGAAGACCTCCGACAAGACGCCGGTCGGGAATCACAAGTCGCCTTTTGTCGAGATGGTGGCGACGGTGGCCGGGGAGCCGGTCACGATGCGCGGCGGTGGGGCGGAGATCCAGATTGCCGCGCCGACTGCCACCCCTCCGGCCACGCCGGAGCCGGTCCCCGCGCCCGACGCGTCGGCTCCGGCAACTCCCGCCGCCCCGCCCCCGGTGCCGGAGAAGCCGCTGTCGAGGCTCGAGAAACTCCGTCTCCAAGGCAAGCCGGCAGCGCCTGCTGCCAAGTGAAGACGCTCAACCAAGTGAAGACGCTCAAACAAGTGAAGACGCTCAAACAAGTGACACTGCCTCTGCCCCTTTCCGGCCAACGCCTTGCGGCCGGCGCCCCCTCCATCCTCTGAGGTCCATCGTGATCGGCTCAATACTCGTCCTGGTTCGCGGTCGGGTCATTCCGCTTCAGGGTATCACGCTCTTGGGGGCGCTGCTCCTCGGGGCGGCCTTCCCTGCCGTGCCCGGGCTCCAGGCCGAGGAGCCGGTGGCCCCGGTGGTGGCCGAAGAGACGCTCGCCGTCTGTCCGACCTCGGTCCACCTCACCACCTGCCGCGATCGGCAGTCGGTGATCGTCCAGGCGACATCGGCCGACGGCGTGACTCGCGATGTCACGGGGCAGGCGACGTTCATGATCGAGCACCCTGATCGCGTGACGGTGGAAGGGGGAATGCTCCGTCCCCTCGCCGATGGCGACACGACGCTCAAGGTGGCCGTCGGCGAGAAGTCGCTCACGGTTCCGGTGCATGTCGAGCGGGCCGGCGAGGAACCCCCCTTGAGCTTCCGACTCGACATCATGCCGGTGTTCATGCGCGCCGGCTGCAACACCGGGAGTTGTCACGGCGCCGCCCGGGGCAAGGACGGCTTCCGGCTGTCGCTGTTCGGATTTGATCCCGACGGCGATCACCACCGCCTCACGCGCGAGTTCTCCGGCCGCCGGCTCAATCTGGCCATTGCCGAGGAAAGCCTCTTGATAGAGAAGTCGATCAACGCCGTGCCCCACAGCGGCGGCGGGAAGATCAAGAAGGGGGACGAATACTACACCACGCTCGTCCGCTGGATCGAGGCGGGCGCGGCCACCGATTCCGGCCCGGTGCTGGCGGTCGTCAAGGTGGAGATCGATCCGCCGACAGCGGTTCTCGACGGCGAGGGAGCGACACAGAAGTTCATCGTCCGCGCCAAGTACGCTGACGGCACCGACCGCGACGTAACGAACCTCGCCATCTTCTCGAGCAACAACGACAACTCGGCGATCATCATCCAAGACGGCACGATGACGGCGAAGAACCGTGGCGAGGCATTCATCATGGCCCGCTACGACACGCACACCGTCGGCTCCCACGTCATCGTGCTGCCGAAGGGTCTCGTGTTTCAGTGGTCGAATCCGCCGGCTAACAACTACGTTGACCAGCTCGTCAACGCGAAGCTCCTCAAGCTCCGTATCAATCCGTCGGAGCTGTGCAGCGACGACGAGTTCATCCGTCGCGTCAGCCTCGATATCTGCGGCACGCTCCCCACGAGCGACGAACTGCAGGGGTTCCTCACGAGCCCCGATCCGGCCAAGCGGGAGCACCTCGTCGACTCGCTCCTGGAGCGAAAGGAGTTCGTCGAGATGTGGGTCATGAAGTGGTCGGAGCTGCTCATGATCCGCACCTCGCAGCAGATCAGCTACAAGGCGATGCTCCTGTATTACAACTGGCTCCAGCAGCAGATCCAGGGGAACGTCCCGATCGACCAGATGGTGCGAGATCTCCTCTCGGCCAAGGGGGGGACGTTTTCGAGTGCTGCCACGAACTACTACCAGAACGAGACCGACACCCTGAAGGTGTCGGAAAACGTCGCCCAGGTGTTCATGGGGATGCGGATCCAGTGCGCCCAGTGCCACAACCATCCGTTCGACCGCTGGACGATGGACGACTACTACGGATTCGCCAACTTCTTCGCCCAGATCGGGCGCAAGCCCGGGGAGGATCCCCGCGAGACGATCGTCTTCAATTCCGGCGGCGGGGATGTGAAGCATCCCGTCGGCGGCCGGGTGATCCCGCCGAAGTTCCTCGGCGGTGACACGCCCGACCTGGCCGGCAAGGATCGGCGCGAGGTGATGGCAGCCTGGCTGACCGGCCCCGACAACGCGTTCTTCTCACAGAATCTTGTGAACATCGTCTGGGCCCACTTCTTCGGCCCCGGGCTCATCAATGACGTCGACGATGTCCGCGTCAGCAATCCGCCGGTCAATAAGGAACTCCTCGAGGACCTCGCGCGGCGGTTCGTCGAATACAGGTACGACTTCAAGAAGCTCGTCCGCGATATCTGCACGTCGCGGACCTACCAGCTCTCCACGAAGACGAACGCATCGAACGCCACCGACGAGCGCAACTTCTCCCACGCGCTTCTGCGGCGGGTGCGAGCCGAGGTGCTCCTCGACATGGTGACGAGCGTCACCGACACCAAAAACAAGTTCTCCGGACTTCCAATCGGGGCGCGGGCGGTGCAGATCGCCGACGGCAACACATCGACCTACTTCCTCACCACTTTCGGCCGCGCCACCCGCGGGACGGTTTGCTCGTGCGAGGTGAAGATGGAGCCGAACCTCTCGCAGGCGCTCCACCTCCTCAACGGCGACACCATCCAGGGGAAGATCCAGCAGGGGAGCCTCATCAAGCGTCTCCTTGATGCCGGGCAGCCTCCCGAAGCGATCATCGATGAAATCTATCGACGGAGCCTCACCCGTCTGCCGACGGAGAAGGAGAAGGAGGCGATGCTGAATATCGTCCGCGAGGATGCGAACCCGCTGCAGGCCCTCGAAGACGGATTCTGGGCGATCCTCAATTCCCGAGAGTTCGTCTTCAACCACTGATCCGACACGTCTGGTGCCCCAAGACCCCAATCATGACCACTTCGCGTTTCCAGTTCGTCACGGCCGTCATCTTCGGGGCGGCATTCCTCCCCGGCCCGATCGTCGTGGCCGACGACGCCGTCACGTTCGATGACAACTTGCTGCCGGTCCTCCGCCAGCGCTGCGGGAGCTGCCACAACCCCGACAAGAAGGCGGGTGGGCTCGACATCACCACCTACACCGGGCTGATAGCCGGCGGCGGTTCCGGCGGCTCGATCGAGCCCGGGGACGCGTCAGCGAGCTACCTCTACTGTCTCGTCACGCAGGAGGACGAGCCGAAGATGCCCCCCAACTCCCCGCCGATTCCGGAGGAGGAGCAAGCCATTCTCAAGCGCTGGATCGACGGCGGGATCCTCGAAAACAAGGGGAGCAAGGCGGCGTCGCCGAAAAAGAAGAAGTTGAACCTCGCCATGGATACCGCGCCGACTGAGCGTCCGGCGACGGTGCCCCTCCCGGCCCACATCCCCCTCGAACCGGCGGTCCACACCCGCTCGCTCAACGCCTGCACGGCGATCGCCACGAGCCCATGGGCGCCCCTGGCGGCCGTCTGCGGCCAGAAGCAGGTGCTCCTCTATCGCACCGACACCCGCGAACTCGCCGGTGTCCTCCCCTTCCCCGAGGGGCAGCCGCAGGTTCTCCAGTTCAGCCGCAACGGAAGCCTCGTCCTCGCCGGCGGCGGCCGCGGAGGGGCCAGCGGCAAGGTGGTGGTGTGGAGCATCGACAGTGGCCGTCGCGTCATGGAGATCGGCGACGAACTCGATACCGTCCTCGCGGCCGACATCAGCTCCGACCATCGCCTCGTGGCTCTCGGTGGCCCGCAGAAGATCGTCCGGATCTACTCGACCGAGACCGGCGAGCGGCTCCACGAGATGAAGAAGCACACCGACTGGGTGACGGCCGCAGGGTACAGCCCCGACGGCGTCCTGCTGGCCACCGGCGATCGGAACGGTGGCGTGATGGTGTGGGAGTCGGGGACGGGGCGCGATTACCTCACCCTCGCCGGCCACACCGCGGCGATCACGGCCGTGTCGTGGCGGGGGGATTCGAACCTCCTCGCCACCGGCAGCGAAGACGGCACGATCCGACTCTGGGAGATGGAAAACGGTGGGCAGGTGAAGAGCTGGAATGCCCACGGGGGGGGCGTCGCCGCGCTCGAGTTCACCCGGGACGGCCGGATTGTCAGCATCGGCCGCGACAAGCAGCCGAAGATCTGGGCCCAGGACGGTAATCAGCAAAAAGCCTTTGAGTCTTGTGCCGATCTCGGCTTGGCCGTCTCTTTCTGTGACGAAACCGATTCGTTGATCGTCGGCGACTGGACGGGGGAGATCCGCGTCTGGAAGGCTGCCGATGGCATCCGTCTCGCCGGCATCACGAGCAATCCCGAGCCGATCGCCGCGCGGATCGCCGCGGCCGAGAAGGCCGTGGTCGAACGGTCCCCGGCCGTCGAGGCGGCGCAGGCCGCGGCGGCGGAGGTCGCGGGCGAACTCGCCGGCATGCAGCAGGCGTTCGATGGCCTGATGCAGGCGAAGGCTGCGGCCGACACACAACTGGCCGAAATACAAAAGGGGTTTGACGCGGCGATGGCGATGAAGACGGAGGCCGCCGCGGCCTACTCGATCGTGACCCTCGCCGCGGTCGCCGCAGCCCGCGACCTCGTGCCGCTCGTCGAGGCCCAAGCCAAGTCGCTCGCGGCGGTGGCACAGAATCCGGCCGATGAGGGGGCGAAGCAGTCGATGGCGCAGGTGGGGGAGCAACTCCGGCTCCAGCGCGAGGCGATCGCGGCCCGCGAGGCCGAATTGATGACTTCGGCCACCCGCATGGGCGACGGCGAGAAGAAGCTCGCCGAGACGGTCGCCCAGCGCGATCAGGCGCAGGCCGTCGCCGACCAGATGGCAGCCAAGGTCGCCGGGATGACGCCCGGCCTCGAGGCCCTGAAGACTTCGGCCGCGGCGGCGGCGACGAAGGTGGCGGAGCTCTCGACGCAACTCGACGCCGTCCGGACCGATCTCGCCCGCTGGCAGGGGGAGCAGGCGTTCGTCCAGCGATACGCCGAGCTCACCGGCGTGGTGGCCACGCGCGAGGAGGTCGTTCGCCAAGTGGAATCGAGAGGGGGCGAGGCCCGTGGCAAGATGGCCTCCGACGAACAGTCCCGCCGTGGGATCGAGACCCAAAAGGCCGAGCGCGTCAAGGCGATCGAGGCCCTCACGGCGGCGCTCGCCGCGGCGGCCGGCGAGCATGTGGGGCTCCTCGAGAAGATCGCCAAGCGTCAGCAGGAAATCGGCGCCCAGCAGGGAACGATCAACACGATCACGAAGGCCACCGGAATGCTCGAGCAGGCTGCCGTGCAGGTGAAGGCCGCCCTCGATGTCGTCGCCGGCGATGCCGAACTCACCGCTGCCCACCAACTCCTCGTCGACACTCTGGCCGCAAAGGCGGCCGAGGTGCAGGGGATGCGGGAGGGTATGGAGGCCCTGGCCGCCGAACGGGCCGGCTGGGAGAAGCAAGCGGCCGAGACGGTGGCGATGATGGAAAAGCGACAGGCCGAGATGCCGGCGCTCGTCGCCGCCGCAGCCGAGATGGACGGGCCACTGGCCGAAGCGGCGAAGGTGGTGGAGGCTTCGGCCGCTGCCGTGACCGCGGCCGAAGCCGAGGCGGCCGCCAAGCAAGCCGAGGTGGAGGCCGCTGTCCGCGATCTCCTCGCCCTCCAGGGAATTCAGGCCCCAGCACCGACGCCCTGACCTACAGGCGCTGGCCGGGCTGGGGGCTGGCAGCGGGGCTTCAGGCCCCGGCCGGCCGCACGAGGTCGCGGATGGGAAGATCCTCATCGAGAGTGTCACCGCTCGTTGTGGTTCGATTGAAGAGAAGGACTGGTGGTCTTCACTGCCCGTGGAAAAAGTCCTCCATGCACCTCTGGATTGAAGACAGTCCACTCGGTCGACCGGTGGAAAAGCTAAGGTTTTCCACAGTCGACGGGCATCGCATCCAGC
>Ga0164294_10006465_pt1 | contig 10034 bp, 9 predicted proteins | sample GEODES005metaG_FD_111479 | JGI IMG/M metagenome (GOLD analysis project Ga0164294, IMG submission 111479) | Oligotrophic lake water microbial communities from Sparkling Lake, Wisconsin, USA - GEODES005 metaG | ecosystem: Environmental > Aquatic > Freshwater > Lake | place: USA: Sparkling Lake...
CTAGTCCATAACATTCTTGGCTTTGCCTGGTTGTTAGCACAACCGGACAAAGACCTTACATCACAACGGTTTACCGCTTGGCGCTCTCGGCGTTACGACATTCTCCTAAGCACCTTTACTTCCCACCGCCTTGCTCTTCCATCCCATACACTTGTTGGAGACTATCCGCCGCTACCAACGGGCAATCATGAAGCACCAAGGAATTGGCATGCTAAGCCGACAGGCTGGACTGACGCACAGTGTGGAACCCTGTGGCATCGTATTCAACATGCTATTGAGAATAAGCAGTGCTGGCGGGCGTATCTCCTTGCCCGTCCTCTGCTAAACCACCCATCAGCATTTCAGAGCTTTCTACAGGCGATAGGTGCCCCACCAGACATTCTCAAATTTACCGACTATCCCCATCTCCACGGACAAATCCTTGAGCATGCAATGTACATTCTAGCATATCCGCCGACGCCAATGGAAATTGTAATACAGGAGCCGGTAGAGCAGGGTCGGCTCTTCACAATTCAGCCCAATGCTAAAAACCGCTGGAACGTTCAGCCGACCTTGCCGACAAAACTTATCGGACAGCCTAACTTTATCTTTGACGACAGCCCGTACTGGAACACTCAGCGAAACCGATACCAGATTGACCTAGACACAACTGGACATATTCACTACGAATCAGAGCAGCTCTACCAAGATTTCTTCCAACACAACTTTCCTATAGATATTCCTGATGAATGGTCCGCACATGAGCGAGAGAAGAGCCATCCAGGCTCAACAAATTACGCCCCAGAGCCGAATCCGTGGGCATCCACGTTCCACCAACTAATTGTGCCGACCCCTGTCACCGTTTCGCGCTAAAAAGTAGTACTTCTCGAATCCAAGGATGGATTGTAAGAAATTTGCAGACGGAAAAAAGGCGACTTCACGACGTGAGCGTATGTAGGGCATCACTTGGGATGCAGGGTGACCAGATAAAGCAATCAAAGTCATAGCCATAATCGCCGCCGAGCGTTGCATACCGGCGTAGCAATGGATAAGTATAACCGAGCCTTGATTATATTCATTCACCACTTTGTAAACAATTTCAGGTGACCATTCCGCCATATTTTTGATTTCTGCCGGTTGTAGATTATCGTCCACGGGCACACGGTATTTACGCTGAACCAAGGGCGAAAAAGGTAGGTCTTTTGTTGCATTGAATACAGTGGTTATGCCGGCGGTCTTCAAAAAATCTGGGTCGGTAGACGATTTCTTATCGCCAAGCCATAACCGGGGCAAAATAAGGTTAGCGTGCGAATATGACTTCAAGTCCATCCCTCCTAGTCCATTCAAAGATTTACGGTGAGTGGTGGCTCCTCATCTCCCATCTCAAGAATATTATCCGTATAAATTACGGCATCAATGAGAACGTTGAGTGCGTAAGTGCGGGTGAGAGAGCCATTGGTAGGAGGACGCGGGCGCCGCGAGCTACGGGTCAGTTGAAGGAGGTAACTACGTGTATCATCACGCGCTTTAGTGAAATCATCTATAATTTCAGTATACGTCTTATACGGTTCGTAAAGAACTTGAATATTTGTATCAATCCATAGAGCTAATACAATGTTATCCCAACGATTCTGTAGTACATCTGGAAGCTTTCGTTCAATAATCATATTTCGCATACGCGCTGACATAGCAATATTTTCTTCATCTATCACAGTACCAATCGTTTCACCGTAAACATCCTGCGTAGTGGGGTCATCCTTTTGTTTGAAGAGTTCAACTGCAGCATTGATACCGAGCTCCTTTTCGCAGAATTTGGCAAATGTTGGAATATTATAATTACAGTTGTAGTAGTTGAGAAATAGCGGCGGGGGAATACGATGGAGTGCCGCCATATTACGCACAATCTGTTGCGTAATTGAAATGAGTTGCGGCTTTGTCCACTCAAGATTGGTGTAGGGATTCTTAGGTGCCTTGGGCGCGGAGATTCCGTAAGCACTATACTTGAGCGATGCCAAAATCATTTTAAGAATAGTATTGGTGTGGAATACGTACTTCGCGTGTGTCTTAAAATCGTATACGGATACCATATTTGCATCAGGAATCCGAATAGTAGTATGGAGGTCGTCCTCGCCGACAACCCGTTTGTCCATTTTCGCCAACAGCCGCCTCTGAACATACTGAAGAACACACATACGTAGAGCATTATTAAGGCACATAAGTTTATCCAAATGGATTGCGATAGATCGATTATAGAAGAACGGATTGGGATGGTTGAGCACAGTTAACACATTAGGTTCAATTAGGTGGGGCTCCAAGTTGGGACCCTTCCACATGCTAGTAATGAGATTATGCCAATCCGCACGTTTACGATACACGGAAGTAATCGTAGTATAGAGCCAAGGACTATAATCACTCTTTTGGCAGTATAGAAGAGGAATGGTGCCAGGTGTAGCAATAAGCGGCTCACCACTCATACCCTGAATCCACTGGTTAACAATATACTTCGGAATATTTAATACACCGTTTGATGGAATTTTCTTTGTACGCCCACGCTTATCGTGTAGACATTCTACAATATAGGAACGCTTCTGCTTCTTCTGCTTCTTCTGCTTTTTCTTGGAAACCTGAGAAGATACAGGAGAGATGAAAGGAAGGGCAATTACTGCATTTTCGAATAAATCCGACATACTACCCGTTACTAGTTATTGGTAAAAAACAAATTCGGCACACGCGAACTCAATTTTTATCAAGATCGCATACCCACCGTTTCTCATAATTTATCATAATTCCAGGGACGACGCAACCGTCTACGTCGTAGACTTCAGAAAATCCGGTTTCGCAGACCCAGTAGAGGACACCCTCAACCCGAATAGGTAAACGACGGGGCAGCGACGCAATGGTCGGCGAATTGTAGGGCAGTATACCCTCGGGCAAACGTGACTCCGTCCGCCCATCCAAGTTCCTATGTTTGAAACAACAGGCGCCCTCAAAGGCAGTTCCTGAACATCGGACCCACATCCCACCGGGTCGTAGTACAGACATAGTGCACGTTAATCCCGTCCACCACGGTTCATTGCTGTCTGTAGAAATTCGTGTTGATACTCCACGGGTAGGAATTGCTTTGCGTAAATCGGCGTAAGGAATCTTTGTGATTTGGGATACATCGCGTAGGAAAGCGGCGTCCATACGACACACAACTTCTTGTAAGTTTTCCCAGAGATTGGCAGGAATTCGTTGAACTACCTCCATTGGCTGTTACAAACCGGCAAAATGCGGCTGGTTGCCTTCAAATTTTTCGTCTATGTAATCAATGGCAGATACCTTGCCGAAGCCCGGTTCTAAAGATTCGTGGGGTCCAAAAGTATGGAAAGTATTACATAATTTGGCGTGGATCAGTGACCGCAAGGATGTTGCATATATTTGGAGGAAACTTTTGAAGACATTATCGGATGTTATGCCGTGCCCATTATGTCGCGCACATTTAGCAGAGTACCTTCAACATAATACGATTGTGCCTATTAAAAACGTACACTTGATGTCAGGAACAGAGATTAGAGACCGCGTGGTCTATAATATCTGGCGGTTACACAATAAAGTGAATGAACGTAATGGTAAAGTAGAATTTTCACGTGAATTAATGAATGATTTATATGCCGATAAGACACGCTCGGAATTAATTAGTGAAACAGGTCATATTATACGTGATATTAACGTGGAATGGGAACCGTTTATAATACAACAAATCGCAGGTGGACCGTTTCGTGAATGGCGGAATGATACATCGCTATTAATGGGGCTGCTATCAGGTGGATCTAATTAACAAACTAGGCACTACAAACAACGGGCACTGTATCTTCACCGGGCGGTGCCATTGAATTGACAACTTGTAAAATATCTGGTACCATACCGACACGCGCGGCACCTCCGCATACATTGAGGATATTCCAGAATCCGACACCTAGACCTATGCCGGTGAGAACACCAAGTGAGCCACCGAGGTACGATTCGCAGCCGCTGTGTCCACGTAGAAGGATGAGCAGTAAGAAGACGGCGCCAATAATGATGGTCGTGAGAGTAAATGCTTGACGAATATCTGCCTTCTCTTCGCTCGCACCGCGAGCAGTAGGCATCATCGCCACTTGTACGGAATTATAGATGACAAAGCTGGCGAAGAATACTGCAGACGAGAGCCACATACTAGGTGCTATGATGGTTGTGCCATTGCCTGGTGCACCGGTTGATATAATGTCACAGGCGGCACCTTTTGGTGTAATAATCTGATTCCAGGTTGGAAACAGCAAAACGAGTAGTTGTTGTGCACTACTGACAACAAAGGCATTCATAATCAGACCCATGGCGACCCAAACGAGCGGTAAGTAGCCGGTGATAGAGCCAAGTACGAATGAACCTACAAAGAGTACATTCGGGAGGTCATGGTATAGACCGAGTAAGAATTGGCGCATTCGCAATACGCTCATCCCTCTTGTTCTCTATTTCTATTTTATGTGATTCTCATTGCCGTCCTGCTCTAAAAATCTGTTCTGATTGTTCCATTGTAATTCCGAGGATAGTGATTGCTTGATTCTGTGCCTGACCATCCAGTCGTCCAGTATTTGGGTCAACATTGTTTGCATAAAATGATGCGAATTCGTCGAGTTTATCAGGCGAGATAGGTATGCGTAACTTCGTGCTACCACGCTCAATCATTCCGCGTACCGTTTGTAAATTGGTTTTTTCCTGTTGTGTCATCGGCTTGACACAAGTCGGCGGTGGCTTCTTAATCGCCTTCTCGCAAACGTAGATAGGCTTGCCATCCGCGGCACGATTGCGAATTAATGGGAATGAGAGGATGTTGGTGAGGCGCCGGTCGGAGATATATGCCAGGAAGCCAACAGAGAAGAGACCGAAGAGTCCGCCTGCAAGAATTCCTACTGTCAAACTGACCATATTTTCGCATGTAGACATTAGACGGAATAGGATACACATTAGAACAACTAGGGCAAGAATGACGATGCCGTAGGTGGTAGATGCCTTTCGCCGCGGGGAATAAGAGATTTCCTTACTGTAAATAATAGGCAAGGCTCCAACGTAGACAGTTAGGAAGCCTAAAAACAGGGAGTAATAACTTGGAACACCGTTGTGGTCAAGGTCACTAAACGACTTTGTATCGCTTAATTGTAGGATACGTTCAAATGATACACCGGGAAAATGACCAGAGCATCGGCGGTCCGCTTCATTATTGACGACGGCGGAGTCACCGATGAACCCTGACAGGAATTTTTGTAACATGGGTGCCGTCACATTTAGGGCTAATATACTACCTGTTAATGCTCCCAGGGGTGGTGACTGGAATAGGATAGTAAATAGGAAAGCGGCGGCAGAGATTGTATCGGGAAAAGTTTGTAGGTTATATTTAAACCCATCAGCAGCAAACTTAAATAAAGCACTCACACTATCAAGAGTCTTTTTTTCAGGAACTGCCATGGGAATCCCCTCCTTCTATAAGCACATAATACAAACTATTGCGGGTGTCACCACCCCCAATTCCCCAAATAAGCCGGAGTTTTTTGGGTTGGATCTCAACTGCGCGATTTATTACTGTGTACGAAAGGTACAGAAGAAGACGCCGTACACCCCAGAAATCAAGGCAAAGTATGAAGCGGACCTTATTGTTGCAGTGATTGCGTATATCAAACAGATGACCGCCATCGTCAACCCCACCACCACCCTATATATTGCAGTAGACGGTGTGGCTCCGATGGCGAAGATTAAGCAGCAGCGCCTACGTCGGTTCCGTTCCGCGGTTCAGGCGGAGGAGGAGGCGCGAATCCGCGCTGAAGCAAAAGGTGTTCCTTACACAAAACAGCCGCGGTGGGATACGAATGCTATTACGCCAGGTACTCAGTTTATGAAAAATCTATCATTCGCCCTGCGCCAGTTTGCTAAGAGCCACACAACAATAACCACGGTGGTAAGCCCAGCGGACATGCCAGGAGAGGGGGAGCAGAAGATTATGGAGTACATCCGAGCCCACACTCCGAAAACCGCTGTAATTTACGGTTTGGACGCCGACCTTATTATCCTTTCTCTGTGGGCAAATGCGACCCTCGGTACCACCCTGAGCCTTTTCCGCGAGGAGATGGAGTTTAACGGGTCGGTCAAGACGGATGCGCTGGGCGACGAGAAGTTCCTATACTTGCTAACGGACCAGCTTGCCGATGCATTGTATAATAAGTACCAGAAGTCGCCGAGCCAGCCGAAACCGGAGTTTCTAAGGGATTTTGTAGGACTGATGAGCCTGCTGGGCAATGACTTTGTACCGCACGGAATGGTACTTAAGATTAAGGACGACGGTATTGAAGCGTTGCTCAGAATGTACCGAGACCACCTCGCAACCCCCTTTGTTCAACAGACAACCCCAGCCCATTGGCAGTACAACCCTGCGACTCTTACGGACCTTTTCCAACGGGTAGCACAAACGGAGGAACACCAGATTCTCAAGTCAACATCGAAGAAACTCAATGCGCGCCCAGGTATGACGGCGTCCAAGGAGCCAGAAGACCAGGCAATGGCACGCTATAACGACCAGCCCATCCAATGGGCGGCGGAGAAGGTCTTTGCCATGCAGATTCAACTAGAGGACCGCGATAAGCCGAGTTGGATTCTCAAGCCAGATTGGAAAACCATTTATGACCAAGAAGCCCTTATGGGTGCCGATCCCATCACTGCCACGAAGCAGTATCTTAACTCGCTCGCGTGGACTTTGGCGTACTATTCAGGTGCGCCCATAGACCTACATTGGTATTATCCGTGGTATTTGCCGCCGCGGATAGAGACGGTCGCCGAATATCTTAACACCACTCCACCACCATTGTTAGAAACCCCAGCCACGCCAAGGACTCCCTTGAAGCCAGAGGAGCAACTGGCGATGGTGTTGCCGCAATCGTCTTTCCATCTACTACCGAAGGAGTTTCAGGCACTGCCAACACTGTATCCGCACGCTTTTCCTATCCAATGGAGTCTATTCTCATTGGGTAGAAAGATTTTGTGGGAGTGCGAGCCGTTGATTCCGCTTATCCAGCCGATGCAGATTACGACGTGGATTGAGACTATGTACGACGCCTAGTGTGGCGTTTAACTTTACGCCGTTTTTTGAGTGTTTTGCGCTGTTTATAACGGCGCGCACCACCGTATGTTTTGCGTAGACGAGGTGGTCCTCCCGCTCCTCCTGCTGGTTTGTCTGCCGCTGCTGCTGCTACCTCTGCTGCCTCTGCCTCTATTAATCGTTGTAATTCTTTTTGATCGGCTGCTGTCCAGTTAGCTTCAGATGAATCTTCTTGTGTTTCATATTCATATTCTTGATCTGATTCAGCCTCAACATGAGCCCAAAAATCACTTTCTTTAGCACCGTCACATGGTTCAAAATTTGCCGCAGAAGGGGGTAGAGTAGGAGTTATAGCTACACCTGATGGAGGCCATTCAGTTAAAGGTGGCATACCGGCAATTCTACCATATGGATTACGTGTTCGTTCATCGAGTATTGGTCTTAATCCTTCATATAATGATGCCGCATCAGGAGAAATATCTCTAGCACAATTACGTAAATTAACAATCATATCATTTAATCTTGTTATATAGGCACATAATCTATTATTTTTCCATGCTAGAACTTTTCTATCTCCTTCCTCCTTAGTTCTAACAACTGGACCAGTATTATTCAGAAAGTATTCAATTAAATGTGAATACCCACCAACTTTAACACCAGGCACATTATTAACATATCTTGGATAAAAAGCAGCAGTAGTATTGTCTACTCTTGGTACTCCATTCCAAACAGAGTTTATTATATATCTAATATTATTTAAATTAGGTTCTAAATTTGTCATATCTCTAGTCCATTGTATTACAGGAACATCGCCTTTAATATTATTACAATACCAATGTGACCACATCATTTCTTTTCTATAAAAATTTTTAACATCTTCATCATATCCACGGGGCAAACCCGCCTGTCTTAACTTGTCTATATCATCTAGTGCTCTCCAATACAGTCCTATATATCTATAACCCTTGCTAGCATATAGTTCATGTTCTGCTGAGCCTTGCCCCCACTTTCGCTCTACAGTTCCCACTGGTTCGCCTGGAAAAACTTCCTCATTGTCTGGAATAATTGGAAATCCGCAAATACAACAATAACAAATATTATCTGTTGAATTACATTTTCCCCATAAAAATTCTGCTTGGTTATTATCATCACGCGTCCATTCTAATCTTAATCTTGCTTTTGGATTCTTCCCTTTCTCTCTTTTGGCGGCGGCAGCCGCCCTTGCTAGCATAGCACTCGAATCTGTATAAGGAGATGGTAAACGTGCACCACTTGGAATTCTTTTTGCATCACTGGCAGCGGACTCTGCCGCTATCGCTGCCTCTATCGCTGCAAAAGCCTCCTGTCGCCGTGCAGCCTTTTCAGATTCGATTTCAAATACTATAACCAATGCCGGATCATTATTGCCTGTTTTATGGATTCCAGCAAGTATGTTAGCTGCATTTTTATGACTAATCATCCCTCCTTACAATACCCCATGAAAAAAATGAGCACCCATTACACTCCAAACCAATCCGCAAATGCCCATGTATGAACTAGAGTATATTGGTGCGTCCTGGTGCGCCCCCTGTAAAGTTGTGAAGCCGAAGGTTATAATGCAGGCGGCAAAGTACGCTATCCCAATCAAGACCTACGATATTGACGAAGATGTAGAGAAGATTGACGTAGATGCTGTGAAGAAGCTACCAACGCTTCGGGTACTACAAAATAACAAAGTCGTTGCGGAATTTATTACCCAGCATAATGATCAATTGGAGGAGTTCCTATCAAAGAACGTCAAGCCGGTGACAACTGATACGGATTTCTAAATCCGCGGTCAACCGACAAGAAAACCTTCAGCCCCCTAAGTAATGGGCGCCGCTCAATCAACCGTAGACCCACGGCATATTCGTATATGGCAGAATCTAAGTTCTCTAGATTCCGTCCCAGCCCGGATACAGATGATTGAAACCCTTTTTGAAGGACAGGAATACGTCAATACGGCGAAGCGTATGGGATTGTACGGAGCTCTCCTGGGTTGGGTAGCGGCGCAGCGGCGAGGTGAATTCTATCCTTGGCCACACGTAGCGCCGCAGCCCCAGCAACCCCAGCAACAATCACAGCCTCCGCCGATGAGACAAATCCAACCGCAGCACGCTACACCGGTTATGCGTATCAATGACTCCCCGCCACAAACAACTACGCTGGCAAAAGCCCCTCCGCCTAGAAGAGCGATGGACTACTTACACGAAGCGTACCAACTGCTCGGTATTGACGATTCGAAGCCCCTTACACACGAACTACTCAAATCGGCGTATAAGCGTGCGGCGGTGAAGACTCACCCTGATAAGGGCGGGTCTCCTGAGCTTTTTGACGCCGTTACGCGTGCCTTTCTCTATATTCAAGAAATCTTGGAGAAACTCATACCGAAGACGGGCAAGGACGGCAAGGATGTGCGTTTTTCAGTCGAGGTAACACCTGAAATGGCGATGAAGGCACGCGGTATCAATCCGACTGCACCGGCGGATAAGAATGCGATGAAGTTGGAGGACGCCCCGCCGGTTGCCCTTAACCCGAAGAAACTCGATATGAATGTCTTTAACAAACTATTTGAAGAGAATAAGTTACCTGATCCCGATAAGGACGATGGATACGGTGATTGGCTGAAGGATCAGGACAACAGCCGTGGAACCCAGGCGGCGATGAAGGGTAAGTACAATGCGGATGTTTTCAATAGGACATTTGAGGAGGAGTCTCGTCGTGCAGCATCGGCGCCAAAAGACCAAATGTCCAAGTACCGACCGCCATCAGAAATGATATTAGCCCCTGGATTCGGTACGGAGTTAGGATCAGGGCGACCTGAGCAGTACACAAAATCCACAACGGCGATTACAGGCGCAGCAGGCGGTATTGGATATACGGACCTCAAGTACGCCTATAGCGAGGGGTCTACATTTAGCCAGGATATTGC
>Ga0164294_10006467_pt1 | contig 10034 bp, 8 predicted proteins | sample GEODES005metaG_FD_111479 | JGI IMG/M metagenome (GOLD analysis project Ga0164294, IMG submission 111479) | Oligotrophic lake water microbial communities from Sparkling Lake, Wisconsin, USA - GEODES005 metaG | ecosystem: Environmental > Aquatic > Freshwater > Lake | place: USA: Sparkling Lake...
ATGCCAGAAATTCGGTGTGGCGATGAAGACAGCATCCACCGTTTTATCCTCCAGGATTTTGCGAAAGTCGCGCACCCCCTGGCAAGAAGATGCTTGTTTGTCCGCGACCACTGTAAGCCCCTTTTCCAAGCGTCCCGAGTCAGCCTCTGCAAGGTAAGCAATCTCGACGTTTGGCAATGCAAGCAGGGCCTGCACATGTCCCATGCCACGACCAAGCGCGACGACTGCGACCTTGAGTTTGTTAGCCGCCTGATCAGCAGCGCGGAGTCTTGGCAGTGCGGAAAGCGCGGCACCGATGCCAAGCGCAGAGGATTGAGAGAGAAGAGTACGGCGGTTCATCATACACAAATGAATCGACTCCAGATGGAGTCCTCTATCGCTGCGATTGTCACCAGCTTCGATGCTTTTGCATCAAGACTTCAAGCTGAATCGAATCATGAGTGCAGCGGTTGAAGCTCCGATTAAGTTAGCCACGAGATCCCAGCCGGTATTTTCATAGCCACCGACATTCGTATTTGGGATCGTCAGAACGGCGATGAACTCGACCACCTCATTCAGTGCGCCAAAGCCTGCTCCTGCTGCAGCACTCAGAAGCAGGAGTCCAAAGGTTGGCTTAAGGTCAAGGCCTGCAATGCGCAGCAGGCTGAATTTTAATGAGTGCCAGCAAACCCAGGTCGTGGTGCCAAATCCGTAGGCATGGACGATTTGGTCATACTTCAGTTTTTGCGGAATGATCCACCAACTGTAAAGCACTGCCTGATCTCCATTGTAAGGCCAGCCCTTCGGAAGAGGCACCAGTCCACCCGCCATGTGCAGTAGCCCCCAAATCGAAAGCGCCCAGAGCAGCGCTGAGGTCAGTGAAACGGCTCGATGCACCAACATCACGGCACTAATCAATACGAGCATCACCACAATGTAAAAGATGAACTCTTTGTTCCCCTGCATCAGCGATCCAACGACCGCAGCCATCATGTAAAGTGCTGTAAATGCCGCCAAAGGCAATAGACGTGGAGGAGTCATTTTCATGAGATAATGCTTTAAGTCCTAGATTGGTTGTGATCCCGGCGGACGATACACCCTAGGCATGCGCATTTCTGACATAGGCCGCGGTTTTGGGATGGGGGGCTTACGCAGATCAATCACGCGCGTTCCAGACCAAATGTCATGCCAACCTCTGTTGTTGCTGCCCAAAAATGAAAAGGGTTCGAATGGCACAATACGAGAAAGAGTGCGGCCCATGATGGCAAGAAAGTCAGGATGCCGTCCTTTTAAATCGATCACTTTGGTGCCTGTCACAAGCTTTCCGATCGTGCGCCCGCAGATGCTTTCCATGATCACATAATAAACAAGGTGCAAACAGGTCGTGAGGAGGATGTCCATCAATCCTGACATTTTTTCAGTCCAATCAACGAAGCCCGGAATCAGACCAGCCTGCTCTAAAAGACCAATGAGAAGAAAAACCAAAAAGGCAAAAGCCATGCCAGCAATCCTATCAATGATGAAGTTTAAAAAACGTTTCGTGCCACTAGCATCCTGCAAATTCTCATCATGGCTGACCTGGTGTATTTCTGCTTGGGGTGCAGCGTAAGGATTCATGGGATCATCATTCATGCTTGGACAGATTTACAATCAATCTGCACTAAATCACAAGAGCCATTCTTGGCTTTGCGCATCGCAAGTAGATGAATTAGCCATCAATCACCTTCAAAGAGAAAATTGGCTCTCGTCAAAAGTCGGGGTTACAGCTAGATTAAAGTGCCTATTTCACCGTATGAATTCTGTTTGGTCAATTCGCCTTGTTCGAGCGCTGTTCTTCTTCCTGTTTGTCTTCACGGGAATGATCATTGCGGTGGGCTTTGAACTTCATGGCGGTCTAGGGGCCTTGATTGGGGCATTAGCTATGGGCTTGCTGTGGTTGCTTGATATGCTTTTAGCTCGCATCACTTTACGTGATTTTAGTCATGCAACCTTTGGTTTGGCGATTGGACTGTTTTGCGCTTGGCTGGTCACACGCATTGGCATTTTTCAGTTAAGTTACTTTCAGGCTTCCGATCATGGCGAAGCAATGCGTAATGTGGTGGAGATTCTGATCTTTGCTTCCTTGTCCTTCTTTGGAGTGACTTTTGCACTGCGCAGTGATCGCGATCAATTTGCTTTCCTGATTCCCTATGTGCGCTTTCAGCGGGATGGCGCTGAGGGTGAACCTCTTTTATTAGACACCAATATCATTATTGACGGGCGAATCCCTGAAGTCGTTGCCACAGGCTTTCTGAGTGGGGCATTGGTTGTACCACGCTTTGTTTTGGATGAGTTACAGAGGCTCACGGAATCGGGTGATTCACAAAAGGTGTTACGAGGAAAGCGTGGACTGGAGATGATGGAAAAAATGCGTAGTATGACGAATGTGCGGCTGGCCATTCACGAAGATCCTCCCACAGAGGACAATCGACAAATTTCTGTCGATGCTCGACTCGTCACCTTAGCGCGTCAGCTCAATGCGCGACTTTTAACCAATGATGAGGACTTGGCCAAAGTGGCACGACTGCGCGAAATCACTGTGCTAAGCTTCAATGATCTCACAATCGCTCTACAGACGCAGATCAATCCAGGAGATGAAATTGCACTACACCTAACGAAGTTGGGTAAAGACAAGCATCAGGCCTTAGGCTACCTAAATGACGGGACGATGATCGTGGTGAATCAGGCGGCTACACTGATCGGCCAAACCGTGAGTGTGATCATCACGAGTGCTTTACCGACCTCAGGTGGAAGACTGATTTTCGCTGAGCTAAAACAGGACAAGCGCTGAGATCAGCAACCATGGTTTGCCATCAAGGTGCAAAGGCCTGCATTCAATGAAAATGGATTCATTGCACCCTCGATAAGCTTTCATGAGATCATTTAACACACGATAACAGTGTCTCAGACCACTGATAAATCCGTATTCGATGCACGATCTGCCCAATCATCGACCTCACGTAGGCGCTGATTGGCTGTATCACGGATTTTTTTAACGGCATATTTTCCAAGGGGTAGCCGCTGAGGAGCCAGCTGATCATGAACCATTTGGACAATCAATTCGGCAGCCCTCTCTGGATCACCGGGCTGTTTGCCATCTACATGGTTCAGGAAAGCGGCGAACTTACCAGCAGTTCCAGCGTATTCAGGCATCTGCTCACCATGGTCCAGACCTTTAGAAATGAAAGCTGTGCGGAAGGGCCCTGGCTGCACTAGCGTGACTTTGATGCCATGGGGTTGCACTTCAGCGCGCAGACTTTCACTGAGAGACTCAACGGCCGCTTTAGCAGCACCATAAACACCAAATCCTGGGTAGTTAGAGATCGCTGCGGCAGCGCTCATATTGATAATGTGACCGCTTTTTTGTGCACGCATGATCGGCAGAACCGCACGGATGACATTCAAAGCGCCAAAGAAATTGGTTTCAAAATTACGCCGAATTTGCTCCTCGCTACACTCTTCAATAGCACCGATAAGACCGTAACCTGCATTATTCACGCAGACGTCGATCTTACTCGTCATCTGTGCAGCCGTGTTTAAAACGGAGCGGACTTGGTCGGCATCGGTGATATCAAGCACGAGTCCATGACAACGTCCCGCACCTACATGCTCCAGCATTTCTAGATCCTCCTGCCGACGAGCCGTGGCAATGACGTGATCTCCTGATAGCAGCGCTGCCTCAGCAATGCTCCGGCCAAAGCCGGAGGAACAGCCCGTGATAAACCATGTGCGTGATGTGTCTGACATAGACGAACTTTACGCTAGCGAATGACGAATGGACTCGGCTTGCTCCGAGATAGCTGCTTTTTCTGTCACTGTCAGGCGACTGACATTGCGAACCTGCATGGACATTCGTTGATTCTTTTTAAGTCGTGGCTCATGTCGCATCAGAAAATCCCAATACAACGTTGTGAAAGGGCAGGCATCTGGACCCGTGGATTTAGCCGGATCAAAACGACATCCCGAGCAATAATTGGACATGCGCTGGATGTATTTGCCTGAGGCGATGTAGGGCTTACTGGCCATGATGCCGCCATCACCATGCTGGGACATGCCGAGAGTATTTGGCAGCTCGACCCACTCCACAGCATCCACATAGACGGCTAAGTACCACTCATGCACTGCCCGTGGCTTCACTCCCAGTAGTAACGAAAACAATCCCGTGACCATGAGCCTTTGAATGTGATGCGCATGTCCATAGCGTAATGTTTGACTAATGGCCTCACGCAGGCAGTTCATGTCCGTCTCCCCCGTCCAATAAAAACCAGGCAGTGCTTGCTGAGCATCGAGCGAGTTCAAGTTGATATAGTCCGGCATGAATCGCCAATAAATGGAGCGCACATACTCTCGCCAACCTAGGATTTGACGGATAAAGCCTTCCACTGCCGCAAGCGGTGCGCGACCGGTCCGATAAGCCTTTTCTGCCGCGGCGATGACCACTCGCGGGTTGAGTAACTTGAGATTCATGACCACACTGAGGCGACTGTGAAAAAGCCAAGGTTCACGTGTCCACATGGCGTCTTGGTAGTCACCAAAATCGCTCAATCGATTCTCAATAAAGTCCTCCAGTGCTAGCTGAGCTTCCTGCGAAGTAAGTGGCCAGTCGAAGTCCGCTAAATGACCCGGATGACTGGCAAATCTCTCTTTCACAAGATCGATCACCTCTCGGGTCATTGTATCGGGCAAAAACCGTCTCGGTGCTGCGTGCAGAGGCGGCCCCTGCTTCGCAAAGCTTTTACGATTCTCACTGTCAAAATTCCACTCGCCGCCCACAGGCTTGCCATCATCCATGAGCACCTGATGTTTCACCCGCATCTCGCGATAAAAGAACTCCATGCGCAGCTGTTTACGGCCTTTCGCATGTTTTTCAAAGTCGGCCTGAGAGGCTAAAAAGTGCCTGTCTTCACGTATCTCTAAAGGCATGTCTAGAGCCTCAGCAATCAGGCGGAAATCTTCGCGCACCTGCCATTCACCGGGCTCCACTAGAATAAGACGTTGCGGCTTTAGGCGCTTGATCGCTGAGGCCAGTTCGGCCGCAAAGCTACCTGTGTTTTCCAAGTCTTCCAACTTCCGATAATCCACACGAATACCCTCAGCGCTCAGGCTTTCGGCAAAATGTCGCATGGCTGAAAGGAAAACCACAATCCGCGCTTTGTGAGTCCATACTTTAGTGGATTCTGCCGACACCTCAGCCATCCAAACACAGTCCTGAATTGGATCAAAACCATCAAAGGCAGAGGAATGACGATCTAGTTGATCACCGAGAGTGAGAATTAAATGGCGCATGAACCAACAGATTACGACACCGTCCGCGGATCGGAAAAGAAACTGTCGCAAAAATTTTATTCAGTTATCCAAAACGCTAACCAATCTTTCTCAGCAAAGACGACGGCTCATCTGCCACCTTTCACGCCCCAGAGCTTTTCCAGTAGCGTGAACATATCAGGATCATGCTGCTTCAGTTCGATTCCGTTGAAGGGGAAGAAGTCGTTGCGGCTGAAATAGGCCTCTGTGCATTCGGCGAAGTATTCCTGAGGATTCATCATCGCATAAGCGCGGCCCATGTGACTGCGGCCTTCACTATCTTTACGCTCCACACGATCATACTTGCCGCTGGCCTTGGCGTTATTGTAGGCTTTTTTGATCTCTAGATTGCTAAAACTCATTCGCACGGTGCGATTGTGGTAAGCGTGCGCCAGTTCATGCAGGGCGAAGTTCGGCATGCGGCGCGTTTCAGCCTCAAAGATACGCACGTTGGTGAACTCGACCCCTTTTGCCATCCAGGGATCGCGACCGTTTTCACGGAGCCAACCGGCATCGGGGTGAAACTCAGCGCGTGGGGGCACCTCTGGATATTCGGGGTTGATCCACAGCGGCACCTTCTGCAATTCTTCCACCGCGTGCGCCGGAACGACGCGTATGATCTCGTCGAGCTGCGCACGCAGAAGTGGCAGTGCTTTGGCGAGTGCTCCTACATCGATCTGAGTGTTCACATGAACCCTCCAACCCGAGATCAGACGCTCTTCATGCTTTTTTGCCAGAGCGACTGTTTCAGACCGCCTAGCTGCAGCAGCGCGAATAACGTCTTTAGCTTTTTTGAGGCGTTCTGGCCAAACAAACTTGGGTGCTTGAGTGAGATCATAACCAGCAAGATGTCCACTAAGTCTTGTGGACGGTTTCGTGTACTTTAACTCGGTGTCACCAAATACTTCTTGGCAGAGCTCTGCAAGCCTCCCGTCATAAGTGATCAACTCCGCGCGCGTATTCACATGATTGTGGTCGTGATCGTTTTCCCGATTGTTATCGAACCATGACTGCACACCTTCAGCAAAGTATTCATGGTGGTTTACGGCAGCATATTTGCCCTTCCACAGGCCAGCTTTCATCGCAGACTCAAAAGCTGATTTCACACGTTGATCAAAGGTCGGATCGACGTTTGCCAATCCGCGTAGATGAATGTTATGGGCAAACTCATGAATGAAGATGCATTCAGTGGAATACGGGTCTCCTTGATAAGCCAGCAGGTTTTCCTCCGCACATGAGCAAAACGGGTCCGTGGCACTCCCCCCCATGCCGCGAGCACGAGCATCGCGATAGTCCTTGATGGTCATGCTCTCAAAACCAGCGACCGGCACATTTCCCAGCCAAGCCCACTCGGGCTGATCGGTAGTGAATTCATCATGCGCCAAGATGCAAAGCCTCGATCCGCTGGCGATCATCGCTTCACGGATATCCATCCGCTTTGCCAGCATCAGGTCAGCGAGGTAAGCAGCCTCTTTTAAAGCATAGGGATTCACCCTCGCCGAACCACAAATCGGATAACCATGGGCTCGAACGACCTGCGAGTAATAGGCTGGAACGCCGTCATTCGCCGCCGGATCATGACGAAAAGCCTGCACGGGAACCTTACTGACGACCTCCGTTTCCTTTTCACCATCCACAATCATGAAACGATGACCCAACGTTGTGCCGATGATGCTCTCCCTGCCAGGCTCGATCTTACCATTCAGTACCCGTTTGCCATCCGGCGCGACCCAGAATACCTCCACCGCCTTTTCACCTGCGTTGAGAATTCGTAGCTTCGGGCGGTCCAAAGCGAGAACAGCCGTGGATACAGTGAGAAATGCAAATGTCGCGATTTTCATGCAAAACGATCAGGCGACATTAACTCCAGTGCAACGGGGGACTGCTTACTGCTAAGCACATCGGCGATGATCTTTCCCGTAGCAGGAGCGAGGCTGAGGCCCATCATTGCATGGCCGGTAGCGAGAGTGAGGTTTTTCCAGCGCTGGGTGCGGCCAATGTATGGCATGCCATCGGGCGAAACGGGACGCAAGCCGCTCCAAGGCTTCACGTCGTCGAAGTCACGTTCATTGAAGGCGGGAAAGTAGTCGGGGAATGCCCTCGTAATGCCACGCACTCGACGTGGCGTGATGGATTCATCCGTTCCGGCGATCTCCATGGTGCCGCCAACACGTAGCAGGCCATCCATCGGCGTCACCGCGAGACGTGCCTCCGAACAGATACTGCACAGCTCGGGGAGTTGCTTCGGATTGGCGAGCGTGAGTGTGTAGCCTTTGCCCGCCTGCATTGGCAACTTCAAATCGAGTTCCTTTGCCAACTCGGCTGACCACACGCCGCTGCACAGCACTACCTCTTGGCTCTCGACTTGACCTATTGATGTATTGACCGCACGTAGCGTTTCACCCTCCACCTTAAAACCACGCACCTCCGTCCCCCACAGCATCTCGACACCAAGTTTCAATAACTCCGCCTCAACAACCGCGATGAAGCGAGATGGTGCGAGATGGCAGTCCTTTGGGAAAAACACACTGCCGCACACATCCATCGTCACAGCCGGATCGAGCGCAGCAGTAGCCTTGGCATCCAGCACCTCGGCAGGAATACCGAGCTGGTTCGCCAGCACAGCCATATGGCCTTCTTCATCGAGCGTTTGCTGCTTTTTGCAGAGCATGAGCAGACCCTTCTTCACGAGGCCAAAGTCGAGATTGAGCTCCTCATAGCACTGGCGGCTCAGCAGGCTTAAATCCCGTAAAACAGGCGCGGCAGCATCAACGCGCTCTTTGGTGGCCGCTTTCCAGAATTCGAGGCCCCAAGTCATCAAATCGAGATTCAGTCTCGGTTTGATGTAAAAGGGTGATTCGGGATTCCACATCCATTTGAGGCCAAGTTTGACCATGCCAGGTGCCGCGAGCGGGATGAAATGACTCGGCACGATCATTCCCGCATTGCCAAACGAGCAGCCATCCCGTTGCCGTAGCTTTTGATCGATGATCGTCACCTTCATGCCGCGGCGGGCGCAATAAAGCGCCGTGCTGAGGCCGATGACGCCTGCACCGAGAATGGTGATTTTTTTGCTCATAGTCCCTATCCAATCCGGCATCTGGGCGTTCGTCTTGAATGCTTTGGGGGTTTGCGCCCAGATTTTTGCCAAGTAGTGACTCGACGCACCACAGGCTCTCGTTAGTATCACCCAATGGATCTAAATTGGACTGACAAGATTGTGATCGTCACCGGCGGTGGCGGCGGAATGGGACAAGCAGCGGCAAAGCGATTCGCAGAGGCTGGTGCGAAGACGTTTGTGTTTGGACGCACGCTCGAATCACTCAGTGAAACCGCCGCCTTATCGAAAAACATCATCCCGATAGTTTGCGATGTCTCTGAACCGACCAGTGTGACTGCCGCGGTCGATGAAGTGTTGAAACACGGCATTCCTTTTACGCTCATCCACACTGCAGGGATCAACACGCCGGATCGGTTCATGGCTCATGCCGATCCTTCACGTATCGCCAGTGCAGAAACCTGGCGGAAGATCATGGAGATCAATGTTCTCGGCGTCTCCAACATGATCCAAGCCGTCGCAAAGCCAATGGCGGAAAATGGCGGCGGCCGAATCGTCGTGGTATCATCCACGGCTGGGCATGGTTATGACTCCTATGCTGGCGTGCCTTACACCGCCAGCAAGTGGGCCGTACACGGCATGCTTTTTACCGCACGGATGCAGCTCAATGCTCACGGCATCATCCTCAGCGAATACGCGCCCGGCGAGGCACTGACGCCACTCGTGAATCTGCGCCCCGTTCAGCCTGGTGAAGATCACAAAGCCAAAATGATTAGCACGAGCGATTGCGCCGACACCCTTTTCTTCATCGCCGGTCAGCCGCACAGCATGAGCGTCATTCAGCTTCCCGGTTATCAACCCTTTGGCGGCATGCCGCCGCAGATCAGCGCACCATGGCTGAGTGGTCTTGAGATCAAGCAGCGCTGACCGACCGTGAGAACTCTCAGCTTGAATCAGTGTGTTCACTTTTTCCCGGCGTGTGAAAATGCAATCCTGATTCAGGAATGTGACGATGTGATATTGTCGATCACGGCCTCAAATGCTGAACCAGAAACTCCATCCTTAACTTAGAGCCATACGCTGTCTCTGCTGCGCCGTGGCCGGTGCTGGCGATCGACATGAAGTCAAAGGTCTTGCCTGCTTTTTGCAAGGCGGCGACGACTTGCATGGTGCTGGCGGGATCGACGTTCGTATCCAGTTCGCCGACGATGAGGAGGAGGTGACCTTGCAGTTTGTAAGCGTCCTCCTTATTGGAGCTTTTCACATACGAATCATCCACAGGCCAGCCCATCCACTGCTCGTTCCACCAGATTTTATCCATGCGGTTGTCATGGCATCCACAGTCGGCGACAGCGACTTGGTAAAAGTCGTGATGATCGAGCAGCGCACGCATGGCATTCTGGCCACCCGCGCTACCGCCATAAATGCCGATGCGGTTCAAATCCATCCATGGGCGTGTTTTAGCAGCTTCTTGGATCCAGAGCTTCCGATCTGGGAAGCCGGCGTCTTTGAGGTTTTTCCAACACACATCGTGGAAAGCCTTGCTACGATGATTGGTGCCCATGCCATCAAGTTTAACGACGATGAAACCTAGTTCGGCGATCTGATGCATGCGGAGCTGACGATCAAAATCCTTCGGAGCAAAAGCTCCGTG
>Ga0164294_10006468_pt1 | contig 10034 bp, 8 predicted proteins | sample GEODES005metaG_FD_111479 | JGI IMG/M metagenome (GOLD analysis project Ga0164294, IMG submission 111479) | Oligotrophic lake water microbial communities from Sparkling Lake, Wisconsin, USA - GEODES005 metaG | ecosystem: Environmental > Aquatic > Freshwater > Lake | place: USA: Sparkling Lake...
GTACACAGCCGTGCCGACAGGCCGGCTGACTGGCTGACGCCAGTCAGCCTTACCCTCCTTTTAGTCGGGTTTCCGTACATTTTAGACTTCTAGCTATCGGCTATCTATAATTACGTACACCCCGAAGGGTGTACGTAATTATAGATATCACGGTAGTTTGGCGGAATATGGGGTTCGTATGGAAACGACTATTTATTATTGTGTTCGGATCTCTGGCAAGCGCTCAAGGTGCACAAAGCGCAGTCCAAGACACCGGAAAGTGGGGGGCAATGAGATCTGACACTGCCTGCGCAAACTCCTGAATCTCCTTCTGCGCATGGCTCTCCAGTCGCAGACCACAGAGACGCGCATACGCCGACAGCGACGCTGTCTCAATAAACTCCGTGTACATGCTCTGTGGAAGCACGGCCCGTGCCAACTCCGGTGCAACCTTTGCAGACAGTAACGCGTCATAGGTCGCCAAACTAGCTTCCATGGCCCGACGATAAATTACGCAAACCGCCTCATTATTGTCGACCAACTCCTCCTTCGATCCTTGTTTCAAATTCGGATCCCGCATTCGAAACTCGGTAGGAATCCATATTTCCGGCGCCTCATCTACATATCGCCGACTCACTTCATTACGGGCAAATCCCACCGTATGCCTGAACCATTCCCGGGCCACAAAAATCGGCATCTTGATACGGAATCGGAGCTGTGGGTGAAAAAACGGACTTACATGATTGTGTTTCGCGAGATAATTGATGAGACCCTTGTCCCGATCATGGAATTCGGTAGATTCCTTGTGGAAACTGACACGTGCCGCATTCACCACTGTTAGATCGGATCCGAAGACCTCTAGCAGTTCGACGGTGCCACCGTTGCCGATCGTGATCATGATGTATGGATAAGTGCATGGCGGGTTTAGGTTGAAATAGTAGTATTAAATTCTTTTCTACACTAGAATGCCATATTTTAAAAAAGATAGTCAAAATCTATTATTGATACATATACCCAAAACCGGTGGTACATCACTGGAAAATTATTTTAGTGAAAAATACGACATTCCATTGGGTATGGGTTCACTATATTCAGATGATTCATTGCAAATTATAAATGGTATAGAACTTACATCCAGCTTGCAACATCTAACATATCAAACGATAACTAGTATGTATGAAGCCTTTAATATAGATACAAATAATCTTGAAATACTAACCATAGTTAGAAATCCGTATGAAAGGATAGTTAGCGATTTGTTCTATTTTACTAAACTCGCTAAACTATTCCCAGAAAAAAGTCAGTACAAAGGCTTCACAGAATTATGTAAAGAATCTTCACAAGAAGACGTATATAATATAATTAAATATCACTATATTAACAATTCATTAGATAATCATAACATACCTCAATATATGTTTATAACAGATACGAATAAAGAACTGATTCCTTCTATTACAATATTACATACCGAAACGTTAAACGATGATATGTATAAATTAGGTTATACAGATTTTTCATTGAAACTACAAACAACTGGAATAAATAGTGCAGATTATTATAAATATCTGAATAATGATTCTATTCAACTTATAAATGAAATATATGATTACGATTTTGAATTGTTTAAGTATAAAAAGCTAGAAAGTAGCTCGTGTTTGTCCGCTCCGCTTACCAACGGGTCCGCTCCGCTTACCAACGGGTCCGCTCCGCTTACCGAAGGGTCCGCTCCGCTTACTGACGGGTTCGCTCCGCTTACTGACGGGTCCGCTCCGCTTACCGACGGGTTCGCTCCGCTTACCGAAGGGTCCGCTCCGCTTACCGAAGGGTCCGCTCCGCTTACCAACGGGCCCGCTCCGCTTACCGACGGGTCCGCTCCGCTTACCGAAGGGTCCGCTCCGCTTACCAACGGGCCCGCTCCGCTTACCGACGGGCCCGCTCCGCTTACCGAAGGGTCCGCTCCGCTTACCAACGGGCCCGCGCCTGCACAAATGCCGTAAGAAGCGATGAGGCGGATCCGGTCCAGTCCCCTACCGACCATGTCATCTGCTGACCCGTAATTAGCTGATAGATACAGATGTGCGTGATCGTGTGACCTGCGTTACCTGCGTTACCTGCGTTTCCGTCATGACGGAGTGCATGTACTGTCAGCAACGTCGTCACGAGTCGATCCAGTCGCTGGAGTTCGCTAGCCTGGTCGCCCCCTACAAAGAACCACGCCGTCGTCCCCACGATCATATCCACATCGGCAACGACGCCGTCGGCTGCCTGTACCTGCACGCGACTGAGAATATGATTACCTGCGGTTGTTGCGGTCGCAACAGCAATCGCTTTCTGTTTCAACGCGGCCAGAAAGGGGCGGACGCGTACCCATTCGCGCTCCCCAGGAAGATTCGTCAGCACACCGGATCGACCCGAGGCAATGGCGCGACAGAGACCCACTTGATAGATCGCATTGAGATCATGTAAGGCAATCGGTTCGGCCAGCGGATGTCCATCCGTATATGTGCGCCAGGCCTCGATCAGACCGATCCGTGATTCCTGCGGCGGAGAATGCCGGATCGCCGCGAATCGAAAATCGCTCAGCGCCACATTGGCAAAGCGCATATTGTAGAGCACCGTGCGCATCTTGTGGATAATCTGGATGATGCGAATGAGCTCCTTCTGGTCAAAGCGACTAACATCGTTGATGGCTCCGATGACTTCCGTGTAATAGATCTGCGGCGGCGGCTGACCACGGGGCGTGGCACCGAAGAAGGTGGTCGCAAGACCCTCGAAAAGGGCCCGTTCGGCCTCAAAGAATACTGCGTCTTCCGCTGCGATCTTGATGGTCCAGATGACACGCTGCGCTTCGCGATCCCATTGGCCACCGGATTCCGGCCGTTTCTCGGCGACGCAGCGGTGCCAGAAAGCGCGAAGGAAGTCGAAGAATTCAGTCGCCATACCCTGCTCCGACCACCAATAGGGCATACAATATACCTCGGTCCTCCGCTCTGCAGCTACAACCGGCTCGCGGAGTCCTGCAGGCAGGAGCTGGAGCTGTTTAATAGTGCGGAAGTCATCCCCCGTGAGAATGGCGACCCAGTCCTGGACCGTGGTGGGACTGATCTGGGCCGACAGAGTGCTGAGCTCGAAGTTTGGAAGGCCGCGCCATTGCAGTAGAGGCCGGTGGATTTCACGGACGAAGCGGCTCAGGGATTTCGGATTTCTGCTGTATGTGAGTGATAGCATGCGACGGGCGCGGGTAACCGCTACGTAGAAGAGCCGGCGTTCTTGGAGGACCCCATCCTCATCCTTCTGCTGGGGGAACACTTCGTCGTTCATACGGACCAGGAAGACATTGTCCCATTCGAGCCCCTTACTGCCGTGAAAGGTGCTGAGGAAAATAGTCCCAGGAGCTTCGGCGACGCCCTGGACGAAGCGCACGCGAACACCCATTTTGAGCAAGGCGGCTTCGTATGCGTAGAGAACACTGTTGAACTTGCTGAGGATGACGGTTGTACCGGTACTGCGTATTGCCGCATCGCAGACCCAGTCGCGCTCTTCGGACGTGCGGGCAAAGTACTGGACGGTGGGTCTTGGGCCCTGTTCGGCGCTCGGGGCTGCTGACATGAGCTCCTTGTGATCTAGCGTGGGAATGTACCGCATGATGCTGTTGGCGACGGCCACTATTGATGCACTACTTCTATAGTTCGTGGAGAGCTGGAAATCGGCCACGTCGTCGAATCGGGTGTGGAAATCCAGTATGTAATCCACGCAGGAGCCGCGCCAGCTATAGATATTCTGGGCGTCGTCGCCGACGATGGTGATTGTGGAGCCGGCGTGATGCAGGGCCTTGATGAAATTGTACTGGGTTTCATTGATGTCCTGGTATTCGTCGATGAAAAGCCAGCGGATACCGGCGATCCAGGCCTTGCCCTTCGGTGTGGCGAAGAAATCCAGGGCCTTCAACGGAAGCTCGTCTACGTGATAGAGATCGTTGAGGGCCTCTTCGTGTTGTTCTCTGAGAATCTGCTGGGACAGAGCGTGGAACGTGCCGCAGAGGATCCGCTGGACACCGACGAGGGCTTCGAGGCGCTGACACATGACGACGGCGGCATTATGCGTGAATGTGAGAAGGATGATCTCGTGATTGGAAACTGGGATTTCGGACTCAGTGGTGACTGTTAGGAGATGCGCGATACGTGTTGTCAGCGTCGTCGTTTTACCGGAACCGGCGGAGGCCAGAATGCGGAGATTTTGCCGTGGGGGTTGGCGGACAATGCGGGCCTGTTCGTCGTTGAGCGTGACGGCGCCTTCGCTGAATTGGAATCTGTTCTGGTTCATTCCTTAGATTACGTCACCAGCGCTTAGGCTTCAGAGGACGAGGTACCGTGAAGTCTAAAATTACGTACACCCTCCTTTTAGTCGGGTTTCCGTACATTTTAGACTTCTAGCTATCGGCTATCTATAATTACATACCCCCTTCGGGGTGTACGTAATTATAGACATCACGGTACCGTGTATGCCGACGGCATAAAAAAATCAGAACGCCTCCGGCTATAAAAAGGTGACATTTTATGTCGGCCACGGATCGATGATGTAATGAGTATGCAGAAACTCGAAGGAACCATCCTTCGCATTGTATCAACCAAGGACAGCGCTGCCAAAGGGACGACCCACATGATTGCGCAGATCATGACGGCAAACGGCGAGAAACACGTTATCAAAGGAAACACGACGCGCCACGGTCACATGGGTGACTACGTAATCGGCAATTTTCACCAGGAAGTGAATGTTCGCCACGGTGAACAACTGAATTCCAAGGGTGTCATTGAACTGTATCTGCCAAGAACAATCGCTGCAATCAAGGATCGCTGTTCTGAATTGGCCAAGAAGCACCAGTTCAAACTAACACCAACGATGCGATCTCTGATCGAACACATCGCCGGCGACAATCCGGAGTACTTCTGGAAGGACGTTCTGACATATCCGGTCGCGCTCGATGGGCTGAATCTGCCGCGATGGAAGCAGCTCTGTGCCGGCATTGCCGAAATTAAAAGGGAGGGAAATGCTGTAGGCACTGCAAGTTCTCTTGACGTAGAGCTTTATCTGAAGGGGCTGGGTCTATCCTGGTCCGAGAGAACGATCCGAATCCTCTGCGGCTATGAAGAGGATTGTGAGAATCCGGAGAAAGAGAAGATCACACTCCAGCATCTTAAGGAGGACCCTCTCGCAATTCTCGAAGTCGACGGAATCAAGGCCGTCCAGATTGAGGAGTACTTGCGGGCGCTGGAGCGCCTTGCGATCATTGATGACGTCACCGTGCAGGTGGGCGGGCTCATTAAGAAATGCAGGGTATCCGAACGCGACAGTAACACGTGTGTTCGTATTTGCGCCGACAGACAGATCGCGGAGCTACGCACGAACGCCGTATTTATCAAGTATCTGATGGAATACAACGAATGTTTGTATCGCAAATCGGTATTCCACGATGAGCAGACGATTGCCGAATTCGTGGTGAATGCGGTCACGGCGGAGCCGCACGAGGCCCTCGATGTCAGTATCGAGAGCCTCAAGTCAATGCCACCAGATGCAGGAAAGGCCCCTACAAATCTCCAGTGTGCCGCCGTAGCCAACATATTCAACTGTCCCATCTCCACTCTGGAGGGCAGCGCCGGTTCCGGTAAGACAACGGCACTGCGATTGTTAGCGCGGTACATCAAGACGCATGCACCCGATCTCCGCAGCAATGTGCTGTTCCTTGCACCAACGGGCAAGGCCGTGAATCGCATCAAGGAGAGCATCGGCGATATCGAACTCACGGATTCCGATAACATTCTAACGATCCACCGATGCGCGGGTCTAATGCGGAAATACCACTCGCCCAGAGAGGGTGCAGAGGAGCCCGAGGTCGACGAGTGCATTGAATCCCCTCTTATGGTCGTGCTTGATGAGGGAAGTATGATCTGCCAGCAGACACTGGCGATGCTCCTGCGTGAGTTGCGTCGCTACCCCGTGCCCCCGCACATTGTCATTATGGGGGATCCATCGCAGCTGACACCTGTCGGACTCGGCGCTCCTTTCATAGATATTCTCGCCACGGGCATTGTACCGTGCACGAAACTCGACGTTGTGCATCGGCAGGGACCGGGTTCTGCGCTCTTGGAGGCAATAACACAGATTCGCATGTGTCAGGATACCACGGTTCGCGATGACTCGTTCCGCATCCTGCGAATTTCTGACACGAATGGGCTGCGCGAAATCAGGAAATGGCTGGATCAGCACGCGGGGATTGCTGGGAAGGCCATCATTGTTCCTACGGGTGCAATGGTGGATGAATTGACGCCGATTATCCGAGATCACGTGAATCCGGAAAAGGAGTCGACGCAATTGTATGTAGGAGAAGAGTTGTTGCCGTATCGTATGGGGGACAGGATCATGCAGGTGAAGAACAATTATGTTCGCGATGTGTTCAACGGCTCGGTTGGAGTCGTCGTAGGGGTGCAGTTCTTCATGGAAGAGGGAGAGCACGTGCCGAAACTCCATGTTCGATTCGATGGGCGCGACAACGACTTCTACTATCGTCTGTCGGAGGCCGACAAGGAACTGGTTCTGGCCTACGTAATGACGACACACAAGGCACAGGGCTCCGAATACGATGCAGTGTTGATTGTGATGGATAGGGCGATCCATGGGTTTCTCAATCGTAATCTGATTTACACGGGTGCTAGTCGCGGAAAGGGCAGTGTGACGATTATGATCAAGGAACTAGGGATTATGCGGCTGTGGAAAGATATCCCCGTGAAACCGCTGACGAATCTGGGGGCGCAGATTCTCAGCCAGGTCTGCGTCACCGACTGTTAGAAACGATCGGCGTATCTAACAGTGGATGTGGGAACTTCTGGTCCTAATTATAGTCGTCTTGGGCATACATTGGTGGGATTACCAGAGTGCAGTACAGGAATATACTTTTGCCCAGCCAGCGACGCTGGATCGCCGTGATGAACTCAGTACGCTTCTGAAAGAAAAGACCCCGATCGCCGTAGAAATAGGATCGTTGCCGTGGAGATCCATTTTGGCGGAGAAGGCTGCGTGGACAGTGGTGGTGGAATCTGGGGCGGAGATGCCTGTGTCGTCTTGGGCTACCGGAGGGACAACCGGAGGGACAACCGGAGGGACAAAGGAAGAAATCGTAAACAACGAGGCTCTCGCCGCCGAAATGGAGCTTGCAACTGGACTCACCGATTTAGATGTAGGGCGACCATGGTGGTGGCTTCCGGAACTCCGCGACTGTCGGGTCGACATACTACGCGAAGGCCAGATTGTAGGACTTTCTTGGATTGGTGCAGAACGACACTGGATCGGCTGTACGGAGGGAGGGCCCGTGACACTGTGGTTGGTGCATTCGCGGTACCGGCGGTATCTGCCTGTGGGATCTTCTGTGAATCCATGGACACTTACAGTGGCCGAGGCGCCATGGATCGGGCGTGTACAGTACATTGAAGTGACGGTGAAACCGGGATGGTGCATTGGGTTGCCGGCGCACTGGGGAGTTGCAGCACGGGTCGAAGGTACGGGTGACGCCTGGATCTGGTCTGCGAACCAACATTCGTTTTTGTCGTTTGCACTCTCGAAGCTGTCAATGATCAGCTAAGTTTGGAAATGGTGTATGTCCATGTTGCGCCTGTGTCAGAACATGATAGGACCACATATGTACCCGTTGCGTAGACCTGAAAAGGAATAGTCCCCGACCCCTTGAACACGGCACCGCCGACAGTTACAGTTTCGGCACCCGATGCAGTAACACTCCCTGCGACTAACACTGATCCGTTAATTACGATTGAATACGGCAGGCCGGTACCGGAATTGCTGGAGACATCGACATAGACACCGCCGCTACATGTGCATTCAATGGTTGAAGACGGTTGGAGAATTGTCACTACGTTATCCGAACAGAGGCCTACAAGGGTTGCTTGCGACATGACTGTACTAATGTCCCATTCGTTAAAATCGCTGCAACACAACCGTTCAGGACTAAAGCGAAAATACAATTTCACCAGATAAGGACATGTACCGCCCATACATATCGGACGAGAGCGAACAGGAATCCGAATCTGGTGCAGGCTCCGTCGAGGAATCAGAGCTCGAAGGCAGCGATGACCAGATGACATCGTTGGAACGATGGCGCGCGGCGACGCAGGCCATGTTGCCTCTGCCCGCGAGGTCCTCGCTTCCTCCTGTAGGATCTGCGCCACCCGAAGTGCCCGTAGCGGACAGAGAATACAATCATGGACAACCGCTACAGAATACGCGTCTCTCCTTTGAGGAGAAACGAGTGACGCACGTGGTCATGGTGAATAGCCTGGATCGTGACCAAAAGGTCTATCCTCTTCCTACACAGATGTCGTTGCAACTCCCCCGTGTGTATAAGAAGGTGGAGCGCATTGACATCATACAGGTGAAATTTTTCTGCGGACTTTATGCGATTTCAGGTAATCGCAAGAACAACACGGTCGTCGTGGATATCAGTGGCGCTGTTGCGAGTGCTACGGTGCCCGATGGAACTTACACCTTGTCGCAGCTCTGCGCCGCCGTTCAGGTCAGTCTAACTGCTGTCACGGGCTCCCCCTTTGCCGTCACATTCAACCCAGTCGCCGGCCGCATTACGATCGCCGCGACCGTCCCGTTTAGTCTCCTGTTCCAGTCTGGGCTACCCAGCTATGCCCAACAGGCCTACAGTGAATGGGGACTCGGCTGGAATCTCGGCTTCGGCGGACAGCCCCAGGATCTCAGCGGGGACACGACTTACACCGCCGATCATTTCCCGCGCATCAGCGATGACTACATCTATCTCCAGCTGAATGAGCCCTATCGTATGAATGTCGTGGACCATACGGCACTGCAGAATACGGCGAAGACACAGGATTCGGCGGGCCAGGTGGCGCATTATTTCGGCAAACTGCTGCTCAACAAGTTCGGATGTTGGGCACAAACGTTTGTGGAGGCGCCGAAGACCTTCAAGCCGGTCCTGGGGCAGCTGGAACGTCTGGATTTCACGTGGACCGATCGTATGGGTCAGACACTGTTAGGACCCGATGCGGCATCCTGCGACTGGCACATGGCCCTGCGAGTTACGGAGGTGGTGGAGGTGCAAGTGGCGGATTCGACGCTGACATAATTTTGAATCGATCCATTAGATGAACCCGTCACCTCCAGGAGCAGGCTACGATGCCAACCACCTGGTTCTCATGAATCCCACCAAAAACATGTATAAGAACGAGGGTACACTTGTACAGGAGCCGAACACATCGGGGTGGTACCAGACGAATTACGGGTGCCTCCGTACTGATCCCACGCTGATATCGCGATTCCACACATTTCCGGACGCTGTAATACCGCGGGGATTCCCCGAGGATCCCGCGCCACCGGCGAAGGTCTGTTCCGACACTGTGTGTGGCCAGGCGGTTACAGTGGATGCTGTGGGCTGTACCCAGTATCGCACAGCGTGGCCACAGCGATATGTTGATCCGAATGGAATGATTGAGACCGAGATGAATCATCCGCAGTTTGCATTCAAGGCGGGTGGGCCGGCGACGCCTTATCAAATTGATGTCGAAAGCCAGCTGCGGCGGCTGGATCAGCCGCTTACGAACTGTCAGGCGATTATACCAGCGGACGCCCCGCTGTATCGGAATACAGTGGCCCCACCTCCGGCGGTGGGTGTACCCGAGGGCGTGCAGAATGCTGCGAATCCTGTCGCGGCCATGGTGCGGCAAGTCGGTGCGGAACAATGCCGCATTGAGGCGGATTCAGTGGCGGCGGCCATGTCAGGGCGTTGGCTAAACAATCCGACAAGGCAGGATACGATGCGCTTTGATCTGCCGTTTTCGCCACCTGGTATTGGCAAGGGTGAGCCACGACCACGGCGACCTGCGGTCACTGGACAAGCATTTTATGCTTGAACGCAGTGAAAGCCTATAAAATGCGACCTGTTTTATGCTTGAACGCAGTGAAAGCCTATAAAATGCGACCTGTTTTATGCTTGAACGCAGTGAAAGCCTATAAAATGCGAC
>Ga0164294_10006470_pt1 | contig 10031 bp, 9 predicted proteins | sample GEODES005metaG_FD_111479 | JGI IMG/M metagenome (GOLD analysis project Ga0164294, IMG submission 111479) | Oligotrophic lake water microbial communities from Sparkling Lake, Wisconsin, USA - GEODES005 metaG | ecosystem: Environmental > Aquatic > Freshwater > Lake | place: USA: Sparkling Lake...
CAAGGTTCACTTCTAAAGATAAATCCATGATTTTACGTCTCGGATATTAAAGTATTAAACAATAAATTGACAGGCTTTATATTTTCGCGAACCATGTATTTCGGCTCTAATTTTTTTATTTCGACTGAGGTTTCACCCACGAAATCGAGGATTTTAAAATACAATTAAGGACTTAAATGTTTTATTATCAATAATTTAGTTACCTTACCAAAAAACAAGTTATTTAATCATTGAGATAGGCTATACCCTATTTCCAAACCAAAACGTATGAAAAAACTATTATTATGTTTTATAGTATCCGCATCATTAATTGCTTGTACAAACCAAGAAACAAAAAAAGCTAAAAATTCTGTAGCGGACAAAGACACCGGAACCTGGACTTCTTTAGACTCAAAAACAATTAAAGTAAGAAAATTACTTGAATACTATGTCAAAAATGACACAAGCGTCGTTTATGAAATAGTTGTAGATACGATGAAGTTTAGCGATCAATTAGCCAATAACCAAGAGAACGGAGTAACTAAAGTAAATACAGGAGGTCGTGTTGGATTTGCGCAAATCACTCGAAATGATCATCAATTTTTTAGTGATATTACTTTAACCACCGATAATATAAAAACTTTTGTTGGCAAGGATGGCGGTATAGCTACATTGTATTGGGGTATGTGGTCTGGAAAGGGAAAATATACAAAAAATAAATGTACCGTTCCTGTTCATTTATATTTCTTTTGGAAAGGTGATAAAATTATAAGTGGCGGTCGTTTTGTAGATCCTACTGTATCAAAAGAGGAGTTTGCGGCATCTCAAAAAAAATAACTAGTTCAATTTAAGTTTGGAAAAGTACGACTGAGACCTCTAGTGATAGGGGTCTCTTTTTTTTCTACAAGCTCGCGCAGGCTAACAAGGTGTCTATTGATAAGCTTCAACCAAATTCTGATCTTTAACCCAAGAATATTACAAACTATTTGCAGCTTACTTTTTAAAACAATCAATGTGTTGGACGGTGCTTGCAGAGCAGTTTAACATGGGACCTTCGGTTTTTCCAACGAAATCCCTACTTGGGAGTCCGGAAGGCAAATTACTAGAAACGAAACAAATCGCAGTTCTTGCAGGAATCACCTTATACACACTAGATGTTTCGAATTACCCAAGTGGAATGTACATGATGCAATTTGATATAAACGACAAATATTTTATTAAAACACTCACGGTGCAGTAAAAACTGAACAGCATAATATAGATTAGGTCTAGGGCCTTTATAACTTAGATACGCGTAAATTCTATTTTCTTTCTTAATATAGTTTAAAAAAAAGAGGCTTAAAAGCCTCTTTTTGCATTTATTGTGCGAAAGGTCTGAATTATCGAAACTTGCAGAAAATACATTTTTCGATACATTTGTTTAGAAAATTCAAAAAGAAATTCAATTATCTAAACAAAAAAGCCCCTTATTCAGGGGCTTTTAGGGTGGGGTGGTCGAAAGGTCTGAAATATCGAACCAACTTAGGCACGATATTGAGCGAATCGCCAATTCAACTTTGAAGATTTAATATCGGTTCAATTTATTCGGATGACTTCATTTCTGAATTAAACTTGAATATTAATTCAGACCCTTATAAAATATAAAAGCCATGCTTATAATATTCTGAATTCGTCAATGAATTGGTGCATGACATTGTAATCACTCCTATGAGGTTGCAAGAGTTAAGGGATACACACCAATTATAGCCTGGATCCCAACCATCATCAATTATATCATTTAAAATACCTCCATACCAAAAGGGATTGCATGAAAATGGTGTCAATTCTAATAATTTGATATGACTAGCATCCTCCGGTTTGAATTCAGGGTTTGGAAGACCCGTTTTACTAAACGAAACAACGCGACCAATGATTTTTGGAAAATCTATATTTTGTATTGTTACACTTGAAATAGATGTGACAATTATGGATGTGAAACTTGATTGATCCATTATAATTGTATCTCCAACCTGACAGTTAAAATCCATCAATACTTTTGGATTCAGATCATTTATATTTTGATAATACAATCCTCTTTTCTCTTCAAATGAATATCTATAATAACCTTGAATTTGTTGCCATGGAGTATAAAGGAGGGTGTCATAACAAGGAATTTGGCCCAGAAATAAGGTGCTTTTTTCAATAGAATAAAAATACTTATCGCCACTTTCAATACCTGGAATCAATCTTAATCTGTGTTTTTGACAGCTATGATAAGAACCACAAACTCCATTCCATGTAGCGAAGTTAAACTCTATTTCTGTTTGATAATTAGTAAATTCAGTAATAAACTTTTCCTTTAGTTTTGAATCCTCCTCAATTTTGCTAATATTCTCTTTTTTACAAGAAAATAATATGAGGATGAGAATAAATATAAAATTCTGCTTTTTCATCTTTTTTTTCAAAGAACGAATTATTTATTCTTTTATTTAATCGCATAAAAATTGAATTGGCTTTTTTTTAATAATCACAAAATCCATTTGGCGGATAGACTCCTCGCCCATTAAAAATTGAATAGAAAAGTGAATTTTTTATACATGAGAAGGTTGTCGTGTATAAAAATGTCGATTTTATTTACATCATAAAAAGATAATAAGCAGATGTTGCCTTTTAAGATTTGGCAAACATAATAAGTTGCTTTAAGTCATGACGATCAGCCATTTGAATAGCGTTGATGTATGCTTTTCTTTTTTCATTAGACTTCACTAAACTCGAGCCACCCCACGTGAGGAAAGGTTGTTGATATAGTTTTTCCATGATCAAATCGGCCATTAAACGAGAATGTCTGCCGTTGCCATTGGCAAAACAATGAATACTCACTAATTGATGCTTGAATCGAACGGCAACCTCTTCTGGAGTAAAAATATTGTTTGCATACCAAAATGTGGCGTCATCTAATAGTTGTTTCAGTTGAACTGGAATCAAATAGCTTTTAATTCCTAAATTCTTCTCAGAAGTTCTAAAAGATCCGGCCCACTTCCAAACCTCACCATACATTCGTTTATGCAAATCTTTGATGAACTTCTCGGAAAACAAATCTTTGGAATGTATTTTTTTACCCAATGTCCATTGTATAGCCTTTTCGATGTTCAATTGCTCAAACTCGTCAAGCTCCTCTCGAGTTGTTATAGACGAAATCTTCAATCCTTCTGATTCTTCTTCGCTCAGAGGCGTCTTGCCGTCAAAATAATTGATTTCTAATCCCATAGATATCTTGGCATTTCAAATTTGATCTCAGCTGTTTTCTGAGTGATCGCTTGTTCAATTCGCTCTTTTGAATTTTGTTGATCTTCTAAAGACATCGTGGTATTTGCCCGCATGACAATTTCAGTAGCCAATTCTTTAGCGCGTTCTTCAATCATTTGTTCCAAGCTTCCATGTTTGGCAATAAAGCCATAGACCAATTTCAAGTCCATTGCATTTGCCGCATCTTTCAAAGAATTTAACGTAATAGTACCATTTGCTTCGCGATATTCTATTTCTTTGACACTTTGAGAAGAAATTTTCAAGCGATTGCCTAATTGCCGTAACGACATTTTCAAGGATGTCCGAACGGTGTTGATCCATCCTTTTGATGGAATAACGTTAGACTCTAACGGTTTATTCACCGCTAATTTCTTATCAGTTTGCTGAATAAGAAGTTGTTGTTTGGTATTTTTCATAAGGCTATAACCTGAAAATATAGTGTAAATATAAGGTTATAACCTGAAATAAAAAATATTATATAAGGGTATAGCCTTAAAAAATTTGGAAATTATAATAAATAAGGGTGAAATGTTCGCAATTTTGCATTTATCGAAACTTGCAGAAAATACATTTTTCGATACATTTGATTGGGTTAGCGCAAAAAGAAGTTTAATTTTCAAAAAGAAAAAGCCCCTTTTTGAGGGGCTTTTGAAAAGAGTGGTCCCACTTGGAATCGAACCAAGCACCTACTGATTATGAGTCAGTTGCTCTAACCGAATGAGCTATAGGACCAAAATTTGCAAAAAACCTGATTTGACAATCATTGTCCTCTTGCGAATCTCCACTTTGAGGGATGCAAAAATAAGACTTTTTCTCAAAAACCACGTAAGTTCTGTCCCTGTGTTAAAATTTAACCGCAACACCTACATTGCCCATAAAGGAAAATTGCTCAGAATTCAGGATTTCTTTACTGGCGACAAAAACTTTTGGCTCCATGCGAATGGAGATGTTTGAGTTAGGTTGGAAATCCAAGGTAGTGGAAAAACCGCCAATTTCTTTTTTCACACTCGTACCGTTGGTTAGGCATCGGTTGTGCGGATCGAGATAGGTTTCTACTCGATTTGCCAATGCCCATTTGGTTGCGAATTGATACTTTGCAATTACCTGCCCAGCTCCCCAAAGATACCCCGCCTCAATTCCTAAATCTATCGTTGAAATGAAAGTCCACTTGCCCTTCACGTAGGAAGCATTTACATGTTGGTAGAACCGATTGATTTTCATTTCATCAGGGTAAACGGAGCCATAAAAAGCAGCATACATTACAGAAAAATCGGGTGCGACATTATATTTGTAATGGAATCCAAAGGCCGGTCTTTTGATCGCTGGGTCGAAATAAATGCGTTGCCAACCGTTCAACACATGCGCCCCAAATTCATGCTTTTTGTTTTCGGAGGTATACAATAACCTCACCCCGCTTAGGTAATAAGGCGAATTGTCAGCCACAATGCTTCGGGTTAAGGTTGGACTGTCGGATGAAACCATCGTTTCATAGCCAATAAAAGAATTGTAAATGCCCGCATCCAACCAAAGATTCTTCTTTTTAAGCATCTTAAATCCCACATAGGCTTCATTGAGGGGTTTTGCCCAAAAGGGTTCAGAAGAAAGATTGTAGGTCACATAGTCCCCATTCATAAGTCCCAAAGTAGAATGAAACCGCTTGGATTTAAATTCTGTACGAAACAACAATAGGTTGTTACGCACCCTACGGTTGAATTTGTGACTGTAGAGGAAATTAAACTTGTAAAGTCCTGCATTCGTTTGATAACCCAAATAAAGGTCGCCAAAACCAGAAAAAGTAAGCGAAACGCCAGGATGCTTTTTTGCATGCCACGTGACCTGCCCAAAAGAGACCAGGGGAAAGAGAAGTAAAAGACAAAAACACAGTTTCTTCATGGGTATAAAATTAAGAACTTTAATTCTCGATGGACCTAAATTCTTCTCCACGGAATTGAATTTGTGGTCTTTTATTCCTTTATAGCGCACGATTCGCTACATTTGGGTTAACCTTTGTGCCATGAAAAAAACCACGCTTTTACTCCTTTTGTGTTTTGCAAAACAAGGCATTGCCCAAAACTGGAACCATTATTACGGGAACATTCACGCACACAGTGGCTATTCAGATGGGAACAAAGACAGCGTTACTTCAGGCATGTCAAAGCCATTTCAGGACTTCGAGTATGCAAAAGAATCACTTCACATCGATTTTTATGGCATCTCGGAACACAACCACTACGCAAGTGGAATGATCAATAAGCAATACTATTACAACGGTGTAAACGATGCCCTCAATGCAACGGTGGAGGATACGTTTGTGGCCATGTATGGCATGGAATGGGGCATCATTGCGAATGGCGGACACATTTTAATTTATGGGTATGACAGTTTAATTGGTTGGCAAAACAACTTGTACGACGCCTACGTTGGGGAATATGACTACACGGGTTTGTGGCAAACCATCAACAGCAAACCCAATACTTTTGGTTATTTAGCGCATCCGCAAGGAAGCGATTACAATGGCTTATTCACCGTTCAAGCCGATTCTGTGGCAGATGCAGCCATCGTTGGTTTGGCATTCAGAAGTGGCCCTGCCTTTTCAACGAATTTTACCTACAGCAACCCAACCAACTCCTCTTATTGGGCAAGATACACGGATGCTTTGAAACGAGGCTATCACCTTGGCGTCGGACTTGACCACGACACCCACAACAGCGTATTTGGTCGATCTCAACAGGGTCGCTTGGGATTGTTTGCGGGAAAATTGACAAAAAACGACCTGCTCTACGCCTTCCGAAAAATGCATTTTTATGCCTCAGATGATTGGAATTTCCGTCCAGACTTCAAGGTCAATGAGCAACCCATGGGAAGCATCATCACGCAAGCGGGAAACCCAACGGTATTTATTGATTGCATTGACTTTGACCTCTCAGAAACCGTAGCAAGTATTTTTATTTACCATGGCATACCTGGAAGTGGTCAACAAGCAACCTTGCTAACCCAAGCAAATGCTACCACAACTCATTCCTTTACCCACAATATACCAGACGGAAGTACCTATTACTATTATGCAAGGATTCTCCAAGGGGATGGCGACGAGATTTTCACTTCTCCCATTTGGTATACCCGAAACGACGGTCAAACCAACGCAGCACCGGTTGCGAATTTTTCCGCCTCGACGTTGCTTGCATGTGCAGGAGAAGTAATCCAATTAAATTACGAAGGAACCGGCATGAACAACACCTATTTCTGGTCCTTTTCTAACGGTGCCACGCCAAGTTATGCCACAGGCAGCAATCCAGTAGTTTCCTTTGATACAACTGGTGTTTTCCATGTAACCTTGTATGTTGAAAACAATGCAGGCACCTCTTTTTACAGTCAAGACATCACCATAGAAGGATGTGCTGGAATCTCAGAAACCGCATCGGGTTTCAAAATATACCCTAACCCAGCAACGCAAGAACTCTTTATTGAAACCGAAAATGTTTCAGAAAAAACAGCATTGTTTAAAGTCTACGATGCTTTTGGCAGATTGGTAAAAGCCTATCCTTTGGAATCCAAAGCAAAACAAAAGGTAGACATCTCCAACATTCCTACAGGTATGTATTCCGTTCAACTTGAATTGGACAACGCCCAATACTTCGAACACCTCTGGATACAGAAATAGTTTGGAAAGGCTTTAAGCTTCTTCCGTAACCGTTAATTTCTTTACCAATTTTCGTTTCGAAAACCACGCTTTAACTCGGTCAACGGTGTCGTACATCAAAGGAACCACGATGATGGTAAGGAACATTGAACTCGTCAACCCACCTATAAGTACCCAAGCCAATCCATTTTTCCATTCGGCCCCTGTACCCTTTGCAACTGCAATGGGAATCATACCAATTACCATGGCAATGGTCGTCATCAAAATGGGTCTCAAACGCGTACGCACGGATTCCAACAAGGCTTCTCGTGTACTCATTCCATCCTTTTTCAAATGGTTGGTGAAATCCACAATCAAGATGGCATTCTTCGCCACGAGACCGAGGAGCATGAGCATACCAAGCATGGTGAAAATACCCATGTTAGAGGAAGACAAACTCAAGGCCAAGACGGCACCAATGAGCGCGACAAAGATTGAGAAAAGGACAATGAAAGGGTAGACAAAATTGTCGTAAAGCACCACCATAATTAGGTAAACGAGCAAGAGACCGATGCCCATTGCGGTACCTAAGGCTCCCATGGATTCCTTTTGACGTTTTACTTCCCCACCCCACTTCATTTTCACATTTGGATTCAAAGGTTTGTCTTTCAAATACGCGTCGATGTCCTGCGAAACATTTCCCGCTGCACGACCTAACACCCAACATCTCAAGGTTGTATTGTTTGCACGGTTTTTTCTTTCCAGGGAACCATTTCCATTTTCCATGGTTACATTGGCAAATTCTTCCAATCGCACTTGTTTTCCATCATTCGCCATAAAAGACATGGATTTGACATCTCCTATGTTCTGGCGGTCGTAGCTGTCCATCATGATTTTAATACCAAACTCTTCTCCTTTGTCATCATATTTCACATCGTCGTTTCCTGTTAGTGCGTTCTGCATTTGCATCCCTACCATCGCAATGGGCAATCCAAGCTGTCCCATTTTTTCACGATCCAGTTCAATTCGAATTTCCGGGGTGACGTCATCGGTAGAAATGTAAGCATCTTTAGCACCTTTAATCGTGTCCATAAATCCTTTTAACCTTCGGGCTTCTTTGATCAACAATTCATTGTCATTTGAGGATAAAAAGATTTCTATCGGGGCCTCTTCAGATTCAATCATTCCAATATTCAAAGCTTTGACTTCAACCCCTGGATGAGAACTTTCAATTTTTTTACGCACCTCTGTCATGTAATTGATGGTCGGGTATTTTTCCTGCATTCCATGAATTAATTTCACAGTGATTTCAGATTTGTATTCTGAACCGAAAGAGGCCGCTCCCATCCCGGAACTTGGACCCCCAACATTTGAAAACACAATGTCAATGATGTCTTTTTGGGCAATCAACATTTCCTCAATTTCGTGGGTCACCCGATTGTTTTCCTCGAAGGTGGTGCTTTTATCAAACTTCAACTTAAGCATGAACTTTCCTTCATCGCCTTGGGCCACGAACTCTTGTCCTACAATACCTAAAGTCATGGTACTAAAACTGGCCACAAAAATGACAAAAATACCTAATGCCGTTAGCCATTTGTGTTTCAAGGACCAACTTACCAAATGCACGTAGGCTTCTGTAAATTTTTCAAGACGGCCTTCAAACCAAGCCAAGAATTTATAGAATGGATTCTTCTTTTCCTTCAGGTTGACCTCTTTGGCCATTCGGGAAGCCAACCACGGCGTAAGGGTAAAACAAACAAAGAGGGACATCAGTGTAGAAATTACGACTACGATGGAGAATTGCTCCAAAATATCGGCGATTACACCTTCAATAAATACTACGGGAGAGAACACTACGACATCCACCAAGGTAATGGCGAGGGCGGTAAAACCAATTTCATTCCTACCATCCAAGGCGGCTTGGCGTTTGTTTTTTCCCATTTTGAGGTGGCGGTAAATGTTTTCAAGTACAACAATGGAGTCATCCACCAAGATTCCAATGACAAGAGACATTGCCAAAAGGGTCATCAGGTTCAACGTGAATCCCAAAGCGTACATGGCGATGAAGGTAGAAATGAGGGATGCAGGTATGGCAATGAGTACAATCAAGGCATTTCGCAGGGTGTGCAAGAAAAGCAACATGACCAAAGCGACCAAGAAAATGGCCAGTTCAAGGTCGTGTTGTACGGCATTTACGGATTCTAAGGTAACATTTGAAGTATCGGTAGCGATGTTAAACTTCAACCCTTCGGCTTTGAATTTTTCTTCCAAATCCTTGAACCTTGCTTTGGTAAATTCAGACATTTCAACGGCATTGGCATCGCTTTGCTTTTTGATTCGGAGGCCAATCCCTTCCACACCATTGAGACGACATAGGGACAAACGGTCTTCCGTATTGTCTGCAACATCGGCAACATCACCGAGTTTCACAACGGAGGTTCCTGAGGAGCTTAAAACCAAGTCTTTCAATTGTGCAATGGATTGAAACTTCCCAGAGAGCCTAACGGTCATTTGCTCGCCGGTATTTTTCACTTTCCCTGTGGGAAATTCCACATTGGCTGCAGCGATGGCTTGGTTGATGCTTGCCAAAGAAAGTCCATACAACTTCAACTTTTCCTTATCCACGTTCACGCGGATTTCACGTTTTTCTCCACCAATTACTTGTACCTCGGCAACGCCTTTTACTTGTTTGATTTGGGGAAGGACTTGTTCATTGAGCAAGGTCATGAAGCTTCGGTTGTCCATGTTGGTTGCCACGGCACTTGCTTGAATGACAGGCGAAGCGTTGGGCTCAATTTTAGCTAAAACCGGTTTACTTGCATTGTCGGGAAGGTTGTTTTCAATGGCATTGATTTTACGTTGTGCATCTTGCAGCGCTGTGTTGATGTCAACTCCGTTCTTAAATTCCATCAACACTACGGAAGCATTTTCCAAGGAAAAGGATGTGACTTCGTCTAGGTTTTCAAGCCCACTCAATCCGTCCTCGAGGGGTTTAGAAACTTGGGATTCTACGGTTGCAGGAGAAGCACCTGGATACGTTGTTGTGACGGTTAATACCGGAGGAGAGAAATCCGGCATCAGCTCATAGCTCAATTGGTTGTAGGAAATCAATCCTCCTCCAATGAGAATGATAAAAATAACAATGATA
>Ga0164294_10006472_pt1 | contig 10030 bp, 8 predicted proteins | sample GEODES005metaG_FD_111479 | JGI IMG/M metagenome (GOLD analysis project Ga0164294, IMG submission 111479) | Oligotrophic lake water microbial communities from Sparkling Lake, Wisconsin, USA - GEODES005 metaG | ecosystem: Environmental > Aquatic > Freshwater > Lake | place: USA: Sparkling Lake...
ATGGTGCAAGAAAAAAGCGTTGATGCCAACGCTTGCCAAATCACATTAGTTTCCCAACTCTAACCCTGTAATGTCTCCCGAAACGGCCAATCAGAACCCTGAGCAAAATGAATCTATGATTCCCATAGACCTCTCCGCGCTAGGATTAGGCCCCTCCTGGGTGAGCGGGCCCGCTGAAAAAGTGAGCTCCGGACGCGAGGGCGGTCGCCGTGACAACAGAGACCGAGACGGCAGCCGTCCCCCACGTCGCGATGATTCACGTGGTCCATCACGCGGCCCTTCCAACGGTCCCTCTCGTGGCCCACAAAATTCTCAACGCGATGATCGTCGCGGCCCACGTCGCGATGAAAGATTTTCTCAACGCCAAGAAGAACCAGTCGCTCCTGTAAAAGTAGTCAGCACGGGCTTCTTCCCCGATGACGCAAAATTCGAAGCGCTCGGCGAAGCGATGAAAAAGAGTCTCATCACCTACGAACTCTTCAGCGTCGCCCTCCTCATTTTAGATAAAGAAGACCGCATCTCCATCGTGATAAGACCAGCGGACGCGGAAAAAAATCCTCAAGCCACACTTTCCGTTTCCGTTCCGGATAGCGTTCCTTTCTTAACCGAAGCCGAAGCAGTCAGCCACGTGATGTCACGCCACCTCGATAAATTCTTCGACGTGGTAGAAGTCGATGTCGAACCACCGAAAGGTAATTTCCTGATGGTCGCAAAATGTCCACAGACTGGCGTCATCCTCGGTTCACCGACTCATCATAATTATTTAAAAGCTCTGCGCGAACATCACTCACGCAACTTCCCCAATGGCGCTTTTGATCGATTCAAAGCGGGCGTTGAAATGGTCCGCGAAAAAGAAGTCATCGACCAATGGGTCGCTTCCATGTCGAAACGTAAAGAATACGCGCCCAAAGACCGTAAAGAAGGCGAACCGGAACGCCTCGAATCACTCGATGCCGCCCGTGGCTTCTTATTAGCCTTCCGTCGCGAAGCTACGGTCATTTCCCGCAATCAAATCCGCTTCCCTGGCCGTCTTCTCGCCGAAATGCCTCCGGGTGTATTGCGTGATAACGTCCGCTACGCGCTCGAACTTCAACGTCACTTCCCTCTCGATACCGCAAATGGCATCCGTGGACGTCTCCGCAAGGAAGGCTTCCACCTTTATAAGAAGGGCTCCAAGGGAATCACTTATGCTTGTGGTGTGCGTCGCAAATGTCGCGACCCTCAAGCGACCTTCAGTGATTCGATGCAAAAGATTTTCGATAGTCTCGATAAAAATATCGGACAACAAACGAAAGATGTCGTCCTCTCCATCGCCGGTGAAAATGCGGATGACGAAGCGAAGAGCAAAGTGCTCGTCGATCTGAATTTCTTAATCAGCGAAGGCTATGTGGCGAAACTTCATGACGGTCGCCTCTTCGCCCAACCCGTTCTCAGCTCTCAGGCCAAAGCCAAAGAAGAAGCGGAGAATGATGCAGAAGAAACTAAATAGTTTCTTCTGCAGGGTTTAGTGGGCACGGTGACACGGGGACATGGGGTAATGCATGGTCACGACTTCGTCGTGACCTTATTTATTATATATTTTACTCTTCCCCTTGTCACCGTGTCACCTTGCCAACTTGTCCCCTCTGTATCGATTACTTCGACGATAATTCAGTAATGGTACCTTCGGATACTGCTTTCTTCCAATCGGGTGTTGGAGAACCGAGCGACCTATCGAGGAAAAGTGCGACGCCGTTGCCGTCATTGGCCGTATTTTCCGTCCAGATAACGTGAGAGTCACCCCAGCCGATATGGCCACCGTCTGCACCCCAAACACCATCATCAGCGCGCCAAGTTCCAGTAGTTTCGAGTCCGCGAGTCCAGAGAAGAGGGACATTACCGTTCACGTTCTTAAGTGTGGGCGTATAAGCTGTCCAAGCGTGGTAGCCATAAGCGTCTGATGGATTCTTAAAGTTTTCGTCGATCTGTTGTGCGCCTACTGCACCCGTTAAAATCTGTTTTGGGAATGAAGCATTTTCATTACTCTTATCCGCATCGACATACCAAAGTTCTCCCGAGTTTAGATTGGAATTGTAGGCGAGGACCGCAGCGTATTCACCAATCGAACCAGCACTTGAATTATTAGTGATACTCCATGAGCCTGACTTAATATATTTCTTACTATCAGAAAATGAAATCACTGCTTGAACGATGTTACGAAGCTTAGTCGAAGCGGTGGACTTCTTGGCCATCTTCATCACACCTTGCACACCTGGGAAAAGTACCGCGGCTAGGACACCGATAATCGCAATCACGGTGAGCAACTCAATCAGCGTAAAACCACTACGTTTAATGGGTGAGGTCGATTTCATTGGCAGGGTTACTTATGTATATCAAAGAAATACCTCAAAATAGCAAAAGTTTAATCAAGTGCCTTTCGCATCTCCCCTTGCCAACGTGCCCACGTGCCAACTTGCTCCCTCGCGTGCTGTGCTCGCGCCTCACTTCGACGACAACTCTTTAGCATCGCTAGCTGAAATAGCTTTTCTCCAATTGCCCGTACCTAAACCTGTTACTTTATCAATAAATACAGGAACACCACTGCCATCATCATTGGTATTAGCAGCCCAGGTGATGTGGTAGTCTCCAAATCCGATATGACCTCCGTCCGCGCCCCAAACTCCATCCGTCGCTGACCAATCTCCAGCGGTTGAAAGTCCACGAGTCCACAAAAGTGGAATGTTGCAGCATGGCATACCGTCGATGTTCTTCGCGGTTGGCGCATAGGCTGTCCAAGAATGGTATCCGTAAGCTTCCGATGGATTCTTAAAATTTGTGTCGATCTGTTGTGCGCCCACTGCACCCGTTAAAACTTGTTTGGGGTATGAAGCATTATCGTTACTCTTATCGCCATCGACATACCAAATTTCTCCCGAGTTTAAACTGGAATTATAAGCGAGGACGGCGGCGTACTCCGCAATCGTACTAGCACTGGCATTATCGGTAACAGTCCATGATCCAGGCTTAATATACTTCTTACCCTCGGATAAAGTAACCACCGCCTGTACTATATTACGAAGTTTAATCGAAGCAGTGGACTGCTTAGCCTTTTTCATCACACCTTGAACACCCGGGAAAAGTACCGCGGCCAGAATACCAATAATCGCAATCACCGTGAGCAACTCAATCAGCGTAAAACCACTACGATTTATGATTATGCTTTTATTTTTTCCCATGAACTTCCTATGAATAGAAAAAACTATAAAAGGCAAATCCCTTTGCACCCTATACTTGTTCCCCTTGCCCACGTGCCAGCTTGTCCCCTCGCGTGCAGTGCACGCGTCCCATCTCCCCTTGTCACCGTGTCACCTTGCCCACTTGCCCCCTAAATTTATTTCCAATTTTCCCCAATCCAAGGCGTAGGTAGAACACGGCGATACCATTTTCCGCTTCGTCCAATCAAGGCGTCGGGTGGATTCGGCACTCCGTGAAAGACCACAATCTTCGCTCCTTCAGGAATGGTCGGCGTCTGGAAAAATGAAAAAGGGAAATATTTTACGCAGTGACGTTTGAAACTCCGGCACCAAGTCTCAGGCCAATAGCTCACCTTACTCTGTGACGATAATTGAGCGGTTAAATATTCCTGCTCATTGCGATGAGTCTTACGCACGAGATCTAAATTATTTCGGAAGTAATCAATGACGTCGGCATGCTGACCCGCCGTCCAACGATACACCGACGAATTCCCCGTATAACTTCCCTTCTGCCAATCGCGGATAATTAAAAACTCTCCGGGTTGCTCGAAGAAGGAGTTCATATTTCCGACAATCACGATATCGATATCGAGGAAAAGCACTTCGCCCTTTAATTCAGGTCCACCCTGGGCCGTTAAATCAGGCGAAAACGAAACGAGCTTCGTCCAACCACGCTCGGGTGCGCCTGCGGGCAATTTCAGACTGGGAATTGGAAAAGTCTCAATCCCAGGATGCAGACCCTCCCTATTATCGGTCAGACAAATAAAACGGTGCGGGATCGTGAGATGGCGTTGCACCATCGAATGAAGTCGATTTACATACTCAGGCCCGTACTTGGTGCCCCACTTCATACATAGAATTGTCGCCATGTTAGAAAATCACACTGTGTAAGACTTGCCTCCGCCTCCAGCCAAAAGATTCTCTACCCTTCATGTCCCCCCTTCGACTCTGGATATTACTCTTCGCCTTGGTTGTCGCTGCCTGTAATCCGAAAGACAAAGCAACCCAACTTCAGGAAAAAGCACTGCAGGGCGACGCCCAAGCGGCCTTCGAACTAGGCGAAATGCATGCCTCCGGTGTGGGGTTACCACAAAATAATACCGAAGCAGTCCGCTGGTATCGAATCGCCGCCGAAAAAGGAAATAGCAAAGCGCAGTCACTCATCGGTACCGCTTATCACCGCGGGATCGGATTAGCAGTCGACGATGTGCAAGCGACCCAGTGGCTACTCAAAGCGGCCGATCAAATGGATCCGCTCGCACAATTCCAACTCGGAGAAGGTTTTGAAATTGGTTGGGTCGGCCAGAAAGATAATGCCGACGCCTACAAGTGGTATCTGCTTTCAGCGAGTCAGGGATACACCAAGGCGACTAAAAAAGTCACCGCTATCGAAAATATTTTAAATAAAACTCAACGCGTCGACGGACAAAATCGCGCGAGTGAATTTCGAGCTGAGCGAGTGAAAAAAGAGATCGAGCCGAATGACACATTAATTAAATCAGCTGAAAAGGGCGACCCCGAAGCCCAATACAAACTCGGTGCGGCTTATTCTTTTGGAAAAGGATTACCCAAGAACGATATCAAATCCGTCGAATGGCTCACCCGCGCAGCTCAACAAGGTCAGAGCGAAGCCCAATTTGAATTAGGACTGCATTATTTAAACGGTGAAGGCGTGGAAAGCAGTGAGATCGAAGCGTACCAGTGGTGGAGTATTGCGGCGGACAAAGGCCACATCCGTGCCCAAGCCAGCCTCGATAGTCTCGAAAAGAAAATCTCCCCCGAACAAAAATCTCAGGCCTCTGAAAAAGCCAAAGCCTTCAGTCCTGTTTTAGAAACCAAGTAGGTAGGGGCGCGACTGCGTCGCGACAGCATCTCCCCTTGTCACCGTGCCCACTTGCCAACTTGTCCCCTGAATTAAAACTGGCGGAGAGAAAGGGATTCGAACCCCTGAGCCCCTTGCGAGGCTGCCTGATTTCAAGTCAGGTGCAATCGACCACTCTGCCATCTCTCCGTCCCATCCACAAAGCACACTGGCGGGTTCTGCTCAAGCCGATTCGGTAGATTACCCATGGGTCATCTGTGATATTTTAGTTTTTTATTAAGCGGGTGATAAATAATGAATGTCCACCTGCACTCGTGTTGAAGAATTAGAGGGTCCTTACGGGCCTTTCGCCATCGGCGAACGCGCCATCCAACGGCTCTGGGCCTCGGGCGAAGTGCTGGGCCCAATGCTCAGCTCCCAAGGTAAGGAGATTAAAATTATTTCCCCTGGTGATTGGAATCGGGGCGCAGGGCCTGACTTCTTAGGCGCCGAAATTTTAATTAATCACGAACGCCTCCGTGGTGATATCGAAATCCATTTACGATGGAGCGATTGGGAAGCACACGGACATCACCAAGATCCCAATTTCTCTGGCGTCATCCTCCACGCGGTTTTGATTCCAGGAGTAAAACCGGTGACGACCTCCTCCGGACACCAACCCGAAACGGTCGTTCTCCTACCCTACTTGCCACGCGACCTTGAAGATATCGCCGAAGAAGACGCACTATTAGAACTGCGCGGTCGCGCTGGTGAAGTCGCCCGTAAAGTCCGTGACGCTGAAATTCATTTAATTCCTGGATTGCGACATCGTGCCCTCGCCCGATTCCAAAATAAAACTAAACATGCCCGACATCGCTTAAAAGAATTAGGCTTCGAACAAACGTGTCACGAACTGGTCGTAGAATCTCTCGGACTCGGCGGCAATCGCGCTCCGATGTCCGAACTCGCCCACGCCCACTCTCCCGAACAAATGATCCTTCTCGGCATCGATCATCTTTATATGCAGAAGTGTGGACGTTGGAAATTACGTGGACTCCGCCCCGCAGGTCACCCGTACCGCCGTCTCGCTCAATACCTCGAACTGAATCGCCGTCAGCCCGAATGGCGGAATGACATTAAAAAATGGGCCAAGGGTCTGGCCACCCAATCACTCGCGAGCTCGCGACGACAACTGATCGACGAAGTTCTCAGTGGCGTTTTTCCCGAAGGTCGGGCCGACACCTTATGCATCAATGCCCTGTTTCCATTGCTCCAAACAGCCGGCTATACCGTCGATAAATTCTGGTGCGATTGGCCTCCTGGGAATCGACCCGACGACATTCAAGAAGCGCGACAATCACTCGGACTCGAAGGACCAACCCGTAATTTTGAAGTCCAAGGGATTCTCGATATTCTCCGCAGAAATATTTCCGAATCACCCAAACCTTAAGCAATCATCTTACGAATTTTTTCTAAAGATACCGCTAAGCGGTCCACTTCTTCCATGGTATTGTAAAACGCAAAGGAGGCGCGGGCCGTACCAGGAATATCGAGCGCCTTCATCAAGGGCATACAGCAATGGTGCCCAGTACGAATCGCAATACCATCCGCATCGAGCAACGTTCCGATATCATGCGGATGACTTCCCTCGATTAAGAAAGATATCACCGAAACTTTTTCAGCTGCCTCGCCGATAATTTTTAATCCCTTAATAGCTTTTAATTTCTCCGTAGCAGCCAAAAGTAATTTTTGTTCATGCGCATGCGCTTCTTTTTGAATGGGCATGAAATATTGAAGAGCAGCCGCTAGACCAATCGCTCCCGAAATATCGGGTGTACCCGCTTCAAAACGCTCAGGGGCTTCGCGATAGGTGGTGCCTGCGAAATCAACCTTACGAATCATATCTCCGCCCGATTGATAAGGTGGCAGACTGTCGAGAAGTTCGGGGCGACCCCAAAGCACGCCGATACCTGTAGGACCAAGGGTTTTGTGACCCGAGAAGCAATAGAAGTCACAACCGAGTGAAGGAATATCAATCGCAAAATGCGCAGCAGACTGACAGCCATCAATTAGCACCGTCGCCCCAACGGCCTTCGCCATCTTAGTCATCTCCTTCGCCGGATTAATCGAACCCAGTGCATTAGAAACGTGGGTGAAGGTGACGAGCTTAGTGCGACCGGATAAAAGTTTTTGATACGCTTCGAGATCCACTTCGCCACGCCCATTTAACGGTACGACAACAATCTTCGCGCCGGTACGTTCTGCAATAATCTGCCAAGGAACAATGTTCGCATGGTGCTCGAGAGTCGTGAGCAAAATTTCATCGCCCGACTTCAAATGCGTCCGGCCCCAAGTTTCGGCGACTAAATTAATCGCTTCGGTCGCGCCACGCACGAACACACATCCGCGAGAGACTTTGAGTCCTAAAAACTGCGCAACTGTTTCGCGAGCTTGTTCAAACGCCACCGTGGCCTGCTCACTTAATTGGTGAACGCCGCGATGCACATTGGCATTGGAGTGAGCATAGTAGTGCGAAAGAGTGTCGATGACCACCTGCGGCTTCTGCGAGGTGGCAGCGTTATCCAAATAGGTCAACGGACGACTATTAATCGTACGTCCCAGAATCGGGAAGTCTTGACGGACTTTGGTGACATCAAACGCCATGATTTTTTTAACTTAATGGAGTGAGCCAGAGGCGCAACCGCGAAGCGATGATTTGTTAACTCGCTGGAGTCAAACGCACCGAACGGCGAATATACGTGGGCACATCAACATCTTCGCCGTCTCTAAATATTGAGGGCGTATTTCCAAAAATACCACGACGAATAGATTCTTCGGTCGCAAAAACAAACACCGGTTGATTAGGGTCAGTGCCTTTGCCGCCTTTTTTTGTCTTCGTTGCGGGCTTCGGTACGGGCAACGATGCACCCAAGACCGCTACTTCAACGCGATCTCCCATTTCAGGTTTAATACACGCACCGAGCAGTGTAGTTTTCTCTCCACCAAATTTTTTACGAATAATCGAAACCGCTTCAAAGGCATCAGTGGCCGACATATTTAATCCACCCGTCACTTGCACGAAGAGTGAGCCGACTTTCGTAATCGCTCCAGGTCCGTGAGCTAAACTGGAATCACAAGCCGCCTTCGCAGCAATCAGAGCGGCACCACTGCCCTCTCCTACGCCATAACTGAAGAGCGTCGGTGAACCGGGTTTTTCTAAAATAGTTTTTAGTGCCGCAGGATCGACCGGGACCAACGCACCTGGAGTAAACACACTGGCTAAAGCACGAAGCGAACCCGCAATCCATTCATCCGCTGCAGAGAAAGCAGCAGACAGCGAAGCATCAGCCGCCACTTGCAATGCGAGTAAATCATTTTCTACGACCACGAGTCCGTGTGATTTAACCGCTAATTTTTCTAAGGCTTCGGTGGCTTGGCGTTTACGTCGCTCGCCTTCGTGCGAAAAAGGAATCGTCGCAAAAGACAAGACCGTCGTACCCGCATCGAGTGCGATACTAGCTAAAGGTCCAGCACCACCACTACCCATGCCACCACCCAGGCCGGTAACCAGGACAACTAAGGAATACCCAGTAAATAAACGTCGAAGGGCTGGTTCATCTGCTTCGACTGCGGCTAGTCCAACGGCTAATTCACCCGCTGTGCCCATCCCACGAGTGAGTGGACGACCGATCTGAAAAGCTTCCTGGCCTTCAGTCGTATTTAAAATACTCGCATCGGTATCAATCAACGCGACACGCACCACCGGCGGAAGATGGGGTGCGATACGACTCACCATACCACAACCCGCACCGCCCAGGCCGACCAGTAAAATTGAAGGCGTCGTCGACATGTTTTAGAATCGGAACAGGTCGCGGAGAATATCCATAAAGCCTTTTTGACGACGCACCACCGGTGGAGCGTCTTCCAGCGCCGCAATCATCATGCCAACCACACCGGCGTATTCGGATTTTTGTAAAGAGCTGTTATCGAACTTCGGTATACCCACGCGAGCCGTAACTCCGAAAACATTTTGGGCAGCTTCCGCGGCATCCGCTAAATTCGCACTGCCTCCCGTTAAAATTACGCCTGAGGGTAAAAAGTTTTGATCTAATTTAACTTCGTGACCGATAAACATTTGTTCAAGCTGAACCAGTATATCTTTTCTGACGAAAGTTAAAATTTCTTGGTAACGGAGCGAAGACACTTGGGTAATCGTCCCACGGTTAAATTGCTGATCACCCACGCTCTTATCACCGTCTTTCCAAATAGTTTGGTTAACGTCTTGATCACGGTGTAAACCCGAAGCGAAGCGTAACTTTAAATCTTCAGCCGTTTCGCGACTAATACGCAACGCGATGCTTAAATCATTGGTAATATGTTCACCCCCAACGGCGATAGATCCACTGCATAAAATATGTCCCTTGAAATACAGAACCCAATCCGTCGTGCCAGCTCCGATATCAATCACACAAACACCGCCTTGTTTTTCCGTATCAGTCGTCACCGCGCAAGCGGCCGCGTGGGAGGCCAAAATAAAATCGCGCACGTTGATACTCATACCGTTGGCCATCGAAACACGGAAGCGGACATTGCCCTCTTCCATCGTGATTCGCCAAAAGCTTACTTCGAGACGGCGACCTTGCTGACCGACCGGATTACCAACAGGTTTATTATCTAAAATCGACGGCTGGCGCATATGCAGGAGCGTGATGCGACCGGCGGGTGGCTCGAGGCGTTTAGCAGAATCAATCGCCTGCTGATAATCTAACTTAGTGATGCGACCATCATGCGCTGGCACGATACAAATGCCTTTGACCCGCTCGCCTTCAACGGATGGACCCGAAATCGAAATGTAAACCTGCTCAACCGCACGCTGGGAAACGCGTTCTAAATCATTAACCACTTCATGCACACTGGCGTGGAGTTTTTCGACATCGATGACGGTTCCTTTAACGACACCATCTGTCCGACGTTCACTGAAACCCAACATGCGAGC
>Ga0164294_10006474_pt1 | contig 10029 bp, 10 predicted proteins | sample GEODES005metaG_FD_111479 | JGI IMG/M metagenome (GOLD analysis project Ga0164294, IMG submission 111479) | Oligotrophic lake water microbial communities from Sparkling Lake, Wisconsin, USA - GEODES005 metaG | ecosystem: Environmental > Aquatic > Freshwater > Lake | place: USA: Sparkling Lake...
CTCGCCTGGATTGGCCGCCGCTTTGGCCAGGTAAGCACCCGCGGCTATCGCCTCTCCCTCAAGGACATGAACCTCACCCATAAGGCCCTGGCCGATCTCTGCGGCCTGACCCGGGTGACGGTCACGAAAATGCTGAACCGTTACAAGAGTGATGGCGTGCTGCAACAGGTCAGCAAGGACGATCTGTTCATTCCTTCGATTGCCCTGGGGACCGCCACCGCCTGAATCGTTCGCCCGGGCCAGCCATACCCATGCTCTTGCGTTGAAACGAGATCGATCACCTATAGGGAAGTTTCCATCCTTTCGATTTGCTAGCAACTCATCCAACCACACTCCAACCATTCGCCATGGCAAACCAAATAGCCAAGCCCCACAGAAGCGGGCCTTCCATTCCCAGCCTTCTGTACACACTTCAATTTAAAAATGGTCGGGTACTAAAACACCAGGACCCCCTTGCCCTGAGCCAATTTCGATCCGACGGCAGGCTCGCAACCGTTCTCCGGGAGACTGGTTCGGAACAAACTGAAGTGCTGCAAAGACAGGAGCGTGATAGCTTCTAAAGGATCTCCGGATTAAAACTTCCGGGTGTTGAGGTTGGCACAATGCCTACCTCAACACCTTTTTAATTATTTCCCCAGCCTATCGACCTAGAGCGAATCCCAACGAAATCGCGACGCCCTAAATCATGTAATCCGTCTCAAAACTGCGCACCTGGCGGCTAACAATATGCAGGCCATCGCCGGGTTTGATCGCCTGGTAATCGATCTGTTCCCGGGGAAACTGGGCCATCAGCACCTCACCATCGGCCAGCACCAATTCGGCCTGGAGATCGCGACCCATGTGGCGCAGGCGCCGCAACTGGGCCGGCACACTGCCAGCCTGGGGTGAGGTGTAAACCTGCACATCGTGGGGCCGAATGAACACCGGTTCGGGTTCATTCTCGCTCTGGCGACTAGGGGCTGCATGGGCCTGGCCAGAGTCTTGGGCCAAGAGAGCTGAACGGGGCACCACATTGACGGCGCCGACGAAGCTCATCACGAAGGGCGTTGCTGGCTGGTCGTAGATCTCAGCCGGACTGCCGATTTGCTCGATCCGGCCTTCATTCATCACCACGATCCGATCGGCCACCTCCATGGCCTCCTCCTGATCATGGGTCACGATCACGGTGGTGACGTGCATTTCATCGTGGAGGTTGCGCAGCCAGGCGCGCAGTTCCTTGCGCACCTTGGCATCGAGGGCGCTGAAGGGTTCATCCAGCAGCAGGACCCGGGGCTGGACGGCAAGGGCGCGGGCCAGGGCTACCCGTTGGCGCTGGCCACCGGAGAGCTGGGAGGGGAAACGGCTGCCATAGCCCTTCAGCTGAACCAGATCGAGGAGTTCATCGACGCGGCGCTTAATGGCGTCCCGCTTCCAGCGGCGCAGCTCCAGGCCGAAGGCCACGTTCTGGCGCACGGTGCGGTGCTTGAACAGGGCAAAGTGCTGGAAGACAAAACCCACCTGGCGGTCCTGGACGGAGCGATCGGTGGCCTCTTCGCCGGTAATCCAGATGCGGCCACTGTCGCTGCCCTCGAGACCGGCGATCAGGCGTAACAGGGTGCTTTTACCTGAGCCCGAGGGCCCAAGCAAAGCCACTAAAGAGCCGGTTTCCACATCAAGGCTGACGTTGTCTACGGCCCTGAAGTCGCCAAAATGCTTGCTCACCTGCTCAACCCGGATGCCCATGGCGGCTGTTCGTTTGGCCCAATGGACCCAATCATTGCCGATCGCTCAGCCCCTAGCCAAGCCAGCCAGCCAGTTCAATTGGCGCCTATCCCGAGCGACTTTAGGTTATTTACCCGCTGCGGGTGATACGTTGCTTGGGTTGGCCCCTACAAGCCCATGGCACCAGCCTGGCTACGCCCCGGAACCCTGCCCAAGTTGAAGTTACCCAGCTGGCCCTGGCGGATCACCTGGCTCTACTTGGGGTTGGTGCTGTTCCTGCCCCTCGGCGCCATCACCCTGAAGGCGGCCGGAGTTGGTCCGGCGGGGTTCTGGGAGCTGGCCACCACCCCTGAGGCGATTGCCTCCTACCAGATCAGCTTTGGCCTGGCCGTGGTGGCGAGCCTGATCAATGGGGTGTTCGGCCTGGTGATTGCCTGGGCGCTGGTGCGCTGCCGGTTTCCAGGCCAACGCCTGCTCGATTCCCTGATCGACCTACCCTTTGCCCTGCCAACGGCCGTGGCGGGCCTGGCCCTCGCCGCCGTCTACAGCAGTGAGAACGGCTGGCTTGGCGAACCGCTCTATCGACTGTTTGGCATCAAGGTGGCCTTCAGCGCCATCGGCGTTGCTGTGGCGATGGTGTTCATCTCCCTGCCTTTTGTGGTGCGGACTGTGGAGCCGGTGCTGCGTTCCCTCGAAAAAGAACAGGAAGAGGCCTCCTGGTGCCTTGGGGCATCCCAAGCCCAGACTTTTTTCCGGGTGGTATTCCCCCAACTCCTTCCTGCCATTCTCGGGGGGATTGCCCAAGGTTTCAGCCGTGCCGTCGGCGAATACGGGTCGGTGGTGATGATTTCCAGCAACATCCCATTTGTGGATTTGATTACGCCAACGCTAATTATTCAAAAACTCGAAGAATATGATATTGATGGCGCCACGGTGGTTGGCTCTGTCATGCTGCTGTTCTCCCTAGCCAGCCTACTCGTTATCAACATCATTCAGGTCTGGGGCCAGCGTTATCAGGCCACTAGCACAGCCGTGGGCTAAGCAATAAGCCAACCCGTCCAACTCCACTTCCAACCCCCTCCCTTTCAATGCCATGACCTTCGTTGTCCCTGATCTCGAGATCTATGAACCACCCAAACCGCCCAAAGGCGGATCCCAAGCAAACCTGGGCAAAAATATAACAGCGGCAATCATTCCATTGATTGCCTGTCTCTACGTGGGTCTGGTAATCCTGGCTCCGGCTCTCAGTGTTGTCGCTCAGGCCTTTGCAAAGGGCATTCAACCCTTTCTCGATAACTTAAGTTCGCCGGAACTGCTATCGGCCGTCAAGATGACCTTGATTACGGCCGCCATAGCCGTGCCAGCTAACACGATTTTTGGTCTGGCGGCCGCCACCGCGATCGCGCGTAAGAAATTTCGAGGCAAGGCCCTCCTGCTGAGCATCATCGATTTGCCCTTTTCGATTTCACCTGTGGTGGTTGGCTTGATGCTGGTATTGCTCTACAGCCCTAGCCATGGTGTGTTTGGTAGCGTTATCAATAGTTTAGGGTGGAAAATTATCTTCTCCTGGCCCGGTATTGTCATCGCAACGATCATCGTTACATTTCCTTTTATGGCTCGCGAGGTGATCCCTTTGCTGGAGGAGGAAGGTTGGGAGCAGGAGGAGGCCGCCAAAACCCTGGGGGCCAATGACTGGCAGGTGTTTTGGAAGGTCACCCTGCCTTCGGTCCGTTGGGCCGCTCTCTATGGACTGATCCTGACGACGGCTCGGGCCCTAGGAGAATTTGGCGCCGTTTCGGTGGTGAGCGGCAACATCCGCGGCGAAACGCAAACCTTGCCCTTGTTTGTGGAGGATGCCTATAAGCAATACCAAACAGAACTCGCCTTTGGGGCCGCTGCCGTATTAGGCGGCGTCGCCTTGGTGTCGTTGCTGTTGAAGCTTGTGGTTGAACTGCTCTTGGAACAGGACAAGAAAGCCCGCGAAATCAAGCCAGACGCTTGATCCCCCATTCCTTGCGAACCCATACCAAGCGATCGCCCATGTAAAAAGGTGGCGTGGCCGTAACAGGTCGGACAATGGAGTTGTCTCGAACCCGTCCCGGGCAACTGTCAAAATAGGCTGCGCCTTGACAGGATTGGGCCATGGTTACCTTTCTGCGGCGCCTGCCCCCCCTAGGCCAACTCCTCCTGGCTGGGCTGCTTGTACGCAGTCTGCTCGCCCTAGTCCTGCCACCGGGCTACGACGAGGCCTATTACCTCTTCTATGGGCGCCATCCCAACCTCAGCTACCTGGACCACCCCCTAGGCGTTGGGGTTTGGTCCCTGGTCGGCAATGCCCTGGGCGGCTCAATTTTTGCCCTACGGCTGCCCTCCCTGCTCTCCTACACGGCCGCCCTGGCCCTGCTGGCTGCGGCGACGGGCCGCTGGTTTGGACCCAAGGCGGGCCTCTGGTCTGTGGCCGTGGGCAGTCTCTCGCCCCTGCTGTTTGCCTGTGGTGGCCTGTTATTGCTGCCGGATAGTCCCCTGCTGTTGGTGTTAGCGGCCCTGATGTGGTGGCTGTCGCGCCATCCCCTGGCCGTGCCAACCAACGCCAGGGAAGCCGCCGGCCTGGGCCTGGTGCTTGGGCTGCTGAGCCTGTGCAAATACCACTCCCTGCTGGTGTTGCTGGCGCTGCTTGGCTGGTGCCTGGCCACGGCCGAGCGCCGGGCAGCCCTTGCCAGGCCCTGGCCCTGGTTGGGTCTGGTGGTTTGGGCGGGCGTTTCTAGCCCCCTCTGGATCTGGAACCTTCAGCACCACTGGGCCTCCTTCCTCTTCCATGGCGGCCGAACCCTGGCCGAGAGCACCTACAACGTTTCCGGTCCGCCCCTGTTCCTGCTGACCCAGCTGCTGCTGTTGTTTCCGACGATCGGGCTGCTGCTGTGGGCGTCCCTTGGGCCCCAGGAGCGGACGGCGACCAACCCGGAAGCACGCCAGCTGCTGCGAACCTTGGCCCTGCCAATTCTGATCACCTTTACCTTGTTATCCGGGCGCATGCAGGTGCTCTCCAGCTGGCTGGTGCCGGCCTGGTGGTTCCTGCTCCCACTGGCTGGTGACTGGCTGGCCCGCCGGCCGACTCCCTGGCCCCCCGTGCTGGCCTGGAGCCGATTCATCACGCTGGGAGTGCTCCCCCCCCTGTTTGCCCTGGCAGCTTTGCAAGTGCGCTTTGGCGTGCTGGATCGGTTCCTGCCGCCGGGGGTCGATACCTCCAACCAATTGATGCCAGCATCCAGCCTCAGGGAGGCCTTAAAAAGCAATCCCCGCGTTTGGGCGGCCCTGGGATCAGCCGATGTGATCGCCAGCCGCCGCTACGAACTCCCCGGCTTTTTGGCCCTGGCCCTAAAGGACCACAGCCGAGCCAGCTACACCAGCTTCAGCGGCGATCCGCGGGGGTTCACCTATTGGCTACCAGCCCATGGGTACCAGGGCGCTAGCGGCGTGATTTTCGCCCTGGAGGATCCCCAGCATCCGGAAGATCGGATCGAATGGCCAAAGGAGGTCGGTCCGTTAGTCCCGCTTGGCTCCGTTCAGCTGCAGCGTGGCGGGCTGCCTTCGGTGCGGCTGCAGTTCGTGGGTTTTGGTCCCCTAGCCCAACCATTGCCGGGGCCAACAAAGCCTTAGCCCACCCTGGCTGGGCTGCTCCTGTGCGCTGGCCTACACCCGACTGGTCTTGGCCAAGACAGCCCTAGGGGCAAGCTTGGTTTGAAGTTGGCAAGGGATTGGGCCTTTGCAATGGGGACTGGGTTACCAGGCTGGTCGATGGCGGTGGGATCCTGTCTTGCCATCCAGGCGAGCATCCTGCTGACGGGTTCCCTGTTAGGCGTGGACCAACGGATCGAGGCCAAAGCTGGTGGACATGCCACAGGTCATCACCATGGCGTCCAAGGGACCTTGAGCCCGTCCAGCAATCCCTCAGCAAACGATTGAACCGGCTTGGGCGCGCAAAGGGATCAGGAGTCTTCAGCGCAAGGCCTTACTAGCGCTTCCATAACCATTCGTTAATCCGACCCCTGGATCCGGCGCCCAGAGTGATGCCAGGGCCTGGGCTTGCTGCCTGGGCTTTGCCAAAGCGATCCGGTGAATGACATGGCAGGCGGTCCCAGGGTTGACCGAGTTGGGGGCAGCAGCTGGGAGCAGGAGCCTGGGCCCAGTGGCGGTGCCTACGCCGCTGGCCTGATCAAACGACATGTCAAGGACATCGTGACCCTGCAGAGCGGGGTGCTCAAGGACGAGGATCCAGAGCCCCTGCACCAATTGCGGGTCCACCTGAGGAAACTGCGCACCCTGCTGGTGCAATTTGGGCCAGCCCTGGTGCTGCCAGAGCGGCTGACGGAGCAAGGCCTAGCCAAAACCGGCCGGCGCCTTGGCCTGGTTCGGGACCTCGATGTGCTGGCAGGCCAGATCCAGGAGCAGTTGCCCCGGTTGCCGGCCCCAGAGCTGGCAAAGCTGAAGCCGGTGCAAAAAGCCCTAGGCCGTAGTCGCAAACAGGCGTTTTTGGGTCTAACGGAGGAACTGCGAAGTCGCCGTTACCTACGGATGTTGGCGAAGCTGCAGGGCTGGATTCGCCAACCGCTGTTCACGGCCTTTGGAGAGGAACCAGCCCAGCACTGGCTGCTGGAATGGAAAACCCCGGTGCTGGCCGGCCTAGGCAGCCATCCCGGTTGGCGCGTCGAGGAACCAGACCAAGGCGGTGCCTGCTTGCACGACCTGCGCAAAAGGATCAAGCAGGCCCGCTACGGCCTGGCCAACCTGCGGGAGCTGGAAGGGGAAGGCCTCGATGGCTGGCTCACTCGCTTCCAATCCCAGCAAGACAGCCTGGGCGCCCTCAATGATTTGTTCGTTTTGAACCAGGCCTTGGGCGATCAGCTGCTGGGGAACCCGGCCCAGCTGCTGCCCGAACTCAGTGGACGACTACAGGTCCAACAACGGGAGCTCTGGGGGCAATGGCAACCGGAGGCAAGCTCCATGCTGGGTGAATCCGGCAGAAACGGCCTCCGTGAGCTGCTTTGCCATGGTTCGCTAGGCCGTTCGCTAAGCCCCGGACCAGTCGCTCCCCCCGCGGAAAGACCGCAGGGAAGTGCGACCTTGACCGCGAGAAAACGGGCTGCAGATTTGAAGCAGTCTTAAGCAGGCCATAACGACAAATGCCCGCCAGGAAGGTTAAACATGCATTGCACACAAATGGCCGATCCCATGACCTTCGCGAAGAAGGCCCTGACCCTGACAGCTCTGGCTGCCGTCGCCGGCGGCGGTGTCGCCACTGCTCAATCCACCAACCTCAATGCTGCGGGAGCCACCTTCCCGGCCCCCATCTACCAGCGCTGGTTCACTGATTTGGCCGCCGGCGGTGGCCCCAAAACCAACTATCAAGGCGTGGGCTCCGGCGCTGGCATCCGCCAGTTCATCGCTGGCACCGTTGACTTTGCCGCCACCGACGAGCCGATTACCCCCGCCCAGTCCGCCAAAGTAAAGCGCGGAGTGGTGCAGTTCCCCGCCGTGGGTGGCACGATCGCCATTGCCTACAACAAGCCTGGCTGTGACCTGAAGCTCACCCAGAAGCAAGTTGCTGACGTGTTCCTGGGAACCATTAACGACTGGAAGCAACTGAAGTGCGGTGCCGGTAAAATCACCGTTGCCCACCGTTCCGATGGAAGCGGCACCACCTTTGCTTTCACCAATTCCCTCTCCGCTTTCTCGGCTGACTTCAAAACCAAGCTGGGTGTTGGCAAATCGGTGAACTGGCCCGTGGGTGTGGGCGGAAAGGGTAACGATGGCGTTGCCGGCGTGCTGAACAACACCCCTGGTTCGATTGGTTACGTGAACCAGGCGTTTGTCAAGGGCGTGCTCAAGGCTGCTGCCGTTCAAAACAAAGCTGGTAACTTCGTCAAGCCCAGCTTCAAGAGTGGTTCTGCCGCCCTCAACAGCATCACGCTCGATGCCAACCTCGCTGGTGAAGAGCCCAATCCCCCCGGTGCTCAGAGCTATCCGATCAGCACCCTCACCTGGATCCTGGCCTACAAAAACGGAAACGGCGCTAAGGCTGCTGATCTGCGTGAGGTGTTCATGTACATGCTGAGCAACAAATCCCAGGCCCTCGCCGATGACCTTGGCTATGTGCCCCTGCGCGGTGACATCTACAAGAAGGCCAAGGCTGCCATCGGCAACGTTGGTTCCTGATCTCCTTCTACCCTGGCTGTTTACATCGCCAGTTATGGCTTTGAAGACAGCCAGACAAATGGGGTTCGATTTGTTGAGTTCAAGCAAATAAATCTAATTAGCCATTAAGGAGCCCCAGCGGCTCCTTTTTTATGGGCAACGGCAGGATCGCGCTAAAAGTCGCAGCGCTAACCAGAACTTAACCAAGCAGACACCAGGGCTTTGCCCAGAGCGAAGTGTCGCTCCATACAGTATTGCTATCCAACTGCCAGGTTGCGCCATGGTGTTCACGCCACCCCGTGACTCCAGCCGCCAAGACAAGCTCCGGATCCTGCTCGAAGACACCTATCACAAGCGCAACCTTGTGCATCTCTCGGCTGGAAGCGCGGTGCCCCTACTGCGCAACAGTATCTGGCTAGTGGTGCGGGGGATGGTGAAATTGGGCGCCATTTCCATCCACGGCGACGAGCTGCTGCTCGGTTTGGCCGGACCGAACGAACCGTTCGGCGAGCCGATGAGCAATGTGGAGGCCTACGAGGCCACCACCCTGGCCGACAGCGATCTGCTCTGCTTCAGCCTCGATGAGATCGAGCAGACCCCTGATCTGGCCATGGCCTTGCTGCGGGCTGCCACCAGCCGCATGCGCCAATCGGAAGCCCTCATCAGCCTGCTGGGCCTACGCCGGGTGGAAGAACGCCTGCGGGGCTTTCTCGAGCTCCTGGCCGCCGATTATGGCCAACCCTGCGATGAAGGCTTAAAGCTGAACCTGCGCCTGACCCATCAGGATTTGGCCAGCGCCCTCAGCACCACCCGCGTCACCGTGACCCGGGTGCTCGGCCAGCTGCGCGAAGAAGGCTGGCTCCAAATCGATAGCCAGCGCCATCTAGTGGTGGCGAATTTACCGAAACACTGGGTGGCCTGATGCCCCTTCAGCGCAGCAGCAACCATGGGCGATTAGCAAGCGCCGCCTAGGGAGTGATCCTCACTTCCCACCCAACAAAGAGTGAATCATCAGATGGTCTTGCAGTTGGATAACAACCGCAAGACCATTTTTTGTAGCGATGCTATCCAATCCAATGGGGCAACCTTGGTGATGCCTGGAGCCCAGCGGGATGGCAAGGCGTGCCGCATCTTTGGAGCCAGCACCACCTCAACCTAGGGTCCCGCATGTCAGTGCCTGAATTCGGCTTGGGACCAGCCCATGGAATCAGGTTCAAACCCAAGGCAGTTGAACGAGCCATCGCTCAAAAAGAAATCCCATCAGCAGAGCTCCTAGAGGAATCAGCTGATGGATTGGAGATTAAATCTTCAAGGACTCGGGTACCGAATCCTTCCTCAAGCCCAGCCGCCGCGCCAACCGCTCCGCCAGCACATAGGAGACCGGGGTGATGTAAAGGGTGACTAATTGGGAAATCAACAGGCCACCGACGACCACCAGGCCCAGGGAGCGGCGGGTTTCGGCGCCGGCTCCCCAGCCAATCGCAATTGGCAGGGTGCCGACAATCGCCGCCAAGGTCGTCATCGTAATGGGCCGGAAGCGCAGCATTGAGGCGCTATGAATTGCCGTCTTGAGGCCCGCCCCCAGGCGGCGTTGACCAATGGCGGCATCGACCATCATGATGCCGTTCTTTTTAACGATGCCAATTAATAAGACCAGGCCGATGGTGCTATAGAGGTTCAATTCCGATCCAAATAGAATTAAGGTGGCCAGCCCCCCCACCGCCGCCGAGGGCAGGCTGGTGAGAATCGTGAGCGGGTGGATCAGATCTTCGTAAAGAATGCCCAGCACCAGGTAGATCACCAGAACGGAGGCGAGCAGCAGCCAGCCCAGCCCGGAGACCGACTGTTCAAACACCTTGGCCGAGCCGACAAAGGACCCGGTGGTACCCACCGGCAGCAGCTGGTCTGCGAGGGTTCGAATCTCGGCAGTGACCGTATCGAGGGACACCCCAGGATTGATGTTGAAGGAGAAGGTGACTGAGGGCAACTGGTCGGTGTGGTTAACCGTGAGGGCTGTGGACGTGCGGCGACCACTGGCCAAGGTGGAAAGGGGAATCAATTGGCCCTGGGCATTGCGAACCATCAACAGGTCCAGGTCCGCTGGACTGTTCTGGGCGTCAATGCCAACACCCAAAA